>Ga0210384_10002945_pt1 | contig 20191 bp, 21 predicted proteins | sample IncBWH2MmetaG_FD_160574 | JGI IMG/M metagenome (GOLD analysis project Ga0210384, IMG submission 160574) | Forest soil microbial communities from Barre Woods Harvard Forest LTER site, Petersham, Massachusetts, United States - Inc-BW-H-2-M | ecosystem: Environmental > Terrestrial > Soil >...
CCGTGCGAGTCGAGTGGCCCGGAGGTCGCGGGCCAGGTGGCGCAAGGCGCCCGTGGCCGCCCGGCCGGCATCGATCCAACCCCCGAACGCCATGACCATCGTCGTCAAGTTGGCGGGCGGCTCGCGGTCGAACTCTACATTGTCCATGCGCCCCTCTCGGCATAGGCCAGGGTCGGCAGCCGTGTCGGCTAGCCCGGATTATAAACACCGCTCTGTCGATCGCCTGCGGAAAGATAGGGCAAGACCCGTGGTCTCCGCTCTCGGTCGAGGGGGGGTCTCGATCGACGACTTTCGCCAGCTTCGACAATCCGGAGATCATCAGGCCGGCGACTGAAGAACGGAGTTGCGTGGGCCTGGATGACGCTACGCGTGGAGGAGCTCGAGCGCCTCCTCGTAGATCTCCATGTTCTTCCCATAGGAGATGGCCGACGCCTGGGCCGCGCTCACGAGATGCCGCCAGCGCCACGGAAGGCGGGTGGCGTGGAACTCCTCGAAGGTCGCCTGATGGTGCTTGAAGGCGTGCATCTCGGTGAAGTTGTCGTGCACGACGATCGTGGCCAGACGGCCGATGAGCACATCCGGGTCGTATCCGAGATCGGCATACTGCTGCGCCAGGTTCACGGTGTGCTTCACCTCGGGTACCGCGCGCATCTGCCCGAGGTTGGTGACCTTCGACCAGTCGGTCGGCGGCTGGGTGTAGATGCTCTCCTCGAGCGCATCCAGCAACGCGCCCTGGGTGCGATGGGGCAGCGCGGCGACGGCCTCCGGATTCGGCTGGGGCGATGGCTCCATGCGGTTCTGCGTCGAGCGCACCTCGGGGCCGGTGTGCCACGTCAGCAGCGCGAGCAGCTTGTTGCGCAGGCTCACGCCCGGGAGCTTCAAGAGATACCGGCGCAGGTTCGCGCCCGTATGCAGGTGCACGTCCATCGGATTGCCGGTGAGCGATCGCATGAACAGGCCGGCGGCCCCGATCGACAAGGCTTCGCCGGTCCCCTCGAGCGACAGACCGTCCGCGAGGGCCTTCGCGAGCATCCTCGGGATCTCCGCATAGGTATCGCACCCGGTGATCGCCTCGCCCAGGAGGCCGATCGCCGGGGTTTCATCCGGACTCGTGTGGAACCCCAGCGGGCGCTTCAGGAGCTCGTACTCCTCGAGCAGCGGCTCGACGTCCCGCAGCGGAGGCGGCGTGGGGAACCGGCTGACGTACCGGACGGCGGGGCGCATCAGGAACGGCGTGTATTCGCGTCCCAGCCAGTCGAGGGCGCGCCAGGTGAACATGGGGAAGATGAAGTAGTGATCGTCGAGCGTGTTTTTCGGGATCGCCACGGTCAGCAGCACGTCCAGCGCCTCGGCATGCGGGATGTTGTCCCAGAGCCAGAGGAAGGCGTGATCCGCGGCGTTGTACAGCCCGCGATCCACCGCGGCGAAAAACGCCTTCTTCGTGCCCTCGGCGCCCCCCGAGTCCACCGGCTTGGCATCCGCCAGGATGTACGGGCCCATGCCGGGGTGATTGATGTGCTTGTTCGACAGCGCGACGTGCTGAAGGATCGGCAGGAACCGCTGTTCGCCCGACACGCGCTCCACCGTGTGGTGGAGGGCATGAAGCCCGACGAGCGGGTGCAGCGGCCCGCCGTGATGGCCGGGCGGCAAGTCCGAGGAACGAGTGACCGCGAGCGCCGACGCGGTCAAGAGCTTCCTGACCGACATGCCATCGCGCAGCTTGCCCAGGGTGGCTTCGAGGATCCGGCCGGGGTCGGTCTCCTCGATGAACTGCACCACCGGCTCGATGTCATCGGCAAACCGCACGGGCCTGTGCATGATCTCTCTCCTCTCGTTCCATTTCGGGGGGCTGGCGCCTGAATCCTACCGCGGAGCCGGGTCCTCGGCAGCAATCTTGTATGCAGCAGGCTTCGATGCGGTCCGGCCCGTGCCGGCCCCGCCCTCACTCCCTTTGCCTACGGGGAGCGCGGGCCCCGCAGGCGGGTCACGGCCAGACTGGGGTCGGCGCGGATCTCGTCCTCGGTGAAGCGGACGTCGCGCCAGCGCTTGGACGCGTAGAGCTCGGTCTGCTCCCAGAAGCGGGGCGAGGCCGGGTCGCCCGTCTGGCCGGACACGAGCAGGGCACGGGCGCGCGGACCGCGGTCGGTGAACTCGAGCACCATGACGAAGCTCGTTCCGCCCGTGATCGGATAGCCCTCGCTGGTGAGCAGGCGACTGCCGGCCAGCGGCTGCCCCGCCGGCGGCCCGGGCTCGAGCGTCGTCGCGTTCGGACGGAAGTTGACGAAGTTCGTGACGCCCTCCCAGAAGCCGTGACCGCCGTGGACCGGGACCTTGCGTCCGCCGCGGTCGGCGCGCTGGACCTGCCCCAGCGGGACGTCGACGGCCAGCCCCGCGCGGTCCAGCACGCGAACGGCCTGGGCCAGGGCCTCGAGAATCTGGTCGCGCCCGTCACGCGGGGGGGCCAGCTCGCGCGGCGTGTCGAGGGGGCGCTCCGGATCGAAGTCCTCGGCGAAGAGGGCCCCGGCCCGGAACTGGTCGCGTGCCTCGAACCGGGTGATGAACTCGCGCCAGAGCACCGCCCCGCGGCTGTCGAGGTCAAATCGCCCGTTCCACGCCGCGAGCGTGCGGCAGGCCAGGCCGAGGTCGACGGTAACGGCATCGACAATGATCGAGGATCGCCCGGTGCAGCGCTCGACCAGCGGAGCGCGCAGCAGCTCGCTGGCGAGGCCGCGGTTCTCGAACGCCACCGCCGCCAGCTCGTCGAGGGAGAACTTCCCGTCGGCGCCGGCGGGCCCCGCGGGACTCGTGTCGGTGAGGAGCCGCGCGTTCATGCGGGTGCGCAGGCTGCGGGCCGCGCGCTCCGGCCCGAACGCGGGCGAGTAGCCGACGAGGCGCGCCGTGGCATGCGGCAGCCAGGCGCTGTCGTTGGCGTTGAACACGTAGTCGCGACGCTCGAGCTGGGGCGAGCGTGCGAAGGGCACGAGCCCGGGGCCGCGCGGATCGGGCTCGCGCGACCACTCGAAGCGCGACTCGCTGCCGTCGAGCAGGATCGCGCCCCGGCCGTCGGCGGCGCGGGTGGCGGGGTCCGTCTCTCGCCGCCGCAGCCAGTCCGCGAGCACATCAGGGGCGAGATCAGGGACGGGCGAGGCGTCCGCGTACCAGGCCCGGCCATCGGCACTCGCGGCGATGGTGTTGGTGAACGACGGCCCGCCGTGCTCGGCGTGCGCCTGCTGGAAGGCCGCGAGGCTGCGCGCCCGCGCCATGGCCAGGTACAGGGCCGGGCCCCTGAAGTTCAAGGCGTTGACGTCGCGGTAGGCGATGGCCCGATCCGCCGTCCATCCGACACCCGGCAGGTTGACGACCGGCCCATAGTGGGTGAGGTACACCGTCCGCGTCACCGTGGTGAGCGACCCATCGGGCTGGCGCACGTCGACGGAGACCTGCCGCGTCTGCATCCGGCGGGGCGCACCGTCGTAGACATACGCCGTGGGGTCGCCGGGGACGAGCTTCAGCCGGTAGAACGTGACGCGGCGACCGGCGGAAACGGTGTGCGTCCAGGCCACCGCGCGGTTGAACCCGATGCCGACGCCGGGAGTCCCGAGCGAGTTGACGCCGTAGACGTCGAGGTCGCCCGGCACGGTGAGGTGCTTCTCCCAGAAGCGCGCCCCGCCCGTCCAGAACCAGTGAGGGTTGGCGAAGAGCATGCCGCGCCCGCGCTCCGATCGCTCCGCCCCGATCGCCCAGCCGTTGCTGGCGGTGGCGAGGGGCTCGCCGGTTTCCTCGGGGCCGGACGGCAGCGCGGCGGCCAGCGGCGTGGTGCCCGGTGGCGCGGCGGTGGCGATCTCCATCGCGAGCCCGGCGGGAAAACGCCCGCGCCGCGCCAGGTCGACGGCGCTGATCGGCCGTACCCAGGACTGCCCCCGGCACCAGCCAGGGATACGGTCGACGGGCGTCTCGGCGAGGTACCGGTTGTAGCCGCTGGCGTAGCCGACCGCCATGGCCCGCCACTCGGGCGGCATCGCGTCGAGAACGGGCCGGGCCTCGTCCTCCGTGCTGAAGGCGCGCGCCACGACGTCACTGGCGAGGTGCACGTTGCGCTCTCCGGATCCGAAGTGGCGTGCCCGTTCACCGCGCACCCGCAGCACCTGGTCGGCGAGGGTGCAGGCGTGGTCCTGGGCGAAGGCGTAGCCCTCCCCGTAGCCGAGGCTGCCGAAGTCGGCGGCCACGATGTGGGGCACGCCGTAGCCGTCGCGGCGGATGGTGACGTCGTAGGCGTCGGCGGTCGGTGCGTCGCGATTCTCAAGCGTGCAGGCGGTCCCGAGGAGCAGGAGGAGTGGGAGCACACCGACGAGTCGGAGACAAGAAGCACCGAGGCTGGTCATCGGCGAGCTGCGATCGGCGCCAAGCATGAGCTCCTCCACGGGCGGGCGAGCACCGCCTCGCGTCTGCGCGCTGGCTGGCGCCGACCGTAGCGCGGCGTCGGGTCCGGCGCAAGAGCGTAGGCACCTACAGCAGCTCGGCCAGCCGGCGCACGCCCGCCCGGATCTCCCCTTCCGTGAGCGCGGCGTAGCCGAAGAGGAGTCCCGCGCGCCGCGGCGGCTCGGCGTAGTACGGCGCCACCGAGTAGATCCCCACCCCGGCCCTGGCCGCCCGCGCGATGAGGGCGCCGAGCTCCCGCGGGGGCACGTCGTTCAGCCAGACCACCAGGTGCACACCGGTGTTCTCGCCGGCGACCTCCACGCGGCTGCCGAAGCGCTCGCGCAGCGCCGCGATGAGAGCCCGCCGGCGCCCCGCGTTCCGTGCGCCCGCGCGGCGGAGATAGCGCTCGAACTGGCCGCTGGTGATCAGCTCGGCCAGCGCCTCCTGGTAGAGCGGAGCCGAGAAGCGATCCGCCGCCCACTTGGCGGCGAGGAAGGGGCGTACCAGGGCGCGCGGCAGCACAAGGTAGCCCACGCGCAGCGCGGGGAACAGGGTCTTCGAGAAGGACCCCATATAGATCGCCCGCTCGTCGCGGCCCAGCGACTGGAGCGCCTCCAGGGGGTGGCCCTCGTAGCGAAACTCGCTCACGTAGTCGTCCTCGACGACCCACGCGCCGACCCGGGACGCCCACTCGAGCAGGGCCAGACGCCGCTCGAGCGGCATGATGACGCCGCTGGGGAACTGGTGGCAGGGCGTCACGTAGGCCAGCCGCGGACGCTCCGCGGCGGGCGGGAGCTTGGCCGGATCGAGCCCGCCGGCGTCGACCGGTACGCGCAGGAGGCGGGCGCCCACCGCCTCGAAGGGAATGGTGGCGCCGGGGTAGTGCGGTTCCTCCACCACCGCGCCGTCGCCGGGATCGAGCAGCACGCGCGCGATCAGGTCCAGCGCCTGCTGCGTCCCGTTCACCACGACTATGCGATCCGGGTCGCTCACCACTCCGCGCGCCCGGCCGAGGTATTCGCTGAGCGCCGCACGCATCGGGCCGTGGCCGGCGGGCGAGCCGTACCCGAGCGCGTCGGAGGAGGCCCGGCGCGCGTGAGCGGCGAGGAGCCGCCGCCAGATCTCGCGCGGGAACTCGTCCACCGCGGGCCGGCCGTAGCGGAAGTCGTAGCGCAGCGCGGGGCGCGGGCCGGGCGGGCGCGAGGGCGCGAGGTCGAGCCGCATGGTGAGACGCCGCGCGTAGGCTGACACCGGCGCGGGACGCTCCGCCGCGGCGCGACCGGGCGCGGGGGCAGCGCGCGGCGGCGCCACGCCGGCCACGGAGGTGGCGCCGCGGTGGCGGCTCACCAGGTAGCCCTCCGCGGCGAGCTGCTCGTACGCCAGCATCACGGTGTTGCGCGAGACGCCGAGGTCCCTCGCCAGCGCGCGCGTGGAAGGGACCTTGGTGGCCGGGCCGAGGCCGCCGGCCCGGATCTTGGCTTTGAGTGCCAGGTACACGCGGCGATAGAGCGGCCCGCCCGCCCTCTCCAGATTTAGCAGCATGACACCTCGCTCGGGGCTCGGTCGATCTGGCTCCTTTGATTCGTTGAAATCTGGCCCTTTGTCGGTGCCAGCATCGGGGCTAGGATAGCGGTGCTCGAACGACAACGAAAGGAGGAAATGATCATGGCGAGCAGGGCGGACGATCTCGAGACGCTCGAGGCCTTGAACCAGGGCTATCTCCTCGCGGCGGAGAAGTCCGACGTGGCCTGGTACACGGAGCACCTGGCCGAGGACTACCGGGCCACCAACCCCGACGGCTCCTTCGTGGACAAGGCGGGCTTCCTGGCCCGCATCGGACAGCCTCACACCATGACGAACCTCCGCGCGCCCGACGTCTCCATCCAGCTCGTGGGCGACCTGGCCCTGATCCACGCCAGCTTCGAGGACACGCGGCCGGGCGGCGGCCACGGCCGGGGACGCTATACCGACATCTGGCAGCGGCGGAACGAGCGCTGGCTCTGCGTGTCCGCCCACTTCGCGAGGTGCTGACCATGGCCACCGACCAGACGACGCTGGAGGCGCTCAACCGCGAGTACATCCGATCGGTCAGCGAGGCGGACGTTCGGTGGTTCGACGCGAACCTCGCCCCAGACTTCGTCAATAGTAATCCCGACTGCTCGCTGGTGGACCGGGCTGGCTTCCTCGCCCAGATCGCGCGCGGATCGACCGTGAAGAACCTCGCCATCGAGGACGTGCTCATCCGCGTCCTGGGCGACGGGGCGCTGATCCACGCCCGCACGACCTACACCAAGGCGGACGGTCAGCCGGGCGCCGGGCGCTACACCGATGTGTGGGCGCGGCGCGGGACCGGCTGGGTGTGCGTGGCGGCCAACGTCACGCGCCTCTGAGGGTCTGCCGCCGATCGTCTTCCGGGTGCAGCCGAAATGCGCAGCGCCCTACCCACCGCCGTGGCCTCCTGCTACACTCGCGGGCGCGGTTCGGCGCGACCGCCAAGGAGGATGCGATGCCGGTCGACAAGAATGCAATCGGCAGGACGGGCGAGCCCGTGACGATGCACGTGGAGCGCGGCAAGATCCGGGAGTTCGCGCGCGCCATCAAGGACGATGATCCGCTGTACTACGACGAGGGCCACGCGGCGAAAGAGGCCGGCGGCATCATGCCACCGGTGACGTTCTTGCAGACCGTTGCGCACTGGGACGACGGGCGGGGCCGGCCGCGCCTGCCCTTCGATCTCAAGCGCGTGCTGCACGGCGAGCAGGAATTCGAGTTCCTCGCCCCGATCCACGCCGGCGACGTGCTGACCGCGGTGAGCAAGATCGTGGACGTCTACGAGAAGCCGGGCAAGCGCGGCGGCTCCATGACCTTCGCGGTGACGGAGACGGAGTACCGCAACGACAAGGGCGCGCTGGTGGCCCGCGCGCGCGCCGTCGGCATCGAGACCGGCCAGGTCGTCAAGGACTGAGAGGGAGATCGCCATGCCCGCGACCAAGCGTTTCTGGGAGGACGTCAAGGAGGGTGACCGCCTGCCCGAGGTCCACGTCGACAAGCTCACGCGGACCGACTTCGTGAAGTACGCCGGGGCCTCCGGCGACTTCAACCCGATCCACCACGACCAGACCTTCGCGGAGGCCTCCGGGAACCCCACCGTGTTCGCCATGGGCATGCTCAACGCAGGCATCCTGAGCCGGGTAGTCACCGGGTTTGCGGGACGGCCCAACGTGCGGCGCTACAAGGTGCGCTTCTCGACACGGGCCTGGCCGGGCGACGACGTCGTCTGCCGGGGCAAGGTGACGCGTAAGCTCGAGCATGGGGGCGAGAAGCTGGTGGAGGGCGAGCTCGAGGCGATCAACCAGAAGGGCGAGACCCTCATCAGCGGCACCTTCGTCGCGGCGCTGCCCTCGCGCGGATCCAGCGGCGCATGAAGCTCGGTCGAATGCCGATGAGGGCGCCGGCCCGGACGTAGCAGGTTGAAGCGAGACCTCGGGGCCCAGGAGCGGCTGGACGCTGCCTTCGCCCGCGAGGAGCGGCGGGGCCTGATGGTGGCGGCCGCCGCACGCTCGGCGGCGGTGCTGTTCATCCTGGGGTGGCTGGCGGTGGCGAGCCCCGAGCGAGGCATGGCCTACGCCTGGGTCCTCGGGTGCGCGGCCTTCTTCCTCGTGACCGGGCTCGCGCAGCTCTGGCTCTACTTCCGGGGCCGGGCGCTGCGTCTGGCCGCCTACCTGCTGATCCTCGTGGACTCGCTCGCGCTGGCGGCGGTCCTCCTGCTGCCGAACCCCTACCTCGTCCCGCAGGTGCCGCCGGCGATACCGCTACGCTACGCCACGTTCATGTACTTCTTCGTCATGCTCATGCAGGCCGCGTTCTCGTTCCGGCCCCGGCTGCTCCTGTGGGCTGGACTCTGCGGGGCCGGCGCCTGGACGGCCGGCTTTCTCTGGATCTTCACCCGGCCCGAGACCATCACCGACCCGCCCGCCGGGGCCAGCCGCGCCGCGATGCGCGCCGCCTACTTCGATCCGAACTACGTCTCCCTGCTCAAGTACCAGAACGAGGTCATCGTGTTCCTGCTGGTGAGCGCGGGTCTCGCCCTCCTGGTCCGGCGCTCGCGCACCCTGGTGGCCGAGCGGGCCACGGCCGAGCGTGCCCGGGGGAACCTCGCGCGCTACTTCTCGCCCAAGGTGGTGGACACGCTGGCCGAGCGAGACGAGCCGCTGGGCCGCGTGCGCCGGCAGGCGGTGGGCGTGCTCTTCGCCGACCTGGTCGGCTTCACCACCATGGCCGAGGAGATGACGCCGGAGGAGGTCATGGCGCTATTGCGGGACTTCCACGGCCGCATGGAGGGGGAAGTCTTCCGCAACGATGGCTGCCTGGAGAAGTTCATCGGCGACGCGCTGCTGGCCACGTTCGGCGTCCCCGACACCGGCCGCCGTGACGCGACCGACACCCTGGCCTGCGCCCGCGGCATGCTGGCGGCCCTCACGGCCTGGAACCTCGAGCGGGAGGCCGCGGGGCTGCCCCCGCTACGGATGGGTCTGGGTCTCCACTACGGCCCGGTGGTGGCCGGCGACATTGGCAGCCGCCGCAACATGGCCTTCGCAACGGTGGGCGACACCACCAACGTCACGAGCCGGCTCCAGGCCCTCACGCGCGAGCTCCGGGTCAGCATCGTGGCCAGCGGCGCGCTGGTGGCCGCCGTCGAGGGCGAGGCCGCCGATCTCGCGCTCCTGCAAGGTCTGACGACGCGAGGGCCCAGCGTGCTGCGGGGGCGCGACACGCCGATCGAGCTGTGGGCGGAGTAGAGAGGAGCCAGCATGCTCGACATTGCACACCTGAGAGCGGACACGCCGGGCGTCGACAGTGTCCTTCACTTCAACAACGCCGGCTCGGCCCTGCCGCCCCGGCCGGTCCTCGACGCGGTGATCAGCCACCTGGCGCGCGAGGCCACCATCGGGGGCTATGAGGCCGCGGCCGAAGCGGCCGCTCGCATCGAGGATGTCTACGACGCCGTCGCCACCCTGATCGGCGCGCGCCCGGACGAGATCGCGATCGTGGAGAACGCCACCCGCGCCTGGGATATGGCCTTCTATGCGGTTCCCTTCCGGCCGGGCGACCGCGTCGTCACCGCGCGGGCCGAATACCTGTCGAACTACCTCGCCTTCCTGCAGATGAAGGCGCGCGTGGGGATCGAGATCGACGTGGTGGACAGCGACGCGTCCGGGCAGATCGACCTCGCCGCGCTCGAGCGCGCGATCGGCGCGCGCACGAAGCTGATCGCGATCACGCACGTGCCGGGGAGAGGCGGGCTCGTCAATCCCGCCGCGGAGGTCGGTCGCATCGCCGCGCGCCACGACATCCTCTATCTGCTCGACGCCTGCCAGTCGGTCGGCCAGCTCCCGGTCGATGTCCGGCAGATCGGCTGCCACATGCTCTCGGCCACCGGCCGCAAGTATCTGCGCGGGCCCCGCGGCACCGGCTTCCTCTACGTGCGCCGCGACACCATCGAGAGGCTCGAGCCCCCGTTCATCGATCTCCACGCCGCCACCTGGACCGACGGCAACACCTACGTCATCCGCGACGACGCGCGTCGATTCGAGAACTGGGAGCGATTCGTTGCCGGCCAGATCGGCCTGGGCGTCGCCGCTCGCTACGCGACGCGGGTGGGCATGGGCGCGATCGAAGCGCGGGTCAAGGCGCTCGCCACCCTGCTGCGGGCGGAGCTCACGAAGCACCCGGGCGTGAGCGTGCACGATCGCGGAGTGGAGCAGTGCGGGATCGTCTCCTTTCTCAAGGACGGCGAAGCGGCGGCCAGGACGCGCGATCGGCTGCGCGCCATGAACATCAACGCCCACGAGGCCCGCTTGTCGCGGCTCGATCCGCCCACGGGCGGAGTCCACTCGCTCGTCCGCGCCAGCGTGCACTACTACAACGACGAGTCCGAGGTGGAGCGCTTCGTTCGGGCAGTGGCGGGATAGTCTCACCGCCGGCTTGGGGGCCGGAACCGTGGTCAGCTGGGTCGCATGAGTATCTCGATAGCTCGCGCCGCGTCGGCTGGTTGTAGCCCACGGCCCGGATGGGTCAGGACGAGCTTGGGGCGGAGCTCTCCCATGTCGACGTGATCGTCGATGATCACATAGCGACCCACGGCGTGCTCCGCGAGCCAGGCCGCGATCTCCTCTCCGCGCTCGGCGCCGGAAGCACCGATCGGAGTCTTGTCGACGACGCGGCCGGTGAACCCCTGCGCTTCGAGCATCGCCTGCAATTCGGCGACCGTCTTGCCATGCCGCCAGGTGGACGAGACCACGACCTCGGCGCGAGCGCTCGCGACGATCTCGTTCAACACCTCGATGCACGCAGACTCGAGGTCCCCGTATCGATCCCAGCGGCGGATCGGGGCCAGCACACCGTCGATGTCGAGAAAGACGACCCGCCGTGTCATGTCCTCCGTGTTCACGCTCGAAGTGTACCTCCCCTCCCGTACTCCCCCGCCCCTGTGACATAATCGCCCCGACTCCGCCGCGGTGCTCCAGGAGCGGATGCCACGGCCTCTCGGAGAGGTGAGCCATGAAATTCGGCCTCTACAGCTCGATCGCCAACCCGCCGAGGGGTGAACAGCTCGATCGCTGCATCGACGAGGTCATCGCCGAGGCCCAGCTGGCCGAGGCCAGCGGCTTCGACTCCTGCTTCTTCGGCGAACACCATCAGGACCTCGACGGATTCCTGCCCTCGCCGCTGATCGTGGCCACCGCGGTGGCCGCACGCACGACACGGCTACGCGTCGGCACCTCGGTGATCCTGCTGCCGCTCCATCACCCGGTGCACGTGGCCGAGGACGTCATCACGCTCGACCTCGTCTCCAAGGGCCGCGTCATCCTGGGGGTGGGCATCGGCTATCAGCCCGCCGACTTCCGCGCCTTCTCCGTCCCCATGGAGGATCGCGCCGGGCGGTTCGAGGAGAGCATCGAGATCCTGCGCCTGTGCTGGGCGGGCGAGCCGTTTTCGTTTCGTGGCAAGCACTACACGCTCCAGGATGTCCAGATCCGTCCACGCCCCTATCAGAAGTCGGGGCCGCCGCTGTGGATCGGGGCCAGCATCGACGCGGCCGCCCGCCGGGCCGGTCGGATCGCCGACGGCTTCGTCGGCACGCCCAGCACCGGCCTGGCGAACGCGACGCATCTCGCCGACGTCTACAAGGAGGCGGCCCGTGAGGCCCGACGGCCGGCCGAGGTCGTCCAGATGCGTGACGCCTGGGTCGCCCGATCGCGCGCCGAGGCCGACGCGGTCTATGGCCCGCACGTGATGACCGCCTACCGCTACTACTGGGAGAATCGCCTGGCCGAGTTCCGCAATCTCGCCGCCGGCTCGGAGTTCACCCTGGACAATCTCGCCCCCGACCGCCTGATCCTAGGAGACCCCGACACCTGCATCCGAGAGTTCCAGCGTTGGCAGAAAGCGACCGGCGCGAGCACGTTCCTGCTGCGGCTCCGCCACGCCCATTCGGGCGGGCCGCCCCACGACCGGATCATGGAAGCGATCAGGCTGTTCGGTGAGCGCGTCCTGCCCTACGTCTGACGGAGAGCGCCGAAAGGCGAAAAGGACACCAACATGACCAGTACGAAAGGCTTTGTCGTCCCCGCGGGCGGCGGGAAGCATCTCGACATGACGGCGCCCGGCCGCTTCGCCGCCTTGAAGCTCGTCGGCCACCAGACCAATGAAAGCATCATGCTCTTCGAGGAAACCTTGCCCGTGGGCACCAAGAGCCTCTTCCATCTACACCGCGATAGCGACGAGGTCGCGTGGGTGCTCGCCGGCGAGATCACCTTCAAGATCGGCGACGAGGTTGCCGTCGGCGGGCCCGGCACCTGTGCGTTCTTCCCGCGCAACGTCCCGCATGCCTGGAAGAGCAGCGGCCGCGAAACCGGCCGCGTCCTGTTCCTGTACACCCCGGCCTCCGCCGGCGGCTACGTCGAGGAGCTCCTGGAACGCCGACCGCTCAACGACGACGAGCGCAACGAGCTCCGCGAGCGCTACCGCTGGGAAGTCGTCGGTCCCAACCCGCTGTGAGGCTCTTCGCCCGGGCCGGGGCGGGCTAGACCTTCATGGACGAGCCGCGAGAGCGTCTTCTGGCCCTCGTTCGCGGATATCGGATCTCGCAATCGATCTACGTCGCGACCCGGCTTGGCATTCCGGATCTCCTGGCCGACGGCCCCCGGGAGGTCGACGAGCTGGCGCAGGCGACGGGGTCTCATCCGGCAAGCCTCCGCCGAGTCCTGCTGTTCCTCGCAGGCGTGGGAGTGCTCGACAAGGTGGGACCGCGCCGATTCGCCCTGACCGAGCTGGCGGCCCTGTTGCGCACGGGCGTCCCGGGCTCCCTGCGCCCATCCGTCCTGCTCTTGCTCGATGAATCCCACTGGCGACCATGGGGCCACCTGCTGCACACCGTGCGGACCGGGGAGACCGCGTTCGATCACGCCCACGGGGCAGGCCTCTTCGACTACCTCGCCGCACACCACGACGTGGCGAGCGTGTTCAACGCGGCCATGAGCGGCAACTCGCCCGCCCACGCGAACCTCGTCGCCGCGACGTACGACTTCTCCCGCATGAGCCTGGTGGTCGACGTCGGGGGCGGCCGCGGCCGGCTGCTCGCGGCGATCCTCGCGCGACACCCTCGCCTGCGCGGCATCCTATTCGAGCAACCTCACGTCATCGAGGACGCCCGGGAGATCCTCGACGAGGCGGGCGTCGGCGCCCGCTGCGAGCTCGTCGGGGGCAGCTTTTTCGACGCGGTGCCGGCCGGCGGCGATGCCTACATCTTGCGCGGCATCATCCCGGGCTTCGAGGACGATCGGGCGGTCGCCATCCTCGAGAACTGCCGTCGTGCGATGGGGCCGGATGGTCGTGTCATCCTCGTGGAACGATACCTCGCCCCAGATTCCCGCGAGGCGCTTGCCGTTCTCTACTCCGACCTGGAGATGCTCGTCAACGTCGGAGGGCGGGAGCGGACGACGGACGAGTATGCCGCCCTCCTGGCGCGTAGCGGTCTCCGCCTCACCCAGACCATCTCTCTCGGGCGCGCTCCCGAGGCGGCGGGGCATCAGCTCATGGAGGCGCAGCCGGCCGGACCGCAGGCCCGCTCCGCGAAAGGCGCTACAATGCGAGCCACATGGAGGCCTGTACCATGACCCTGGCGCACGGCACGGACCGGCTGGAGTCGGCTCGCCTCGTGCTGCGGCGGGTCGCGCCGGACGATCTGCCCTTCTTCACCCGCATCCATGCACTCCCGCAAGTCGCGCAGCATCTGTACCCCGATGGCCGGCCGCGCTCACCCGAAGAGACGGCCGCATGGCTGCGGTACACGCTTGCGAGCTATGACCAGCTCGCCCTCGGCTACCTCGCGGTCCTGCGCAAGGAAGACGGCGCGCTGATCGGGCGCTGCGGCCTGATGGACATGGTCGTCGAGCCCACCGCACCCGAGCAGCGGATTCGCCGGGGATGGTTCGGGCGCGAAGAAGCGCCCGCGGGCGTCGCGCTGACCTTCGAGTGTGAGCTCGGCTACACGTTCGACCCCGCCGTCTGGGGCCAGGGCTTCGCGACCGAGGCGGCGCGCTGCGTTCGCGACTACGCGCGCGACGTTCTGCGGCTGTCGTATGCGGTCTCGGCCATCCTTCCGCAGAACGCCCGCTCGCGACGCGTCGCCGAACGGTCGGGCGCGCGCGCCACGGGCCAGATGGAGGTGGTCGGTCTCACGTGGGATCGCTACGTGTGGCCTCTCGCGCCACCCGGCTAGCGGAAGTGCGGGTGGTGAATCACGAACCGCACTACCGACCTCTTGTGTCGTTTCCGGTGTCCTCGGGCACGCCGATGCCGAACGTCTCCCGGAAGCCGCGCCGTCCCGCCGCGGTGACGCTCACCGCGCTGCTGTGCTTCATCCTCTCGGTCCAGCCCAGATCGAAACAACGCTTCGTGAGGGCGGCCCCTACCAGGCCCGCGATGTGTGGCCGTCGCTCCGTCCAATCCATGCACAACCGACAGAAGTGACGCCGCTTCGACCTCGCGGCTGACAGGTCGATTCCAAACCCGGTCAGAAATCGCGAGCCCCCCCGCGTGATCTCAGCGGCCTCGTCGCCCACCGCGATGTATTCATGTGCGACCAGGGCAGCGGTGAGATCGACGCTGAGACGGCCGGCAAGGTGGTCGTTGCAGATTCGGGCCGCGCTCAGCTCGCGTGCCTGGCGGGAGAGAGGGCGGTATCGCGGCCGGTGCTCGAGCGCAACCGCCATGATCCCTTCGAGCATCTCGGCGACCCTCGGCGAGGCGAGGCGGAAATAGCGGTACCGGCCGGCCCGCACCGGCGCAACCAGTCCGGCCTCGGCGAGCTTCGCCAAATGCGTGCTGGCGGTCTGAGGCGTCACCCGCGCCGAATAGGCCAGCTCGGTCGCGGTAAGACCGCGCCCATCGAGAAGCGCAGAAAGCATGGTCGCCCTTGCGGGCTCTCCGACCAGCCCCGCAATCTCGGCTATCAATGGCCCCGTAGTCACAGGCGCAATGTAGCACCCGGTATGGCGGCGCCTCAAGCTACCCGTCAGACGCTTCGATCACCGTCGAAGTGTTGATCGGCGCGTCCGACAGTTTCGGAGGTAAGATCGCGGTCATGACGAGCCGTGAGGAGGTGGACATGCTAGAGGGGAAGACACGCATTTCGCCGGTCGACGTCGAGACGCTTCCGGAGGACCTGAAGGAGACGCTCGAGGGGCAGCGCAAGCTCCATGGCGCGCCGCTCTATCCCTACCTCTTCTACGCGCGCAACCCGGCATACTTCCGCGCCGCGAAGAGGATGTGGACCGCCCTCCAACAGGAGACGAAGCGCGTGCCCGGCACGCTCAGGGCGCTGCTCAACCGTCGCGTCGCCTGGTGGAACGGCTGCGAGTTCTGACAGGACGCCAATGCTGCCGTGGGCAGCAGACTCGGCGTCTCGACGGAGAAGCTCGAGGCGCTCAATGACTACGCGAAGAGCCCGCTCTTTACAGACCCGGAAAAGGTGGCGCTCGAATACGCCGACGCGATCACGGACACGCACCGCGACGTGGAAGACGAGCTGTTCGCGCGCGTGCGCCGGCACTACGACGATGACACCATCGCGGAGCTAACGATGATCATCGCGTGGGAGAACGCATCCTCGCGCTTCAACCGGGCGTTCCGCATCCCATCGCAAGGGCTCTGGAAGCGATGACTTTGGCGCGGAGGTCAAGCGCCTCGTCCTGGCCCGACGCTCCGCCACTTGATGGGAGCGGGGGCATGGCGGCGAACGGCAAAGGCGCGCCCTGCATCCGATGCGCCCGACCATCTATCTCTACGACGCGCTCGCGCGCCTGCCGCGGCGGTAGGAACGGAACACCATGAGTCTCGGTGACATACGTAATCTTGATCACACGATCCTGCTATGTTCCCACATGCAGGACACGAAGGCATTCTATCTCGATGTAATGGGCTTCCCGCTTGCCCATGACAGTGAACGCTGGGTGAGCTTTCAGGTCGGCTCATCACTGCTCACGCTACGGCCGCGCGGCCCAGGGTTGGCGTGGGATGATGGTCCGATCGCCCCCGGTTCGGCTGCTGTCCAGCTCGCGTTCCGGGTCCCGCCACATATGGTCGATGCGTGTCATGAGACGTTGCGATCCAAAGGTGTGGCGATCTTGAGCCCGCCACGGGATATTCCAAACTGGCGGCATCGCGCTCTTTTCTTCAGCGACCCTGAAGGGAATGTCGTAGAACTCTACGCGGAGATCTAGGTCCGTCGCTCACAGCAAATCGGCGTACAAGTGGTTGCGGGGCCCGCAACCACCGAAACCGCCTCGCGTTGAAATGGACGGTCCGTGCTCGTGTCGGTCCGGCACGATCCGACGGTCGATTGACGGCGGTGGTGTGTCTGGCCTAGCATGCCGCTCACCGGAGCCGGTTCGCTCGATCCGGTGCCTGAAATAATCCTCGGGCGTCGCCCGTACTCTCTTGGCAGAGGGCGAGGAGGGTGCGGTCATAGAGACCGGCCATGCAGCGACCCCGGGTTCGGATGCGGAAGACCGGCGAGCAGAGCTCGATCTGGCGCGCCGCGCCCGCCGCGGCGATGGGGTGGCCTTCGGCGAGCTGGTGCAGCGCTTTCACCGGCCCGTCTACCGCTTCTGCTGGCGACTGGTCCGATCTCCCGACGCCGAGGATCTCGCCCAGGACACCTTCGTGCGCGCCTTTGTCCACTTCGAGCGGTTCGATCCGGAGCGCCCGGTCTTGCCATGGCTCGTCGCCATCGCCCGGCGGCTCTGTCTGGACCTGCTCCGGCGGCGGAAGGTGATGGCCGGGGTGGAGGTGCTCCCGGTCACCAGCCCCTCGGCGCCAGGCCCTGAGGGTGAGGCCTCGCTGCGGGAACAGCTCTCACGTCTCGAGCGAGCGCTCGACGCTCTGGCCGAGGGCCCGAGAATGGCCATCGTCCTCTTCCACATCGAGGAGATGTCGTACCGGGACATCGCCGCTGCCCTCGAGGTGCCGATGGGGACGGTGATGACGTGGCTCCATCGAGGCCGCGCCCAGCTCAGGCGGGCGCTGGAAGGGGCATCCGTCACATGAGCGAGCGACCCGAGGAGAACGGGCGGCTTACCAGCTTGCTCCAGGCGCTCTCCGTGCCGGAGCCATCGGCCGAGTATCTCGCCGGCGCACGGAGGCGCTATCTCGATGCGATGGAGGCGCGCGATCGGCGTCACGTCCTCACCGGACTCGTGGCCGCGCTCGTCGGCCTGGCGGTGGTCGCGATTCTGCTCGGTCCGACCCTCGAGCCGGCCGCTCTTCTCGCGTGGCTCGCGGACGTAGCGGCCGACCTCGCCAGATGGACAGCCGGTGTCGCCGTCGTCCTTGCGCTCGTGCCGCTCGCCATCTGGACCTCGGCTGCGCTGGGCTCCGCCGCGGCCGTTCTGTCACTGGTCCTCATCGCGCGGGCGCGATCGCTCGCGCCCGCGAAATAAGCGGCGCGCTCGACCGTACTCCCAGGTGAAGGGAGATCGAACATGCGCGCAACCAAGCTGATCGTCGTTCTCGCCGTCGCTCTCATGAGTCTGCCTGGCCTCGCGTGGGCGGCCACGCCGGACAGCCGTCGGGTGGAGGGCCGACTTCCCGACGACTCTCCCGTCGTGTCCCTCGCCCAACCGCGGGGAACGGTCCTCGACGCGCTGAACGCCATCGCCAAGCAGACGGGCTGGAGCCTGGTGGTCACCGCGCCGGAGAGCGCGACCACCCGCCCGCTCAGCATCCAGGTCTCGAAGCGCCCCGCCGGCGAGGTGCTCGATCTGGTTCTCGATGCCGGCTCGCTCCGGGCCTCGTTCGCCGACGGCGTCCTCCGCGTTCGCTCGGATGACACCGCGAGGTCCGCGGATTCATGGCGCGAGCGACGGCGGGAGCGGCGCGGTCGCCACGGGTCCGAGCGCGTGGTCTTCGGCCGATCCCTGACGATCGGCGCCGACGAGACCGTCGACAAGGCCGTGGCCATCGGCGGCTCCGTCACGGTCGCGGGTCACGTACGATACGACGCGGTGGCGATAGGCGGCTCGGTCACGCTCCTCCCGGGTGCCAGTGTCGGCGGCGACTCGGTCGCGATCGGCGGAGCGGTTTCGGTCGCGGAGGGCGCCACCCTCGAGGGCGACAACGTGAGTCTCGGCGGGGCGATCCCGACGACGGTCGGCTCGATGACCCGCTGGGTGGTCGGCGGGCCTCACATGTTCACGATGTTTCGCTTCGCCTCGCGGCTGACGCGCGCGGTGCTGCTCCTGATCATCGCGTTGCTCATCGCGGTGGCCTTCCCCGGCGCCTTGACGCGGATCCGGGCGTATCTCGTCGATCGACCCGGGCTCTCGGTGCTCGCCGGCGTCGCGATCCTCCTGGGATTCGTGCCGCTCTGCGTCCTGCTGGCCGTGACGATCATCGGCATCCCGCTGATCCCGGTGGCGGTGATGCTGCTCGTCGCCCTCTTCCTGTTCGGGTTCACGGTCTCGGCCGCATGGCTCGGCGAGAGGCTGCCGTTCCTTCAAGACAAGACTCCCGTCAAGACGGTCGCCCTCGGAGGCGCCGTCTTCGTCCTCGTGGGCCTGATACCGTGGATCGGCACCGCCGCGCTGATCCTCGCGGCCGCCTTCTCAGCCGGCGCGACGCTCCTCTCGCGCTTCGGGCGCACACCGGCTGTTGCCGTCTAGGCCGAACCACCCGTCGACGAAGGACTTCACATCGCCGCTTGCGACCCGCCGCGGCCGCATCGTAGACTCCCCACGGGCGTTCCCCCGACCTACACTCTACGCACGGCTGCTGGGGCCACTCCACCGGCAGGTCGGGTGATCGACGCGGTCATCGACGGACTCGCGCTCGGATACCCGCCATGGAGGATTCAATAAGGAGAACACCCCTGCGCCCCGAGTACCTGAACCCGACAGACGACCGCGCAACCAAGACTAGAGGGAGAACAATGCGAGCTACCCTGCCCTTCGTGCTTCTCGGTGCCACCCTCGGTGCGGGTGCCGCCAGCGCGGCCGGCGAGATGGACATGCCGGCCTTCAAGGTGGAGCGCTGGGTGAACTCAGGCCCGCTGACGGCCGACACGCTGCGCGGCAAGGTCGTCCTGGTCGACTTCTGGGAGTACACCTGCGTCAACTGGATCCGCACCTCGCCTTACGTCAAGGCATGGCACCGCGACTATGCCGACCGCGGCCTGGTCGTGGTCGGCGTGCACGCGCCCGAGTTCGAGTTCGGGAAGCGCCCCGAGAACATCGATCGTGGAATTCGCGACCACGGGCTCACCTATCCGATCGCGCTCGACAACGATTTTGCGACGTGGCAGGCCTTCGACAACGACGCCTGGCCGGCGAAGTACCTCTTCGACGCCCACGGAAAACTGGTGAATCGGTGGGTGGGAGAGGGCAGCTACCACGACATCGAGACCGAGATCCGGCGCCTCTTGGTCGCGGCCAACCCGGGGACTGCACTGCCACCAATCAGCCCCGAGGCGACGGCGTTTGCGAGGGCGGGCGAGCCCTCGTACGCCGGCATCACGGCCGAGACCTACGTCGGTACCGATCGCCGGGAGCCGGGCACGGTTACCCTGCAGGGGAACTGGAAGGGCTCCAGCCAGTACGTCGAGCTCCAGAACGGCACTGGCAAGATCGTCCTTCCCTTCACAGCCGGTGAGGTCAACATGGTGATGCAACCGGGGGCGTCGGGGAAAGCGGCGGTCGCGGTGCTGCTCGACGGGAAACCGGTCGGCGAGGCACGGGGCGCCGACGTCGGCCCTGACGGAGTGGCGCGCTTCGGTCGATCAGGAATGATTCGCCTGGTCGCCCGCGCCCCCCGTCGCCACCACGTTCTAACCCTTGTCGCGAGCGATCCCGGACTGCGAGCATATGTGTTTACCTTCGGCCCCTGATGAGAAGACGTGGCCCGGGTGGACGGGCTCCGCATCCACTATGTGACCGCAGGCTCGGGCGAGCCGGTCGTCCTGATCCCCGGCTGGCCCAAGATGAGCTGGATCGCTTGGCGAGCACCTGTGTGGAGTTACCCGTTCGCTTCGACGGAGAGCTTGGAATCTCCTCGGAGCCTTTCGATCTTACGAGGACACCGCGAACACTCTACCAGCGCAGCAGGGCGCCCTCGGCGGCGAAGCCCGGCCCCAGGGCGATCATCAGCCCCCAGTCGCCCGGCACCGTCTCTCGCGCGCGGAACAGATCGTCGAGCACGAAGATCACGGTGGCGG
>Ga0210384_10002947_pt1 | contig 20183 bp, 10 predicted proteins | sample IncBWH2MmetaG_FD_160574 | JGI IMG/M metagenome (GOLD analysis project Ga0210384, IMG submission 160574) | Forest soil microbial communities from Barre Woods Harvard Forest LTER site, Petersham, Massachusetts, United States - Inc-BW-H-2-M | ecosystem: Environmental > Terrestrial > Soil >...
CCGGCGATCCCGAGAGAGCGCTAAAAACGGCGGCAAAAATCGTCACTGCGGAATATGACGTGCCGTATCTGGCGCACGCCATGATGGAGCCGCTGAATTGCGTCGTCGATTTGCGACGAGACTCGTGCGAAATCTGGACCGGAACGCAGTTTGAAACGGTGGACCGCGCAAACGCGGCGCACGCGGCGGACCTGCCTCCCGATAAAGTGCTGATTCATACCACGCTGCTTGGCGGAGGGTTCGGCAGGCGAGCGAACCCTAATTCGGACTTTGTTGTGGAAGCCGTCCACGTGGCCAAAGCTGCAAAAGTCCCCGTGAAGGTGGTTTGGACGCGAGAGGATGACCTGCGCGGCGGCTGGTACCGCCCCATGTGGCACGACCGGTTTGTGGCGGGACTGGATGCCAACGGAGATCCCGTCGCATGGACGCACACGATCGTCGGGCAGTCGATCCTGCAGGGCACGCTGTTCGAGTCCTTCGGAATCAAAGACGGCATCGACAGCGCTTCGGTGGAAGGCGCGGCGGATTTGCTCTATGGAATACCGCATCTGCAGGTGGACCTGCACACGCCGAAAATTGGAGTCCCGGTGCAATGGTGGCGGTCGGTGGGCCATTCGCACACGGGATTTTCTGTCGAGGCCTTCTTCGATGAAGTGGCCCATGCGGGCGGAAAAGATCCTTACGAGCTCAGGCGGAAGTTGTTGGCCAACCAACCGCGAATGAAGGCCGTGCTGGAGCTCGCGGCGCGGAAGGCCAATTGGGGATCGCCATTGCCGCCGGGAGTGGGGCGCGGAATCGCCACGCATTTTTCTTTCGACAGCTATGTGGCCCAAGTCGTGGAGGCGTCGGTGGAAAAAGGCGGCGCGGTGCGCGCGCATCGCGTCGTCTGCGCTCTCGATTGCGGACTGGTCATTAATCCAGACACAGTCCGCGCGCAGATCGAAGGTGGAATCATTTTTGGACTGACGGCGGCGCTCAAAACGGAGATCACGCTGAAAGATGGCCGGGTGGAGCAGGGCAATTTTCACGACTACCAGATGCTGCGAATCTTCGAATCGCCGGAAATTGAAGTGCATATCGTTCCGAGCGGAGAAAATCCCGCAGGCGTCGGCGAACCGGGTGTGCCGCCGGTCGCGCCAGCACTGGCAAACGCAATCTTTGCGGCCACCGGCAAGCGTGTGCGGCGGCTGCCGATTCGTGCGGGTGATTTGGCGTAGAACAGGGGAGCGAAGTCATGAACAGATTCGCGGCAAATCGAAAAGAAAGTTCTCGGAAATCCCCTGGCGTGCTCCAGCACGCATTGGTAATTCTCGGTATTGCACTTGCGACGGCCTTGATTGCTGTGTCGTTGCCGGCTCACGCAGCCAAGCAGGACGCAGATGTCTCGCGCGCGGCTTTCCTCGAGGTTTATCGGGTGCTGACTTCGCCGCGCTGCCAAAATTGCCATCCGGCAGGCGATGCGCCTCTCGAAGGAGATGACAGCCACGAGCATCTGCAGAATGTGAAGCGCGGCAAGGACGGACACGGCGTGTATGGAATGCGCTGCGATACGTGCCATCAGACCAGGAATCTCTCCGGCGAGCACATGCCGCCCGGCAACGCGAAGTGGTCGCTGCCTTTGCCCGAACAAAAGATGGTGTTTGTGGGACGATCGCCGGGAGAGCTTTGCCGGCAGCTCAGGGACCCCAAGCAAAACGGCGGTCGAACTCTCGCAGCACTCCTCGATCACGTTGCCAACGATGATCTCGTCGGCTGGGGCTGGAATCCGGGAGACGGCCGCACGTTGCCTCCGCTTTCGCGGGTGGAGACGGCAGCGCAGATGAAAGTTTGGGTCGAAGGCGGCGCGGCCTGTCCAGAGTGAGCGCGCCCGCAGTCAGGTAATCGAAATCAGTGGCAGGTGCCGCTGCCAGAGTCGCTGAAGGTTTTTCCTGCTTCTGGAATAAACTGCCAATCGTAGCCGTTGGACTTCAGCGTGAGTTTTAAGACGCCGTAGGCTGTCGCGTCGCGCACTTCGCTGTTTGGCTTGGGCGTGCCGAACGGACGGTGACTCTTGCCGCCAGTGCCAACGACGAATTCGAATGCCGCGAGCAGCGTCTGCCGCGCCGTCAGGCGCTTGAGGCGCAAAACGCTCGTAGTCGTGGTCGTGACCGTTCACGACAACATCGGCGTTGGCCTCGTAGAGGTCCACCCATAACGGCTTGATCTCGGGATCATTGCCGTGGGCGCCGCCGGAACTAAAGAGCGGTTTATGCCAATAAGCGAGTGTGCAGGCAACAGGATGCGCTGCCAGATCGGCCCGCAGCCATTTTTCCTGGCGTGAGCCAGCATCGCATCCGCCAACGGCGATGCATTCACTATTTAAAACGACGATATGCCAGGAGCCTAGCTCGTAGCTGTAGTAGCCATTTTGGGGATCGCCGGCGGCGGCACCAAAATAATCGAAGTAGGGAGTGGCGCCGGAAGCGTGAAACTCGTGATTGCCCGGTGAGGGACGAGTGCGCGATTTCACGCGGCCCCAGGTCTTGTGGTAGCACTCGAAATTCTCTTTCGAGCCATCCGGATAGGCGAGATCGCCGGGAACCATCACCGTGCCCGGAATTAGCTCGATGAGTCTGGCTGTGGCTTCCGCCCCGGCAAGGTCACGGCAGTCCGCGATGTCCCCTGCGCCCACCAGGACAACAGCCTGGTCCCCAGGAGGCGCGGGCGAGGATGGCCGCCGAACGCTGGGGGTGCTGATGATAAAAGTCGTTACAAATAAAAGACTTAAGCCAGTGAAACGCGTCTTCATTGCAAACCTCTCAGCCGATTCGATCATTCAGATTGCATGGGGCTTCCCTAACCATGCGAGTCCAACTGGAATTGGTCTCCTAGATGCCTTGCTGGCGACAAAGTCCTTGAAAATACTGCACGTGGGGGCTAGCCTCTGCCTTCCAGCCAGGACACCGGCGGTAAATCTCCGCCCAAAGCAACGCCGAGCACCTTGTAACTTGAAACCTGATCAGAAACAACGACCGGAGCCCGAGGGCACTCAACCTCTAGCCCCGGCCATTGTTGGGGCGTTAAAACCTGAAGCGCAACATAAACTGCAGCTGCCTCGGTAAACCGTTGCCCGTGTTGGTGCCAAGACCGTTCACCGAGGAAGTGATCAGGCTAAAGTTGGACACCGGAGCGAATACAAACGGGCCGGTTGGATTACCGTTGGCGTCCACGGCCGGCTGCGTAAAGGTAAATGCGAGATTGCCGTAATCACCGAGCTGGGTGTGATTGAAAACGTTGAATGCTTGAACTCCAAACTGCAGGCCGAATCGCTCGGTCAATTTGGTTTCCTTCATTAGGGCCATATCCACCTGCCAGATGTCCCGCGCGCGAATCAGACCATTTCCGGCATTGCCAAATCGCGCCACCGCCCCCGGTTGGGCATTCGGGTCCGTGCTTAGCGGCGGCGCCTGGAAGGCAGCCGGGTTGACCTGCGGTACGCCATTCGGCCCGTTCGGGAGATAGAGCGGAACTCCGGGAACGGTGTCAGGCCGCTGACTGGTCTGGTCGTTTCCGTCCGGGAGCTGGAAGTTCGACTGATAACTCAAAGTAGCGGTGAGGGGATGGCCGGTATGCCAAATCCCAATACCGCTCAATTCCCAGCCTCCCACAACTTTCCCGAGAACTCCACCCTCCCGCAGATAGGCCTTGCCGGGTCCAAAAGGAAGTTCATAGACGACGTTCATGGAGAAATTGTGGCGAATGTCGAAGGCACTGGGCCCTTTATCGCATAAACGGCAATTCACGTTTTCCGGCGCATTGGATTCGCCGCCGCCCGTGGCGCCATCGTTGATGGAATGAGAGAACGTGTAGTGCGCTTGGAAAGAAAGGCCGTCCGTGAACCGCCGCTCCAAAGCAGCAAACAGGGCGTGATAGGTGCTCTGCCCGATATCGTGCTTGAAATCGACGGAACCATAAGGATCGATCGTGAAGCTAGGATCATTGGAATGGGCGGGGTCCGGGAAAAATTGATCCAAGGGGCGGTAGCAATCATTATTGTTCGGATTAATCGCGACCGGGATCTTGCAGAGATTTACCGCGCCACGCGAAAACAAGTGTACGCCGTGGCTTCCCAGATAGGATGTGGTGAAGAGAACACGGGCTGGCAGTTCATGTTCGATGGTCAGGCCCCAGGTCTCTACATACTGGTCAAGGCGGCCTTGGCGCTGTAAAGCGCGGGGGTGATTCGCAGCCTTTGTGAGCCCGTTTGCACCTGTGAAGCCCGAGAGATCAGGAAACTCCCGCTGAAAAACCGGGTCGAGCGGGAGGACACCACTCGCGGGAGCGACGGTAGCGCGGAAAGTATCGCTCTCGAGCCCGGCGTTGAGGTCGTCGTTCTGTGCTGCCCCACTGTAGAGGCCGAATCCGGCTCGGACGACCGTTTTGCCATGAAGAGCTGAGGGCGCCCACGCAAGGCTTACGCGTGGATCAACATTCCGGTAAGACGGGTAGTACAAGGATGGATTTTTCGGGCAGGGAGGCGTGTTGATGGGGACCGGAAACGGCGTGTTGAACGAGCCTGAACCCAGGCACGCCCCGTGGAACAGGTCAAAGTCAAAGACCGTCGTCCGGTTATCCGGCACGTGAGCCACGCCGTAGTAATCCCAACGAAGTCCCAGGTTTGCGGTAAACGTAGGCGTAATTTTCCACTCATCCTGAAAATAAGGCATATAAAAAGTGCGGCGATACTTGTGGCAGCACCAGGGGGCGATAAAATCGACACTCTTGAGTGAAGCCGTAATCAGGCTGGTGGTGTCCGGGAATGTAAGCGTATTGTTCGCCGTCTGCCCCTGATTGAGCCGGATGCGGCGAATCTCCATGCCGGTCTTGAAGGTGTGGCGGCCGCGGGTCCAGGTGAGATTGTCAATGAAGCCGAAGGTGGTGCCGACTTCGATGTCCGCCGAATTGTTGTTGATTCCAGTAAAGGTACCCAGGTTCACCGCGTAGGGAAGGACGCTGGCCTGGGGATTGTGATAGGGCGAGCGATTGACGTAAACCTTTGCCTCATTGAATACGTTCGACGTAAAAACGCGCTGCAACGCGATGAAGTAATTGGCTGGGTGATTCACTATATTCTGTTGGTCAAAGAGCGGGCTGATGGGCTGGTCGGAGTGCAGGATATCGCGCTGGACACGCCCGTAAAGTGTCGTTTTGTCGTTGAATTTGTGATCCATGCGGACCAAAGCGGTGTCTTCGTGAATTCTGCTGGGCGTGGCATGCGTGAACAGATCCGTATCGGGATCTCCCGTCACGGGAGCGAAAGCCGCGTCCGGAAAAACGTGCAGGGACGTGCAACCTCCGATAGCGCCTGCCGAACTACGCCAAGGATAGACCTGGAGGATGGAACACATTTGCGGAGAAGGACCGGCTCCGCCTCTTCCATTGACCAGGATGTCCTGCAAAAGCTGCGTCGACGGCACGTTGGCTTGCTGGGTCGCCGACTGCAACTGACGAAGTCCTTCGTAGCTAAGGAAGAAGAAAGTCTTGTCCTTTATGATGGGGCCGCCGACGGTAAGACCATACTGGCCGAGACGAAAGGGAGGGATGGCGGCGTTTCCATTTATGTCGAAATCGTTGAAATTGCGCGCATCGAAGACGGAATTTCTCAGGTAGCCGAATGCAGTGCCGTGGAAATCGTTGGAGCCCGATTTGGTCACCACGTCGACTTGTGCGCCCGCCTGCGTGCCGTATTGGGCGTCATAAAGGGCGGAATTTACGCGATACTCGGCGATGGCATCTTCGGAAATCTGCAGGCGGACCTGGGATTTCTGAGCTTGCTCCTGGATGCCGCCAGCGTCTACGCCATCGAAATTGAAATTATTGTCGTCAATGGCGCGGCCCGCGTAGCGGATGGTGCGCTGGTTACCCCCGCCATCATCCTGAGCGAAGGGAGCCAGCAGAGTCAGTGCAGACCAATCGCGGCCGTTCACTGGCAGATTTGCGACCTGAACGGTGTCGATTACCGTCGCGGCTGCGGCCGAGGTTCGTTCGGCGGGGCCTGACTCTGCCTTGATCTCGACTTTCTCGGAAATTTCACCCACAACAAGAGCGACGTCGAGCGTATGGGTCTCGCCCACTTGAAGCGTAACTTGTTCGATGACTTTGGTCTTAAAGCTGGTGTTGGAAACCGTCACGGTGAACTGACCGACAGGAAGGCCGGGAAAACGGTAATAGCCGTTGGAGTTTGTTTTCCGCTCCTGGCTGATCCCTGTGTCGACAGCCGTAACCGCGACGTTCGCTCCGCTAATGGAGCCGCCACTCGGATCCGTAACCGTGCCTTCCAACGTGGCGCGATCGGTCTGTGCAAAACAAGCCGTCCCGCTCGACAACAGCGCGATGGCTGCGAGGAATCGAAGAATTGAGTATTGTCGGCAATGCATAAAACTCATGGATCAGCCCCTTTTATCTTCCTAACTGCTTGGTTTACAACTCCCCACCGCGTCGGACCGGCTCGCCGGTCAACAACTCCTGAACTCCATGTTTTGCTTCTATCTAGCGGCACATGCCAAGAACGAGCGATGAACAAAAATGAAGGAATTGTTAAATAGAAGCTGAATTTTTTTCAGATAGCCGAGAGGCCGCATGTTCTTGAGATCCCATAGGTTCAGGGTTTCGCATACACCGGAATCTGCACATGGAAAGCCGAACCGGCCCCGACTGTGCTTTCGGCAGCGATGGTGCCGCCGTGCATCTCCGCGATCCAACGCGCGATAGCCAGCCCCAGGCCCGCGCCTCCGGTGTTCCTGGAGCGAGCGCGATCCACGCGGTAAAACCTGTCAAAAATGTTGTTCAGCTCTATTTCCGGAATACCCGCACCGGAATCGCGAACGGTGATTTGCGCGTGGTTATCTGATTGCGACAAGGCGATTTCGCACCACCCTCCGCTAGGGCTGTATTTCACGGCGTTATCCACAAGGATCAGCAGCAAGCGGTCCACGGCAATGGCGTCCGCCTTGACCCAGACAGGCTCGGGCGGAGTCGTGGCGGTCACATCGAGTGCTTTCTCCAGGCCCAGCAAGGCGGCGCGCTCTCGCGCCTTTTGCACGTGCGCAGAAAGATCCAGAGGGCGCATCTCCATCCCGGCTGCCCCCGCATCGGCCCGCGCCAGCGTCAGCAGATTTTCAAGCAGCTCGGAGGTGTCGACCGAAGTCTCGAGAATTGTGGATAAAGCTCGGCGATACTCCTCCTGGGTCCGGGGTTTCCGTAGTGTTATTTCCGCGGTAGCGCGAATCACAGCGACGGGCGTCCGCAAATCGTGCGATGCATCAGCTGTGAACTGCGTAATCCTTTTGAAGGAAGCTTCAATGCGCGCCAGCATGGCGTTCAGCGTTTCTGTCAGGCGTCTGAGTTCGTCGCGAGCCCTCGGAACCTCCAGCCGGCTGGACAAATTCTGGGCACCGATCAAGCCAGCCGTCTCAATGATCCGGTTGACGGGGGCCAGAGACCTTCCGCTCAGCCAGTAACCTGAAAGCGAAGCGAGAAAGACGAGCAGAGGCAGAATCTCTTTTTCCATCAGCCTGAAATGATCAAGCGCTTGATCAAACGGCTCTGTCGGCACCGCGGCATGAACTACATAAACTTCGCCGCCGGCAGTGACGCGCTGAAGTGCAATGCGGTACTGCGAAGCGTCAAGGTTGGTTGTAGCAAACGAGACATCTCCATCGACGATCTGCGGCAAGGCAGGATAAATCCGCAGGAACTGCTGCGATCGGAATATCCAATGGCCATTCGAGCTGGCCACCTCAAAAAGCGCCCCATTCGCCCAAAGCTCCGCAAGCCCGCTCAGTTCTTCGCGCAGTTTGCTTTCCCCACGCAACGAGGAATTGGCCAAAACCAGACGCCGGACAGTTTCAAGATTCGTGCGGGAAGCATTGTCAACCGTGGCTTCAATGCTGCGCCGGAACCCGAGATCGCTCACCCAGAAGAACGCAACGAACGACGAAGCCAGAACTACAGAGTAGAGGACCGTGAGGCGCGCGCGAATCGGCAAATTCATGAAGTGGTCTGACTCCCCACTGAGTACCCGAAACCGCGGTGCGTGTGAATCAGTTTCTTGGCGGTGCCATCCTCCATCTTCTTCCGCAGCAGCCGGACGAAAGCCTCGACGGTATTCTCGCCAACGTCACGGCGATGGCCCCACACCGCGTCCAAGATCGCGCATCGCGACAAAACGTGGCCGGGATTCCTCACAAGCAGCTCGAGGAGCCGGAATTCGGTGAGGGACAGATAAATCTCTCGCCCCCCGCGGAAAGCGCGGTATGAATTCACGTCCAGGACGAGATCTTCGAATTCCAGGACATTTTTCGGCCTAGGGGCTGTGCGCCGCTGCAAGGCGCGGATGCGCGCGAGCAATTCCACGAACGAAAACGGTTTCGCAAGGTAGTCGTCGGCCCCCGCGTCGAGTCCCGTGACGATATCGGGCAGCGCGTCACGCGCGGTGAGCATGAGCACTGGAACAGTGTTGCCGCGCAGGCGCAACTGTCGCGCGACCTGCAACCCGTTCATTCCGGGGAGCATTACATCCAGAAGAATCAGGTCGAAGGTGGTATCGCCGGTCTGTCGGAGAGCCGCACGGCCATCCGCGGCTCGAGCGACGTTGTGCGATTCCTCCTGCAGCCCATGCACCAGCACATCCGCCATGAGCTCATCGTCTTCCACGACCAAAATATCCATGGAGAGATCTCATGGGAATTCTAGGCTCAGTTTTATGAACGCCCGGTGAACCTTTCGTTACAACTGTATTGCACTCACAAGCAATCCGGCGGAGCGACTACCCCGCAGCCAGAAAGAAAGTGAGCAATCGGAGAGCCACACGTGCTACGAATCTGTGGTGGTCGAGTCTTGCAGCGCAGCGAGGCGGGCGGCTTGGCGGAGGTGCCTTGGGGTCGGGGAGCCAAGCGTCATCGATCTCGAGTTTATGCTTATGGTTCGTTGTGGTTCGAAAGAGCCATGAGCTATTCGTAGCGCAGCGCCACGATGGGATCGACTCGCGAGGCGCGCAGCGCCGGAATCGCACAGGCAGCCAGGGCGATACCCGCAAGCGCCACGGCGACACCAGTGAAGGTCAACGGGTCGCGCGCGGGCATGCCGAACACCAAGCTCGACACGAAGCGGCCGAGCGCCAAGCCTCCAAGGAGGCCGGCTGCAATCCCGATCAGTGCCACCTTCATCCCTTCACTGACAACGAGGCGCAACATCTGGCGCGGCGTGGCGCCCAGGGCCATCCGAACCCCAATCTCCCCGGTGCGCTGGCTCACGGAATAGGCGATCACGCCGTAGATGCCGATGGAGGCAATCACTAGCGCGATGGACGCAAAGATGGTGAGCAGCATGGTATTGAGCCGCGGCTGTGCGGCGCTGTTAGACAGCCACTCCTCCATGGTGCGCACGTTGGCGAGCGCAAGCTCGGCATCGAGCTCGTGCACCTTCTGCCGAATGGCAGGCAGCAAAGCTTCCGGCGAAGCATCGGCGCGCACCACGACATCCATAAGCGGCCAAACGCGCGTGGCCATCGGGTAGTACAGCGCCGGCGACTCCTGGGTCAAAGCCGTGCTGCGTACATCCCCGACGACGCCAACTATGGTGAACGCGATTGTGGGCAAGGCGGAACGACGAAGCGTATGGCCGATGGGGTCGGCGTCGCCCCAGAATTTCTTGGCGGTGGCTTGGCTGATCATCATGACCGGGGGCGCCGTGGGTCCGTCCGCGTCTGTGAAGTCGCGGCCCTGGAGCAGCGGTATGCCCATGCTCTTGAAGTAGCCAGGACTCACAATGCGCCAATCGACGGGCACAGCCGCGTCGTGCGGCAGGATGGATTGGTCGGTGGTGATCATGGGGTGCGTGGTGTAATTGCCGGCGCCAAAGGGAATGCCGCTGGAGACAGACGCTCCGCGCACGCCAGGAATTGCTTGCAAGGAATCCAGCACGGCGCGATAGAGCCGGGGTGCCTTCCCGTCGAGGGGATACTTTGCGGTTGGCGGGGCTAGCTGGAAGCTAATCACGCCCTGGGGATTGAAACCAAGTCGCACGCGCTGTAGGTTCGCCAAGCTTTGAATGAATAAACCTGCCCCGATCAAAAGAACGGTCGCCAGCGCGAGTTCAACGGCGGCGAGGGTATTGCGGAGCCCGGCGGACATTCGAGCGGCCGAACCACGCCCGCCGCTCTTGAGGACCATATTCAGATCGGCCTTCGCCGTTCGCCACGCTGGCGCGATTCCAAAAAGCAAGCCACTCCCGATGGTCGCCGCGAGGGCAAACCAAAAGACCGTAGCATCGATTTCGATGGCGGGGACGGGCAAGGTGTTGGGGGGCAATGCGTGATTGATCGTGCCCACAGCCCAGACCGCTCCGAGCAGGCCGGCGAGGCCACCGGCGAACGAGAGCACCACGCTTTCGATCAGAAGTTGGCGCACAAGCTGGCCGCGGCTTGCGCCGATGGCGGTGCGCACGGCCATTTCGCTCTGCCGCGTGGCTGCTCGGGCCAGCAGCAGATTGGCAATATTTGCGCAGGCGATCAGCAGCACAAAGCCCACGGCCCACAGAAGCACCAGGAGTCCGGTCCTGAGCTGCGGACTGACGAAAGTGTCAAAAATGGTGATGAGGCGTATGCCCCAGTCACGGATTTCCGGATATTGCTGTCCTACGTGCAGCGAGATATTGTTCATCTCGGCCTGAGCCTGGGCGATCGAGATGCCCGGCTTGAGACGCCCCACCGTGAAAATCACGTGATTGAGACGGATTTCTTTTGCGGGGTCAATCGTCAGCGGAGTGTAAATGTCTCCTCCCGAGATCAGGTTCAGCGCGGCGGGGGCGACGCCGACTACAGTCGTCGGCGCACCGTTGAGAGTGATAGTGCGGCCGATGAGCGTCGGGTCTGTGCCGAAGCGCCGTTTCCAGAGGCCTTCGCCGATCATGGCAACGGGAGCAGCACCGGGCTTCTCTTCGTGATCGGTGAAATCGCGACCGACTATCGGAGGGATCCCCAGCACGCGCGTCAGCGCCGGGCTAATGCGATTGCCGGAGAGTTGTTCGGGTTCGCCCCCTCCCGTCAGCGTGTAGTTAGTAGCGGCAATGGCGGCCAATGTTTCAAAGCTCTGTGCTTGCTCCCGCCACGAAAGGAAATTCAGCACCGACGACCCAAAGCTCGGCAGATTCAGCTTGTCATTCTTTTCCGCAACCTGCACGAGCCGGTTGGGATCACGGAACGGGAGGGGCCGCACGAGCACTGCGTTCACTACGCTGAAGATGGTGGTGTTGGCGGCGATGGCAAGCGTAACCGTCAGGACCACCGCGGCCGTGAACAGAGGTGTGCGACGCATCATGCGAGTTGCGTAGGTGATGTCGTTCAATAGCATGGTCAATTCTCCATCAATGCCGGTCGAGCCCTTGCGGTTAGAGATTGGCGAGCTAAACCGGCGAACATCCGCATTCCTTCGGGCAAGCGATTGATTTCCTTCTTAAACAGTAGCAGCGCGTTTCTCGTTAGTCGATAATATCGCCGTCTTTGATCGTCAAGTTTGGGAGTCGCACGGCCCTCGACCTCCTTAATGATCCCCCGCACCCGCGGCGTTGCAAGGATCCCATAGAGTGTTCCAGAGCCCATCACCTATCTGGATTCACAGCATTTGACTGCAACACCATTCCATGAATGCAGTTCGTCTGTCACCGCATTCCTGCCATCCCCGCCGCGACTGCAAAGCGCCATGCCTAAACACTTTGGCCTTGGCTTCTTCCTTTCATATGGGCTACACCTTTCCGCAGACCCCGATCAGGTAACCAAACCCTTGGATAACGAAATAAACCCCTTCCCGTCTTATCTGATCTAGGAGCACTCGCATGGAATCCTTTCTCCAAGACCTCCGCTACGCTCTGCGCATTCTGCTGAAGTCGCCCGCCTCAAGCGTGATCTCCATCCTGACTCTCGCTTTCGGCATCGGCGCGAACGCGGCGATGTTCAGCATCGTGAATGCCTGGCTGCTACGTCCGCTTCCACTCAAGGATCCGCAACGGCTTGTCGGCATCTGGAGAACACGGCGCGACAATCCGCGTCAACCTGCTTTCTTTGATTTCTATCGTGACTACCTCATCTGGAGCGAGGAGAACCGCAGCTTTGAATCACTGGGAGGGATGTTCGAGCAAAGCTACGCACTCACGGGATCCGGAGAGCCGCGGGAACTTCATGGCTCAGTCGCAACCTGGAACGTATTCCGGACCGTCGGTGCAAAGCCCGAGTTGGGACGCCTCTTTGTCGCAGAAGATGCTCAAGGAGAGCCGGCGTGCGTAATCAGCCACGCCCTCTGGACAGAGCAATTCCACTCCGCTCATGACATCGTAGGACGAAGCATCACGCTCAATCGAAAGCTGTACCGAGTACTCGGCGTACTCTCCGCGGGTTTCTCCCTGCGCACTTTGGACCGGCCATTCGAAACCGCCGTATGGACGGTGATCACCGCCGACGACAAAAACTATGCCCCAACCTCATCTGCAGCGATGGCCGTGATCGGCCGTCTCAAGCCTGGTGCGAGCATCGAGCAGTCGCAAGGCGAGATGTCGATGCTGCAAGAAAGACTCAACCACCGCTTCAGCGATGAGCCGGAGGGCTCGGGCGTTCTCGTCGTCAATCTCCAGCAGGACAACACGCGAACCCTGCGTAGTTCCTTGCTGCTCCTCTTTGGAGCCGTGCTGGTGCTGCTCGTCATTGCGTGCGTGAATACTGGCAGTCTGATTCTGGGACGCAATGCACAGCGCGCTCGCGAATTCGCGGTGCGTGTCGCCCTGGGTTCCGGCACCTGGAGATTGTTGCAACAGCTCAGCGCAGAAGTGCTCGTTTTATTCGTGATCGGCGGCATAACCGGACTGTTGATTGCCTTCGTCCTTGTGCGCGTCTTCGTCACATGGAATCCTTTTGCCGTGCTGCCGCCAGGCGGGATCTCCCTAGACCTCGAGGTTCTAAGCGCCACCGCTGCCGTGGTCTGCCTAACTGCCTTGCTCTTCGGATCGCTCCCCGCACTGCGCGCCCTGCGTGTGCGCGAGAACGAGGCCTTGCGAACTGCGAGTGCAACCACCACTGCCACACGATCACAACTGTCCTCACGTCTGTTCTTTGTCGCCGCCGAGATTTCGCTGTCTGTCATGCTATTGGTAGGAGCGGGTCTTTTGATCTCGACGTTTATAAAGATCGATTCCGAGCCACTGGGCTTCGACACCCACGACGTGTTTGTCACCAGCGTTGCCATTCCCTATTCGGACTATCCCACAAGCGCGGATCGATCGAGGTTCGGGCAGCGACTGTTAGTACGACTGCGGGACATTCCTGCAATTCGCGCCGCCGGCATTGCGCTCACCTGGCCATTCAACGTGGACGGTGTGCCTCCCATTGAGCTCGAGGGAAGATCGTCTGGGCCCGCTGCGGAACTACCTCAAGCCGCCGCCTTCGACGTGAGCGACGGCTATTTTGACGCCCTCGGAATCCCCTTGCTTCGCGGCCGGGTATTCGATCAGCACGACACCAGCGACTCGGGGCACGTCGCGGTGATCAACGACGAGATGGCCCGCCAGTATTTCGGCGAAGAAAATCCAATCGGCGAGCGCATTCGCCGGCGCGACCTCGACGAAAGAGAAGCAAAGGATCCCTGGCTGACCGTAGTGGGCATTGTCGGCACCACACGCTCGGTGCGCTACAACGCCATCCAGTGGGACCGTTACCCCGCGGTTTACACCTCCATCTTTCAACCCACGCGAGACAGAAACGTCCACAATTCAGGTGCGCTCACTATCTTTATATACTTCGAAGCTGCACGCCCACTCAGCCCGGCGGCGGTGGCATCAGCCGTTCACCAGATCGATCCCAACTTACCTCTTGGTGAGTTCCGTAGCACCGGCGAGATCGTCAGCAGCCTGCGTTCGCAGCCACGCGTCCGCGCAACGCTGCTGGGTACCTTCGGACTGCTTACATTACTCTTGGCCGCCATCGGCGTCGGAGGCGTAATGAACCAGATGGTCGAACAACGCCGCCGCGAAATGGGAATCCGCATCGCCCTGGGAGCCCAACACTCCGACATCCACAAGCTGATCCTTACCCGCTCCCTCGTGCTGACGGGGAGCGGCATCGCAGTTGGAATCGTAGGCGCGATGGTGGTTACACATCTATTAAGAGGGTTTGTCTACGGCATTTCAGATTCCGATCCAACAATCTTCGCCGCAGTAATTTTTTTGCTCTGCACAGTTGCGATGCTGGCGGCTTACATCCCAGCCCAGCGTGCCGCGCGAACAGATCCGACGGTGACACTGCGCTGCGACTGAGAGCTTTTGCGGACCGGGCCCCCCTTCTGGGGAGCCAGCCGCGGTATAGAACGAGACATCCGCGATGCACCGCGCACTTGGAGAAGGTCACCATCTACAATCTGCTGCCCACACGTCTGGCATTCCAGATTTCACGGCCTTCCGGGATTTCCGTCGAGAACAGTTGAACAAGAGTCTCGGAGGGAGCTCGCCGCTTTGACTGATTTCCCGCCCCAGTCCCGTTCGCTTGGTTGGCGATGGAACGTAGGCTGATTCAGCGCGCCTCTGTTCACGAGTTCGAGAAATCGGCATACTGGGCAGCGTATACACTCACGTGGAACTCCGAACAATGCTGGTCGCCAGATGACTGTCCGCAAAATCGTTCACATCGATATGGACGCATTTTATGCGTCCGTTGAGCAGCGGGACGATCCGCAACTAAGCGGCAAGCCCGTAGTCGTAGCCTGGCGCGGCAACCGCTCTGTCGTTTGTGCCGCTTCCTATGAAGCGAGACGTTTCGGCGTTCGCTCTGCCATGCCAGCAATTCGCGCCGAACGGTTGTGCCCCAACGCTATTTTCCTACCTCCTGATTTCCCACGTTACCGCGCCGTCTCATGTCTCGCGCGCGAAATCTTCAAGCGCCACACCGATCTGGTGGAGCCGCTATCCCTTGATGAGGCTTACCTCGATGTGACGGAGAACAAGACTGGCTTGCCAACCGCTACAAGGGTGGCGCGCGCCATTCGCCAACAGATCCGCGAGGAGCTGAATTTGACGGCCTCAGCCGGGGTCGCGCCGAACAAATTTCTCGCCAAGATTGCTTCCGACTGGCGAAAACCGGATGGGCTCTTCGTCATCCAGCCGGAAGCGGTAGATTCATTTTTATTGCCACTGTCTGTGGGGCGTTTGCATGGTGTGGGCAAGGTGACAGAAGAAAAACTGAAAAGCCTTGACGTACAAACGGTGGCGGATCTGCGAAAGCTGGATTTATCCATACTCGAAGGCAGGTTCGGTCGCCAGGGTGTGCGCCTCTACGAGTTGGCCCGAGGCATCGACAAAAGCGAAGTTATCCCAGACAGACCGACACAGTCGGTATCGGCCGAGGACACGTTTGAGCACGATGTCCAGTTGGCCGAGACCGAACCGATGATCCGTCGTCTCGCGGAAAAAGCCTGGACCGCTTCGCGCAAAGAAGTGCGTGTCGCACGCACCGTGATCCTCAAACTGAAAACCAGCGAGTTCAGGATTCTCACGCGTAGCCATACGCCTCACGCGCCGCCCTCTTCTTGTGAGGAATTGACCGACATCGCCCTGTCGCTACGAGAGCGTATTGAGCTGAGTCCAAAGCAACGCTTTCGCCTAGTTGGCGTTGGGCTTAGCAACTTTCGCGATCCCGATGAGCCACCTGCTGAGCCGGCTCTGTTTCGCTAGCCGGATTGGCTGCTTGTTGCCTACTCCTGCCCGAATCCGCAGGCTCAGCTAGCCCCGGGGGAACGTTTGCGTTCGTCGCGCCCACCCCAATGAGCTGGGCGGGCGATGCTGCAATTCTGCTGCACCCGCATCAAAAAACGCGGCAGTTCGAGTGCCATGTAGCAAAATTGGCCGCCAACTCACATGGATAGGAGACACTCACTCGGCAACCCCGGAAAATCGCCCACACATCTTGGTAACAGCGGTCCGCAGCGCGTTTTTTAGTCTCCCAGCCTTGGCTTCTCGCACGTTTTTTGTTTTCCAGCCCAACGCAAAACGGGGCCTGTACTGTCGGACGGTGTTGTCTTCGCGGCATGGCCAGTTCGGCTTTCGCCGCGGTCTGCGATACTTAGAACATGATGCTTCGATCCATCTTCGTAGCGTTGTGCCTCGCGACGGCCTCGGCGGCGCTCGGCCAGAATGTCCGGCCAGCCTCTGCGGAAACGCCCGGACCGCGTCCCATCGCCAGAACAGAGGGTCGCAACATCCTGGCTAGCATTCCCATGCTAGACGCCGAGTCCGAATCCGAAACGGACTGTTCCCACCTAGTTCACGACGTATACGAACAAGCCGGGTTTCCATACGACTACGTCAGTTCTCACGAACTGTACATCGGCAGCACAAATTTCACGCGCGTGCGCGCGCCCCAGGCGGGCGACCTAGTTGTTTGGCGCGGCCATGTCGGCATCGTCATCGACCCTCAAGAACACTCCTTCTTCAGCTCCGTGCGTTCCGGTCCCGACACGCAGTTTTATGACTCGCCCTACTGGCGGTCGCGCGGTTTGGCTCGTTTCTTCCGCTATATCACCGAGAAGCCGCTCCACTCCGGCCGAACGCTCGAAGCTACCCGTCACGCGGATCAGCAACCTCTGCAGGCTGCCAGCCGCGGTTCGGAGAATCGACCACCTTCCGGACTGCCAAAGCCGGTACGTGCGCCCACGCCGAACTCTACCCCCGCGGCTGAATCCTCCAGCTCAGCAACAGTCGAAACTCCTCGAGAGATCATTCTGCAAGTGGCCCGCAAAAATCCTTCGCCAGACGAAGTCGTAGCCGCATTTGTCGAAATGAGTCAGGATTCCGGTGAGTCCCTCCGCACGCGCACCCTGAACACTATCGGAAAACCCATAATCGTTTACCGTGAGGTACACGTCTCCACGATGCAAATCAAGGGCAAGCGCGGAACTGCGCTCGTTCGGATCGAATCGTTGGGCGCTCCTCCGAATACGCAAACGGGCTCACAGCTTCGCTGGAAAGAGCAATCTCTGGAATTCGAGAAGACGAAAAGAGGCTGGGTGATGAGCCCCATCCAGGAAGCTGCTTACGTCAAGCGTGAAGTTGCTTTGCAAGTCTTGTCGGCCCGGCTCGCGGAGCTCGCGCAAAACACGGACGCCACTCCCGAACAGGAACGCGAGCAGAAACAAATCATTCGCTTCCTGAATTTGCTGATTACCGACGATTCCAACGCCGCGTCAGCGCAGAGTAATTAAGACGCGAAAGACGAAGAATTCGAGGTTCGCAGACAGTTGGGGAGACCAATATCAAGGAACCCATCCTTTCCTTCATCGCGGTCGTACGACTTGGGGGCTGCCAAGGCCCTCGGCCTCCTGCTCGGTGAACGCCACAACGCGCTGCAAATGTATTTTCGTTTAGTGCTAAATCGCATGCACACCTCCTGCCGGGCAGTGACGCCGTGTACTTGGCCTCTCTCGACTCAGCTAGTGGCTCCAGTGCTCTCCCATAACTAGCGAACGTGTGCTCCACAAGAAAACCCTTCAGCAATCAATTCCTCACGCAGAAATCTCGTTTCCCAACGGCACCACGCTCCAGCCGTGACAACAGTATGATGCCGTGTTCAGACCGAAACGAAATCGGAAGAATCTAAGTGCGTTGGCTGAGGCGGTGAACGTCGAGAGGATTGTGGGGTTTCCAAGCGGGAGGCTGTCTCTGGATTCTGTCGAGCAGGCCCTTGCCGTGGCGCATGGCTTGGGCCCGCGGACATAGGAACGATTGGGATTCTTCGCATCCGAGTCTGGCGATCCGGCATGGAACATTGAGTCGGTGCTGGATGCCTACCGCCAAACCGGCAGGCCGCACCGGACGCGACGCGCTGCGGAACCAGCAAAGACCATGCGCTACTGCCGATGGGAGGCCCGGAGCTTTTTTAAAGCCATGGCCGCCGAGTGCGACTTGCCCCAGTGGCACATCGTGTCCAGCAACGGCCGCAGAGATCTTCCAAGAGGAGTAATGGCATACACCACTCGCGGAGGCGTGTCCGCGTAGACAGTACGCTCAACAATTCCCGTGCTCTGCAGATGGCGGAGTTGCTGAGAGAGCGTTCGTTGCGTGATTCCTGAAATAGAGCGTTTTAGTTCGGAAAATCGCTTGGTGCCTTGGAAAAGTTGTTCGAGCACGGCGGCTTTCCAGCGTCCACCCACGATTCGCGCAGTGGTTTCTACGGGGCAAAGTTCTGGGCGTTTAATCATGTTGGGCCTGGTTCCACATTGTATACCATGTATCGCATGCGTGCCGCACACCCGATGTAACCATAGTCGCCCATTCTTCATCTATCTCAGCCACGACGAGAACTGGCTGAATCACTAAGTAGCTGGAAGCCTTCCAGCGCGAATCGTCGAAGCCGTAACGCGAACCCAGGGAATGACGCGGAGATACACATGCAACTCGAAACAAAGGGTCCATCGAAAAGCAAAGAGCTCGGCACCCGGACACCGCAGTTAATCCTGGCGCTCGGCTTGATGGTTTTTGCTGGCCTAAGTGTCGGCTGTTCCAGCTCGGCTCAACCCAAGGCCGCAGCCCCAGTCCCCGTGGAAGTAAGCGTAGCGGAAGTTGCCTGTAAGCAAATCAGCGACAGTGATGAGTTCACTGGCCGCCTCGAAGCCGTCGATGCCGTTGAAGTTCGCCCTCGCGTTTCCGGCTACTTGCAGAGCGTGCATTTCAAGGAAGGCGCGATTGTGCGTCAAGGCGACCTATTGTTCCAAATCGATCCGCGCCCCTTCCAGGCGGAAGTAGACCGTCTAAAGGGCGATCTCGCGCAGGCGCGAGCTCAACTTTCTCGAGCGCAAAGCGATTTTCAGCGCGCTGAACGCCTTCACAACAATGATGGAATGTCGGCCGAAGAGTACGATCGGCGGGCAGCCGTGCGCAGCGAAGCCGAAGCTCGCATCGCGTCCACGGAAGGCGCGTTCCGTGGGGCGGAGCTCAATCTTGAGTTTACCCGTGTTACCGCTCCGATTTCCGGTCGTGTAGGACGTGCGGAAATCACGGAAGGAAATTTGGTCGAGGGAGGTGCCGGGCAGATCAAACCCTTGACCACTCTGGTTTCGCTCGATCCGATCTATGTCTACTTCGACGTAGACGAGCAAACTTACCTCAAGTATGCCCGAGTCACAGAAAGCCGCGAAGCAAGCTCGCACGAACTGCGCAACGCAGCGCACTTAGGCCTTGCAGACGAAGACGGATTCCCCCACCTCGGTCAGGTGAGCTTTGTGGACAATCAAGTGAGCTCCTCCACGGGAACGATTCGCTTGCGAGCCACTTTTGCCAACAAGAATTTGACCCTAACGCCCGGCCTGTTTGCGAGGATTCGCTTGCAAGGCAGCGGCGCGCAAAGTGGCTGTCTAGCGAGAGACGAGGCCGTCATTACGGACTTGAATCAAAAATATGTGTTTGTGGTTGGCAAGAACAACACGCTCGAATATCGGACCGTGAAACTTGGCCCGATCACGGACGGATTGCGTGTCGTGCGTGATGGTTTGCACGAGGGCGATGTCATCGTCGTCAGCGGCCTGCAGCGCGTGCGTCCCGGACTTGCGGTTACACCCAAGAAGGTATCCATGGCGTCTCAAACGGGTCTGCTTAGTAACCCATCCAGGCAATCCGCCCTTGTAGGTCACGAAGAGAAGCCGCGCGAGTCGAAAGCACGGGAATAGGGCAGGACGAGCCATGAATATCTCTGATTTCTTTATCAAACGCCCGATCTTTGCGGCAGTAATTTCTATCATCGTTTTTGTCATCGGAGCAATCGCCTATTTCCGCCTTCCTCTGAGCGAGTATCCCGAAGTCGTGCCGCCCACTGTCGTCGTACGCACAACGTATCCGGGCGCAAATCCCACTGTCATTGCCGACACGGTAGCCTCGCCTCTCGAACAACAGATCAACGGCGTCGAAGGCATGCTCTACATGTTTTCGCAAGCCACTGCCGACGGCGTAATGACCCTGACAATCACCTTTGCTCTGGGCACGGACCTCGACAACGCCCAAGTGCAGGTGCAGAACCGTGTATCGCAGGCCTTGCCGCGATTGCCGGAGGAAGTCCAACGCCTCGGTGTAACCACGGAAAAGACCTCGCCGGATTTGCTGATGGTGGTGCACCTGGTGTC
>Ga0210384_10002948_pt1 | contig 20178 bp, 24 predicted proteins | sample IncBWH2MmetaG_FD_160574 | JGI IMG/M metagenome (GOLD analysis project Ga0210384, IMG submission 160574) | Forest soil microbial communities from Barre Woods Harvard Forest LTER site, Petersham, Massachusetts, United States - Inc-BW-H-2-M | ecosystem: Environmental > Terrestrial > Soil >...
ATAGACATGACCTTTGCAATCAAGGCCGCGATCAGCGATGCGCGGGCGAAGACGTTCGTGTTGCCGGCGCAAAAGACCATGTATGGCGGCAAACATATCGCCGCAGACGACACGGTTTTCCTGTTTGCGAGCGAGACCGATGGCGGCCAAGGCCTGATCGTGCGCGGCGTCGTCACCTCCGCCGAGCCAGTCGCGAAGAAACGCGGCATTGCGAGGCAGACGCCGCGCGTGAGCGTGACCATCAAACGCACCGCACTCGCCAAGCGGCCGCTCGGGCGAGATGATCTCAAGCCCTTCAACAAATGGAACGACGGTCGGCCCAAAACCGAGCTCAATTTCAAGTTCTACCGTCAGTCAACCAACAAGATCGTCGGCATCTCGGATGGGACGGCAGATTTCCTCAACGGATTCTTCTGACGCGCTGGACAGATTTTGCTGCATCCCGAGTAGCCCTCTCTCCTCATCCTGAGGAGCATCGCGCAGCGATGCGTCTCGAAGGATGGCCACGATCGGGGCCTCATAGTTCTCCCGGCGATGCGAAGCATCGTCCGGAGACGGCGCTGACGCGCCTCCTCACCATGAGGGTCTTGACGCAGAAGCCTACCCGATCTTCTTCAGCCCCTTTTTGAAGCGCGGGCCGTTGCGCTGGTAGGATTGCGCCGGGCGAGCCGCCTTCGCCGCCTGGTCGGCATCAAGCGTACGGATCACCCGCGCCGGCGCGCCGATGATCAGGGAGTTTTCCGGGAATTCCTTGCCTTCGGTGATGACGGCGCCCGCGCCGACGATGCTGCCGCGGCCGATCTTGGCACCGTTCATCACGATCGAACCCATGCCGATCAGCGCGCCGTCCTCGACGATGCAGCCGTGCAGGATGACATTATGGCCGACGGTGACGTTCTTGCCGAGCACGAGCGGAAACCCGGGATCGGTGTGGCAGGTCGAATTGTCCTGGACATTGGCGCCCTCGCCGATCTCGATCCACTCATTGTCGCCGCGCAGCACGGCGCCGAACCAGACGCTGGCGCCCGCTTTCAGCCGCACCTTGCCAATCACGGTCGCGGTGTCGGCGATGAAGTAATTGCCGTCGGCAGGAAGATCGGGCCCCTGCCCGTCAAGCTCGTAGATCGCCATGCCTCAAAGGTCTCCTTAAGTCACGGAGAGCTTGGCACAGGCAAAACGCTTAGACCAGTAGACGCCTAGGCCAGAAAACCTGCCGCGCGCAGCGTCATCAGGAAAAAGGTGCCGGACATCAGGCTCCAGAAGCCCGCGATGATGGTCGCCATCATCACGAACTCGAAGCGGCGGCGCTCGATCTGAATGCCGCGCAGCGTGTTGCGCATGATGATGAAGGGGGCGGCAAAGACCAGGAACGGCACGGCCGCGAAGCGCCGCGGCGTCACGCCCTCCTGCAACAGACCGAAGCCCGCGGGGCGTTCGGCGAAGGCCTGATAGCCGCTGGCAAGCGCGCCAGCCAGGGCAAAACCGATGCAGAGGGAAAACAGCGAATTCAGCGCATCCGGCGACATCGACACTCTTCCCCTACGCAACAGAACGATCCGGCCATTCTTTGCCAAAGTCGGCGGCCGGCCGCCACATCATCCTTAAGGAAAGGTTAATCGGCAAGCCCCGCCGTGCCGTGCGTGCATGGCTTCCGCCATCGCGCAATGCGGGAAAGCTTTTCGGGAACCCTCCCCTCGCATGGCATATTGGGCGGCGATGATTCGTCCATTTATCGCGATGTTGCGCCAATGACGGTGTTTTCGATGGCTCGCCTGGGCGGGCGCGACTGGCTGCGAACCGGCCATCTGTTGCCGATCGCGCTGGCTTGCCTGATCGCGGCTGGTGCGATCACAGCCGTCGCCTATCTGCTGTGGCCGACCTGGGGCACCGTCGGCTCGGAAGGCCCGGAACGACTGCCGGTCAGCATCGGCGGCACCCTGTTCAACGTGCCGACGGCGGCGATCCGCATGAAGATCCAGCGCCACTCGGGCCAGCAGGAGCGCATCGATCTCGCCTTCCTCTATCCCTCGTTGCAGCCACCGGGGCCGCAAAAGCACGTCAGCGCCGACGATGTGGTCGAGGAGATGACGCAGCCGATCGATCGCATCTTCCTGTCGATCGCAGCCCACAACAATGCGCTGGCGCCGGAGACGCGCGTGAGCTCGATCTATCCGCGCTATCTCGAGCAGGCCTCAACGCCGGGACAGGACGGGCTCACCATGCGCGCCTTCCGCACCGATACGCCCTATGGCGGCGAGGATCTCTATTATGCCAACACACCCCCGCTCGCCGCGCGTTGCACGCGCGACACCTCGACACCCGGCATGTGCCTGAGTGAGCGGCGCATCGACGGCGCCGATTTCACCTTTCGTTTTCCGCGGAACTGGCTTTCGCAGTGGCGCGATGTAGCGACCAGCATGGACCGCCTGACGGCGCAGCTGCACGGCGGGAAGTAGTTCACCTCGTCATTGCGAGCGAAGCGAAGCAATCCAGACCATATCAACGGAGACAGTCTGGATTGCTTCGTCGCTTCGCTCCTCGCAATGACGGTGTTGCAGCAGTCGCGCCCTACTCGACCAGATCGTCCTCGAGGATCGCCATCTGGAACTGGAACGAGCGGTCGTCGTCCTCATCGTCGACAAAGAGCACGCCGATGAACTCCTCGCCGATATAGACCTCGGCGGAATCGTCCTTCTTCGGCCGCGGCACGACACGAATCTTGGGATTGCCGAACACGCGCTTGAGATAGGCGTCGAGTTTTCTGACTTCTTGAACGTCCACGGCGGTCTCCAATAGGCTCTGTCTGATGGGCGCAGGTTTTAGGACGAGATGTGGCCCGCGGCTAGTGGTCCAGCCCACAGTTTAGAACAGCTCAATTTGCCACAATCGGCTTGTAAAAGCGCGCGCAAACGCATGATTTCAATGCGGTTTTAATCCGGCCGCCATCCACTCGCAGGATGTGATCGCGACCAAAGCGCACAGGATTTGGCCGTCGCCGCCTTTTACAGCCCGATCGCGGAAAGCATCTGGTCCATGGTGCGCGACGGCTCGGCGCAGCCGGCCTCGCCCACGATCTTGGCCGGAACGCCGGCGACCGTGACATTGTGCGGTACCGGTTTGACCACCACGGAACCGGCGGCAATGCGCGCGCAATGGCCGATCTCGATGTTGCCCAGGATCTTGGCACCCGCGCCGATCAAGACGCCGTGGCGAATCTTGGGATGGCGGTCCTCGTTCTCCTTGCCGGTGCCGCCGAGCGTCACCCCATGCAGGATCGAGACGTCGTCGTCGATGACGGCGGTCTCGCCGCAGACAAAGCCAGTGGCGTGGTCGAGGAAGATGCCACGGCCGATTTTCGCGTTCGGATTGATGTCGGTCTGGAACACCGCGGACGCGCGGCTCTGCAGGTAATAGGCAAAATCCTTGCGGCCCTTCTGGTAGAGCCAGTGCGCGAGCCGGTGGGTCTGCAGCGCGTGAAAACCCTTGAAGTAGAGCAAGGGGTCGATGAAGCGCGAGGTCGCGGGGTCGCGGTCGTACACGGCCACCAGATCAGCGCGGAAGATGTTGCCGAGATCGAGCTGGTCGCGCAGCGCCTCGTCATAGGTCTGGCGGATCAGGTCGCCCGACACGGCCGAATGATCGAGCCGGTCGGCAAGGCGGTGCACCACCGAATCTTCCAGGCAGCTATGGTGCAGCACGGTCGAATAGATGAAAGTCGCAAGCTCGGGCTCGCGATGCACGATGTCTTCGGCCTCGGTGCGGATTCGATCCCAGATCGGATCGAGTGCGGCGACTTTGCCTTGCGGATTGATCTGATGCATCGCCATGGGTGGCTCCCCAAAACCTGCTATGGCCACGATTTGTAGCATGGCCGAAACGTTGAGTCCCGGCGGCCCACCCAACAGGGTGAACGGTTCCGGAATTGACAGGTGGTCAATAGTTGCTGGAAATCAAGCGCTTCTCAGGCATTCATGAGCGCATTTCATGCCTTGCGTGAAAGAAAATCATTCTACGGCCATGCCGGCGCCATGCCGCAAACCAGCCGCCTGGCAAGCGGACACCGAGCGGAGCGCCGTCAAACTAATGGAGCATATCGGTGGAACCGGCGTTTTGGGCATGGTGCCGACATCACGATGGGTAGGAACGGAATCAAGACCGGGATTTTGCGCGCGCGCACGACCGACACGATGTCGGTCTGGATCGCGGCGGTGCTCATTCCGCTCTTCCTGATCGCGCCGGCGCTCTGGAACGGCTATCCGCTGTTGCAATGGGACACCGGCGGCTATCTCGCCCGCTGGTATGAAGGCTATCTGGTGCCGAGCCGCTCCACCGTGTTCGGCCTCTATCTGCACTTCGGCGAGGATTCGGATTTCTGGCTCAACCTCGGCATCCAGGCGCTGGCGACGCTGTGGATCCTTCAGCTCTGCCTGCGCGTGCTCAATCTCGCCCAGCCGTTCCGGCTGCTCGCGATCAGTCTGCTCCTGATTCTGACCACCGCCCTGCCCTGGCTTGCGAGCCTGCTGCTTACCGACATCTTCGCCGGGCTCGCCGTGCTGGCCCTCTTCCTCCTGATCGCGCATGGCGAGAAGATCTCCGCGCTGGAGAAGTTTTCGCTGTTCCTGTTCACGGCGTTTTCGGTCGCGACCCACAGCGCCACGCTCGGCGTGCTGTTCGGGCTGTGCGTGCTCGGCTTCCTGGCGCGGCCGCACCTCGGCGAGAAGATTTCGCTATCCGGGCTGTTCCAGGGCAGCCTCACCTTGATTGTCGGCAGCGCGATGCTGCTGGCCGCCAATTACGGAATGTCCGGGCAACTCGCCTGGACGCCGGGCGGCGTCGGCGTCGCCTTCGGGCGGATGCTGCAGGATGGCATCGTCGCCAAATATCTGAAGGACCATTGCGGCAAGGAACAGCTAAAACTCTGCCCCTACCGCAACGAGCTGCCCGCCACCGCCGATGATTTCCTGTGGGGCTCTTCGATGTTCAACACGCTCGGCCGCTTCCAGGGCATGGACGACGAGATGGGCCATATCGCCGTGGGTTCACTGAAAGACTACCCGCTCTGGCAGGCGGACGCGGCGCTGAAAGCGACCGCGCAGCAACTCACCGATGTCGCGACGGGCGAAGGCACGATCGGCTGGCTGCCCCACACCTATGGCATCATCGAGCAGTATATCCCCTCGCAATCCAAATCGATGCGCGCGGCCCATCAGCAACATTGGGACATCAATTTTGCGGCCGTGAACCGGCTGCATGTGCCGGTCGCGCTCGGATCGATGCTGCTGGTGTTCCTGATTTTCGCGCGCGCCTTGTGGCGGCGGAAGTTCGACGACCTGGCGCTGCTTGCCGCGACCGTGTCGTTTGCGCTGCTTGGCAATGCACTGATCTGCGGCGTGATCTCCGGCCCGCATGACCGCTATGGCGCGCGGCTGGTCTGGATCGCGACCTTTACCGTGCTGCTCGCCGCCGCAAGATGGTTCGGTGACGACGATATGGAAGCCGAAGACGTCTCACTTTCGTCGTGAGAGAAAATCCAGGACGCCGGTCTTGTAGACCTTGTCGCCGACCGCGCGCATGTGATCGCGGCCGGGGATGTCCAGGACTTCCGATCCCGGAATGACCTCGCCCAGCGCTTCCGCCGAGCCCGCGACTTCGTCCGTGGTGCCGACCGCAATCAGCACGGGCACCGAGATCGCGGCCGCCTCTTCCTTTGTCATCAGGCCGCGCGAGCCGCGCAGGCAAGCGGCGAGCGCGAGGCGATCGGAGCGGGTCTGGTCGGCGAAGGCGCGGAACGTCCGTCCCGCGGGATCGGTGACGTCGTCGAGCGACGGCGCTTCCAGCGCCTGCGCGACCGTCTCGCCGGGACCGCCGCCCTCGATCATGGCAATGCCGATGCCGCCAAGGATCGCCGAGCGCAGGCGTTCCGGCGCGTTCACCCCGAGCCACGCCGTCATCCGCCCGCCCAGCGAGTAGCCCATCACGTCGGCGCGCTCGATGTCGAGGTGGTCCATCAGGGCCACGACATCACTTGCCATGATCGGAATGGAATATTGTGCGGGGTCGTAGAGCTTGGCGGAATCGCCATGGCCGCGATTGTCGAGCGCGATCACGCGGCAGCCGTTCTTGCGCAGTTCCGAGACCCAGGTCGGATATACCCAATTGACGTTCTTGGTCGAAGCGAAGCCATGCACCAGCATGATCGGATCGCCCTCGCCCTCGTCGAGATAGGCGATTTCGACATCGTCGTGTTGGAAGCTCGGCATCAGGCGGTTCCGTATTTATAAGGAGAGGATCAGGAGCCAGAAGCTTACGCCAGGCTTACGCTGCGGCGACAGCCACTCTGGCTTCGACCATTCTGGCTTCGACTTTAGCGGCTGCCATCTGCTTGCGCAGGCGCCGCGATTTGCGACGGTCAAGCCAGGCCTGGGTCGCCCGCTCGGTGGTGGATTTGATCGTAGCGAGCAGACCAAACAGCGCAAGCAGCGCGCTGATCAGCCACAGCGTCAGGTCGAAGGCGCCGCCGAGGAGCAAGAGCGCGCCGCGGCCGAGGATCTTCAGGATCGCGCGGGTCTTGCCGCCCTCGGCTTCCGCCAGTCGCGCCGCGCGCGAAACATCCTTCGGGCCTTCCGCAATCTTGAGCGTATCGAGTGCGCCGCGCGTGCCAACCTTCTCGGTGATGCGCCCAACATCCTTGGCGAGGCGAACCAGCGCGCCGGCCTTCTCCGCCCGGAACGCCGCCGAGATCGCGCTCACGCTGTTGCTCGGATGCAGCACGGAACTCGAGGCCACCGCCTCTTCGAGAACAGGCGTGTCGACGACATCGCGCGCCGAGCGGCCGGCCCATACGGCGAGGCCCTCACCGAGGCGTCCGACCTTGCGCGCGTCCTTCACCAGCGAAAGACCGGCACGCACAGGCGCAGCGCCGCCTACCGAAACATAGGTCGCGGCCGTCACCGCAAGGCCTGCGGTCGCAAGGCCCAACACCAGGCGATCGGTCTCCTCGCCCATCGCCAGGTGCTTGGTCTCGCGCACGACGTCCCTGATATCGCCGAACACGAAGAGATCACCCGTGACCGTGCCGGACAGGCTTGCGACGTCATCGGCGTTGCCGGTGACAAAACCGGTCGCAAACTGCTTGGCGAGGTGCGAGCTGGATTTCTCCTCCGCGACCGCCTGGCCGACTCGGCGCGAGAGATCATCTGGTACCGCGACATGGTTCGCGCCTGCCAGCTCGACGAAGCTCGCCGCAAGATCGGCATCGCCCTGGGCGAGCGCCTGCTCGATATTGTCGGACACTATCTTTTGGTTATTCCGCAGAGCAGAACTGACCTGGGTCTCGGCCAGCGCCGCCGGATCGTCCTGCGCGGCAAGCAGCCGGCCTGCGTCGCGAGCATGCGGCCATACCGCAGCACCCAACGCGCAGGTCACCGCTACGCCCGCCAGAGCTGTACTGATCCGCCGCCGCTTCATCCGAAAGCCCAATTTTCCGCTCGCCTAGAAATAGTGTGCCGAAATTACGACACAACGTCCCCGACGAAAGAAGGGCTTCTCAGACGACACGATTGTGTCGAATTTATACGGGCAGATAGTGGCCCCGGGGCTATAGGAATCAGCAGAAACCACCGCTATGGTGCGCGGCTTTTCGATCGCATCCGCTTGTGTTGATTGCGTTCGCTACCATTTGCCACTGAAGGTGAAGTATCAATGGCCGATAATGTCGTTCCGCACTTCCACAACGATGCCGGTGTTCCCGTCATCGAGATCGGCTCGCAGGAGTTCATGTGCGTCGGCGCCAATCCGCCGTTCGACCATCCACACGTATTTCTCGATCTCGGCAACGACAACGAGATCATCTGCCCCTATTGCTCGACGCTGTACCGCTTTGCCGCCGACCTCAAGGCCGGCGAGGCTCGCCCGCCGGAATGCGTGCTGAAGGACGTCGCCTGACCAAAAGCTGAAGCCCGCGATGATTTTGGAATGAATCCTCGTCGCGCTTTAGGCTAGGGTCCGCGCATGTTCTCTTCGACAAACCGCAGCACGGGTTGCGCCAGCGCGGCCCTTGATGTCCGCGCAAGCGCGGTCCTCGATGTCCGCGCCGGCGCGGTTCTTGGCGTCCGGATCGTCAGCTAGTGGCGGCGTCGCGCACCATCTTCATCGCGGGCGCCGGGATCGGGGGACTGACCGCGTCGCTGACACTGGCCGCGCGCGGCTTTCGCGTGGTGGTGCTGGAGAAAGCCGAGCGGCTGGAAGAGAGCGGCGCCGGCCTGCAACTCTCCCCCAATGCCAGTCATATCCTCGCAAGTCTCGGCTTGAAGGAACGGCTCGGCTCGCGCGCGGTGACGCCCGAAGCGATCTCCATCATGAGTGCGCGTGCGGGCGGCGAGATCGCGCGGCTGCCGCTTGGTGAAGCCGCCGCAACGCGAGCCGGCGCGCCCTATTGGGTGGTGCATCGCGCCGACCTGCAGGCGGCGCTCGCTGCCGCTGTCAACGATCACCCCGATATCGAGCTCAGATTAGGCTGCACCTTCGAGGATGTGGCCTCCCATGCCAAGGGCATGACCGTGGTCCAGCGCCGCGGTAATTCGCGGCAGCAGGATCTCGCGATGGCGCTGATTGGCGCCGACGGCATCTGGTCCAGCGTCCGGCATCATCTGTTCCCGGACGTGCAGCCGCAATTCTCCGGCCTGATCGCCTGGCGCGGCACGCTCGATGCCACGCAATTGCCGCGCGAATACACCGCGCCGCGGGTGCAGCTCTGGATGGGACCGGGCGCGCATATCGTCGCCTACCCGATCTCGGGCGCGCGCCAGATCAATGTCGTGGTGATCGTGCCGGGCACCTGGAATCGGCCGGGCTGGAGTGCACCCGGCGATGGGCTGGAATTGAAAGGCTCGTTCGACGCCCAGCGCTGGCCGGGCCCGGCGCGGATGATGCTCGGCGCCGTCGACGTCTGGCGCAAATGGGCGCTGTTCACCCTGCCCGGCGGCGGCGAATGGACCAGCGGCACCATTGCCCTGCTCGGCGACGCGGCGCATGCCATGCTGCCGTTTGCGGCCCAGGGCGCCGGCATGGCGATCGAGGATGCCGCGGTGCTGGCAAAAACCTTGAGCGAGCAGCCGCTGGAGACCGCCAAGCAGATCACCGCGGCGCTGAAGCGCTACGCGCGGCTGCGCCGTTCGCGCGTCGCGCAAGTGGAGCGGGCCGCGCGGAAGCAGGGCCGCATCTACCATTACACGGGCGCGCTTGCGCTGGCGCGCGACCTCACCATCAAGGCCATGGGCTCGCGCCGTATGCTGGCGCGTCAGGACTGGATTTACGACTGGCGTTCGTGAGAAGCGCGGAGAGCATGATCCGGAAAAGTGCGAAGCGGTTTTCCCTGCGACAAACGCATAGCGTTTGCGCGGAGATCATGCTCAATCAAAAAACCAAAGCGCGATCGTATCGCGCTTTAATACACGGCGCTGCCGGATCGCGAGGGCGGCGCCGGCTTGAGGTTCGACACCGGCTTGCCATTCGGCGTCGGCGACGCGGCCGCCGGTGTGGCAGCAGCGCTGGCGGGAGTTTCCTTGCATTTGTTCTTGCGCCAGGCCTCTTCAGCAAGGCGCGCTTGGCCGCGCACCGAGATGTAGTCGTTACGGTAAGCAAGCTCGGAGACCAGGGGACCGCCGGTGCCGGTCTGGGCCTTCGCCATCAAGCCCTGCAATTCCGCTTCCTTGGCGGCGAGGCCCTTGCGCACGGGTTCGAGCTGTTTGCAGTCATAGAGCTCATAAGCCGCCGGATCGGCAAAGGCCGTCGTCCAGCTATCGCCGCCCAAATCGGCGCAGCCCGATAGCGTCAAGGCGAGCGCCACCACAGCACCCGCAGCAGCGACACGCGACATTTTCTTCACCAAAGGTGCGCTCTCGACCATCAAGCGTTGCTAGATCCACAAGATTGAGATTGGCTAAAGCAGGCCCTCTTGTCCGGATTGAGGCTTTGCTTTGGCCGTGGCGCGCTTTAAGGAAGAAGTGCGCCCGACAGGCCATACTAACCTCATTTCATCTGGCCGGAAAAGGCGCTAAGTAATTGATCTCGCGATAAAAGCGGACGTGGCGGAACTGGTAGACGCAAGGGACTTAAAAGCTCTAGCGATCCCCTGAAAACGCTGGATGATCCTGGAAACATCAGCGCCAGAGACCCCGGCAAAAAACCTGCAAACCTGACCGGTTTGGAAACACCCGTCGAGGTTGCCCGCGATCTATGCCGCGCCATCGCCCTGCCCGCCTACGCGCTCGGCCTGCTCCTGGATTACCTGAGAGACGCCCGCAATCGGCGCCGGCTGCTCGCCCTGGAGCGGATCTGCCTGGAGCAAGCCCGCCTGTGCAGCCTTCCGGAGGCCAAGGCGGCGTTTGAGCAAGTTGCCCGCAACTACCGACGCGCGGAGATCGCCGCCGACGACTGGCCCGGATAAGCCTCTGCACGATCTGGGGAGGCCCTGGCGCCGGTTCCACCCTTCCTTAGCGCCGCCATCTTTTCGCTGTTAGCCTGTCCCGACGGCTGTGCAGGTATTGCGTGGAGCAGCGTGATGATTGATCTCGAAACAAAGGTCGAGAAGTACGAAAGCAAGACCGCCGAGTGTAAAGAGTTGGCTCGACAGGCGACAGACCGCTACCAGCGGAACTTCTATGAGGAACTCGCTGGTTACTACGGCCAGGTAGCGGCGGATTTCCGCCATGTGATTGCGAAGCAAGGGAACGGCCAACCTTCGATTTATTCGGAACGACGGTAAGGTCGGAAACGTCCCTTTCCTGACTCTACGGAGTTCGCTGGTGCGGTGTTGGCTGGCGGGCTGGAGAAGTCGGGCTCCCTCAGTTGAGACGCCGACGGAGTAGCTTCTCAATGATAGCCCGCAGATCGTTCAGATACTCCTCGATGATGCGTCGAGCCTCCTCCGATCGCGCGGGTTGGTGCTCAGGTGCTTTTTTACCGGGGGCGGGTTCGTCAGGCCGGTTCATGGCGCAGGTTTCGCGGAGAACCAGGCGCGGACATTGAGATAAATCAAAGGGCCCGGGACCGAAGCCCAGCGCCGTCATGTTCTCGTGGTCCGCAAACGAACCGCTTATCCACAGGCCTACGAAAACACACCCCGATCGGATCGTGAATCTTACCTCCGGCCAACAAAAACCCGCCCCGGGATCATCAGCCGGGACGGGTTGAGTAGCTTGGAAAGTCGCAAGTCTTTTTCGTCCATGCCGGTGAGGGTAATGACCAGCTCGCCGCCCACAACCTCGACGTAGCCCATGTCGACCAACGTGCGCAGGTCGGCGGGACTAAGCGGGCTCCACTTCAGACGCTTGGCGTGGATGTCGCGCAATGCCCTTCAAGCCTCGGATGTCGGCTCGTCCGGCGGCAGCCCTGGTGGGTCGCTCAACATCGAACGCCGGTTCCTTCGTGGCCGGGAGTCAAGAAGATCCGGCAGCGGGGGCAGTTGGGGACGCGGCACAGGACTCAGCTCTCTGGTCGGATCATCGTGGACCTCCGCCAATTGCTTGCTGCGGATCAAAAGTCCAATTAGGCCGGCGATCACCAGCAACGTGCCTGCTATAATAAGCCAGTGCGGATATTCCATTCCGTAGAGGATGTTCAATCGACAGCCCTCCGACGATCACGGATTGCGCAACAAAACCCCGCCCCGGGCGACCAGGGCGGGTTGAGTACCTTGGGGTATTTAACTAACGGCGCGGATGAGAGAAACACGCCGCGAGCAAGCGCAGTCTAGCGCGAGTGGCTTACGTCAGCCTTACGGATCAACCGGTTCCGATGCGACGCAAGCCAAAGCCGGACTGTGTTGGCCTCCGGCAATGACTGGCCGGGATATCCTTTTGCTGAGTCCACGGAGGCCACTGGTGCGCCTCGGCTTGTTTCCGCACACCTCCCACCCAAGGTGCGGAAAACGAATCCGTGACTCTCTAGTGGCCGCTAATCCCATAGCCCGCGGCTGACCGTGTCGCCGCGCGTGGTTGAGCCATCCTCAACATCACCTCATCCAGCGAGACAACAAGGCTGTCACCGAACCTGGCGAACTTGGTTGGAAACATCCGGTTATGGGCGGCGATGTAGGTTTGAACGCGCGCTTTGACCTCGTCGCGTTTCAGCCTGCCTGTTAGCAGGTCCTCAAAAATGACGCTGACCACGTCATCCTTGCCCGGGTAGCTTGCTGGCAGCATAGCGAGGATCTTGTAGTAGTCGTTGTTCTGGTCTCGCACCGCGTTGTTGCGAGCCCGTTGGTGGCGCCGCAATTGCGCGCGACGGTTGCTGCCCTCGATGACATCGAGAACGAGGCGATTGAACTCGGGATTTTCTCTGCGGTGGCGGGCCAGCGTACTAAATTTAAGAAGATAGCCTGGACTGCCTGCCCTGGTGAAACTGGTGACCGGCGCCTTTGCTGCCAAGCGGGCCTTCACTTGCCGCAAGACATCGGGCTTGATGACATGACCCTGCACATATCTCATTTGTTCACAGGCCCGGCATTGCCTCGACAGATATCCTTTGTGCATACAAACGCGCGCGTGCTGGGCAAACGAATGGCCGCGCGGGCAATGTGTCTTGTTCAGGTTCTGGCCCTTGCGAAGGTGGGCGGCTTGAGCATTCGCCGCGATCAGCGGTTGAGCCGCACGTGCGTACTCAGGGTGAGCTTTGAAGTACGCCTCTAACCGAGGCGTCTTTACGCCGAAATTTCTTAGCGTCCGCCCCTCGCGAAGAGCAATCATCATCCGCGCTGCCTTGTCATCTGATATTTTGTAGTGTGTTGTGTTCTTCGCCTTTGCCATTGACCCGCTCCACCAAGCGCGTGATTGCGCCTGACGGATGCCGAACCTGAGTCGCGGCAGGTCAATGCTCGAAGTTGGTTGATCTCTGGCTATTGGGCGGCTTTTCTCTTGCGCGCGATCTCAGGTTGCGGAACTATCGCCCGTCCCGAGATCACCTTCCAGGGAAAGATCAAATGAGTAACTCGGTCGAAGCCACGCGCGAACTTTGCGACGACTTGGACTCCCTGTTAGAAATCGCCAAACAAGGGCGCGCGCCGATACGGGCCGTTAGTTTAGTTGAACGAGCCCGCGGGGATTTACAGGCTTACCTTGACGAAATTCATCAGGCTGAAGTGAGCGGCGCTTGGTCAGGGTTGGGCTGAAGGCATTTTCTAATTCGATTGTTGGGCGTTAGAGGCACATACACGAGGATTGATCTCTGCCCCACGCGCAAGCTTTATCCAATCTTCGGACAGACGCTGCCATGCCTGTCGATCTGCCCCGTTCGTGGCCTTCTCTGCATTCAGCTCGCATTCCGCGGCTTCGCGGCGATAACGCTGCGCAGGAGTTTCTAACGTCATGGCGGCAATCCCCTTCAAGGACTTCAACAGTCCTTGGCCGCCCTCCGGAGCGGTTCGGTTCATGGCCCGCGCAGTAACACTCTCGGCATAACACCAAGGGTGAAAGCCGATGAACCTTTTTGCGCCGGCTAGAGACAATGTTAGTATTGCTGTCCCGTTCCTATGCCGAGATGTCGCATGTTTGATGGATTATCTAGGCGGGAACTCATTGGTTGGGCTGTTTGCCTGGTGTTAGCCGTCGGGCTAACGCTGTTTGGCAGCGCGTTTTTGGCAGTCTCCTTCATGAGCGCTGATGTTTCCGACGTCTTGAAATCTTCCGACGGAACCAAGCAAGCACCGCCGCCGCTTCGGTCACGCTGACTCGTCCGGAAGAATATTTGCCACCGCGCCGTAGGCACGCCCATGCGTTATTCCGATCGGCGATGGGCCCGTTCTCGGCAACCCACAACGCGCAGTAGCCCGGCCTCGATTGCGCGACTCACGCGAAGGTGGTTACTGCTCCATAGGGGTAGGTCAAAGCGAGTTTGCGCGATGACCCGAAAAGAAACTGCCGTCGAGTTTATCATTCCCACAATGTTTGCCGTTGCGGTCGGTCTGGTGCTTGGGCTGATTATCTCGGCTGGCACCTTGTCAGGTTGAAAGCGCACATCCACGACGCGCAGTAGCCCGCCGAGTTCCGCGCACCAAGGCTAGCTATATTGCAAGCCGGCCGCCGAGCCCTGTCATGGGGCACGCCTACACTCACCCGCCGCAGCAACAATGACCCGCACCGCGAAAGTTGGAGCATCTATTACGATGACGTTCGTGTCGGCACGATCGGCAGACGCGCCGGTGTACCGGTCGACGCCGATCAGTGGGGTTGGAGTCTCGGTTTCTATCCCGGCCTCGAACAACGTCGATCCGGCTCGTCGCAAACGTTCGACCAGGCGCGCACTGATTTTGAGGCGGCATGGGCCGATCTGCTACCGAAGATCCCCGCCGACGCATTCGAACAATACCGCCGCGACGGTGAGCGCCGGGCCGAGATTCGGGCCATCCACGCCCGCGGGGAAAGGCTGCCGAGCGAGACACCATCATCTCTGATGCGCTGCGATTGCGGCCTGACGTTCGATAGCCACAGGCCCGCGGAAAGCTATGACCACCGCTTGCACATTTATGCCACTCAGGCCAAGACGGCCTCATGAACAAATTCGTTGAGCCTCGCCCCTATGCCGAGCCCGAAGCCGCCGCGCGCAAGATCGTCGAGCTCGCCAATGCTCACGAGCCCTATATGGACGGCCGCATTCTGATCGAGCGGCTCAACGGGGCGATGCTGTACCAGCGCAAGGCTACGCCAGCCGAATACAAGGCTGGCCTTGATCTCGCGATCGAACGCGGTTGGCTCGATCTGCATGAGAGCGGTACGTTCGTACGCTTCACGCAGAGCGGCAAGGACCTGTTTGCGTAGGAACCTCCTCGGACGCATCGGCTTGAATCTGGCGCGGCCTTCCCGCCCCCTCAGGTCGCGCGAGAGTACCCCCAGGCTTCGCCGGTTATGCGTTACTGCGTCAGAAGCACCAGCATCGTTTGGCAAGCCCGTTCGGCATCGATGAAGGTGTTGAAGGGTGAGCCCGTGATCTTGAAAGCTGGCCTATTCTGATCGGATCGACGGCATGAGGCCATGTAACCAGGACGTCCGTGAAGACCGGGACCGTCGCGGCTCTCGTAACTAATCACGAACGAGTATTCGCTCACCGTCGCGTGCCATATCTGCATGTTCTCGACAGGCGTGACGACACGGCTGAACCGCAGGGCGCCGCGCTGGGAAAGGATCATCTCTTCGGTTTCGCTCGACATCGCGCACCTCATGCTAATGCCGAAGAAGTTAGGTCTTTTGATTGGCCTCATGTCGGAGATTACGAACTAGTCCAAGCGAGCTCGCTGCCGAGACGGTCGCGCAAGGGCCTTGGCGTGCAAATGCAGATCACTCAGGAGAAAAACGACCACGCGACCGCGGCGATCAATCCCAAAAATCCCACGATAGTCAGGATGACAAAAAAACGCTGTACCCGATCCATTGCGACCCCTCCGGGTCGCCCCCGGGTTCAGCGTTGAGCATCGACAGCAATCGAGCAACTCCTACTTTCGAGCAAGCTAGCTGCCGACCAGCTTTCACGGATGACGATGATGCGGAAATGTGCCGTTCGGTAGCCGCCCGGGCGGCCTTTTCTTTTCAACGGATCGCAAGCAAGCGCCAGATCGAACGCCTACATTGAGCGTTGAGCGCAGGCCCCGAAAACTGCCGCATGAGAGCGGTAGGTTTGTACGCTTCACACAGGCCGGCTCGGATCTGTTCGCCTAGGAACTACATAAAGCGCCTAGGACTTGAATCCACGCGGCCCCGCCCCGGCCGCGCTTGAAGTGGGCCCCAGGCTCGGAAGTTGCTCGCTGGGCCTGGGGCTTTTCGCGAGAGAGCAGTTGAGTGAAGCGCTCACAATGCGGACATGACCGGCGATCAAGATTCGCAATTCGAGGCCCGAACGCCTATCTCCACAATCAGTCCCCCGCGTTGCGGAGTTGCGTCATGCTCAGCTCGCCTTCGATTGTACCGGATCAAGATGATCACGATACCTACCTTGTTCTGGACGATTTCGGAGGACGGCTCGGTCGCGCGTGGCGAGAGACCGATGAAGGTCGCACCGACCGCGAGATCGTCATCACGGACCTGATGACAGGCCAATATAGCGATCCTGTCCGAGTGGTTGCCTTCAACACCGCCCAAGGTTGGTCGCGCGACGTGACGAATGACATCGCCGACGACTTGGCAAAATGGTTTTCCGAACGGGACAGAGAGATCCCGCCAAGTCTGGAAGACTTCATCCAGCGCCATCGGACGGTCATGTCGGAGCAGCTGCCGTTGCCGCTCCGGAGCATGGCTTAATGCCGATGGAATTTTACCAAGGGCGCCCAGCAGGCGCGATCGGCGCCAGGGGCCCGAATTGACTCGCGGCTGAGTTCCCTGCGGCGTATACTTGCTCCATCGCCGGTCCGCGCCCCGGGCAATACCGGTGACCGAGAGTGTTGTGCTCCCGCCTTTTTGTGAAGGGAAGCACCATGACCCAATCCCAGCGCCTGTCGTTCGCCGTTCCATCGGCTCCGTTTGAGCGCCCCGCCTGTCCGAAGTGCAAAGCCAAGATGATGTTGATCAGCATTGAGCCGGCGCGAGCGGGCGTCGACTTGCATACGTTTGAGTGCGCTGTCTGCAATCACGTGCTTACGACCCTTGCCGCATACGAAGATCCTATGCATTCCAAGGATCTAGGCCGCTGGCTACAGGGCGATTTGCACCCACCGAGGTAAGGTGCGCCTGTGAGTGAACTGGCGACCACGAGGAACGCCCGCGCGATCCGATATCGGAGGCTGGCCTTCGCCCAGCAGCACAAGTCCATTGCGGACCTGCTTCTTAAGCTCGCAGATGAATGTGATCGGGGGATTCTCTGCACGGCCGAATGGAGATCGGCGTGGCCACCCCGCAGAAGTGAGCAGCCGCCACAAGCGGGAGATGCCAAGTTCCAGTTTGAGTGAGAGCGATAACGGACACGGAGACGAAGAATGACCGAGGAGCAAGTCAACCGCGCCGTTCAACATCTTTGCGAGCAATTGCATGTGGCGATCCGGCTGAAAGGAACAGAAGCTCTTCCCCCAAATGCCAGGGATATCGGCTTTGATACGGCTTCCGTCAAAACCGTGTTGCTGAGCGGCCTGCGCTTGGCAGGCGTGACAGTTCAAAACTCGATCGAGGCAGCCGAAGAACCACCCTGGTCGTAAGGCAGCGCGGGGCTTGGGTCCCGCGCCCTTGCTGGCGACCGCTCAGCGAATCTTCAAGTTTTCCGCCGAATCCTTGCCACGGTTCGCAACGACGTCGAAGCTCACCTTCGCGCCTTCTGCCAAGCCAGTGTAGCCTGCTTTCTCCACGGCCGAGATGTGGACAAACACGTCCTTGCCGCCGCCGTCCGGCTGAATGAAACCATATCCCTTGGTCGCGTTGAACCATTTAACCGTACCTGTCGCCACGTCTCACTCCCTTTTAAAAACCGCGTGGCGACAGCTTAAGTCGGCCACCGCATGACCATGCGCGGAAGGCGGGTGCACAGTCTAACTTGCGCCCGCCCCGCGGAGCAATCGCCCACATCAGATCGGACTAGTCCGAAAGAGCCGCGCGGCTCCCAAATCTCGTCATTGTTTTCGGATGGCCTCCGATCATCGAGGGCAGCACCATGCGTAACGACTGGATAGTCATGACCCCGCTTGAAACAGCGATGTCCATCGCCGCCACGGTGCTTATGAGCGCCGGATTTGTAATGGTCGCGATGGGCTGAGTCTAAGAAAGAGCCTGCCGGGATTGGTGTTCCGCGGACTGATACAAGGCGTTGCGCGCCAGTTCGAGTCCGGGTCGCCCACGATCCACCGTAGCCCGCTGCTGTTCTGTGCCCCAAGGGAGTGATGACTTCCGCCGCGTGTCGCGCGCCGAGCCCCTCTGGGCGGCGTTGGTGGTGCACGGCCCTGATTTCGCCTAGTGGTTGCGCTTGAATGACGTCTGGTCTGGGGGCAGCAAATTTGCGCCCCGCATGCGTACCGCCAGCGAGTTCAACGAGTACTATTCAAAACCGGATCCTTGGGGCATCTCCCGTGCCTGGTATCGGGACAATGCTTTGCGGCGCTGCATTGCCCCCTTGATCGACGGTAGGGCAGTTTTCGAGCTCGGATGTGGCGAAGGTCACCTTACCGAGACGGTCTTTTGTGGCGCCCGATCGGTAATGGGCGTTGACATAAGCCAACTGGCAATCGACCGAGCCAGGGCCCGAAACCTGCCCTATGCAAGCTTCGTCGTGGCGGATTTTCTTGATGTATCTTTAGCGGGATTCGACGTCATCACCGCGATTGAATGCTTGTACTACCTAGCCGACAGCGAGCAGGATCTGTTGCTCGCAAAACTGGCGCGCGAGCACCGTGGCCCGTTCATTTTGTCCTGTCCGATCGTTGGAGATACCCAGCATGGCCGTTACTTTACCCACGATGGATTGATGGCAAGGCTGGCCGCGCACGGGGAGTTTCACAACGTGAGTCTGTATCGGCCCGACGGGTTTTCAAGGATTGCTGCTGGCCTATTCGTCCGGCTACCTGGCAGCCATCTTGCGCTCGACTTCTTGCCGAGCCGGCTTATTTACCAGCGCCTCTACATCGGGAAGTGCTAGGCGCCACACGGCGGCCCTGAAGCGCGCGTTTGAGCAAGGTTGGCTGGTGCTACGCGAGAGCGGTACCTTTGTGCGCTTCACCCAGGCCGGCGCAGACCTGTTCGCCTGGGGAACCCACGGATGGACCAGGGATTGAGTTCGGGCGCGGTCCCTTCACCCCCCGTCCGGGCCGCGCTCTGTAGCGGCCCCAGGCTCCTCCGCTGGAGCTTGGGGCTTTTCAGCAAGGGCACCCGAGGAGTAACGCGTGGCAAATCGTTGGACGCCAGCGGAAATAGCGCAACTCAAGGATTTGGCCGCTCGGCATTCAGCAGCTGAGATCGCAGAGAAATTGGATCGCACAGTGGGCGGTGTGACATTCAAAGCGCACCAGATTAATCTCACACTACTTTGCGCACCGCGCACCAACCAGACTAGCAATTGATTTCCTGTCCCAATGCCCAGCAAACCGATCGAACTCCCGCCCGAGGTCGCGCCAGTCCGCGACATCCGCATTAGGGCCTCGGGGCATTGCTACTTCTGAGACCCAAGATAAGTGCTCCATACAGCGCTGGCTAATGTCTGCGAGGTTTGCCTACCACATATTTTTTTAACCTCAGGCACTATCGCTGTTAAATCGATTTTCGATTGTGGTTGATCACTTGCTACGGCAACGTAATTGAGTCCGGTCCAGAAACCGTAGATCCAGACGGTTCCCTCCAATAGACGCTCGTTCGTAGATAGCCAATGGGCGCAACTCATGCCGCCTATTCCGATCATGTCGACGGAAACCCTGGCATCCTGCGCTGAGACCAAGCAGGGCAGAGTAGCAAAGACCAACGCCGCGATCAAAACTCGTTTCATATGCGCCAAATCCGGGCGCCCCTTCTACAGCAACATCTACAAATCAGGCCGCAGCGTGACGGCTGATCGCGGATGGAAACGACCGCTCGACGATCCGAATAGCGCGGCGTTCGAGTATGTGGTGATAAAGTGAATGCGAATCGCGGTTGCCGGAACGCAACACGCGGCAACAATCAGTCGTGAAGACGAGTTGTAATGAGGGAACCAAACGGACTCAGCTAAGTTTTCGACACAGTTGGAAAACTTGGCAGGGGGTTCCAATGCCATACTTCAATTTCGATCTCGTCATCGGCGATGATTTCAGAAGCCAGGGCGGGATGATCCTCGAAGGCACAGAAATCGCAATCGATAAGGCTGACAGCCTCGCGAGCGAGCTTTGCGTCGTTCGTCCTGAGCTACGTTCGACGGGGTGTGCAGTGCGCGTTACCGACGGAGACAGTAACGAGCTCTACCGTACTCCGATCGATCCTATCCGGCCGTGGCTGAGATCGTCCTGGCGCGCATAGTGGCTGCTGCGAGCGTTCACCCGGCAAAGCGCTCCGCCGGCTAAGACGCTTCGCCTCGCCGACGTGAAGGAGATGTTCCTGCAGATGCGGGATCACTCTTGACGGGTCGGCCCCGGTGACAAAAAAGCGCTTGTTTTGCGGGGTTTCTGCGCGCTGGATCACCCGCTGACAGCATCGTGACCAGGATTTTCCGGTCTACCGGCGGACCATATTGCCCGTCGCGCCCGTCGGC
>Ga0210384_10002949_pt1 | contig 20177 bp, 18 predicted proteins | sample IncBWH2MmetaG_FD_160574 | JGI IMG/M metagenome (GOLD analysis project Ga0210384, IMG submission 160574) | Forest soil microbial communities from Barre Woods Harvard Forest LTER site, Petersham, Massachusetts, United States - Inc-BW-H-2-M | ecosystem: Environmental > Terrestrial > Soil >...
CGAGGGCACGCCGAAGTCGTTGATCACCGAGCCCAGCGTGCGGCGCGTGAAGTCGATGTAGTCGCCGTGCGAGAAGATGGGGCCGTTCTGGCGGCCGGCGCGGAACTCGCCCGCCGGCGTCACGAGGCCCACCCATGACTGGCGGTCGAACAGGCCCGTGTAGGCCAGGCCGCCGGTGTCGGAATAGAAGCCGCCCTCGAGCTGGAACTTCACCTGGTAGCCACCGCCGAGATCCTCGTTGCCGCGCAGCCCCCAGCGGCTGCGCAGCAGCGCGCCGTCGTCAAGCGCCACGAGATGGGCGCCGCTGCTGCTGCTCAGGTAGTTGCCGTAGAGGTCGATGTCGCCGTACAGCGTGACGGCGCTGTCGGCGTGGGCGGCGCCGGCCAGGGCGGCGAGCGCGGCGGCGATCCAGGTGCGGAAGCGGATGGGCATGTGGTGTCTCCTCGTTGCGTGTGAATCGTTGGAATCCGGGCGTGAGTTCGCCCCTCGCGGCCCGCGGACGGGTCGCGATGTGTGTTCGGGAATCAGCGGGAAGCCGGCTAACCGGATCGAGGCCGTTCGGTGCCGGCCACCGAATAGAGCGCCCCGGGGGCGTTGCGCGTCTTCTGGAATTCCTCCAGCGACTGGCCGCGCATCGCCGCGTACACGTGCAGGTTCGAGACGCCGCTGACGGCGGCCAGCTTCTCGAGCAGGAAGAAGATGACGCCGTAGTGCAGCAGGCCGCGCCAGTCGCGCCGGGAGATCAGTTCGCGCTCGGTCTCGCTCAGCGCGGCCTCGCGCATGCAGCCGGCCTCGTCGGCGCGGAAGCGTTCGCGTTGCGCGGGATCGATCAACGCGTGCAGGAACTTCGAGACGCGATATGACTTCACGCTGCGCTCGAGGTCGAACGGGTAGGTGCCCTCCAGCTGCTCGATGCCGGCGAGCTGTTCATCGATCTTCGCGCGGTGGCGCGCCAGTTCGCCGGCGGCGGGCGGCGCCGACTGGTTCTCCAGGATCATCGTGGCGATGCCCGCCATCGACGGCAGGTAGTACGACTGGTGCAGCTTCTTCACGCTGCCCGACAGGGCTCCGCGCATCACCAGCCACATCACGACCTCGGAGCCTTCATAGCCGCCCAGCGTCGCGAGCTCGGCCAGCGTCATCGCGGACAGGCGCTCGGGATCCTTCTCGATGAGCTCGAGGAACTCCGCGTCCCACCCGGTGTTGTTGAAGCCCGAGCGCTCGCCGTGCACCTGGTGCGACAGGCCGCCCGTGGCGACGATGGCCACGCGCAGGTCCTCGGGGTAGCTCTCGATCGCGCGCCGCAACGCCTGGCCCAGCTTCCAGCAGCGTCGCGCGCTGGGGCTGGGCGACTGCAGCACGCCCACCTGCAGCGGCACGATGGGGAAAGGCCAGCCGCCGCGGTGCTCGCACAGCACCGACAGCGGCGAGAAGCAGCCGTGGTCCAGCGGCTTGTCCTGGAAGAAGGACATGTCGAACTCGTCGGCCACCAGCGAGCGCCCGACGTGGGCAGCCAGCGCGGGATGGCCGGAGACGGCCGGCAGCGCGCGCGGGCCGCCGCCTTCGTCGGCCACCTCGAAGCGCTCGCCGATGCCCAGCGAGAACGCGCTGTAGTGGTCGAAGAAGAACGAGGTGACGTGGTCGTTGAAGATGAACAGCGCGACGTCGGGTTGGTGCTTCGCGAGCCACTCGCGCGGCGGCGCGAAGGCCTCGAAGATCGGCGCCCACGCGGGGTCGTCGCCTTTGTTCCTGTCGAACGCGAAACCGATGGTGGGCGTGTGCGAACACGCGACCGCGCCGATGATGGTGGCCATGCCGGGGGATCCCTTCAGGAATGGGCCAGATTCTGCGCGCCGGCGACCGGCGCGTCCTCGACCGCGCGGCGTGCCTTCAGCACCGCCAGGCCGGCCAGGATCGCGGGAACGGCCAACAGCGGGATGATGGTGGTGAAGCCCCAGCCCATCGCCAGCAGCAGCCCGCCCACCATGGAGCCGGTGATGCTGCCGAAGCGGCCCATGCCCAGCATCCAGCTGACGCCGGTGGCGCGCGCCATGGTCGGGTAGCAGCTCGGCGCAAAGGCGTTCAGGCCCGTCTGCGCGCCGCTCATGAAGAAGCCGGCGGCGGCCACCAGCAGCGTCAGCGACGGCGACAGCGCGCCGCCCAGGCCCAGCCCGATGATGCAGGCCGCGCCCAGCACGTAGGCGCCGGCGATCACGCGCGTGGGCTGCGTGCGGTCCATCGCGAAGCCGACGAGGATCGCGCCCACCGTGCCACCGATCTGGAACATCGCCGTCACGTTCGCGGCCGTCGAGATGGGCAGCCCCGCGTCCTTGATCAGCGTGGGCAGCCAGCCGGTGAGCAGGTAGATCACCAGCAGGCCCATGAAGTAGGTCACCCACAGCGCGATGGTCATCAGGCCGTAGCCTTGCGACAGCAGCACGCCGATGGGTGTCCTGCTGTTGACCGGCGGCTCGGTGGAGAAGAACTCGGTGCCGGCCGGGAAGGTGGTGCGGCAGATGCGACCCAGCACCGCGCCGATGCGCGCGGCGGCGTGGCGCCGGATGACCATGAAGCGCGCCGATTCGGGCAGCAGCACCAGCAGCACGGGCACCAGCACCAGCGGCAGCGCGCCGCCGGTCAGCAGCACCGAGCGCCAGCCGTATTGCGGGATCAGCCAGGCGGCCAGGAAGCCCACGGTGCCCGAGCCGAGGTTGAAGCCCGTGAACATCACGGCGATCAGCACCGAGCGCGAGCGCTGCGGCACGTACTCCGACAGCAGCGTGGTGGAGTTGGGCATGGCCGCACCCAGCCCCAGCCCGGTGAGCAGGCGCATCAGCGCCATCTCGGACAGGTTGCTGGTGAACGACGTCGCGATCGTGAACACGCCGAACAGGAAGACCGACGTGATCAACACCGCCTTGCGGCCGAAGCGATCGGACGAGGGCCCGGCCACCAGCGCGCCGATGACCAGGCCGATCGGCGCCGCGCTCATCACCGCGCCGAAGCTGGCGCGCGACGCATGCCACTCGCCCAGGATGGAGGGCGCCAGGAAGCCCATGATCGCCACGTCCATGCCGTCGACCGCGACGACCAGGAAGCACAGCACCAGCAGCAGCCATTGGATCGAGGTGAGCCCTCGTTCGTCGATGAACGCCTTGACGTCCACACCATTCTTTGCATTCACTTCTTGTCTCCAGTTCGATCTCGGCGGGTGGCCCGCGCGCATCGCCGGCGGTGTCCGAAACGAACACGGCCCAGGATGCGTTCTCCGGTACATCGAGTGTGCGTTCGTGCGCCGCCCGATGGGGTGAGTTCGCGTTGACTTGCCATCACACTTGTTTATGCGAAGGGTTAACCCCAGGTCGACGAACGAGCCGCGTCATAGGAGATTCGGGGTCATGGAACGCAGAACCCCGAGCAACAAAGTTATAGAGACGACCCATGTGGCGGCGCTTGGCATCAACCTGCGCCACCTGCGCGCGCTGTCGGCCGTGGCGTCCACGGGCAGCATCGCGGCGGCCGCGGACGAGCTCTGCCGCGTGCCCTCGGCAGTGACGCGCTCGATCTCCGAACTGGAGGGCGCGCTCGGAAAACAGTTGTTCGATCGCCACGCCCGCGGCATGACGCTGACGGCCTTCGGCGAACTGGTGCTGGTGCGCGCGCGGCGCATCGCCCGAGAGTTCGAGGAGGCGCGCAACCAGCTCGCCGCGCGCGGCGGCATCGCGCCCAAGGTGGACGTGCACTCGCTGTTCGCGGCCATGCTCAACGGCCGCCGCCTGGCCGTCGTCGCGAGCCTGGCCGAGAAGCGCAACATGTCGGCGGTGGCGCAGGAGTTCGGCATCAGCCAGCCGGCCATCAGCGCGGCGCTGAAGGATCTGGAGCTGGGTCTGGGCACGCCGCTGTTCGAACGCACCGCGCGCGGGCTGGTGCCCTCGGGCGCGGGCGAGATCGTCGCGTTCTTCTTCAAGCGCGTGCTGGCCGAGCTGCGCCACATCGGCCCCGACCTCGCGGCCAGCGAAGGCATGCTGCAGGGCACCGTCAACGTCGGCGCGCTGCCGCTGGGCCGCACGCAGATCCTGCCGCGCGCCATCGCGCAACTGCTGGCCAGGCATCCGCGCCTGCACGTGGCCACCTTCGAGAGCCCGTACGAGGCGCTGGCCGCCTCGCTGCGCAGCGGCGACATCGACTTCATCCTCGGCGCGCTGCGCCCGCCCGACGACGCGAAGGAGCTGCAGCAGCAGCCGCTGTTCCAGGATCGCATCGCCGTCATCGCGCGCGCGGGCCACCCGCTCGCACGCAAGCGTCCGCTGGACTTCCGCGCGCTGCGCCAGGCCACCTGGGTGCTGTCGCGCCACGGCTCGCCCTCGCGCGAGCTGCTGGAGCACTTCTTCTCGGACGCGCGCCAGGCGCCGCCCGAGCCCGCGGTGGAGACCGGCGACCTCGCGATCGTGCGCGGCCTGCTGCTGGACAGCGACATGCTCACCGCACTGTCGGCCCACCAGCTGCGCCACGAGATCGACGAGGGCAGCCTGGTGGTGCTGGACTTCCCGCTGGCCGCGACGAAGCGCCAGATCGGGCTCACGCAACGCGCCGGCGCCCTGCCCTCGCCCGGCGCGCGGGCGCTGATGGCGGAGATCGAGGACGTCGTGCGGCAGTCGCCCGACTTCAGCGCCGTGCCGCGAGCCGGTGCTTGACGATCAGGGCCAGCGGTACCGTGAAGAACACGTGCGACATGAAGCCGCCGATGATCACCACCGGATCCAGGTAGTTCGGATGGTTGTCGCCGGCGAGCGCGATCGCCACATGCATCACGATCCAGGCGATGACCGCGTAGACCAGCGCGGCCAGCGTCGCCTCGATGCCGCGGCGGCGCAGCGCGGGCCACGCCAGCGCGAACGCCACGCCCCAGGCGATCGCGAACACGAAGTGGATGCCGGTGCCGATCACGTAGGCGCCCGCGCCCAGCGACTCCTGCACGGCCTTGCCGAACACCAGGCCCGTCGCGTTGCGCGGGATGCCGGCCAGCGGCATCAGGTGCTGGGCGCCCACCCACACGACGGCTTCGTAGATCCAGATGACGATCGCGCCGGCGAGTCCGCCGAGCGCGCCGGCACGGATCTTCTCGGCCAGCGTGGGATCCTCGATTTCCGCGTCGTCGGACCAGGCCAGGTCGCCGCGATGGGCGAGAGTGTGCGTGTTCATGCTGTCTCCTGTTGTCGTGGATCGAAGCTGATTCAGTCGAGGTAGCGCAGCCCGGCTTCCGCGAGCCGGCCGCGCATGTCGTAGATGTCCAGGCCCAGTTCGCCGGCCGCCAGCCGGGCCCGCTTCGCCAGCTCGTTGGCCTCGCGCCTCGCCGCCACGTCGGCCACGGCCGCCGCCTGGGCCGCGGGCACGAAGACCACGCCATCGTCGTCGGCGATGACCACGTCGCCGGCGCTGACCAGCGCGCCCGCGCAGACGACGGGCACGTTGACCGAGCCCAGCGTGGCCTTGACCGTGCCCTTCGCGTGCGCCGCGCGCGCGAAGACCGGGAAGCGCATCTCGCGCAGATCCCGGATGTCGCGTACGCCGCCGTCGATCACGAGGCCCAGCGCGCCGCGCGCGCGGAACGACGTGGCCAGCAGGTCGCCGAAGAAGCCGTCGGCGTTGTCGCTGGTGCAGGCGGCCACGACCACGTCGCCCGGCCGGATCTGCTCGGCGGCCACGTGCATCATCCAGTTGTCGCCCGGCTGCAGCAGCACGGTGATGGCGGTGCCGCAGGCGTAGGCGCCAGGGTAGATCGGATGCAGCACCGGCCGTGCGAGTCCCACCCGGCCCATCGCCTCGTGCACGGTGGCCACGCCGAACTTCGAGAGGCGCTCCACCGCGTCGCGCGGCGCGCGTTCGATGTTGCGGCGGCAGATGCCCAGGACGTCGTTCATGCGGCGGCTCCGGCGATGGCGGCCTCGCGCGCGCGCAGGGCGGCGTCCAGGCGCGGGTAGACGCGTCGCGCGTTGCCCTCGAAGACCTGCCGGCGATCGGCGGCCGAAAGCGAAGGCGCGGCCTCGATGAAGCGGCGCGTGTCGTCGTACGCGTGGCCGGTCTCGGGGTCGATGCCGCGCACCGCGCCGATCATCTCGGAGGCGAACAGCACGTTCTTCACGGGCATCACCCTGGTCAGCAGGTCGATGCCCGGCTGGTGGTAGACGCAGGTGTCGAAGAAGACGTTGTCGAGCAGGTGCTCGGACAGCGGCGGCTTCTTCATCTCCTGCGCCAGGCCGCGGAAGCGACCCCAGTGGTAGGGCACCGCACCGCCGCCGTGCGGGATCACGAAGCGCAGCGTCGGGAAGTCCTTGAACAGGTCGGACGCGAGGCACTGCATGAACGCCGTGGTGTCGGCGTTGAGGTAGTGCGCGCCCGTCGTGTGGAAGCAGGCGTTGCAGCTGGTGCTCACGTGGATCATCGCGGGGATGTCGAGCTCCACCATGCGCTCGTAGAGCGGGTACCAGTGGCGATCGGACAGCGGCGGCGACGTCCAGTGGCCGCCCGACGGATCGGGGTTGAGGTTGACCGCGACGAAGCCGTACTCCTCGACGCAGCGATCGAGCTCGGCGAGGCAGGTGCGCGGGTCGACGCCCGGCGACTGCGGCAGCATGGCCGCGCCGATGAAGCTGTCGGGGAACAGGCCGGCCACGCGGGCGCAGAGCTCGTTGCAGATCGTGGCCCAGGTGGCGCTGGTCTCGAAGTCGCCGACATGGTGGGCCATGAAGCTGGCGCGCGGCGAGAACACCGTCAGGTCGATGCCGCGCTCGCGCATCCTGGCGAGTTGGTTGGCTTCGATCGACTCCCGCAGTTCGTCGTCGGAGATGCGCAGGTCGGCCGCCGCCGGCCTGAGCGACGGGTCGGCCAGGCTCGCCACCTGGCGGTTTCGCCAGGCCTCCAGCGCCTTGGGCGCCGTGGTGTAGTGGCCGTGGATGTCGATGATCACGATGTGCCTTCTTCGAAGAGGACGGTGCCGCGGAACAGCGCGCGGGCGGTGCGCAGCAGCGCGGCGGAGACCACCTCGCCATGGCGCTCGCCGCGCTCCAGGCGCACGGTGAATTCGCCCGACGGGTGCTCGATGGACAGGTCGTCGATGCGCGCGTCCGACGGCGCGACGAAGTCGGCCGCCACCGAGCCTTCGAGCAGGCAGGCCGTGGCCACCGAGACGGCGCCCAGCACGCCGATCGCTTCGTGGCACACCTTGGGGATGAACGTGCGCGTGTGCACCGCGCCGCCGTCGATGGCGGGCGCCAGCAGCGTCACCTTGGGCACGACCTTGCCGCGCACGTCGCCCAGGCCCATCGCCGGGCCGGCCACGAGGCGGATCGCCTCGATGCGCGCCTTCAGCTCGGCGTTCGCGTCGAGCGCGGCCGGTGATTCGTAGCCGGTGACGCCGAGGCTGTCGGCGCGGATCAGCAGCACCGGCATGCCGTTGTCGATGCAGGTGACCGGCACGCCATCGATGACATCGCGTGTGCGGCCGGTGGGCAGCAGCGCGCCGCAACTGGAGCCGGCGATGTCGGAGAACTGCAGCAGCACCGGGGCGGCCGTGCCGGGGACGCCGCTGATGCGCGTGTCGCCCGCGTAGGTGACGCGGCCCCCGGGTGTCTCGACGAGCGCCGTGCACAGCGAGTCGGTGTTGACCATGCGGATGCGCACGGCCGTGCGCGGCGAGGTGGCCGCCACCAGGCCCTGCTCGATCGCGAACGGGCCGACGCCCGCGAGGATGTTGCCGCAGGTAGGCGCGGTGTCCACGCGCGACTCGGCGGCCACGACCTGCGCGAACAGGTAGTCGACGTCGGCGCGCGGATCGGCGCTGGCGCTCACGATCGCCACCTTGGTGGTGAGCGGGCTGCCGCCGCCGAGGCCGTCGATCTGGCGCGCGTCGCCGTGGCCCATCGCGGCGAGCAGCCAGCGATCGCGTTCGGCGCGGTCGGCGGGCAGTTCCTCGGCGCGGAAGAAGGCCGCCTTGGAGGTGCCGCCACGCATCAGCACGCACGGGATCTCGCGTGAGGAAGGTCGGGATGTCATCGGGCCAGTGTGGCCGCGAGCCCCACGCCGTGGCGTGAGTTCGCGTTGCGCTGGCCTCAGATTTGCTGATCGCACCTGCGCATGCGATGCTTTCGACATGCTCGCGAGCCCGGCAACAAAGGCCGTCGCGTCATGCCCGCGGCAACGACATTAATTTATGCCACCACCGCGGCCGGCCTCATCGCCTGGCGCGCCACCGCAGGAGCCGCGTCAGGCAAGGCATGCCCGAGGGCTTGTCATCTGCCTTGTCTCCCAACTGGTTGAGGTCGGCGGCGACAGGAGCTTGCGCCTTGCTGCCCTCCTCTTCCTCCCTGAGCAAGTACCGACGCGGCATGCCGCAAAGTGTTCCGGCCCCTTCTGCCGTGCGCAGCGGCGGCGTGAGGGGCGGCAGTCGCTGCATTGCAGTCAACCGCAAAGCACGAGCAGTTCCTCCGGATACCGTTGGCACATGAACTCGACGAACGCGCGGACCTTGGGTGTCGGCAGTCGTCGGGACGTGTGCAGCACCCACAGCGAGACCTCGCCGCCCGAGACCGTGCCCCATTGGACGAGGTCACCCCGCGCCAGCTCGTTCCACGCGATCGACTGCGGGAGAAGCGCGACGCCTGCGCCGGCGACCGCCGCGTCGCGGATCGTGAGGAACGACGACAGGCGAAGCTTGGGAACCGGCTCCAGGAGCAGGCGCCCGGCGTCCAGCGACCAGTTGCCAGGACGGAAGGTCGTCATCACGATGCCCGGAACCCGCACGGGGTCGCCGCCGCCAGGCTTCGCATGGGATGGAGCCGCCACGACCACCAGCCGATCCTTCGCGAAGCAGCGCCCCACCAGGGCCGTGTCGGGCCGCGGATTGGGCCGGATGGCGACGTCGAACTGCTCCTCGACGAGGTCGACCAACCGGTCTTCGGCCACCACCTCGAAGTCGACCTCGGGATAGGCAGCGCAGAAGTCGGCGCAGATGCGCCCCATCGCAAGCTGGGAGAACAGCACGGGCGCCGCGACTCGAAGGCGTCCGCGGGGCGAAGACGGCCCCTCGCGAGCCGCGGTCATGGCCTCGGCCACGTCGAGCATCGGCCCCTCGGTTCGGGCCATCAGCGTCTCGCCGGCTTCGGTGAGCTTGAGCCCGCGGGCACTGCGCTCGACGAGCCGCACGCCCAACTGCTCCTCGAGGTCGGAGATGCGTCGCGACAGCGTCGCCTTGGAGCGCCCGCTGGCACGACTGGCCTTGCCCAGGCCACCGTTCGTGGCCACCAGTGCGAAGTCGGCCAAGGCGTTCAGGTCCATCATGGTGTTCCAGTTTTGAAACGAACTGTCTTGATTTTCTGATCTTCGTTTATCAGGCGCAACACCTTATCGTTGAATCACTCCAACTTGAAAGGTGAACACCATGCGCTCCATTCTTCTTCGCGACTACGGCGGCAAGGCCGCCGCCCAGGTGGCCGAATCCTCCAAGCCCAGCGCCGGGCCCGGGCAAGTCCTGGTCAGCGTTCGCGCCGCGGGGATCAACGCCCTGGACTGGAAGGTTCGCGAGGGCTACGTCCGCGACGCCTTCCCGCTTCAGCTGCCTGCGGTGCTCGGCATCGAACTGGCGGGCGTCGTCGAGGCACTCGGCGCCGGCGCATCCCGCTTCCGGGTCGGCGATCGCGTCATGGGCCCGCTCGGGGGATTGGGCGCCTACGCCGACCACGTCGCCGTCGACGAAACCAGGCTCGTGCCCACCCCGGAGGGCTTGAGCGACGTCGAGGCCGCCGCGATTCCCGTGGCGGCGCTGGCCGCCTGGCAAAGCCTGCACTTCACGGGCACGGTGGGTGCAGGTTCGCGCGTGCTGGTGCACGGCGCGGCGGGCGCGCTGGGCGGCTTCGCCGTGCAATTCGCGCGACAGGCCGGTGCGTTCGTGGTCGGCACCGCGGGCGCCGGCGACCTGGACTACGTCCGCAGCCTCGGCGCGGATCTCGCGATCGACTACCGTTCCCAGCGCTTCGAGGATGTCGTCGACGACATCGACCTTGTGCTGGCCTACGTGGGCGGCGACGTGATCGACCGCTCCTGGACGGTGCTCAAGCCCAGCGGCGCGATGGTGGGCACGGCGTCGCCCGAGATCCTCGCGCGCACGCCCGAGGGCCGGCAAGGGCACTGGTTCGTCATGACGCCCGACGCCGCGCTGCTCGAGAGGCTGGCCGGCGACGTTGCGCGTGGCGCCCTGAAGTCGAAGGTGGGCGGCATCGTCGCCTTCGAGGACATCCCGGCCGCGATCGAACGCAACCGCATCGGCGCCCGCAGCGGCAAGGTCGTCGCGGACTTCACGCGCTGAGCAACCACCCCACGAGATCTGGAGATTCCCATGAGCATTCTCATCACCGGTGCCGCCGGCACCATCGGTTCCCTCGTCGTCCACGGGCTCGTCGCCGAAGGCGCGGAGGTCCGGGCCCTGGTCCGCAAGCCGGGCACGCGCAGCTTCCCGGCCGGCGTCGCCGAAGTGGCGGGCGACCTCACAGATGTGGCATCGCTGCGTGCCGCGCTGTCGTCGGTGCGCACGCTGTTCCTGCTGAACGCAGTGACGCCCGACGAGGTGACGCAGGCGCTCCTCGCGCTGAACCTCGCACGCGAGGCGGGCATCGAACGCGTCGTCTACCTGTCCGTGATCCACGCCGACCGATACACGAACGTGCCGCACTTCACGGGCAAGCACACGGTCGAACGCATGATCGAGAGCCTCGACATCGCCGCGACGATCCTGCGTCCCGCGTACTTCATGCAGAACGACCTCACTGTCCAGCACGTGATCCGGGACTACGGCGTCTACCCGATGCCGATCGGGGCGGCCGGCGTCGCGATGGTCGACACGCGAGACATCGCCGACGTCGCAGTGGCGGAACTGCTCCGCCGCGACAGGTCGCAGACCGTGCTGCCGCCGATGACGCTGGACGTCGTCGGTCCGCAGGCGCTCACCGGGGCTGCTGCGGCGGCGACCTGGAGCCAGGCCATCGGCCGGGACGTGACCTACGGCGGCACCGACCTCGCGGCCTTCGAGCAACAGCTGGCGTCGTTCGGGCCGGCCTGGTTGGCCTACGACATGCGGCTGATGATGGCGGGCATCCAGAAGATCGGCATGCAGGGCGAGCCGGGCGCCGTCGATCGCCTCCAGCGCATCCTCGGACGTCCTTTGCGGACGTACGCGGCGTTCGTGAACGAGGCTGTCGAAAAAGGATAGCGCCGAACTTGCGCCGTGCGCCCCTGACTTGATGGGCTTTCCATCGCTCTTGGCTCGGCGGCAGGCCAGATCAATGAGCGGCATGGCGGCATCTCCCTGACGGCACCTTCAAGGTCCCGTCAGACGTACCGCCAAAACGCGTGGCCATCAAACAACGTCCTGGGATCTTACAAGACGTCCACAGCCATAAATATCTTACAAATCAACAGCTTAGGTGCGCCGCGAGACCGCTTTGGACACCCAAATGGTGCCGACTATCCGAATCGAACGGATGACCTCCCGCTTACAAGGCGGATGCTCTACCAGCTGAGCTAAGTCGGCGAACGGGGCGCGTGCACGCCCCGGCAGGACTTTACTTGATGCGCTTGAGCGCCGGGCGCGGCGTGGTGGGCGCCGGCGTTGGGGATTCCGGCGGATCGGTGTCGTCCTCGTCACCCGAGTCGGTCGGGGCCTCGTCGGACGTGGTGCTGGACGGCGCCAGGCGCAGGCCGCGCGGGGTGTCGGACGCCGGGGCCAGCGAATGGCTGACCGGGCCGGTGGACTCGGACTGGCTGGCCTCGCTCTCGCCGGTGGGCATCGGGAAGGCCATGCCCTGGCCGTTCTCGCGGGCGTAGATGGCCACGACGTGGTCGACGGGCACCAGGATGTCGCGCGCCATGCCGCCGAAGCGGGCGCGGAACTCGATGAAGTCGTTGCCGAGCTTCAGGCCGCTGGTGGCCTCGAAGCCGACGTTGAGCACGATCTCGTTGTTCTTCACGTACTCCATCGGCACCTGCACCGAGCGGTCGACGTGGACGGCCAGATAGGGCGTGAAGCCGTTGTCGGTGCACCAGTCGTGCAGCGCACGGATCAGGTAAGGCCGCGTGGAGCTGCCGGGAATCTCGGTGGTGCTGACCTGGGTCATGAACGACGAATCGGAACGGGATCGGGATCGGGGATCGGAGAACGAAAGGCCGACCGTGCGGGCCGGCCTTTCCTGATCACTTGCGCATGACCTTTTCCGAGGGCGTGAGCGCCTCGATGTAGGCCGGGCGCGAGAAGATGCGTTCCGCGTACTTCAGCAGCGGCGCGGCGTTCTTCGACAGCTCGATGCCGTAGTAGTCGATGCGCCACAGCAGCGGGGCGATGGCCACGTCGAGCATGGAGAAGTCGTCGCCGAGCATGTACTTGTTCTTCAGGAAGATCGGCGCCAGCTGGGTGAGGCGGTCGCGGATCTGCGCGCGGGCCTTCTCGAGCTGCTTGTCGTTGGCCTTGACGCCGCCGCGGCCTTCCAGGATGTTGACGTTCGAGAACAGTTCCTTCTCGAAGTTGAACAGGAACAGGCGCACGCGGGCGCGAGCCACCGGGTCGCCGGGCATCAGCTGCGGATGCGGGAAACGCTCATCGATGTACTCGTTGATGATGTGCGATTCGTACAGGATGAGGTCGCGTTCGACGAGGATGGGCACCTCGTTGTACGGATTCATCAGCGCGATGTCTTCGGGCTTGGCGAAGAGATCCACGTCGCGGATCTCGAAGTCCATTCCTTTTTCGAACAGCACGAAGCGGCAGCGGTGCGAGTACGGGTCGGTGGTTCCTGAATACAGCACCATCATGGCGGGGGGCTCCCTCGAAAAATAAACTGGACGTCAAAAAAACAGTCGACCGGCAAGCCGGTCGGTGGTACCTGGAGAGCGGAGCCCTGGAAGAACGCTACTTCACGTCCTTCCAGTACGCCGCGTTGAGCCGCCAGCAGATCACCCAGAAGATTGACAGGAAGATGAGCACCTCGACGCCCAGCTTCACGCGGTCATTCTGCGCCGGCTCGCTCATCCATTGCAGGTAGGCAACGAGATCCGCGATATCGGCGTTGTAATCGGCTGCGCTCAGCGTGCCCGGGGTCTCCAGCTTGAAACCCTTGAACACGTGCTCGACCTGCTCGCCCTCTCCCTTCTCGTCTTCAAAGACCGCGCGCTGGGTGCCCTGGAGCTCCCACAGCACGTGCGGCATGCCGACGTTCGGGAAAACGCGATTATTCCATCCCGTGGGCCTCGTCTCGTCCCGATAGAAAGATCTGAGGTAGGTATAGAGGTAATCTGCCCCGGAACCGTTGGATCCGGAGCGTGAACGGGTGATCACCGACAAATCGGGCGGGACGATCCCGAAGAAGGCCTTGGCATCCTTGGGATCCAGGCTGGTCTTCATCAGGTCGCCCACCTTGTCGCCGGCGAACAGCAAGTTGGATTTTATCTGATCGTCGGTGAGGCCGATGTCGTGCAGGCGGTTGTAGCGCATGTACGCCGCCTGATGGCAGTTCAGGCAGTAGTTGACGAACAGCTTGGCGCCGTGCTGCAGGGCCGCCTGGTCCGTCAGCCGTTCGGTGGGGAACTTGTCCCAGGCCGGGCCGCCTTCCTGGGCGTGCGCGACGCCGCAGAACGAGAACGCCACGAGGACGCTGGCGATGAAACGCTTCATGAGGGTGTCTTTCTTCATGGCGATCAGTGCGCGTGGAAGACGATGCGGTCCGGCACGGGCTTGAAGGTGCCCAGCTGGCTCCACCAGGGCATCAGCAGGAAGAAGCTGAAGTACAGCAGCGTGCCCACCTGCGCGATGGCGGTCTTGAGCGGATCAGGCGGCTGGATGCCGAGGTAGCCCAGGATCAAAAACACCACGACGAAGACCGCAAGCACGGCCTTGTGCCAGTCCGGGCGGTAGCGGATCGACTTGACCGGGCTCTGGTCCAGCCAGGGCATGAAGAACAGGATCACCACCGAGCCGCCCATCACGAGCACGCCCCAGAACTTGGCGTCGCAGCCGCTGAGCGCCTGGATCTGCGTGAACTTCAGAACGCCGAAGCCCACCAGCAGCGCCAGCGTGACGATGACGATCACCGCCTTGGCGAGGCCGCCGAACTTGCCCTTCCAGAGCGCCAGCACCGCGGCCACCACGAGGATGAGGCGGAACCACACGAGCATGTCGTCGGTGGTGGCGCGCAGCATCGAGTAGAACGGCGTGAAGTACCACACCGGCGCGATGTGCGGTGGCGTCTTCAGCGAATCGGCGGGGATGAAGTTGTTGGACTCGAGGAAGTAGCCGCCCATTTCCGGCGCGAAGAAGACGACCGCGCTGAACAGGATCAGGAAGCTCACCACGCCCAGCAGGTCGTGCACCGTGTAGTACGGGTGGAACGGGATGCCGTCGAGGGGGATGCCGTTGGCGTCCTTGTCCTTCTTGATCTCGATGCCGTCCGGGTTGTTGGAGCCCACCTCGTGCAGCGCGATGACGTGCGCGACGACCAGGCCCAGCAGGATCAGCGGGATCGCGATCACGTGGAAGGAGAAGAAGCGGTTGAGCGTGGCGTCCGACACCACGTAGTCGCCGCGGATCATCAGCGAGAGATCGGGGCCGACGAACGGGATCGCGGAGAACAGGTTCACGATCACCTGCGCGCCCCAGTACGACATCTGGCCCCAGGGCAGCAGGTAGCCCATGAAGGCCTCGCCCATCAGGCACAGGAAGATGGCGCAGCCGAAGATCCAGACCAGCTCGCGCGGCTTGCGGTACGAGCCGTACAGGAAGCCGCGGAACATGTGCATGTAGACGACGATGAAGAACGCCGAGGCCCCGGTGGAGTGCATGTAGCGCACCAGCCAGCCCCAGGGCACGTCGCGCATGATGTACTCCACCGACGCGAACGCGAGGTTCGCATCGGGCTTGTAGTGCATCACGAGGAAGATGCCGGTGACGATCTGGATCACCAGCACCAGCAGCGCCAGCGAGCCGAAGAAATACCAGAAGTTGAAGTTCTTCGGCGCGTAGTACTCGGAAAGGTGTTCCTTCCAGAGCTTGGACGCGGGGAAGCGGTTGTCGACCCAGGTCAGCAGCTTGACACCTGCGGAGGCGTTGGCGGGGGCTACCTTGAATTCAGACATGCGGTCCTCTTGTTTGGATCATCGCGCTCGTGCGCGTCGTCTCGGAATCTCGGAACTCGAGAAAGCCGGGCTCAGGCCTCTTTCTTGTCCTCGCCGATCAGCAGCCTGGTGTCGCTCAGGTACATGTGCGGCGGCACGCGCAGGTTGTCGGGCGCGGGCTTGTTCTTGAACACGCGGCCGGCCAGGTCGAACGTGGAGCCGTGGCAGGGGCAAAGCCAGCCGCCCGGCCAGTCGGACGGCAGCGAGGGCTGCGCGCCGGCCGAGAACTTGTCGCCGGGCGAGCAGCCCAGGTGCGTGCAGATGCCCACCACCACCAGCACCTCGGGCTTGATCGAGCGGTGCTCGTTGCGCGCGTAGGGCGGCGTCTGCTCGTCGGGGTTGCGCTTCGAATCGGGGTCGGCCAGTTCGGCGGTGTCCTTGGACAGCGCGGCCACCTGTTCCGGCGTGCGGCGCACGATCCAGACCGGCTGGCCGCGCCATTCGACCGTCTTCTTCTCGCCCAGCGGCAAGTCGGAGATGTCCACTTCCACCGCGGCGCCGGCGGCCTTGGCCCGTTCGGACGGCGCGAAGGTGGAGACGAACGGCACTGCCGTCGCGATCCCGCCCGCTGCTCCCACACCCACCGTGATGGCGACCCACCTCCGCTTGCTTTCGTCGATACCGTCGTGCACTGCAACGCTTTCACTCATGAGCATCCTCGAGCCGAAGTTCAGTTCCGGGCAACGCCATTGAGTTTAGCGTGCACAACCACGCGTTCGAGTGACCTCCGCACCACAGGCAAACCCTTGGTTCACCAAGTCGGACACACGGTTTCGACGCCCGGTATTGACGCCGATTTCAACGCGCAGATACTCCGCTCCGGACATTGCAGGCGGGCGTTCCGGCGCACGCACGAACAATGATCGCCATCAACCGTACCGACAAAATTCAGGAGAAAGACTCATGGGCTTCGCAACGGAATTCAAGGAATTCGCCGTCAAGGGCAACGTCATGGATCTCGCCGTCGGTGTGATCATCGGCGGCGCCTTCGGCAAGATCGTCGACTCGGTCGTCGGCGACCTGATCATGCCGCTGGTCAGCAAGGTGACGGGGGGCCTCGACTTCTCGAACTACTTCGTCCCGCTGGCCGGTCAGACGGCCACCACGCTGGCCGAGGCGAAGAAGGCCGGCGCGGTGTGGGCGTACGGCAACTTCCTCACCGTGGCGCTGAACTTCGTCATCCTCGCCTTCATCATCTTCCTGATGGTCAAGCAGATCAACAAGCTCAAGCACGAGACGCCCAAGGCCGCCCCGGCCACGCCGGAAGACGTCGTGCTGCTGCGCGAGATCCGCGACTCGCTGAAGAAATAATCAGAGGGGTCTGGCATCTCCTCGCGCCGCGCAGCGGCGTGAGGCAATGCCTGACCCCGAACGTCAGCGGGGATCGGGGTCTGGCATTGCCTGCGAGCACGCAGGCAATGCCAGACCCCTTCGTCATGGTGCCAGCCGTCGCGCCATCCGCGCGGCCGCCACCAGGCTGGCCGGATCGGCCACGCCGCGTCCCGCGATGTCGAAGGCGGTGCCGTGGTCGGGGCTGGTGCGCACGAAGGGCAGGCCCAGCGTCACGTTGACGCCCTGCTCCACGCCGAGGTACTTCACGGGGATGAGCCCGTGGTCGTGGGTCATCGCCACGACGAAGTCGAACTCGCCCGGCTTGCCCGCGGCGTCGCGGGCGCGCATGAACACGGTGTCGGGCGCAAACGGTCCGCTGGCCGCGATGCCCGCGGCGCGCGCCTGCGCGATGGCCGGCGCGATGAGCTCGATCTCCTCGCTGCCGAACAGGCCGCCCTCGCCCGCATGCGGGTTCAGCCCCGCGACGGCGATGCGCGGCGCGGCCAGGCCGAAGCGCAGGCCGGCGGCGTGCGTGATGGCCAGCGTGTCGACGATGCCTTGCAGCGACAGCGCGTCGATGGCGCGCCGCAGCGACAGGTGGATCGTGACCAGCACCACGCGCAACTCGTCGTTGGCCAGCATCATGCGCACCGGCGGCACCGGCGCGCCGGGCCCGGCGGCCAGCGCCTGCAGCATCTCGGTGTGGCCGGGATAGGGCACGCCGGCCGACGCCAGCGCCTCCTTGTGGATCGGCGCCGTGACGATCGCGCGGCCCGCGCCCGCGCGCGCCCAGGCCACCGCCTGCTCGATGCAGCGCGCGGCGGCCGCGCCGGCACGCGCATCGATGGCGCCGAAGGGCAACGTCGCCAGGTCCGCGTCCAGGCCCGGCGGCGCGCACACCGCCAGCACGCCCGGCGGGCAGCCCGCGAGGTCGGCCGGATGCTCGAGCACGGCCACCGGCAGCGTGAGCCCGCAGGCCGCCACGGCGCGCCGCAGCACGCCCGGATCGCCCACGACCAAGGCGTCGGCGAGCTCGCCCGCGGCGACCGCCTTGGCGATGATCTCGGGGCCGATGCCGCTCGCGTCGCCCATCGTGACGAGCAGGGGCAGCGTGGGCGCGGTTGCGTCGGTGTGGTGCGTGGGCATCGGAAGATTGTTCCATGGTCGCGCCCCATGCCAAACTCGTTGTTCCATGCCCTTCTGCCTTACCGTGACTCCCCTGCCCTGGCGCGCCGCGCGCTGGGCGGTGCTCGCGCTGTGCGCCGCGCAGGCCGCGCAGGCCCAGCCCGTGGCGCCGCCGGGCAAATCGCTGCTCGCGCCCTCCCCGGGCGACGCGAAGCGCTTCCACGCCACGCTGGAGGCGACGCGCTTCCGGGCGCTGCTGGACAGCGACTGGGAATGGCGCATGCAGCAGTCCCCGGAGTTCGCCACCAGCGTCGGCGACCATCGCTACGACGACCGCCTCACCGACGCGTCGCCCGAGGCCGTGGCGCGCCGCCAGGAGCACGAGCGCACGCAGCTAAAGGCGCTCAGGCGCGTGGACGCGGACGTGCTCACCGGCGAGGACCGCATCTCGTACGACTTCGCGCTGCAGGACGCGCAACTGGCCGTCGACTGGCAGCGCTTCCCGGCGATGGACACGCGCGTGCTCTCGGCCAAGGACGGCGTGCAGCTCGACCTGCCTGCCATGATGGCCGACTTCCCGGTGCGCACCGAGCTCGACGCGCGCCACGCGCTCGCGCGCCTGCGGGCGATGCCGGCGCGCATCGCGCAGGACATCGCCTGGCTGCGCGAAGGCAAGCGCCTGGGCTGGGTCACGTTCAGGGCCTCGCTGGCGCAGGTGCCCGCGCAGATCGACGCGCTGCTCGCCCGGCCGCTCACCGACACGCCGCTGCTCGACCCGTTCCGCCGCCTTCCCGACGCCATCCCGGCCGACCGCCGCACGGCCCTCCAGGACGAGGCCGCCAACGCGCTGCAGACGCAGGTCGCGCCGGCCTTCGCCGAGCTGCGCAAGGTCGTGGTCGACGAGCTGCTGCCGGCCAGCCCCGACGACGGCGCGATGAGCGCCTACCCCGACGGCGCCGAGGTCTACAAGCTGTTCGTGCGCGACCAGACCACGCTCGCGCTCGATCCGAAGGCGGTGCACGAGATCGGCGTGGCCGAGATGGCGCGCATCCACGTCCAGGTCGCCGCGGTGATGAAGGCGGCCGGCTTCGGCGGCAGCCAGGCCGAGTTCGCGGAGCAGCTCGCGCACGATCCGAAGTTCCTCTACCCCGGCGCAGACGAGCTGCTGGCCGGCTACCGCGACCTCGCCAAGCGCATCGACCCCGAGCTCACGAAGCTGTTCCAGACGCTGCCGCGCGCGCCCTACGGCATCCGCGCGATCCCGGTGTACGAAGGCGCGGACGCGGCCGAGACCTACAGCGCCGGCGCCGCCGACGACTCCACGCCCGGCTGGTTCAATGCCAACGTGGTGGCGCTCGCGCAGCGCCCGAAATGGGACATGACGGTGCTGTTCCTGCACGAGGCCGTTCCCGGCCACCACCTGCAGGCCGCGCGCGCCCACGAGCTGGTGCAGTTGCCGATGTTCCGCCGCACGTCCGACCTCAACGCCTACGCCGAGGGCTGGGCCCTCTACGCGGAAGACCTGGGCGACGACCTCGGCCTGTACGCCGAACCGGCCGCGCGCTACGGCTGGCTGCGCGCGCAGGCCTGGCGCGCCGCGCGGCTGGTGGTGGACACCGGCATCCACGCGCTCGGCTGGACGCGCGCGCAGGCCATCGCGACCATGGTGGACAGCGCTGACGTTCCACGCGACGCCGCCGAGGCCGAGGTCGACCGCGACTATGTCTGGCCCGCGCAGGCGCTGGGCTACAAGCTGGGCGAGCTGCAGATCCTCAAGCTGCGCCAGGCGGCCCGCGACACGCTCGGCGAGCGCTTCGACCTGCGCGCATTCAACCAGGAACTGATCGACCACGGCGCGCTGCCGCTGCCCGTGCTGGAGCGCGTGATGACGGCGTGGATCGCGCGGACACGCGGCACGCCCGCCCCGGCGGAGGCGCGATGATGCGCCGCCTCTGGCTGCTGTTCGCCCAGGCCGTCACGATCGCGCTGGCGGTGGTGCTGGTGCTGGCCGCGTGGAAGCCGCAGTGGTGGGCCTCCGTGCGCACGCGCGAGCTCGCGAGCGGCGCGCCCGCGCCGCGCGTGACGGCGCCCGCGGCCGCGCCCGTGCTGCCCGCCCGCGCGGGCGCCTCCAACAGCTTCGCCGCCGCGGTGCGCCGCGCGGCGCCGGCGGTGGTGTCCATCACCGCCAGCAAGAGCACGCTGCGCAGGCCGGCCGCGAACTGGCAGCGCGACTTCTTCGGCGGCGGCCGCAACCAGGCGCAGACCGGCCTGGGCTCGGGCGTGCTCGTGTCGCCCGAGGGCTACCTGCTCACCAACCAGCACGTCGTGGACGGCGCCGACGACATCGAGGTGACGCTGTCGGACGGCCGCTCGGCCAGCGCGCGGGTGGTGGGCACCGACGCCGACTCCGACCTCGCGCTGCTGAAGGTCTCGCTCGACAACCTGCCGGTGATCCCGTTCGGCGACATCAGGCACCTGTCGGTGGGCGACCCGGTGCTGGCGATCGGCAA
>Ga0210384_10002950_pt1 | contig 20176 bp, 10 predicted proteins | sample IncBWH2MmetaG_FD_160574 | JGI IMG/M metagenome (GOLD analysis project Ga0210384, IMG submission 160574) | Forest soil microbial communities from Barre Woods Harvard Forest LTER site, Petersham, Massachusetts, United States - Inc-BW-H-2-M | ecosystem: Environmental > Terrestrial > Soil >...
TTTGTCTGCGGGTGAAGGGTGCGAAGGAGCGGCGGAATCCTTCAGACCGGCGCAGAAAGCATAATTGGTTGTGGCGATGTGGGAGATCAATTCCCCGAAAGTCATGGAGCCGCGATCAGGACGAAATGAATATTGCTCGGGCGGCATGGCCTCTGCTACGGCAACTGAAAGTTTGCTAAGGGCGCCGAAATGCTTGGAATATTCGGTCTGCGATGCCGCTGGCGCCGTGGCGTGAGTAACAGGCAGCATGAATGCAGCCAAGATTGCAATGAGGACGCGGGGACGAAACATTGGGCAGTCTCCTTTGGCCTGCTGGATCGGCATCTCACAAAGTTTCAATTCTTCTTCCAGACTCCAGCGACTGGGCTCGAAGCACTACCAATTGGGCTTTTTGCAACCGGGGGAGGGTCGCTCGGAACGGTGTACGGCTTGCCATCATGCAAATAAAGGCGTTCGGCTTCTTGACGATTGAAAGGCCGCGCGCCGCGACGCCCGAAAACCGCCAGTTGATTTCCGCTCTCATCCACAGCGCGGTCGCGGTCTATGCCTTTTGAGATTGCCAGCGCAGGTCCCGCGGTGCGGTAGGTAGCAATGAGCTTGGGCGTAGGCCTTGGGCTGAAGCCGTAGGCGTTGGCGGAATCCTCAGGCGACAAGATTTGCAGCACACGAAGGCCGTTGATACCGTCGGCGACGAAAGCAAATGCGCTGGCATCCACCATGCCAATTTTGACGTCGCGGGAATCGTTTAGTTTTCCGCCAGCCGAAAAAATTTGGTCGAGGCGTGGCTCCTCAGGCCGCTCGACATCAACAATCGCCAGACCCTGCTTGCCGGCTGCGATGTAAGCGTAGGTGCGCGCCACATATAAATTGCGCGCATCCACCACAGGGATAGAGGCATGCGGCACGACGCTCGGGTGGCCGAGCGCGGTGACGTCAAGCACCTTCAGGCCATCGAGATCGACCACGAACGCGTAACGAAATTGGATGGCGATCCCCTGCGGCTCGTGCAGGTCCGGCGCCCCCAGTTCGGCCGTCACGCGGGGCTGGAGCGGATTGTCCAGGTCCACGACCACCAGACCGCGGTCGCATAAGATATAGGCATAGGTGCCGGCGATGGTGATGCGCCGGGCGCCATTCAATACTCCGTTGGGGTTGAATGCCAAGGCGCGTTTCAGGAAATTATTTCTCGGATCACCATCGAGCAGTGTGCTGACACCCGGGCTCTTGCCCTTCAGGTTCGGGTCGCCAACAATTACCAGACCCTCGAACTTGTCCGCGACATAGAGGAACGCGTAGAGCGGGTGGATGGGCTGCTCTTCATTTTCCGGCCGACGACTGCGAGCGGGATCGAGAGCCTGCGTAGAAGGACTGGCCACCGCCGTCGCATATTTTGTTTTCAGGTAGAAGCGTTGACCGAGTGGAGAGACTGGCGCAGTGATGGTGCGTTCCGAAAAGCCCTTGTTGTCGATGTTGGCCACATCGTAGATACGAAGACCGCCTTTGCCGGTTGCGGCATACAAGTATTCACCGCGAAGTTGGGCGTCGAGAACGTTTCCGGAGTGATGGTAGTCCTCTTTAAGCTCACTGCCGGCGCTGATGTGCCGACGATAATCGTCTGGATAAGCCATCCGGTGAAGGTAGCTCCCGATAATCGCGGGCGGTTCATCGTGCTCGGCGACGGCCACGGCATCGAATCCCCTTGCGCCATCTGCCACATAAATGTAGCGGCCCATAAAATTAAGTAGGTTCGTGCCCTGGAGCAGAACTTGCGCCATCCAGGCATTGTTGTCGTTGCGCGCCGAGACGTGGCAATCGTCGCAGGCTTTGGTTTCCTTGCCGCGAACTGTGTGCGGAACAAAAGTGCTGAATGCTGTGCCGCTGAACCCTTCGGAGGACACTGTTTGCTGCATGTAATAGATCCACTCGCGGTTCTGATTCTGTGAACTTACAAGAATGGCGCAGGAAGAGCGCGCCGGAGCAACGCGGTGGCCTGTCACGGTGCCATCAATCCCGAGCATGAAACCGTCGTCGCGGAGCACCTGGAAATCGTAGGCCGTCCAATTGCGTGTAATCAGGCCTTCATTGTGCAGCATGGGCTTGCGTTGATTCGCCATCATCGAGAGATGGCAGCCGAAGCAGTTGGGCGTCCAGGAAGTATGGCAGGAATAGCAGGTCATCCTGCTATTGGGATGGGCCAATTGCGATTCGCCGGCGGAGGCATGGGATCCCCAAGTTTTTCCGTCAGTCTGAACGGTCTTTGCCCAGCGTGATTTTTCGCTGTAGTGAGAATTGCCGGGCGTGATGGTGTCGAGCACTTGCACCACTTCCCATTCTTTGCCGGACTCGACCATGGATCGCTGGAAGAGCTTTCCACCTCTCCATTCGAAGCGGCGAAGATTCCACGGGGTGCGATAGGCGTCGAGGTGAGTCCCGCCTGGAGGCGCGGCTGGCCCGGAAGTGATCAAGGCGGCGCGCGCATCCACGGTGCCGTGGCAATCGGTGCAGTCCAGCTCGATGGCGGCGCGCGGCTCGCCATATATTTTTCCGTTGCCATGAGCATCCTGTTCGAAGTGGCAATCCACGCAGTGCATTCCCTTTTCCAAGTGAATGTCCATCAGGTGGACGGCCTTGCTGAACTTGTCAGGATCGCTCGGTGGAACGATGTTCTTCTCCGCGTCCAGCAGATTTCCCTTGCGGTCTCGCTGGTACACAGCGCGGAAAATCCAGCCGTGGCTGTGAAAATCGGCGAACTGGCTTTGCTGGAGCTGCTTGTTGAATTCCGCGCTGCCAACTTTTTCAAGGAATTTACGATTTGACCAAAGGCCGCGGGCCGCTGCGCCCTCGGGGTTTCGTAGCGCGGTTTGATACCGATCTTCCTCAGTTGGATTCCGCTGCTGGGACGGATACATGAACTCTGCGTCGGCCTCATTGTCCCACCAGGTGTAGCCAAAATAGGTGGTTTCCATGTTGGTGCCGGGGTGGATATGACAAACCATGCATTGGCTGGATGGGATGGCACGCGTAAAAGTGTGGCGAATCGGATGCCCGGATTCATTTTTCGCGACGGCCGGATCTAAGGAGGCGCTTTCTCCCAGGTGGCCGTAGCGGGCGTAGGGCCCGGAATGTACTGACGACCGGTCGTTAGCATAAATAACGTGACAGGCCGAGCAGCCGCTGCCCCTGTAATCGCCGGGGTTGTCGTTTGTCCCGGGCAAAGACAGCAGCGGGTCCAGAAGGCGAGTTTTTTGGAGGCCGAGAAAAACAGGATCGGTGCGGAGCAGCGTGCCAAAGCCGCGCTCTCCTAATTTGTCGTCCGGGCGCCCCGATTCTTCCTCAGGATTGGGATTCCCAATTTCCCCTTTTTTCGCACCCCCGCGTTCAAAAACTCGCAAGACGTTGCCGGGCTGCGAAAGCTCCCAGCGTTCCAATGGGATGAGCTCCGGCAAGATCCCCTTTGTGTGAGTTTCTTCGGGCGTGGGAGTTGGCACGGTTCGCAGCGATTTCGGAAGGCCGGCTGCGGAATAACTTTCTCCGAAGCGCGCATTCTTCAGTGGAAACGAACCGTTGTTATAGAGGGCAGCTCCCCAGAGCATGCCGCCGTGGGTCATCATGCTGGTGCTGACTTTGAAGACTTCGGCGGTGTGACAATCGGAAGCGCCGCAGGTTTGGGCTGCTACGCGGAGATCTCCCGGGTTTACGAAGCGAATGTAATTGAAACTTTCGTGCAGCCATTTTGCAAAGGGACGTTCGACACTTGCGGAGCCCCGTGAAAATACGGCGTCGCGAGGTTGCGGGTGTGCCTGTTTTTTCGCCTGGTCATAAGCGCCGGAATTCTTGGGCGTTCCCGCGGGAACGCTGACAGCTGCGTCGCCCCCATGACAATCCACGCACCCGAGGCGCACCGTGCCGGTCGGGTGCATAGTGGGGTCGTCGGTGCTCACGTGGCAAGTGACGCAGCCTGCGCTCTTGCGATCAGCCTCGGCTTGCGTTTGAGTGAGCAAGGTCGAGTGCGATGATTGCGACTGAGCGCGTGAACGGTGCTCCAGAGCAAGCGACAGCGCCAGGACAATGAAGAATGCGAATACCGCGAGTCGCAGGGGAGATGGCGATCGAACTGATCTTGTCTTCAAGGCGATCGGGTGTCTCAGGAGCCGCAATATTTTTTTCGCGCTCTCGGTCATCACATTCCTGCTTCAAAACTGAAAACGCAAATCCGTAAACAATGAATACATGGTCCTGCTGCCGTAAATATCGCGGAGCCCCTGACCAGGAACCAACGCGGCCGCTCCAGCGGTGATTGATATATTTTCAGTCAGAGGAGGACGGTAGCGCACACCAACGCTCGAATCCACTCCGATTGTGTGTCGAATCGGCGCCTGGAACAGGAGAAGTTCGAGAGGCTCAGTGCGTTCGAATCTCAGGTAATTCACATTCACGAAACTGCGTAGTTTGGGAGTCAAATCGAAATTCGCACCTGCATTGGCGAGAAAAATTCCTGGGTTGACGAAATTGGCTTGCCCTTCATCCTTGTTGGAGCGCAAGCTTGGCAGCAGGCTATTGGGAGGCGTCAGAGTGACACCGGCGCCGGTCAGACGGATTCCCTCGCGGTTCCAAAAGCTGAAGATGCCGCCGGCGAACTCGGGGAAATCTTCGATGGCGTCAAAACCGCGAGCGCGCCCCCCGCGCGGATTGGCAGAACCCGAAGCGTAAAAGATGGAACTCTTGAAGCGCGCCCAGTCTTTGTCCACAGACAGTTCGAGCGCCGCCATCTGGGCGTTGATGGTGACATGGCGGCCGGCTATCCCATTGAAACTGTCGTCGCCCAGTGCCTGGTAAAACGCATGAGTCAGATTTACGCGGCCAATATGCCCATCTCCCGTCCAGCCGAGGTAGGCCGCGCGGATGCTGTGCGGTCGCACCATATTATTTGAAACCACCCCGCCGATGGGAGCGGGACGAACCAGAAAACCGTTGTCGTCAAAGTGGATGGTGGCGTCGTCCTTGTTGTAATGCACGCTGAATTGCGCGGTGTAACCTTTAAAGAAAAAATCCTGCCGGTAGACATTGGCGATGATGACCTGTTGATTCCTCAGGGCGAACGAGTTCAGGCCGCTGTTGGTGTTTTTCTCAAGGAAATCAAAGTACGCCACGTTGTATTGATAGAGATTTGATTTAAAGTTTCCGAAGAGCCTGATACCCGGCTCTTCGTCTACGAATATGAATCCGCGAAAATCACTGTTGAATCCTTGAATGCCTGCGCGGACGGAAATGAAATCGTAGTTTGGGCTGAGGTCATGAAGCTTCACCTCCGCGAAAGCTTCCTGCAGTCCGAGGTGGGAATCGAGGCGCGCGGTGCCGCCGCGAACGTCGATGTTGACGATGCCGAGTTCACGGACATCCAGAAAATTGAGGCTGACCGCGGGAGTCACGCGTATGCGCCAATCCACTGGACGGAATGAAGTGTCCCCGTGAAAAAGATCGAACGAAAAGAGAAAGACCTGATCCAGGAAGGCTTGCTCGCCCTTGCCGAAAAATTCGCTGCTGCCGGGGCGCGCGGTGCTCACGTCACTTGGAACGGGCAGGCGCCGGCCGTCAAAAAAAGTGTCGCTCAACCCGGTCAGGATAAAAAATGTTCGCTGGCCGAAGATGGGAATGTCGCCTTTGAGTTTGTTCTGATCGAAGGGGTCCCACCACCTGCCTTTCACGTAGGGGTGTTCGCCGCCCGTGCCGTAGCGATCCCAATCAGGCATGGTGATGAGCCAGCGATCCTGCTCAGGACGGAATACTTGATCAGAGGACGGTAGTGGTTGCGGTGGAGTTGTGTAAGGACCGGCCGCGCTCTCAGGACGCTCTAGGGCTTCTGGATATTTTCCCTGCTCTGGCTGCGCTACCGGAGCTGGAACCCCTGCGTTCGCTCCGGGCAATTCGGGAATGCTTGGAGGCAGAGCGACGGCGGGGAGCGGAGTCAGGTTGATTTCGCGAACCAGGATTTCGCCGGCCTTAAGTTGTATAGTCGGTTCGACATACTCTTCGAATCCTTCACGCGCGATCTTCAATGCATAAGTGCCAGGCTGCAGGTCGATCAACCGGAAGGTGCCTTGGGCATTGGTCAGTTTCTCCTGCTGCGCACCAGATTCGAGATTGCGCAAAACAACATTTGCGCCGACCACCGCCCTCCCGTCGGAGGCCCGCACATTTCCCTCGAGCGCGCTTTTCTGCGCCGGCTTTTGCCCTGGAATCCTTTGCTGGCCGGTAGATTGCTGGGCAGGAACAGCGTAAACGCTACAAGGGCACACCAGCGCGGCCATCCAGATGACAAATACCGACAGGTTCGGAGTTGCACGTATTCGGTGAACATCGGATGCCGAGTACACCCTCATTGTCCCTGGCTATTCCGCATATTTTATTGCTGGATAACTTGCTCGGCCTTGCTATCACAGGTGTTTCAGAGTGAGCAAGTATTTTCGGCGCTTCGCAGAGTAGCAAACGGTGATTCGTGCGAGAAATGGCGGGTGCGAAAACGCGATCCGGCGAGAGAGCATTGAGAACAAGCCTGCGCTGTGGTAGGAATAGCGGAACGCGCATGCGTTTCGCCCACCATCGATCTTCGAGGGTTGCATTGTTTGGATATGCGGCGGCCATAGTGCTCAGCATCACACTGGGCGCTTGCGGTGGCGGCGGCAGCAGTGGAACGCCCACGGCACCGCCCCCGGTGGTTCATCAATTCCTGTCGCTGAGCGATGTGACCGCAATAGTGCAAGCGGCGGCCACTGCCGCACAATCGGACACGATGGCGATCGCGGTAGTTGACCGCTTGGGACGTATTCTCGCAGTTTACAAGGGCGGTTCTGCTCCGCTACTCGTGCCGGGCAATTTTGGGGTGATGGTACCGCCCGATGAATTGGCAGTTTCTCTCGCGCGCACGGGAGCATTTTTCAGCAACGACCAGGCACCGCTTTCTTCGCGGACGGTCCGCTACATCAGCGGCGTGCATTTTCCTCCGGGAATCATGAACACGCCCAACGCCGCGCTTTATGGGATTGAAAATACAAACCGCGGATGCACGCTTGCGCCCAGTCTGATCGGAACGGTGCCTCCAGCAACCACGATCAGCGGAATGAGCCCCGGTCTCGGAATCGCCACTGGTAAAGCGGACCCCAATGACAATGATCCAAGCGCGGTGAATCCGGGAGGCGTCCCCATCTTCAAGAATGGCCAAGCCGTCGGAGGAATCGGGATCACGGGAGTGCCTGCAGCGGTTGCCGAATTTGCAGCGTTCACTGCCGTGCGGGTAAATGTGGACGGAATATTTCTGGATCCGGGCGCGCTCCCGCCACCGGGGGAAGTGGTGATTGATGGTGTTGCGCTGCCTTTTGTGGATCAGACCACGGCGCCGGCAGGTGTTGTCGCGGGGACATTCACTCCGGCAAATTTTACCGTTGGTCCGGTGGCAAGTCTGGGACCGCCTCCGGACGGAGCTCTTCTTGCGCCGACGAACGGACCTCTAGGCGGTTTGACTTCAGCAGAGGTGACGCAAATTATCGGCAACGCGGTCGCGACCGCCAACGTCACGCGCGCAATGATTCGATTGCCGCTGGGGTCACGCGCGCGAATGGTGATTGCGGTCAGCGATCTCGACGGTACGCTGATTGGATTGCATCGCATGCCAGACGCGACCGTGTTCAGTATCGATGTGGCGGCAACAAAAGCACGTAATGTAATTTATTTCAGTGGAATGTCGCGCCAACCGCAGGACCTGAATGAAGTGCCGATGGGTACGGCGGTGACAAATCGCACCATCAGTTTCGGCGCGCAGCCTTTCTTTCCGCCGGGAATCGCAGGCTCGCCAGATGGCCCGTTCTTTAATCTCTATACGCAGGACGTCAACAATCCTTGTACCCAGGGATTTCAGGTGCCGGGTCCTTCTTGGCCCAAAATTAACCAGAGTGGAATTGTTTTTTTTCCTGGATCGGAGCCTCTCTTCAAGAATGGTGTGCTCGTGGGAGGACTCGGCGTTAGTGGCGACGGCGTGGATCAGGACGATTTTGTGACCGCGGGAGGAGCCGCGGGGTTTGAGCCGCCCGCGTCCATTCGTGCTGACCAGGTGATGGTCAACGGGGTTCGACTGCCCTACCTCAAATTTCCTCGAAATCCAACCGATTGATAATGGCTGCCGAGCGGGGACGAATGGGAAAGCACGTCGCGCGCGAAGATAAAAACTAACCTTCGCGCAGCTTGTGCCCCGCCAGGTTTCCGAGCCCATCGTACGCTGCGTACTTGTACGTCTCCGAGAGCGTGGGAAAATTAAAAACAAAATCTATGAACAGATCAAGACTGCCGCCAGTTTCAAGCACCATCATGCCTAGATGGATCAATTCGGTGGCGCTCTCACCGATAATGTGGACGCCGAGCAACTGGCGATCTGAACGCCGAAAGATCAGCTTCAGCAAGCCGGTCGAATCGCCCGCGATCAAACCTCGAGCATTATTGGCATAGCGCGCGCGGCCGACTTCATACTCAATCCCCTTCTCCTTACAACTCGCCTCGGTTTCTCCTGCGGCTGAAATTTCAGGAATGGTGTAGACACCCATCGGGAGCATGGAAGCAACGCGCTTCTTGTACTGGAAGCCAAAGGCGTGGCACACCGCTACGCGACCTTGCTCCATGGATGTGGAGGCAAGCGCGGGAAATCCGATCACGTCGCCAGCCGCATAGATGGAAGGGACCGAGGTCCGATAAGACTCGTTCACTTCGATATACCCGCGTTTATTGAGAGCAAGGCCGGCGTTCTCAAGATGTAGTTCATCGGTGGCGCCGCGGCGACCGGCTGCGAACAAGGCGGTATCCGTATCCAGCGTCTTTCCGGATTGAAGCTCGATGTGGACTCCCTGACCCGTGCGCTCAATCCGGGCCATGCGCTCTTCCAGGAGGAAATTCACACCCAGGCTGGAAAGCCTCTCACGCAGCTTTTCAGAAATCTCCGCATCAAGGAAAGGGAGCACGCGATCACGCCCATCCACCAGGGCGACCTGCACCCCTAAGGCAGTGAAGATCGAAGCGTATTCGCAGCCGATCACGCCGCCGCCAATTACCGCAAGACTGGCGGGGATTCGGCCCATCTTCAGAATGCTGTCCGAATCGAAGGTGATCTGATCGTCGAACGGAATTTCCGGGGGGCGATGAGGCCGCGAGCCGGTAGCGATCAGAATGAAATCCGCTTGCAGGCCCACAATTTCCTCGTGGCGTGTAGTGACAGCGAGCGTGTGTGGATCCTTGAAGGAAGCCACTCCGTGGATTACGTCCACGTGATGCGCGGCCAGGTTGTCGCGTACTTTTCTGCGCTCCTCCGCCACGAGGATATCCTTGCGGTGCATGAAACTTTCGATGGTGAGACCTTCGCGAAGCGAATAATCCACACCATACAGGCCGCGCTGCTTGATTCCGGAAAAATAGAGCGCCGATTCGCGCAGGATTTTACTGGGAATGGTGCCGGTGTTGATGCAGGCGCCTCCGAAATCAAGGGATGATTCGACGATGGCGGCCCGTTTTCCGAAATAGGCAGCCTGCGCTGCGGCCTTTTCGCCCGCTGGACCGGTCCCGATAACCAGCAAATCGTAGTTCTTCACCAACCGCCTCCTCAGATTGAGCCCTCAGGGCTCCGCAAATCATTTCACTCCGGCTGGCGAGCGATTTCCGAGTATGCCGAAATCGCGTCCCTCATCGCAGCAGAGCGTTCACCTGGCGCATCTGTCGGGCAAACCGGGCGGGATCGTACGCGGATGGATTTTCGAGTTGCTGAAATAGCCCGCTAATTGTGGAGCGCAATTCAGAAGAGTTCGCCAATTTGTTGTTTCGGTCGTAGGCCACATAGAGCGACTGCAGAGCCATCGCCGCTTGCGCCGCGGCATGTTCGCCCTGGTCCGCGATGTCATCCGCATCGCCTGAAATTTTCTGCAGCAGCCGCAGAGTGAGCGCGGAATCGTAGGGTGCAGAATTGATCTTCGCCGACAACTCTCGCGCAAGGCTTGCAGCATTCGATGCAGCGGCCGCGACCTCATCGCGGCCCGGATTGAGCTGGCTCATCAGTTTGCCCAGGCGCAAAATCTCGGCATCGAGCTTCTCAGCATCGCCGCTATCCATCTGGTGAACAACTTCCCGGAAAACGGAATATCGGGAGGCATTCCATGGCGGATCGCCGGGAGTGCGCCCAGGATAACCGCGGGCTTGACGCCAGCTCTGCTCCGGAGGAGTCAGGCTGTGGTGGCAGGCGTAGCACTGCAGTTCGGAATACTCGGGCCAAGTCTTGCCATGCGTCCGTGCCGCGAGTCGAAGCAGAGACTGTCGCAACTGCACAGCCTGGCCCGTGGTCAATTCGCGAACATCGAACCAGGGATCACTGCCCGGATTTTGGCTGGCTTCCTTCCAGTGCCTGGGCATAACGGCGGAAAAAGAGTCGAGTTCGAAATAAAGGTCCGGGTGCCCTGCGGCGATCATGGAGTGATCCACGAATTTCTCGTCGGAGCCCAGATGGCACGATAGGCATTTTTCAGTTCGCCTGGTCAGATCGCGTGTATTGAACATCCCCAGAGCAATGGATTTTTCGTGCGTCCAGTCGCGTTCAGTGTGCGGACCCAGCCAACCGGACGCGGGACCATGACAACTCTCGCAGCTCACGCCTTCGCTCAAATCGAAAGTGCGCGCGCGTTCGGCTGCAGGGACATCGAGAGCATGGCAAGCGAGGCACCTAGGGGCGTTCTCTGCCTTTCCCAAACCCAAGATTTTGGCCATGCGTTCGCCGATGTTGCCAGTGAGGGCCGCATAGGATTTGGAGTGCTTGTCCTTCACGATCCAGGTGCTGTATTCATTCTGGAGGACGCGATTCTCCATTCGCGGCTGAATGCTGCCGTGGCAACTGCTCGAGGCGCATGAGCCTGGCCCGGTGTACTTGCCTGAGCCGTCCGGAGCTTTCTCGACCACGACCAACATCTCGCGTGAAACTTGGGAAAGACTTTCGGCCGGCATAATGCACGCAGCGAGCAACGCCACGCCAACTTGCAGCGAGAGTCGCAAACGAGGAGAACGCCCGAGTTCCAGCTTGTTCTTCATTTCGGGCTTGAGGGGGCGGGACACGTTGCCGCGGAATCAGAGAAAAAATTGACCAACAAATTCGAGCACTTATACTACCCACTTCCCGCCAAGTCAACGAATTCCAGTGTTTCTGCATTCGACGAGTGGCCGCAGGTGCACGCGACAACTTGCTCTGTGGACTTGCCATCGGAGATTTGCTATATGACTTGTTGAGTTCGGGACGCTCAGCTGGATTTGATTTTTACGAATGGACCATTGACCTCCCGCTGCAGGGAGTTTGACGTTGATTTTCGATGAGCTGAGGGAGATTCAGCGTCAGTTCGGTTACTTGCCAGCCGAGCAGTTGAGGGCTTTGGCCTCCAGAATTGATTTGCCACTCTATCGTCTGCATGGAGTGGCCAGCTTTTATCCCCACTTCCGCCTGGCACCGCCCCCTAAGGCTGATGTGCGCGTTTGCCAGGATATGTCGTGCCACCTTCGCGGCGCTGGAAAGTTTTGCTCCAACCTGGAATTAGCTTTTCCGCAAAACGGACGGCTCGCGGGAAATCAGGATGTAGCCATTCACAATGTCTCTTGCCTTGGGCGATGCGACGAAGCGCCGGCTGTTTCCATCAACGACCACATCTTTGCTGGGGTGAGTGAAAATCGCCTCCGGGAAATGGTCCAGAGCCTGCTTGCCGAAGGCCAGTTGCCGGAATCCCCTCACGCGCAACGGAGCGCCTCCTGTGGAACAGATCCATACAAGAATCATGAGCAATACGGTGCAGTCAAGCGCCTCGTCGAGTCACGTGATTGGGATTCAGCATTTGCGACGCTGAAAGCATCCGGTCTTCGCGGCCTAGGCGGCGCGGGATTCCCCACAGAGTCGAAATGGCAACTGGTGCGACAAGCTTCGGGGTCGGAGAAATATATCGTCTGCAATGCGGACGAAAGCGAGCCGGGCACCTTCAAGGATCGGTTCATCCTGACAAATCTTCCACACTTGGTAGTCGAGGGGATTATCGTTGCCGGACTGCTCACGGGCGCTCGAAAAGGGATTCTCTACATCCGTCATGAATATGAAGATCAAGAAAAAATTCTGGCCGAGGAAATCCGGCGCTGCCGCGAAGCGCGCCTCCTGGGGCAAAGCATCCTAGGGAGCGATCTGCCCTTTGAACTGGAAATTTTCGTCAGCCCCGGCGGCTACATTTGCGGGGAGGAGAGCGCGCTACTGGAGGCGATTGAGGGCAAACGCGCTGAGCCGCGGAACAAGCCGCCTTTCCCCGTTCAACAAGGACTATGGAATAAGCCAACGGCGATTAACAACGTCGAAACCTTCGCCAACGTGCCTTCGATACTGATGCGCGGCGCGGATTGGCACAAAGCGCAGGGTCTGGCGGGAACCGCTGGACTGAAATTCATCGGCGTAAGCGGCGACGTGGCGCGCCCGGGAGTTTACGAAGTGCCGATGGGAACTCCCGTCTCGGAACTCATCTCGCGATTCGCGGGTGGTTTGCCGTCCGGCAAGAAACTGAAGGCCTTCGCTCCCTCGGGTCCCTCCTCCGGATTCTTGCCTGCCGCGATGGCTGACGTGCGGCTCGACTTCAAATCCCTCGCCGATGCGGGCTCCATGCTTGGTTCAGGCGCGCTGATTGTGTTTGCCGAAGGGACCTGCATGCTGGACATGGCTTTAAGCGCAACGCGATTTTTCCGGAACGAATCATGCGGAAAGTGTGTGCCATGCCGCGTGGGCTCGCAGAAGCTGGTTGACCTGTTGACCGGCTGGACGCAAGGGCAGGGATCCTCGTCGGATATGGTATTGATTGAAGAGCTCTCTGACGCGCTGCGGCTGACTTCTATTTGCGGACTGGGACAAGTGGTGCCCGCCCCGATTGCGTCGGTGCTGAAGCATTTTCGCGAGGAAGTGGACGCGCACCTTACGCGGCGCGAGTGCCCTTCGACAATTTGTTTCACCAGCCTGCAATCACGGCCACCTGCGCACGCTACTGCTGGTGCTCTGAGGCCAATTTGAGCGCGCTCATCGAGCTTACGATAGACGGCAAGAAAGTGTCGGTGCCGCCAGGTACCACAGTATTCGACGCCGCGCGCCTGAATGGCATTTCCATTCCGACCCTGTGCCACCAGCAAAATGAGACACCGGTGGGGGTGTGTCGAGTGTGTGTGGTGGATGTTGGAGCGCGGGTTTTCACGGCTTCGTGCATTCGACCTGTGGAAGCGGGGATGGTGGTGAACACTGCCAGCGACAAAGTACAACGCGCGCGGCACACCTTGCTGGAATTGCTGATGTCCGACCATCCCAGCCCATGCGAGCGCCAGCAGCAAACGGGCGATTGCGAGCTGGAAACGTTGGCGAAGAAGGCGAACATATCGAAGCCGCGCTTTGCGCGGCGAAGCACCAGCCGCGGCAAGGATACCTCCTCTCCGAGCATCGCGGTCGATTTCGACGCGTGTATCTTGTGCGATCGCTGCATTCGCGGTTGCAGTGAAATCCGCGAAAATTTCGTGCTGGGCCGCATGGGCAAGGGCTCAGTTGCGGGAATTGCCTTCGACGACAACACACCGATGGGCGATTCGTCATGTGTCTCCTGCGGCGAATGCATGGTTTCCTGTCCCACGGGGGCGCTTACGAACAAACGCGTGGCCGAAACGGCGCTCGGATCGGGGCCCGGATTTGAACCGGTGACAGTCGAAGAGCTTCAACAATTGCCCTTCTTTCAAGGAGTATCGGGAACATTTCTAAGCCTGAACCGCAACGCGGTGGTGAAGCGGTATTTCAAGCGCGGCGAGGTGATATGCCGCGAGGGCGAATACGGGTCAACTGCTTTTTACATTCTCGAGGGCAAAGTCCGGGTTTCTATTGCGAGCCCCATGGCGCACGTGAAGACACTGGGGGCGCTGAGAAAATTTTTGGGAAAGCTTTCCAGCCAGCTCACGCGGCGAGACAGCGACCATCGTGAGGAGGAGAACAAACAATCCTGGATTCCCATCGATGCGCCCGTGGACCTGGCTTACGCGAATCCGGTGGCGGAGCTCGGGCCGGGAGATTTATTCGGTGAGATGACCTGCATGAGCCTGTATCCACGCTCGGCGACAGTGCGGGCGCAAACCGACTGCGTGATGCTTGAGATGCTTCGCAACGTCCTCGACATCCTGCAACGAAACAAGAATTTCCGCGCGCAGCTCGACAAAAGTTATCGCCAGCGCGCCCTGGATACCCATCTGCGCGCCGTCCCGGTATTCGCGGATCTGACGGACGAATTCATCGCCAGCCTGCGGGAAAAAGTGGAGCTGCTCCGGTACACCCCGGGACAGGTAATTTGCAGACAAGGAGACGAAGCGGACAGCTTCTACCTGGTGCGAATCGGCTTTGTGAAGGTGACCCAGGCGCATCCGGGCGGCGACATCGTACTGGCCTATCTTTCGCGCGGCGATTATTTCGGAGAAACGGGGCTGCTCCATGGGGATGTGCGCACCGCCACCTGCACGGCGCTCGACCACGTGGAATTGGTCCGCATCGGCGAGTCCGATTTCAGCCGGATGATCGAAGAATTTCCAGAAGTGCGAAGAAAACTCGAAGCTGTTGAACGGGATCGCATGGAGCAGAATCGCGAGCGGCTCTCGCTCACTCGCAGCGTCCCGCTGGACAATTTCCTGAAGCAGGGACTGATGGAAGCCCAGAGCCTGTTGCTGCTGGACCTGGAGAGTTGCACGCGGTGCGATGCTTGCGTGCGCGCTTGCGCCGACGCGCACGAAGGAATCACGCGTCTGGTTCGCGAAGGCTTGCGTTTCGACCACTACCTGGTGGCCACTTCCTGCCGGCAGTGTCTCGATCCATTGTGCATGGTGGGTTGTCCTGTGGGTTCAATACGCCGTAGAAATTCACTGGAAGTAATTATTGAGGATTGGTGCATCGGCTGCGGGTTGTGCGCGGAAAACTGTCCTTATGGCAACATCAATCTGCACCCGTTCAATGTGATGGCAGACGATCCCGAGCATCAGGGACAGAAAAAAGCGATGGTGCGGCAGAAGGCAACTTCGTGTGATCTGTGCACGGATTATGCAGAACCAAGCTGCGTGTATGCCTGCCCGCACGATGCGGCCCACCGCGTGAATCCGCGCACGTTTTTTGCGGGACTGCTTGGGCAGCCCCCAGGCCCGGGCCAGACGCAGCAGTGACTGTAGGAATCAGGCCGGCTGGACGCCTCTATTACTTTGCGAATCGATCGCACACATAAGTATTGGCTGGTGGCCTCCCTCGCCATTCTAGCGGCGGCGACCGCTGTGTACATTCCATATGCGGCCGGCTCTCCCGCCGGGCCTTCTGGCGGAAGCAGGATCGGGTTGGGATTTGGAATCATCGGGTCGGCATTCATGGTTTTTGCAGGGCTGCTCGCGGGCAGGAAAAAAGTAGCCATCTGGAGGTTGGGACGCGCGCAAACATGGATGCGCGGCCACCTATGGCTCGGGCTGCTGAGCTTGCCTTTGATTCTGTTTCATGCGGGCTTCCGAGCGGGTGGAACGTTGACGACCGTTCTACTCATCCTGGTGGTTTTGGTGGTGGCCAGCGGCGTGTTCGGAGCGGCACTGCAGCACTACCTGCCGAACGTAATGACCGCCGAACTGCCTTACGAAACGATCTTCGAACAGATTGATCATGTTCACGCGCAACTGTTAATCGAGGCAGATGAGCTGATGAAGGTCGCCTCGGCTCCAGTGAATCTAGTGGCAGCGGGTCCCAGCGGAGACTTGGCAGCAACGGCAGATTCTGTTCTTTCAGCGGAAAACACTATTGCTCCGCTTCTTAATTTCTACTCCGGAGAAATGCAGTCTTTTCTGCGGAACCCGGGCAGCCGAAACCAGAGGCTCGCCGATGCGGACAAGGCGGCGCAAATTTTTGCAGGGCTGCGCAGGTCGTTGCCTGCGGAAGCCCATGAGACAACGAAAAACCTGGAAGCAATCTGCGAAGAGGAGAGGCAATTGCGGCGACAGGCGCGGCTGCATCACTTGCTGCACGGCTGGTTGATGCTGCACATTCCGTTGTCATTTGCGCTGCTGGCGCTCGGATGCATCCATGCGGTGATGGCGTTGCGTTATTGAAGAGTGAAAAGAGCGAGGGAAAGTGCCTCGAGCGAAGCTCACAACCAAAGAACTGGCGCGACGCGTCGATCTGAATTATTTCAAGAATCCTCATCCGTTCCGTCGCTGGCGTACAGTGCTCTCGATTTTAGTTCCGCTGCTCGCGATCTCCTGGCTGGTCTCGTCTGCACTGACTCACAACGATCGCGTTTACAGCAGCGGCAAGATGTCTGCCGGCCATGCTGTGCTCGCGGCCAGATGCGACGAGTGCCACGTCAAGGAGGCCGGTTCATTCAGCGCCAAGGCGACGGACCAGGCTTGCCGCACGTGCCACGATGGCCCCCTACATCACACCAATCAAACGTTCACGCCCAGTTGTTCCTCCTGCCATACAGAACATCGGGGCCACCGACGGCTGGCGGCTACGTCTGACGCAAGTTGCACGCAGTGCCACGGAAATCTTCGGGCCGTAAATGGTCCGACCAAGTTCGTTAGCCACATTGAGAGTTTTGGCGCTGCTCATCCGGAATTTGCCGCGCTACGCCCGGGTGGAGTTGATCCCGGCACGATCAAACTCAGCCATGTGGCACACCTGAAGGCAAAACTGCTTGGACCGAATGGGCCGGTGCAACTCGATTGCGGTGATTGCCATCGCCCGAACGCAGCGAATGCTTCCTGGCGCTTCGGTTCGGCCCCGCAGACGGCAAAACCCGTGCTCGTGAAATCCGAACCGCCCTCACGAGCGTTTGCCCGCGCTTACATGGCGCCTATTTCGTATGCGAACAACTGCATCGCATGCCATCCCCTGCAATTCGACACGAGATTCCAGGAAAGCGTCCCACACGATACTCCTGAAGTCGTGCACGCTTTCGTGGTGACGAAATTCCAGCAATACATCGCAGCACACCCGGCGGAATTGCGTGTCACCGGATCTAGTCGCGACTTGCCTCAACAGCCTTTGCCGCCGGCTGTTCGTGTGTTCACGCCCCAGGAGTGGGTTGCTGAACGTGTTGCCGAATCAGAACAGCTCTTGTGGAGAAAAACTTGCACGGAATGCCACTCCCTGTCTTTTTCAACGGGGACAAGGCTGCCCGCAGTCGCGAAGTCCAACATCACCCCGCGCTGGTTCCTGCATGCCGATTTCAATCATGAGAAGCATCAATTTCTAAAATGCCTCGAGTGCCATACTGGCGCAGCGAAGAGTCAGGAGACGGCGGACATCTTGCTGCCCGGAATTCAGACTTGCGAGCGATGCCATCACGCCGGCCAGGAAGCTGCCGAGTCCCGCTGCTTTGAGTGCCATACCTACCACGATTGGAGCAAAGAGCAGCCTGCGACGGGAACCCTCACCATTTCACAATCGCGGCGAGGCAACTGAGACTTTTCAATACCGCGGCATTCCTAAATTTGAGCTTCAAAGATCGAAAGGTGAGTTCACTACCTTCTACTTAGACTTCATCACGTAAACGCCATCCCAATCGGCCTCCGGGGAGTTTTCGAGGTACTCCATGGCGCGCTGCAGAAAAACCTGCGTCGGACCGTCATCGGGATGGGTTGCCAGCAACTCTCCAAATTTCCCTGCAGCTCCCCGCCAGTCCTGTGACCGGTAAGCTGCAGCAGCGCGATCAAATTGGTTTAGGAACGATTCGTATTTTGATTTCTTGGCAATCACATCCAGCAGCTCGTAAATGTTTACCGGCAGATTCTTGCCCTTCACCCTGATCTTGTCGAGCTCGCGGCAAACAAACCGTTCCCGGACTTGCCGGTAAGTCGCTTCGCTGATGACAATCTGCGTGTGATATTGCTTGTTGATTCCTTCCAGGCGCGACGCCAGATTCACGTTGTCTCCCATCACGGTCCATGACAATCGCTTCGCAGAGCCCATGTTTCCCACATTGAGCAATCCCGTGTTCAGGCCGATTCCGATGGAGATGGGCGGGCGCCCTTCCGTCTGCCATTTCGTGTTCAATTTCTCCAGGCTGCGCACCATTTGGAGCGCGCAATTGCAGCCGCGGATCGCGTGGTCCTCCTGCGGGTAGGGAGAACCCCAGAACGCCATGATGGCATCGCCAATATATTTGTCGAGGGTGCCTTGGTTGGCGAAAACTATTTCAGTCATCTCGCCCAGGTATTCATTCAACAGATTCACAAGCTGGTCAGGGGTCAGGCCCTCGGATATCGTCGTGAAACCGCGGATATCGCTGAACATTACAGTGAGTTCCTTGCTCTCACCTCCGGGCCGGATGTATTTCTGTGGATCTTTTTCGATCAGGCCAATTACATCGGGAGACAGATATTGCGAGAAAGTCTTCCGGATCTTCCGTTTTTCGCGTTCTTCAAAAAACATTCGAAAACTGGTGATCGCGGCATAATTCACCACCAGCGTTCCCGCAGGAATCACAAAACTGAGCCACCGCCCGTGCTGCGCAAACATGAAGTAAACGAACCACGCATACCCCGCCAGTATCGCTAACACCGAAATTGTCGAATAGAACGGATCGATGGGGCCAAAACAAAAACCGAAAACCAAGCCGAAAACAAGGATGAAGCAAATATCGATCATCTCCTCGTTAGACCCGCGTATCAAAAATCCACGCCCTCGATCCTGGCTGTGCAGGACGTTATCGATAATGTTGGCATGCACCTCCACTCCCATGTAAGCGGAATCCTCCGCTGGGAACGGAGTGGTGCGCAAATCGCCAATCGCGAGCGCCGTGGCGCCCACCAGGACAATCTTGTCCCGAAATGTTTCCGGCGGGAGCGCTCCGCTGATCACATCCCACATCGAATAGTGCTGATAGGTATTGTAAGGGCCGGAATAGTTGATCAGGGCGGTGCCGTTCCGCGCTCGAGGAATCTGGTGGCGGCCGAACTGAATTCGTTCCAGGCCGTTCCAGGCGATGAAAGCGGCTATATCCTGATCGGGAATCTTCTCATATTCTCGTATGACCTGCAGACCCAGGGAAGGAAAGAAATCCTTGTCCTGATACCGCTCGATTAGCAAGGCGTGCCGCAGAGTGCCATCCGCATCCGGATGAATGTTGATGAAGCCAAAGGACGCGGCAGCCTCCGCCAATTTCGTAATGTTGGCTTCGACGCCGGCAGCAATGGTGCCGCCGTTCTGGGAAAAGGCCTCACCCATGTCGAAGTCTTTACCGTCTTTGGATTTCACCTTCAGTTCCTGAGGGAATGATTTCGCCCAGGCGATGTTGAAATATGCGTCTGCCAACTCAGGGTCGGATGATTGTGCGCCCGCTGTATTCAGAAATACGTGGCCCAAAACAACGTTGCCGGCTCTCTTCAGCGCCGCTGCAAAGATCGCATCCTGATCCCCGTCCTTTTCCAGTGCTTCCACTCTCTTCAGAACCGCGGGTGATGCCGAAGCGCCCAAATCGCGCTTCAATTTCTGCAGCGCCTCTCCCGCCGAGTTGCTTTCTGGTGTGGGGAATGTCGCGTCCAGGGCCACCACGCGAGCCCCGCCTGCACTCAGCCGATCAATCAGCGATGCGTAATTTTTTCGTGGCAGCGGGAAGGACCCGATTTTCTGAAGTGTCTTCTCGTCAATTCCGACAATTACGATGCGGGTGTCGTGCGGGCGAGTCCCCCTCATGCTGAAACGCAGGTCGAGAGAACTCAGCTCAATGTCTCTAAGAAAAACAAACCCCGCATGCGCGTTATCCCCCAATCCCGAAAACGCGAACAGTGTCAGCCCCGCGAAGGTAACCAGGATAGCAAGCCCAAAAATGATTTGACGGAGCGAGGCCCTGCCCAGCCACGCCGATAACCTCGACCAGCGCTGCTCCGGCAAACTCATGTATTTCACAATTCCTGTTTAGCCCTTCGGAACGGATTGTCTCTGCAGCGCCCCAATTCAGTCGCAGACAGCGAAGTTAAGTACACTGCCCGGTCCGGGGATTAATTACACAACCTTTCCCCGGGCGGATGCCGCCATTGCCATTATTCATCACAATCCCCACCGCCAATCCCACGGCCAGCGCCGAACCTAGGGCGA
>Ga0210384_10002951_pt1 | contig 20174 bp, 15 predicted proteins | sample IncBWH2MmetaG_FD_160574 | JGI IMG/M metagenome (GOLD analysis project Ga0210384, IMG submission 160574) | Forest soil microbial communities from Barre Woods Harvard Forest LTER site, Petersham, Massachusetts, United States - Inc-BW-H-2-M | ecosystem: Environmental > Terrestrial > Soil >...
CATCGGCCGCAGCTCGGTGGTGCCCGGCACCATCGGCGGCGCATCGCCCGCCGTGCTGTCGCCCGGCCTGAACTCGCCGTCGCAGAACACGCCCACCGGCGCGAACGCAACCGCAACCACGCTGGCCGACCTGATCGCCAACGGCACCTACCAGGCGTCCTCGAACGCCGCCAACGCCAAGCTGTACGACTTCTCCCAGTTCCAGACGCTGCTGCTGCGCCAGGACCAGTCGGCGTTCAGCCTGAACCTGTCCAAGGACCTGATCGGCAAGCAGCTCGTCGCGTTCGGCGACGTGCAGATCTCCGACAACAAGAGCTTCACGCAGTTCCTGCCCATCACGACCACGGTGACGGTGCCCGACGGCGCGCCGTCCAATCCGCTGGCCGCGAACTTCGCGGGCGTTAACTTCTCGGCCTGGAACGATCCCAAGCAGTTCCACAACGACCAGAAGGCCCTGCGCGTGACGGCGGGCCTCAAGGGCGCGATCGACGGCGGCTGGAACTGGGAGACGGCGCTGGTGCACAGCCGCAATGTGCTGGAACAGCAGCAGTCGGGCCTGGTCTTCAAGCCCAACCTGGCGCTGGCGATCGCCGGCGGCTACGACGCCAGCGGCAACGCGGTCGCCGGGGGCGCCTACAGCCGCGTCTATGGCGGCTACTCCACGTCGAATCCGTTCGTGTACCAGCCGGCGCTCGATCCGTTCGCGCGCGGCTCGGGCGTGAACCCGGCATCGCTCGCGAACCTGTACGGTACCGAGGTGATCACCGCCACCAGCCAGCTCGATTCGATCGACGCCTCGCTGTCGGGATCGCTGCTGCCGCTCCCGGCGGGCAAGCTCGGCTTCGCCGCGGGCCTGTCGGCGCGCAAGGAGACGCTGGACGCGCACACCGACCCGGACGGCCACAACACCGGCCCGAACGCCCAGGAGTGGCTGGGCGGCACCTCCGCCGACCCGTTCACGAAGAGCCGCACGGTCAAGGCCGCCTACATCGAGCTGCGTGCCCCGCTCGCCAGCGACAAGGCGCCCATCTGGGGCGCGCACGCGTTCGACCTGATCGGCGCGGCGCGCGAGGAGAAGTACAGCGACGCCGGCAACGCCTTCGTGCCCAAGGTGGGCTTCCGCTGGCAGCCGGCCAGCCCCGAGCTGACCGTTCGCGGCAGCGTCTCGCGCTCGTTCACCGCGCCCACGCTTTACGCCGAATACGGCCCCACCGACACGCGCATCGTCGGCAGCAGCGTGATCCAGACCGTGTTCGGCCTGGCCAACCCGGGCCTGCAGGGCGAGGACGGCAACAACCCGAACCTGAAGCCGTCGCACGCCTCGACGCGCTCGCTCAACCTCGCGTGGCAACCGGCCGCGGTGCCGGGCCTGTCGACCTCCATCGAGTTCTCGTCGGTCGACCAGAAGGGCTTCCCGGGCGGCATCGGCTTCACCAACATCCTCCAGAGCGTCGACCAGGCGGGCTCCGCCTCGCCGTTCGCCGGTAACCTGGCGAAGAACGCGTTCCCGGGGCAACCGGGCGCGGTGCAGTTCGCCAATCCCGGCGACCTGAGCGCCTACCTGCGCGCCGACCCGAACAACTCGCTCAACGTCTACGCCATCGACCGCTTCATGAACCTGGGCGGCCTCAAGGTGCGGGCGTGGAACGCGAGCGCCGAGTACGAATGGGAGGCCGGCGGCGCCGGCAACTTCACGCTGGGCACGATCGGCACCATCTTCCAGTCGTACAAGTTCCAGGCGCTGCCGTACCAGAAGTTCTACGAGTACGCGGGCTACGCCACCAACGGCGGCACCGGCGTGCAGGGCACCGTGCCCAAGTACCGCTTCTATTCGACGCTGGACTGGGAAGCCGACCACTGGAGCGCCACGCTGGGCAACACCTACGTGTCCGCGGTGCACGACATCGGCGCGGGCGGCATCGTCTACGAGACCAGCACCACGCTGAAGGCCAAGCCGGTGAGCAGCTACATGAGCTGGGACGCGCGCGTCGGCTACAAGGGCAGCGGGCTGGCCAACCTCGGGCTCAAGGGCTGGGACGTGGCGCTGGGCGTGAACAACATCGCCAACCGCATGCCCCCGCTGTCGCCCCAGGCCTTCACCGACAACAACGCGGACGTCGCGACGTACTCGCCGCTGGGCCGCCTGGTCTACGCTACGTTCGACGCGAAGTTCTGAGCAACGCGGCTCAGGCGGCGCCGTCGGCCGGGATCTCGATGATCACGCGCAGGCCGACGTCGCCCGGGCCGGTGGTGGCCGAGATGCGGCCGCCGTGCAGCTCGACGATGCTGCGGCAGATGGCCAGGCCCAGGCCGCTGCCGTGGTAATCGGCACCGGGCGAGCCCACGCGGACGAAGCGATCGAAGACACGTTCGCGCTGGCTGGCCGGCAGTCCGGGGCCTTCGTCCAGCACCTCGAGCCGCCACGTGCCGCCCGCCAGCGTGGACGCGAGACGGATGCGACCGCCGGCGGGCGACACGTGGATCGCGTTGGTGAGCAGGTTCAGCAGGACCTGGCGCATCCACTTGAGCTCGTAGGCGACCTGGCCCTCGCCGTGTTCCTCGAGCTCGAAGCGCATGCCGTGGTGTTCCACCAGAACGTCCGCGTCCTGCGACAGGCTCTGCAGCAGCACGGCCGGCGACTGGCGCGTGCGCTTCAGCTGCATCACGCGCGCGTCGGCGCGCGACAGGAACAGCAGCTCCTCGATGATGCGCGTGAGGCGCTCGACCTCCTCCAGCTGCACCTGCACCGCCTCGCGGTGGTGGTTCGCCAGCTCGGGGTCGGACAGCATCTTCTCCGAGTGCAGCCGGATCAGCGACAACGGCGTCTTGAGCTCGTGCGACGCGTCGGCCGTGAACTGGCGGATCTGCGCGAACGACGATTCGAGCCGATCGAACATCTGGTTGAGCAGCCGCGCCACGTCGGAGATCTCGTCGCGCACGTCGGCCACCGGGATGCGTTCGCTCAGGTTGTCGGAGCGGATGCGGTTGGCGGTATCGCGGATCAGCCGGATGGGCCACAGCAGCAGGCGGCTGAGGCCGAAACCGATGCCCAGGCTGATGACCAGCATGCCGCCCAACAGCATGGCCGAGACCTCGACGTAGCTGGACATCAGGTCGCGCACGGGCCGCATCGGCGTGGCGATCGTCACCTCGAACGGAATCTTCTGGAACTCGGTGGCGCGCACCTCGCCGACGTCGGGAATCGTGGTGACGAAGCGCTTCTCGCCGCGCACGTCGGGAATGGTCTGCCCGTTCAGGTTGGTCGACCGGAACACCGCGCCCTTCTTCGGCACGTCGATCTCGATGTAGAACAGGGTGTACGAGAAGTCGGCGATGTCGCGCACGCGCATCTCGATGAACGGCACGCTGAGGGTGCGGTAGTCGGGCCCCAGGTGCGCCTCGATCTGCTGGAACTCGGCTTCGTTGAACAGGTCGAGGCCGTGGACCAGGTGGTTCTCGAGGAAGTGGTAGCCCGCCACCGACATGCACGCGAGGGTGGTGGTCGCAGCGCACGCATACCAGAGCGCGATGCGCGTCCCGATCGACTTCATACGAGCTGGTAGCCGACTCCGCGAACGGTCTTGAACAGCTGCTTGCCCGGCGTGGTCTCGAGCTTGGAGCGCAGCCGGCTCATGTAGACGTCGAGCAGGTTGGTGTCGACGTCGTAGTTGGATGCCCAGATCTTTTCGGCGATCAGCGTGCGCGGCAGGATGCGGCCGTGGTTCTGCATGAAGATCTCGAGCAGCGCGTACTCGCGGCTTGTGAGGTCGATCGGCTGGCCGTTGAGGCGCACCGTGTGGCCGAGCAGGTCGAGCCGCACGCCGTTGTGCTCCAGCGTTGTCTGCTTGACCGTGGACTGGCGGCGCACCAGCGAGCGGATGCGCGCGAGCAGCTCGTCGAGGCTGAACGGCTTCTGCAGGTAGTCGTCGGCGCCGACGTCGAGGCCCTTGACGCGATCGGCCACCGTGTCGCGCGCGCTGAGGATCAGCACCGGTTCGGTGAAGCCGCTGCTGCGCCACTCGCGCAGCAGGTCGAGGCCGTCGCCGTCGGGCAGGCCCAGATCGAGGATGATCACGTCCTGCGGCGCGTCCGCCAGCGCGTCGTTGGCCTCCTTGCAGGTGGTGACCCAGGTGACGGTGTAGCGGCACTCGGTGAGGCCCTGCTTGAGGAATTGACCGAGGCGGACCTGGTCTTCGACGATCAAGATCTTCATGTGGAAAGTCTCCGGTACGGCTCGATCGATCGGCCTTCCCGCGCGTTGCGCGAGTCGCCGTCGTGAGCTCTGTAGTCGAGGGAACTATGAATAACTTCGACGCGTGTTGCAAGTGCGGCTCACCCGCGGATTCGGCCTTTCCACACCTGAATCTTTATTCAGAAGACCGTCAGGTTTGCTTTATGCGCGCTGCCTAGAGTCGCCACCCATGCAAACCAAGACACTCCTTCCGCTGCTGGCCGCGCTGCTCGTCGCCAGCACCTCGGCCGCGCCGGCGGCGGACGCCGCAGCGTCCGTGCCGTTGCGCCTCGTGGGCCGCACCGAGCTGCCCGCGTACACCGGCGACTTCGACCACTTCGGCGTCGACGTGCCCGGCCATCGCCTGTTCCTCGCCGGCGAGGACGGCGGCTCGCTGGAGGTCTTCGACCTGCGCAACGGCAAGCACCTGCGCAGCGTCAAGGGCTTCGACGCGCCGCACGCGATCGTCTATCTCCCGAAGGCCAACCGGCTGGTGGTCACCGACAGCGGCGACGGCCTGTCGAGGACGCTGGACGCGACCACCTACAAGGTCACCGGCAAGCTCGCGCTGACGCCCGGAGCGGACTCGACCCGCTTCGACCCGTCCACCGGCCACGTGTGGATCGTCACCGGCGGCAAGAACGCCAGCCCGAAGATGCCCAACGTGATCGTGTCCGAGGTCGATCCGCTCACCGGCCAGCGCCTGGGCGACGTCGGATTCGACACCGACTTCACCGAGGCGATGGCCGCCGAGCAGCAAGGCAGCCGCCTGTTCATCAACGTGGCCGGCAAGAGCGAGGTGGCGGTGATCGACAAGCACACGCGCGCCGTGCTCGCCACCTGGCCGATCAAGGAGGGCGAGCAGAACGGCGCGATGGCGTTCGACGAGCCGGGCCATCGGCTGTTCATCGTCACGCGCAAGCCGTTCCGCCTGGTGGTGCTGAACTCGGACACCGGGACGACGGTGGCCACCTTCGACGCGCCGGTGCGCACCAACGAGGCAGTGTGGGACGCCGCCAACCACCGACTCTACCTGGCCGGCGACGACCACCTCGCGGTGTTCGCGCAGCACGACCCCGACCACTACGAGGCGCTGCCGCCCGTCGCGTCCGCCCACGGCGCGAAGACGGCGATCCTCGTGCCCGAGATCCATCGCCTGTTCGTCGCCGTGTCGCCGGGCGATGCGAAGGGCGGCGCACTGCTGCAATACGACGTGACGCCGGCCCGCTGACCCACTTTCACACAAGGAAAATCATGAAGACATTCAAGACGCTCGCCCTCGCCGCGGCCCTGACGCTGGCCGCCGGCGCCACCTCCGCGGCCGAGCCGAAGAACTGGACGCCCCCGCACTACAAGATCTACGCGCAGGTGCTGTCCGACGAGATCATGGCGCACCATCCCGAGCTCATCAGCGTCACCTTCCACGGCGTGCCGCCGGGCCTGTCCAAGGTCTACACGATGTTCGCCGGTTCGTACCCCGACCGCATCGGCAACCCGGATGATCCGGACGACGTGATGGTGATCGAGACGGGCGTGACCATCCTCGACTCGCGCTGGCACCGCACGCACGACCCGATCCGCAAGTTCGTGCCGATGATGCCCATGCACGACGCCAGCGGCGAGACCATCGGCCTGCTGGTGCTGGCCTACCGAAACCCCGAGGGCAGCGGCAAGACCGACATGGACTTCTTCAAGGCCGCGACGGAACTGCGCGACGAGCTGCAGAAGAAGATACCGTCGATGAACGCGCTGTTCGAGCCCGCGAAGTAGGCGACGACACGCCGTGGCCCATTTCCCCGGAATCGCCGCCGCGCTGGCGGCCGTGTCCTGCGCCACGGCCTTCGCGCAGGCGTGGCCCGCGGCGCAACGCCTGGCCGAGGCCACGCTCGCGCGCCATCCCGAGGCCGCGCACGTGGTGTTGCACGTGACCCCGCCGGGCGCGGCCGACAGCGAGAACCTCGTCATCGGCTCCACCATGGGCCACCTGGGCAAGAAGGCCGACGAGGACGACCTGCGCATCATGCACGAGGCCCGTACCGAGACGGTGGTCGCCAGGTCCGGCGATCGCTTCAACGTGTCGCTGCCGCTGATCGACGCCCAGGGCAAGGTGATCGGTGTCGTCGCGATCGGCTTCCCGTACAAGGCCGGCGACGACAAGGCGCCGCTGGTCGCGGACGCCGAGCGTATCCGCGACGAGCTGCGACACGAGGGACTCGACGCCCGCGTCCTCTTCGCGGTGGCGCCATGAGCGCCGCCCGCTGGCCCTGGGCGCTGCGGCGCCTGGGACTCGTCGTGGCCACGGCCATCGCATTTCCCGCATCGGCGGCCGGCGTCGTCGACCCCGACTTGCCCGCCTACACGATGCACATGTCCGCCACCGGTACGCTCACCGGCGTCGGCGATCCGGCGATGAAGCCGCTGCTGGATCAGTGGTTCGGCGCGTTCCACGCGCGCCAGCCCGGCATCGCCCGGGGCGCGCCATGGTCGTTCACCTCCGACGCCACCGCCATCGGCAGCCTGATGTTCGAGACCGCCGACTTCGCGGTGCTCGGACGGCCATTCCAGCCGGCCGAGACCGCGCCCTACGCGCACCAGTTCGCCGGCGACATGATGAAGACGCCGCTGCTGGTGCACGTGGCCGGAGATGCCGCGCGTCCGGTCTACGTGGCCGTCAACAAGCGCCCCGGCTCGCCGCTGCCGCGCCGCCTCTCCGAGTTCCTCGACTTCGCGCTCAGCCGGGACGGCCAGGCGATCGTCGCGCAGCGCACCGCGTGGTCGCCGCTGGCCGCCGCCGATGCGCGGGAGGAGCGCCGCAAGATCGATGGATTCGTCGCGCAGATGGATCTCGACCTGCGGCCGTACGTGGCCGTCGCCGGCGTCGGCGGCGCCATTCGCAGCGTCGGCAGCGACGGCATGAAGACGCTGATGGATCGCTGGATGCGCGACTTCGAGAAGCTGCAACCCGGCGTGCGCAAGGGCGAGCGCTGGGAGCACCTGGGCACGCTCAACGGCTTCCACGCGCTGATCGGCGGACTCACCGACCTGGCGCCGATGGGCCGCGACCTGTGGCCCGAGGAGCGCGCGGTCTACGAGGCCACGCAGCAGCACCCGGTGCTGGAGATCCGCGTCGCGTGCGGCGGGTTCGACACGCCGCAGCGCACCACGGCGCAGGCCATCTTTGTGGCCGACGGCAATCCGCTGGACCACATCACGGTGCAGCAGCTCGCCGGCATCTTCGCCGAGCCGGCCACGATCACGCGTTGGGGCCAGCTGGGCCTCTCGGGCGAGTGGGCCGATCGTCCCATCGCGATCCACATGCCGCCGCGCGTCGCGCCCAACGCGATGTGGATGCAGGCCGAGGTGCTCCACGGCGCGCCGTGGCGCCAGGGCGCGACGGAGGCGCCCATCGCCGAGACCGCGCATGCGCTCGCGGCCGACCCGCAAGGCATCGGCTTCGGCGGTCTCGAGGAAGGCGGGCCCGGACTGCGCGCGCTCCCGGTGGCCGCGAGCGCCGACAGCCTCTACATCGACCTCAACGCGGTCAGCGCCTCGAATGGCAAGTACCCGCTGACGCGCTACATGTACATCCGCGTGAACCGCCGGCCGGGCGAGCCGTTGCCGCCGGCGGTCAGGCAGTTCCTGCGCTACGTGCTCAGCCGCGACGGCCAGGAGCCCATCCTCTATTCCGGCTACTTCCCGCTGGGCGCTCGCGTGGTGCGCGAGGAGCTGGCGAAACTGGAGTGACGCGTTGAAGTCCCTTTCCGCACTGGCCGGGCTCGCGCTCGCGGGCCTCGCGGCCTCGATCGCGCACGCGGCCCCGTTCGACCTGTCCGCGCTGCCCGACTACCGGCCAGCGCAGGCCGTGACCGGCACGATCCGCAACTTCGGCTTCGGCATGGATGGCCTGCTCAAGCTGTGGGAGCAGGACTTCCAGGCGTTCCAGCCCTGCATCCGCTTCGAGGATCGCCTGCCCACCAGCGACGCGGCCATCCCGGCACTCGTCACCGGCGTCACCGATCTCGCGCCCGACGGCGGCGAGCCCATCATCACCGAGACGCTGGCGTTCTTCGAGACGACGGGCCACCATCCGACGGCGATCACGGTGGCCAGCGGCGCCTATGACGTCGAGGGCCATTCGAACGGGCCGGTCGTCTACGTCAGCCAGGACAACCCGCTGACGCAACTGACGCTGCAACAGCTCGACGGCATCTTCGGCGCATCGCGCACCGGCGCGCTCGACGGCTTCAAGTGGAGCCTCGCGGGCGCGCGCGCGCCCGACGCCGACATCCGGACCTGGGGCCAGCTGGGCCTAGTCGGCGAGTGGGCCGACAAGCCCATCCAGACCTACGGCCACGCGCCCTCCGGCACCACGCGCTTCTTCCAGTTGAAGGTGATGCACAACAGCGGCAAGTGGAACCCGAACTACCGCGAGTACGTCGAGTCGGGCAGCAAGATGATCGCCGACGACGATCCGGCGCAGCAGGGCGGCCTGCGGCACATGTTGCGCGACGAGCTCGCGCACGACCGCTTCGGCATCGCGTGGACGGTGATGCCGCAGGCGCGCGGCGTGGCGGGCCTGAAGGCGATCGCGCTGGCGCCGGACTACGCGAGCCCGTACGTCGCGCCCAGCCGCGAGAGCTTCCAGAGCCGCGCGTACCCGTTGGTGCGCAGCATCTACATGTACCTCGATCGCGCCCCGGGCCAGGCCATCGACCCCAAGCTCAAGGAGTTCCTGCGCTTCATCCTGAGCCGCCAGGGCCAGGAGCGGCTGATGACGCACGGAGGCTACCTGCCGCTGACGGCGGCGATGGCCGAGGCGCAACGCCGGCAGCTGGACGAGAGCGGCCCCGTCGGCGCGCCCGCGCCCGCCGCGCCGTATCGACCGCGGCGCAGCGTGGACGGCGTGATCCGGGTCTGGGGCCACGGCCGCCGCGACGCCGACGTGCTCGGCGGCCTCGTCGCGGCCTGGCAGGCGGGCTTCCAGGCGCGCCAGCCGAAGGCGGCGCTGGCGCCGGCGCTGCGCGGCGACGCCACGGCGATCGGTGGGCTCTACACGGGCGCGGCCGACCTCGCGTTGATGGAGCGCGACCTGCTGCCGATCGAACTCGACGGCTATCTCCCGGTGATGGGGCATCCGCCGCTGCGCGTGGACATCGCCACCGGCAGCCTCGACAAGCCCGACCACGCGTTCGCGCCGGTCGTGCTCGTGCATCGCGACAACCCGCTCGCCCGCCTCAGCCTGGCGCAGCTCGACGCGATCCTCGGCGCCGATCGTCGCCGCGGCGGCGCGCCGGTGCGCACCTGGGGCGACCTGGGCGTCGCGGGGCCGTTGAAGGACAAGCCCGTCGCGATCTACATGATGAGCCTCGACCAGGACGTCGTGCGCTTCGTCGAGGGCACGGTGATGGGCGGCAGCCAGAAGTGGGCCGCGAACCTGCACGAGCTCGCTGACGGCCGCCGCATCGTCGATGCGCTCGCCCGCGATCCGTCTGGCATCGCCATCGCCTGCGTGTGCGACGCGACGGCCTCGGTGAAGACCGTGGCGCTGTCCTTCGAAGCCGGCGGCCCCTTCGTCGTGCCGGCCGCGGAGTCGGTGCAGCGGCGCCAGTACCCGTTGGCGCGCTCCGTCTCGATCTTCGTCGACCGCGCGCCGCGCCAACCCGTGGCGCCCTTGCCCGCGGAGTTCCTGGCCTATGTGTTGAGCGCCGACGGGCAGGCCGCGATCGCGCGCGACGGCGGCTACCTGCCGTTGACGCCGGACGCCGCGCGACGCGAACTGGAGAAGCTCAAGTGAGATCCGCACGTCCCCTCCTCGGCGCGATGGCGCTGGTGCTGGCGACCTTGGCCACGAGCGCCGCCGCCGCATCGACCGACTACCTCGCCGCGCTGAAGCCCTACCAGGCCGGCTCCGCGGTCAGCGGCACCATCCGCGTATGGGGCAATCCGTATATCCCGGGCCTGGTGCAGGACTGGGAGGACGGCTTTCGCCGCGCGCAGCCCGGCGTCACGTTCGAGACCCGCCTGAAGGGCACCGAGGCGGCGATGGCGGGGCTGTATGGCGGCATCGCCGACGTGGTGCTGATCGGCCGCGAGCCGTATGCGCCCGAGCTGCAGGCCTACCAGGAATGGTTCGGCTATCCGCCGGCGGGCGTCAAGATCACGTCGGGCAGCTACGCGACTCAGCACAAGACCTTCGCGCTGATGGTCTACGTCAACAAGGACAACCCGCTGGCCGGCATGACCCTCGCGCAGCTCGACGCCATCTTCAGCGCCGAGCGCCGCCGCGGCGCGCCGGCAGCGCTTCGCGAATGGGGCCAGCTGGGCCTGGGCGGCGCCTGGACGCATCGGCCGATCCGCGTCTACGGCTACAACTTCGACACGGGCATGGCCGGCTTCTTCCGGCTCACCGTCATGAAGGACAGCCCGCGCTGGAACCCGGAGCTCAAGGACTTCGACAACGGCCATACGGCCTCGGGCGACGTGATCAACGCCGGTACCTACATCCTCGACGCGGTGGCGCACGATCCGAACGGGATCGGCTTCGCGAACGTCCTGTTCGAGAACGCCGGCGTGCGCAAGATCGCGCTGGCCGATGAAGCGGGCACGACGATGGTCGAGCCGACGCAGGACAACGCGTGGCGCCGCGCGTGGCCGCTCACGCGCTACAGCACGGCCTTCGTGAACCGGCCGCCGGGCCAGCCCGTCGATCCCAAGGTGGCCGAGTTCCTGCGCTACATCCTCAGCCGCGACGGCATGGCGGCGGTCGTGCGCGACCAGGCCTTCCTGCCGCTGAACGCGGACGCGATCAGAGCGGAGCTGGGCAAGATCGAATAGGGCCGCACGATGAACCCGCAATCCGCCGTGGCGCCTTCGCGCCTTGCCGGTACGTCGCCGGTCGACGCGCCGATGGCCATGGGCACCGGAGGCAAGGCCACGCACCTGTCGCTGCAGGCGGCGCTGCGCCGGACGCTGGCGTTCGATGTGCCGTTGCCGGGAGCCACGATGGTCGATTTCGCGGACTCGTGCGAGGACGCCTGGGTGGCCGCGCGCGACGGCGACCTGCGCGCCACGCTGAAGTCCCTGCTGGCCCATGCCATCCGCCAGTGCCCGGCCGCGCGCCGGCTGGAGGTCGTGGTGGTGGCAGGGCACCCGGGCGCGACCGTCGTGGTGCGCGACGCCGTTCCCGGATTCGGCGCGGCGGGCCCGCCGGCCATCGACGTGGATCTGGTTGCGCTGCGCGCCGACGCGCACCTGCTGGAGCCGGAGATGGCGCTGTTGCAGGCCTGCGCGCGTCGCCTGGGCGCGCGCGTGCGCGTCGCCGACACGGGACGCGCGCGTCCGAACGCGCATCGCGTCGTGCTGAGCGTGCAGTTCCCGCCGCCCTTCAACGTCGCTGCCGGCGGCGTCTGAGGTGCGCGCCGATCGCCGGCAGCTCATCCTGAATCGCCGGTCAGATTCGATTCATCGTGTGTTGAGACGGGCCTCCTAGAGTGGCCTCCGCCCGTTGCCCGGGCGGCCGCTGAACGACGCGGCCCCACCTCAACTTCGGAATCCTTTCCATGATCGGTCCGGTTCCGGCGCCCACGCTGCGCCGACTCCCGGCGGCGCTCGTCGCGCTCGCCTGCCTCGCTTCCAACGCCAACGCGTACCGGCCGTTCGACGGCACCGACGCGGCCGTCGCCGATGACGGCGTCTTCGAGCTCGAGGCTGGCGCCGGCCGCACGCGCATCGGCGACGTCGACAACATCGCGTTGCCGTCGCTGGTCTTCAACTACGGCCTGCCGCACGACACCGAGATCGTCCTCGAGGGCCAGTTCAACCGCGAGATGGGCGGCACCGTGGACGGGCCGCGCAACAGCCTCGGTGGGACCCAGCTGTCGGTGAAGCACGTGTTCGTCAAGGGCAGCCTCCAGGACGCCACGGGCCCCGGCGTGGCCGGCGAATGCGCGGTGCTGCTGCCCGAGGTGCACGGGTCGTCGGGCACCGGCGGCGAGTGCGCCGCCATCGTCTCCGACAAGTGGGACGCGCTCGCGCTGCACTTGAACGTCGGCATCGGCCGCACGCGCGAGCACGACTGGGCGCGCACGGCCAGCCTCATCGCCGAAGGGCCCGGGAAGTGGGTGGTGCGACCCGTGGGCGAGGTCCTTGCGGAGCGCGACAGCAATCGCGCGCGCCTGAATTCGGCGCTGGTGGGTGCCATCTGGCAGCGCGGCGACGACCTGGCGTTCGACGTCGCGTTCCGCCGTGCGCGCACCAGCGAAGGCGATTTCAACGAGATCCGGGTCGGGCTCACGTGGAGCCTGGCCCTCGCGAAATAGCGGGAAACAGGCGCCGCGGCGCGGCCTCTCAGGAGAACGAGCGGAACACGCCCAGCAGCCAGCCGAAGCGCTCGACGCGCGGCGGGCGCACGCTGTCGCGGCTGGGCCGGAATTCGGACACCGGCGCCTTGGGCGCCACAGGCACCGGCAGCGGCGCGCGCACCAGCGTGCGGCGGCGCGCCTGCGGCGCGATCGACGGGGCCGAGACAGGGATGGCGGCGCGGGACGTGGCCTCCAGCCGCGCGGTCGCGGCCCAGGTGGCGTCCACCCAGTCCAGCAGCGGGCGCCATTGCGACAGGTCGGCCTCGACCTTGGCGGCGGGCACGTCGAACAGCGACAGGCCCTGCTCGGCGCAACGGGTGTAGACCTGCGATTCGCGCAGCGAGCCCACGTAGGCCAGGCCGTGCTCCAGCGCCCACGCCTCCAGGCGCGCGGCGCCCTTGGTGCGCGCGTCCACGCGCATGCCCACGATGGCCACCTTGCAGCGGCCGGCGGCCACGCGGGGAAGCGTGAGGAGCTCGGCGTGGCATTCGAGCGCGGATTCGCGGTCGAACACGCTGTCGCTGACGGGCATCAGGATCGCGTCGGCGCTCATCGCGACGCGGGCGAGATCGAAGCCGTGCAGGCCGCCGGGGGTGTCGAGCACCACGTGCGTGATGCCGGCCGATGGCCGCATGACGCTCTGGCTGCCGAAGGCCGAGCCCGCGATGGCCGCGTTCTTCGCCAGCGGCTGGGCCGCGCGGCGGCGCAGCCAGGCGAGCGACGACTGCTGGCGATCGACGTCGCCCAGCATCACCTGGAACCCGCGGTTGGCGAGCGAGCCGGCCAGCTGGGTCGCGAGCGTGCTCTTGCCGCTTCCGCCCTTGCGATTGATGACTGCGATGACAGGCATGACTTGGAGAGCGCCGGGCGCCGTTCGAGAAGGAACCGTCACGGATGCGGCCCGGCGTCGCCGGGCTGCCCGCGCATTGTGAGGCTGTCGAGCTCGCGCGGGCTGTGAGCGAACGCGCAGGGTCGTAACGGTTCGTAGCCAGAAACGTGCCAGGCGGCGGGCCGTCCCAGGTTTGTCGGCAGCCGGGACGCCGGACTTGAGGCTCAGCCGGACATCCAGAAGAACGTGATGGTCAGGCGCCGGTCGGACGGCGCCTCGCCGAAGTAGCCCGTGGCGCTGTGCACGAGGGCGGCCTTGTAGACCAGCAGGCGGTTGAACACGTTCTCCACCCGCGCCTCCTCCACCCAGGCCGCGGGCGGCAGGCGCCGCACGCCCAGGGCCTGCACGAGGTTGTCGTGCGGCGGCGGGCAGGCGTTGCCCCCGAGCGCGCCGTTCGGATAGCGCAGCCGGTAGAAGCTCGTGCCGGAGCCCGTGGGCGGCGCCGGGTGCAGGTACAGCACCGCGGCATGGCGGCAAAGGTCGCGCCGGTCGGTGTGCGGGCGCGGGCCGCTCTCGCGCGCGCCCACCAATTGCGCCACGTTGCAATCGAGGCGCGCGCCGCCGGGCGCGGTGGCCACCGACAGGCGGCCGCAGCCGATCGCGGCCCGCACTCGTGCCTCGACGCGGGCCAGTTCATCCGGCAGCAGGGCCGCGGGAAGGCGCATGCCCGGCCAGGTCTCGGGCCGATGCGGGTAGCCGAGGTTCCAGTGGCGCTGCGCGAGCAGGCGCGCGCGCACCGCGTGCGGATCGGCCAGCACGCCGTCGATCACCCAGTGGTTGACGCCGGCCTCGAGCGGCTCGCGCGCGAGCGTGGGCACGCCGGGCGGAAGCGCGCGCGGGGCGGTGGGCATCGATTGGGGCATCGGGCGGGCTGGGCTGAGGGGCGAGGTGGACGCATCCTGCGGCCTGCGCCGCGACTTGTCTAGACGAGTCCGGCGCGGCCTCGGGTTTGTCCGGCCCGTGCTCGCGGAATTCCCCCCCGGCGCGGGGGGCTGGTTCGCGCCGGGACGGACTTAACGTGCACAGGCACCCGGCGAGAAGCCTCGCCAGCGGTGCTTCCAGCTCGCCAACCCAGAGCCCAGACCCATGACACCCACCGTGCATCTCATCGCTTCCTGCCCGCGTCGCCTGCGGCCCTCCGCGCTGGCCGTCGCTCTCGCGCTGGCGTTCTCCGGCACCGCCACGGCCAAGGCGCTGCACCCGGCCGACCCGCGCCGCGTGGCGCAGGCCCTGGCCGGCGCGCGGGCCGACGTCGACGGCGACCTCGTGGCCCGCACCACGCTCGTCAACGCGCGCAACACCACCATCGTGCACGCATCGCAGACGTGGCAGGGCCACCGCGTGTGGGGCTCGGAGGCGGTGCTGCATGCCGAGTCCTCGGGGCGCATGCGCGTGGCGGCCGCCAGCGTCGGCCAGCATCCCGCCCCGACCGGCACGGCCACGCTGAGCCAGGACCAGGCCGTGGCGATCGCGCGCAAGGCGCTGGGCCTGAAGGGCAGCGCGTATCCGCCGAAATCCGAGCTGATCGTGTTTCCCACCAGGTACCGCGGCGACATCAAGTTCGCCTGGAACGCAGACACCAAACAGTACCGCCTCGACCGCGCCAACAGCGTCGTCGGCACGGCGCCGGCCGACCCCTACGTGTGGGCCTGGGAGGTGGAGATCTTCGCGAAGAACCCCGTCGACGGCATCCGCGACATGAAGTACGTGGTCGATGCGCGCACCGGGGCCCTGCTGCGCGTGGATACGTGCCTGCAGACGCTGGCGCCGGACAACCCGCCGCTGCAGGTGGACTCCGACGTCGCGGTGATGGGCACCGGCCACAGCCAGTACAGTGGCACCGTTCCGCTGTCGACCACGCAGCGCGCCGACGGCAGCTTCATGATGGTGGACCGCACCCGCGGCACGCAGTGGAACCCTTGGCTGCACGACTCGCTGCTGGACAGCAACGGCAACCCGGTCTACGGCCCGGACGGCAACCCGGTGTCGGTGATCGGCCTGCAGACGATGACCGAGACCCACGAAGGCGACGCCAACGACTTCACGTGGACCGCCGCGCTGCACTGGTTCGACCAGAACCCCACCAACGAATGGGGCGACGGCAACCAGTTCGTGATGTTCCCCTACGGCGGCGAGACCAGCGTCAACGGCCAGACCGCCGCGGTCGATGCGCACTGGGGCATGGCCACCACCTGGGATTTCTACCGCAACGTCTTCGGCCGCGACGGCGTGGACAACCTCGGCACCTCGCTGGTGTCCGAGGTGCACGTCGTGGGCCCGTTCGGCTACTACTACGACAACGCGTTCTGGAACACCTGGTCGATGGGCATGTTCTATTCGGACGGCACGCGCAACATCGGCGTCGATCCGAACACCGGCGGTCCGACCCCGCCGAATCCGGACGGCTTCAACTCGCTGACGGCCATCGACATCATCGGCCACGAGATGACGCACGGCGTCACGGCGTTCTCGTCGGGCCTGGTCTACGACGGCGAGTCGGGCGCGATCAACGAATCGACCTCGGACTTCATGGGCTCGATGGTGGAGGCGTACTCCACCCGTCCCGCCGGCGCCGATTCGGTGATCCCCGAGACGGGCACCGACTGGCTGATGGGCGCCAGCCTCGGCACGACGGCGCTGCGTTCGATGATCAACCCGAACGTCGACGGATTCAGTCCGAACTACTGGTACTCGGGCATCGAGTACCTGGACGTGCACTACGGGAGCGGCCCGATGAACCGCTTCTTCTACTACCTGTCGCAGGGCGCGCCGTCGGACGCCACATCGCCGGCATGGAGCTCGTACCTGCCCGGCGGCATGACGGGCGTCGGCAACGACAAGGCGGCCCGCATCTGGTACACGGCGATGACCGAGTGGCTGACGCCGGTGGCCAAGTACGCCGACGCGCGGGTAGCCGGCGTCAGCGCCGCCGTCGAGCTGTACGGCGACGGCTCGCCGGAGGTGCTGGCCGTCAAGAACGCGTTCGCCGCGATCAACGTCGGCGGCGCGGGCGACACCTCGCGCGTGGCCATCCGCTTCGCGGTGGTGCAGCCCGATGGCAGCGTGTTCAATCCGAGCGGCGACGGCACGCTGGCACGCATTCCCATCGTGGCGATGAACACCACGGTTCACCTGAGCGCCGACGTACAGAACACCAGCGACACCAGCGTCACCTGGAAGCTGGGCGGCATGCCCGGCGATCTCAACAGCCCCGGGTTCCGGAAGGTGGGTGGCCAGGTCGGCGCCGACGGCACCTGGACGCCCGACAACCAGTGGGGCTTCCATTCCATGACCGTGGTCAGCAACGCCGACCCGATGGAGTTCGCCGAGGGCGCGATCTGGGTCGTCGATGGCGACGCGGATGCCGACAACGAGTTCGACGCCCTCGACCTCGGTGCCGTCGCGCTGTCGTGGGGGCTCAACGAATGGGCGAACGCCAGCCACAGCATCGTGCTCGACGCCTACGTGGACAGCTTCGACGTCGAGGCCATCTCGCAAGCCTTCAAGAACGCCTACGGCGGCGTGTGAACCGGAAACCCACCATGAACCTCAAGCTCCTCTCCCCTCTCGTTGCCGCCGCCCTGCTGGCGGCCTGCGGCGGCTCCACCGACTACACGCCGGCGCCGTTGCCCACGGTGACACCCACCAGCATCAACTACACCGACCCCGCCGGCACGGGCTGGCGCCTGGTCAAGGATCCGGCGTCGACGCCCACGCGCCTGGTGCTGGATCTCGTCGGCCCGTCGGGCACGCAGACGCGGGGCGTCGGCTTCAACCTGAAGCGCGGCATGGGCCTGGCGTTCTCCACGTTCTCCAGCGGCGGCTATGCGCAGGACACCGGCGTCTTCCAGCTGAAGGGCACCAATCCGAACTTCGAGTCCTACGCGGGCACCGACGCCGACCCGGTGCTGTTCGTGTCGGCGCCGCTGAAGTCGGGCGACGTGCTGTCCACCGGCATCTTCCAGAAGGATCGCACCAACTCCGCCAAGGATTCGACGGCGCCGCTGGTGCAGGTGGCCGTCACCCTGGCGGACTTCCACGGCACCACCATCGATGCCGTCAACGCGACGCCCGATCCCTTCGGCCTGCACGTGGTCAAGGCGCGCATCGTGCCGGCCGACATCGGCGGCATGAACTTCACGCTGACCACCGACGTGCTGAAGAAGGCCAAGATGGCCGACATCACCGTGGATGTCGGCGTCGTCACGGCCCTGCCCTGAGCGTTCGCGGCGGTCCATGAACCTCCATGCGTCCCAATCCGAGATCGACGTGCTGGAAGACGTGCTGCGCCAGTCCCACCCGGGCAGCGGCCTCGTCGCGGCCAAGGTCGCGCTCGCCTGGCACCTGCGCCAGCGCGACAGCGGCCGCGCGCTGCGGCTGGTGCAGGACGTGATGCCCGTGGTGCGCTCCCCGGCCCGGGGCGACGCGGTCGCCAGCTGCCGCGCGCGTGCCGCGCTGGCTGCCGCGGAGGCTTCGGCCCTGTTCGGCGAGATGGCCGAGGCCGAGCGTTGCCTGGCCGACGCGCGCGGCCACCTCGACCCCGCCTGGGATCCGCAGGCCGAAGGCGACTCGTGGCTGGTGGAGGCGGTGGTGGCGCGCACCCGGGGCCAGGCCGACCGCCTGCTGGCCGCGCTGCGCCAGGCCTGGCGCTGCTTCGAGCGCAGCAAGGATCGCAGCCGGCTCGAGATCGCCCGGGCCTGGATCGAATTCGAGATGCTGGCGGCGCATCCGGAGCGGCGCGCGGCGGGCGACGCGGCAGCGGCCGCCGGCGAACCGGACGTCGCCCGCGACGCGATCCAGGCCGCCGCGCAGGCCTTCGCGCTGGCCTGCGGCAATCCCGCGGCGGCCACCCGGGCCTTCGCGCGGGCCGCCGAACTGGCGCGGTCGCGCGGCCTCGTGATGCTCGAGGTGACATGCACGCTGGAGTCCGGCGCGCTGGTCCACGAGCTGGGCGACTACGACCGCGCCGCGCGCTGCTTCGACGCGGCGGCGCTGCAGGCGCGCGCCACCGGCTGGCCGGTGCTGGTGGCCGCCTGCGACACCCACCTGGGTGCGCTGCTGTGCGATCTCGGCGCGTTCGACGAGAGCCGGCGAACGCTCGAGGAGGCCGTCGAGACATTGTCGGTGCGCCAGCGCGGCGGGTTGCTGGCGCGTGCGCATGCGGCGCTGGCGCGCACGCTGCTCGCCTGCAGCCGCACGGGCGAGGCCGTCGCGCAGATGGACGCGGCGATGGCCGTGTTGCGCACGGTCGGCGGCCAGCGCGATCTGGCGTCCAACCTGGTGCTGCACGCCCGCGTGCTCGCCGCGGCCGCGCAGCCGGACCGGGCCGCCGACGTGCTGGCCGAGGCCCGGTCGCTGGTCGAATCGGGCGGCCTCGAGGCCACGCGCATCGCGCTGTGCCAGGCGCAGGCCGACATGCATCACCGCTTCACGCTGCCGCGGCCGCCGGACATGACGCTGCCCACCGCGGCCCTGCATTTCGCCGAGGAGGCGCTGGCCCGCGGGCGGCACCTCACCGGCTGGAACCCCCTTGCCGCGGCGCTCGACTTCCTGGCCGAACGTTGGGCCGAGGCGGGCGACCACGAGCGCGCCTACGGCTACGCGCGCCGGGCGCTGTCGGCCAAGGATCGCGAGACGGCCCAGAAGATGAGCTATCCGCTGGCCCTGCTGCGCGTGCGGCGCCATGCCGAGGTGCGCGCCGGACCCGACTCGGCCTCCACGCCTTCGGCCGCCAGCCCCCATTGACTTCCACGAGAGCACGAAACCCATGACCTCCGCTTCCTTTTCCCTGTCGCGTTGCCCGCATCGCCTGGTACCTCTCGCCCTCGGCGTCGGCCTGGCGATGCTGTCGCTGTGCGCCGCGGCCGGCGCTCGGCTGCCCGCGCCCGATGCGAAACGCGTGGCGCTGGCCGTCAGCGCCGGGCGCGAGAGCGCCGGCGTCGAGCTGGTGGCGCGCAGCTCGCTCGTCAACAGGTTCGGCGAGACCATCGTGCGCGCCACGCAGGCATACCAGGGACATCGCGTCTGGGGCTCGGAGGCTGTGCTGCGCGCGCCGGCCTCGGGCAAGGCCAAGGTCGCTTCCAGCAGCCTGTCCACCGACGTGGCGCCCGCGGGCACCCCCACCCTGACCGAGGCGCAGGCGGTGGCCGCCGCGCGACACGCGATCGGCCTGCAGGGGCGCAGCGCGCCGCCCAAGGTGGAGCTGATCGTGTTCCCCACCCAGTACACCGGAGACGTGAAGCTCGCCTGGAACGAGAGCACGCACCGCTACGGCTTCGACCGCGCGCGCAGCGTGATGTCGGTGGCGCCCAAGGATCCCTACGTCTGGGCCTACGAGGTGCACCTGTTCGCGCACAACCGCGTCGACGGCCTGCGCGACATGACCTACGTCGTCGACGCGCGCACGGGTGCCGTCCTGCACGTGCGCGACGGCCGGCAGAGCATCGCGCCGATGAATCCGCCGCTGCAGCTGCCCACCGACACGGCGGCGGTCGGCACGGGCAACAGCCAGTGGAGCGGCGTCGTCTCCGTCGACACCACGATGCACGCGGACGGCAGCTTCGCGATGATCGACCGCACCCGCGGCTCGAAATACAACCCGTACCTGCACGACTACTTCTACGACGCCAACGGCAACCAGGTGCTGGGCCCCGACGGCAACCCGATCTCGGTGATCGGATTGCAGTCCATCACC
>Ga0210384_10002952_pt1 | contig 20168 bp, 15 predicted proteins | sample IncBWH2MmetaG_FD_160574 | JGI IMG/M metagenome (GOLD analysis project Ga0210384, IMG submission 160574) | Forest soil microbial communities from Barre Woods Harvard Forest LTER site, Petersham, Massachusetts, United States - Inc-BW-H-2-M | ecosystem: Environmental > Terrestrial > Soil >...
TCCGATGATCTTTCCGCAGACGATGAAGACGGCGCTCAAATTTGATGTGATCGAGCTGATGCAGCCGGTGACCGAAATTCCCGTGGCGCCCGAAACGCCGAAGCCTCACGTGCCTCGACCGCCACCGAAGCCAAAACCCAAGCCCAAAGTCGAGCCCAAGCCGCCGGACCTGAAGCCGGAAGTGCCCCAACCTCCTCCCCTAATGCTGCTGCTGAGTCCCAAGCAGCCGCACGTCTTTCTGAATCTCAAACCGCTCGTGCCCAAGGCACACACAGTGGAGGTGAAGCCCCTCGAGCTGAAGCAAAATCCGAAGCAACCCGATATTGTTCTGTCGTCGAACGGTCCAAAAGCTCCCAAGGAAGAAGTGAAGCCCAATCCGCGTGCCGGCAATCCTGCGCCGGGCACAGTGAATGCCGCATTGAGCAAAGTGCAGACCGGCGGCTTTGGAGACCCAAACGGAATCGCGGGACGGGGAAATCCGAACCGCCGCGGCAACATCAACCAGGCCGGCTCGCTCGGTTTGCCCGGAGGCCCTGGCTATGGCAACGGCACCGGTGGCGCACAAGGCCTGCGCGGCACGGTGGCTTCGGATAGCTCCGGGCGTGGCGGCGGCGCTGCCGCAAGCGCTTCGGCTGGTGTGACTATTCTGTACAAGCCAAAGCCGCGCTATTCCGGGGATGGGCTTGAGCGCAAGATTCAGGGCGACGTAGTGCTGGAGGTGATCTTCCTCGCCTCAGGCCAGATTAAAGTGACCCGCGTGGTGGGCGGCCTCGGCTTCGGTATGGACGACGAAGCCATTCAAGCCGCGCAGCGGATTCGGTTCACGCCCGCAATGCGCGATGGCAAGCCCGTCGATTCTCCCGCCCGCATTCGCATCGAGTTCCGCCTCGTAGATTAGAGAATCCTTTAGAGGGCCGCACAAAGTTAATTTGTCTTGCCGTTCACGGCGCAGCCTCGACGCATTAAGATGACTCTAAGCTGGAAGTTCGCCGCACATATCGTCTGTGGATACTGAATATCCAGAACGTTATAATCTCAGCCAATGGCGGCCGCACACTAATTTGGAAAATGCCGGGCGCCCCAGGTAGCGTTCTTCTACCTGGGGTTCTGATTTTTCGGAATCGAAACTCGTGGTCTTTCTCTTGTCCCTTTTCTAGTTTCTATTTCTAGCTGGCCGTTGCTTGTTGAGAATGCTCTGCGGCCTTCTTCAATCGCGCCAAAGAATCCGCCACCCCCTCGTGTAATTGCCGGCCCCCGAAATGTTCGAGCATCCATCCCCACCATCCAGGTGAGATTGTGAAGTGTCAACCAAAGCTCACCCGGCAATGCTTGTCGTCCAGCGCCCCACACACAATATGGTTGTGCACCGTGATGCCGAAAGGTAACTGCGTCGTCAGCTCCAGCATCCGTTTGTCCGGGTCGATGCTCGCAACCGTGATCTGCACGTCCCAATCTTTCCCCAGTGCTCTCGTTCGCGCGATTATGCGCTGCCCCTTCGTGGCCGGGCCAGCAGGCTCCATCGCAAACTGCCAGCACGTTTCCGCATCCCACCACAACCCATAATTGTTGGGATCCGCCAGCAGTCGCCAGACCTGCTCGACCGGTGCTTCCACTGTGGCGATGGGACAAATGCTTAGGTGCATCGAGATATCAGTAGGCAACAGCCAGAATCAGGACGCAAGACCGCATCCATACCCCCGTGCCCGATCGCGAGGGTGTTCTCCCCAGCCTTCAAATCTTCCAACACCCAACCTTCCAACGTGCTTCGGCCGTATCCCCTTCCCCTTCACCCACTTAATAAGGTTTAATAGATTTACCTTGACAGATACTGTACCTTTATGGTAACTTCCCCAGTCACAATCCCCGGCAAGCCTCTCTGTCTCGTCGCCGTGATGAAAATCCCGCTACCGCAACTCCTTTGGTCTCACATCCTTACAAATGCCCCCTCCAGCAACACCTTTCGTTTGACATCCTTACAAATGCCCGGGGGTGTGTGTGGGCCCGCTCTTTTGCACTTTTTTGTCGTTTTTTGCATCAAGAGTGTTTCACAACTCGTTTTCATTCAAGCGCTTCCACACTCTTTCTCAAAAATGCCGGGGTGTCACCCAACAATTCCCATTCTGGAACGCGCTGTCTCTGCGTTCTCTGTGTTAAATGATGTTTGCTCTTCCTTACTTCTCCACCGTCGCCGTCCCACCCGCCCAGTGCAGCACACTTTTCGGTGCGCCTGCCTCCCGGCGGACATACCCCATGCCCAGGACTCGTGGCGGAACGGCATCCCAAGCCTTCGCCGCCCGCGTCACGAAGCCAACGTCCTTGCCGTCCACCGTCAGCGGGGCGCCCGCCTCCGGCACGGCTTCGCCGGAGAAAACCAGGCTCACGCGCTGGCGGTTCACCTGGCCACGCGACCGCACGCGCTCCACAATCTCCTGCCCGGTGTAGCAGCCCTTCGTGTAGCTGATGTGGCTGTCCTGCAATCCCGCTTCGTGCGGGATCTGCTTCTCGCCGAAGTCGTAGCCAAACCACGGCACGCCTTGCGCGAGCCGCACACCGCTGAGCGCCCTGTAACCCATCGGCCCGCCGCCGTGCCGACGCGCCGCTGCAAGAAGACCTTCCCAGAGCGCCGCCAAATTTTCCGTCTGCACGACGAATTCGGCGCCGACAATTCCACCCGGCGATCTTTTTACGATGCGGCAGGGAATCGCATCGACAACGCCGTCCGTGGAAGTCAGCTCGCCCAGCGGCGCGAGGTCCACGCCGGAGAGCTCACGCACCACCGCGGCAGCTTTGGGGCCTTCCAGCGCCAGCGTGCCGAAGCGATGCGTTTCATCGGCCAGCGTCACGTCATCCATGATGATGAATTTATCCAGCACTTCGATCAGCCGCTCGCGAATCATCGCGTAGGACACACAGAAAAGTTTGTCGGCAAACGCATACGTCTCAATCTCCGCGAGAATGTGCCCCTGCGGATTCAGCAGCAGCGACGCGTTGCCTTGTCCGGCGGAAAGATCCTTGACGTTGTTCGTCAGAATGGCGTTCAAGTAGCGAACGCGGTCCGGCCCGGTGAACGCAATGTACGCGCGATAATTTTTGTCGATCAGCGCCACGCTCTCGCGCGCGTTGCGAAATTCGGCGGCCGCGTTACCGAAATCATCCGGCAGCGCGCACCCGAACCACACACCCATCTTCGCGCCCGCCCGCTGGTGCATCGCGGCCAGCGGTGTATCGAGAACTTTGCCTGTTACAGCGTTTTCCACGTCTTCGCGCATCTCCCAAACTTCAGTCTACCAAATGCCGCGGCGGCCAACGTAACGGCCCTGGCAACTCCATTCCTCTCCAATGGTATACTCCCATCATGAACGACGGTCTGCCCACCCTGAATGCCGCCACCGAAGGCTTCATTCACATCACCATTCCCGTGGGAATGCTGCAGTGCAATTGCTCCATCATTGGCGATCCCGTCACGCGCGAAGCGCTGGTCATCGATCCCGGCGACGAAGTCCATCGCATCCTGGATCTGCTCGGCCGCCACAAGCTCACCGTGAAAGCCATCGTCAGCACGCACGCGCATATCGACCACGTCGGCGGCCTCTGCAAGCTCCATCAATACACCGGCGCGCCCGTGCTCATGCACCGCGACGATTTGCCGCTGTATCAAGCGATGGACATGCAAGCTGCTTTCCTCGGCGTGCATCCGCCCGACCTCACGGAAATCGATCAGCTACTGAAGGAAGGCGATTCGCTGCACTGGGGATCGTTCGAGGCCCAGGTAATTCACACGCCGGGCCACACGCCGGGAAGCGTTTCGCTCTATCTTCCGCACGATGCCGGCAAAGTCACGGTCCCCGCGCAAAAATCGACGTTTACCTTCAAGAATGAAGCGGGCGAAGAAGTCAGTATCGACGATCTTGTGAAAAAGGCATCCGGCCTCGCGAACTATGACGGACCGGAGCTTCCGGAAGAACCAGAAAAAGTTGCACCGCGCGCACCACAGCTTTTTTCCGGCGACACCCTGTTTGCTGGAAGCATCGGCCGCACCGACTTGTGGGGCGGTTCACTCGACCGAATTATGGATTCGTTGCGCACGAAACTCATGGGCCTGCCCGACGAAACCGTCGTGTATCCCGGCCACGGCCCCGTCACTACCATCGGCCAGGAGCGCCACCTGAATCCATTCTTGCAGCCGTGATAGAAGCGGCAGATTAGAGATCAGGGATCAGAGAAATGAGCCGAACAAAAATCGCAACTGGTAAATAAGGAAGGGTCATGGTCCGGTCAGATTTTCGGTTTTTGTTTTGCGAGCCGGATTTCTTCCATTACCGATTGCACTAATTCTTTCGCGTGCACCAACTCCTGATTGATCATCCGCAAGTCCATCGCCGGCATCATCGGATTGCGCGCGCTGGTGCAATACACGCCGTGCTGGCCCACCAGCACCAGCGCATTCGTCAAACGGTCGAGCGAAACCGCCAGTCGCCCGCGCTCGCGGCCAAACATCTGTTCGAATTTTTCCAGCTCCTCTTTGTGTTCCTCGAATGCGGACATCGTTGGTTTTCCTCTTCCGTCTTCCTCTTCCAAAGGCCCGAGGTGGAGTTGCACATCGGGCACATCCACTTCGAAGCAAACTTTACCCCATCGTGCCCGCGGAACATAATTTGCATCAGCCGCCAAGACATTCTCCACCGTATTGCGTGGCGCAAGTTTAATTCCTGCAGTGAGCGTCCGGTCCCTGAACGTGCTTGGGAAGGGATTGGGCTGGAGCAGCCAAACGATGCGACGTTCCGACCTGGTGCAGCATAAGGAAAGGGAAAAAGCCACTACTACGCGCACCTCACAGATTGTTTTTGGTGAGCGGCAGCATCTCTTGCGCGTGCTGGATTCCCTGGAAGGCACGGACTTGCCGATCGCGCGGCTGCAGCAGGAGCGGCGCATTTTGGAAGAACTGATTCACGCGCGGACCCGCGATTTGAACCAAATCAATACAGCGTGGGACGAAAAAATCGGGTTGGTTTTGAGCGCGGACGCCAAGCCGGAAATGCTTGAAAAACTGGTGAAGCAAGCGCCGGTGGAAGACTTTTATTTGCTACGGCTGATCAGCGAGCACCCGCGCGCGAACGCAAAAACTCTGAACAAGCTGGCGAAACATTCCTACGGAGCAATACGCGAAAATGTGGCGCGGCATCCGAACGCGGATGCGGCAACGCTGACGTGGCTGAGCAAGGATCGCAGCCAGCCGCTGTGGTACCTGGTGGCGTTCAATCCGAATACGCCGACGCCGCTGCAGAGGCGTCTGCGGGACCGGCTGAAGCGGCTGGGCGAAAATCAGATTTCGAAGTAACTTCGTATTTCTTTCGAATCTCCAAAAATCAAACACCGCACCGTTAAGTCCGCACGATGCAGCACGCTCGCTTGCTTGAATTGTTAGTTGTTGCAAGTCCGAGCTACCGTAAGAAAAACTCCCGTTCGAATTGGATTCGAACGGGAGTGTGCCTTGCAGAAGGAAAAATCGTTTAGTGCACGGTGATGGTGACAGTGGCCATAGTGCGGTCGAAGGCATTGGTGGCGTAGAGAGTGTAGGTGGTCGTTTGCGTTGGCGAGACGGAAACGGTGGTTGTTCGAATGGCGCCGACTGCGGGCGAGATGATGACGTAGGATGCCCCGGTGACTTGCCAAGATAAAGTGACCGGAGTACCGGCGGCGATGGAATTGGCGCCTGCAGTGAACGAATTGATTTGCGGGGCAGGGCCAATGGGGATGTTGGATTGCGTGTAGAGCGGAGAGATTTGAATCACTTCGAAGTCGGAGGCGGTGACCATGCCGAGGTTGTGCAGGTCGTTGTTGTCCCAGCGATCGTCGGGGGCGCCGCTGAGAAACATGTTCGAACCGTTGTCAGCCATGATCATGCCGTATTTTTTCAGGGCGTTGAGGATCACCTGGTTTGCCGCGGAGAATCCGGAGACATCGAAGCTGGACCTGAGGCGCATGCGCATGCCCATGGGGGCCGCGGAAGCGTTGCCGGATGTGGAAGCCCAATGGGAGGCGGGCGGGGTGAAGGCGGCGCTGCTATTTCGCAGCGTGAAGCGGAAGGCGTGCTGTACCTGGCCTGCGGAGACTTCATCGTAACGGACGAGGCCGGGGAAAATCGGAAGTCCAGCGGCGTCGGCGCTGGTCCAGCTGTAAGGACGCTGCTCGTTCGAAAGAAGATCCCAGATGGCTGCGGATCCAGCGGTCCAGGAATTCCCGGAGACGGCGGAGGCGTAGAGTTCGTAGAGGAAGCAATTCGCATTGTCGAGAACCAGGATGTGCTGGTCGCCCGGATTCGGGAAGCCTTCGATTGGCGCGGTTACAGGAATGGGCATGGGCCCGGGATCGCTCTCACTGCCAAATTGATTGAAGGTGACGGTGACCGGAGGCTGCAAAGCGCCGACAATCAGATAGGGAATGCCGATGGTGGAGCCTTGATACTGGCCGGCGCCGAAGTCCGCATGAATGCCGGTGGTTCCGCCGATGAAATTGATGATGGCGGTGGATTTGGAATCGACGGGAGCGTTAGAGATGTCTGTGTTCCAGAGGCTGTCGGCGGGGAAGGGCAAGAAGCCGCCGAGGCTGGCGCCTTGACCGGGAACCATGGAGCCACAAGCGGAGCCTTGCGTGGAGCCGGTCACTTGTAGATTGGCGCTGGCGGATGAGCTGCTGCCAGGGTTCGGATTGCTGACGGTGATGGCGTAGGTGCCGGCGGAGTTCGCAGCGCCAGTGGCGGCAAGCTGCGTCGCGGAATTAAAAGTGGTTTGGAGAGGAGTGGTGCCCATGAGAACTTGCGCGCCGTTTACGAACTTGCTGCCGGTCACCGTGAGGGTGAAGTTGCCGGCGGGCACGCTGGTGGGATTGATGCCAGTGAGCATGGGGGTGGGATTCAAGAGACTGACGCTGCTAGTGCCGCTGGCGGAGGAATCCGCGCTGGTGGCGCGGATGGTAATGGTATTGGGATTGGGAAGGGAAGCAGGAGCGGTATAGCTGCCGTTCGAACTGATGGTTCCAAGAGTGGCTGAGCCGCCGACGGTGCCGTTGACCGACCAAGTCACGGAAGTGTTTGTGGTACCAGATACGGCCGCGCTAAACGTTAGGGAATCGCCCGCTCGAATGTTGGCAGTGGGCGGAGTTACACCAACGGTGATCGTTGGGGGAGGAGGGGGAGGCGGCTGCTTATTTCCTGAGGTGGCGGCGGCACAACCCGCCAAGGAGAGAACCACAAGCGCGACGCTGAGATGGAAAAGTTTGCGCATGTTTGCCGGCACACACCGGGAGCTGTGCATCGATGCAATTAGTTTGCCGGATGGGATGGCCGGTAGATACTGGACGAAAGGGCAGTAGGGGGACGATGTACTCGACTTCGGTTTTGAGGATTGATTGCAGTATCATCCCGGCAACTCGGCGGTGAGGAACGGTGTCCAATTCAACGGCGAGCCTGTGCAAGCCGAAAAGAGACACAATGAGCAAAGCGATGGTGCCGGCGGACCGTTCAAGGATGAAAAACGGCGAACTGCTGTTCCTGTTTTTATCGCTTGTGCTGCTGCTTGCGCCAAACTCCATCCGGGCGCAGGGCGAGGAAAGCTACGACGAAAGAAGGAAACAGGCGCTTGACCTGTACAAGCAGGGGCGCTTTATAGACGCGCTGCCGATTCTTGCAAAACTGCACACCGAGAAAGCGAGCGACGTGGCGGTGGCAGAGAGCCTGAGTTTTGCGACCTTGGCGAATTCAGCGACGATTGGTGATCCAGCCGGGCGCAAAGCGGAGCGCGCCAAGGCCCGGAGACTTGCCGAGGAAGCGAAAGCGGCGGGCGACAGCAGCAACATGCTGAAAGTACTTCTCGACGTGCCTGAGGATGGAGGCGAGACCACTTTTTCCGGCGATGCCACGGTGCAATCGACGATGCAGGAAGGAGAAGCAGCATTCGTAAAGGGTGATTTTGAAGGCGCGCTTTCCGCCTACAGCCGCGCGCTCGCGCTGGATCCGAAGGCATACGATGCAGCCGTTTTCAGCGGGGACGTATGTTTTAAGAAGGGCGATCACGCGCGCTCGGTAGAATGGTTTGGGCGGGCGATCCAGATCGACCCGAACCGAGAAACAGCCTACCGGTATTGGGGAGATGATCTTGTGGCGCAAGGGCGCATGAGTGAGGCGAGGGAAAAATTCATTGATGCCATTGTGGCGGAGCCATACGCGCGCCTTTCCTGGATAGGACTTTCGCAATGGGCGCCGAAGCAGAAACAGATGCTGGGGAATCCGCAAATCAATCCGCCGGGAAAGGTGGAAGAAAAAGGAAAGGACGACAAAGGCAAAAGCCAGATCGCGATTACAATCGACCCTTCGACGATGAATCCCAACGCGAAGAAGGATGGCACGAATGCGTGGTTCGTCTATACGCTGTCGAAAGCGGTGTGGCACGGGGAACGATTTCAGAAGGAGTTCCCCAAGGAAAAGGAGTACCGGCACAGTCTGGCCGAAGAGGTGGACGGATTCCAGATGGTCGTCAGTCAGGTGAAAGAGGGCTTGAAGAAAAAAGAGATCAAGGAGCTGGACCCGGCCCTGGCCACGCTGGTCAAGCTAGCGGACAAGAGCTTGCTGGAGGCGTTTGTGCTGATTAGCCGCGCGGATCAGGGGATCGCCAAAGATTATCCGGCGTATCGCGAAGCACACCGCGAGAAGATCCGGCAGTACATCACGGAGTGGATCATTCACCCGGCGCCGTAGAATTGGACGGACAAATATTCGAGGGTCTGTTAACGGCGCATGAATGGAGAGCGAAACGTAATGGGTGGCTTTTTTCCAAGTTCGCCTACTTCTCCAATTCGGAGGACCAGTTCAGGAGGATGGAAAGCGGGGCGGGATTGGCTTCGTTGACTTTGGTGATAACCAAGAATCTTTGACCGTCAGCGGTGACATCGTAGGAAAAGAAGTCCTGGGCAGAGACAGGCGCACGGCGGTGGGTTTGAAACAGAGCGACAGGCGAGCCGGCTTCGAAGCTGGCCCCGGTCTTGATCGGCACGGCCATCATTTTTCCTTCGGCCGACAAATAGAACAATTCCTTGCCGTCGCCGCGCCAACGCGGCTCCTGTCCACCAGCGGTCGAGACCTGCCATTTACCATTGCTATTGGGAAAGGAGGAGACATAGATTTCCATGTTTCCAGTCTCATTCGCAGCGTAGGCGATCCAGCGGCCATCGGGGGAGAACTGCGCGCTCCGGGCAGTCCACTTTTCCTGCAGCAGCGGCTTGGCAATGCGTTCCGGCCACGCGAAATACCACAGCTCGTTGGCCTTCCGAACCAGCATGTATTTTGAGTCGCGCGACCAATCCCAGGCATTGGTCTGCACGCCAGGGCCTAAGTCAGCGATCTCCTCTTCGGAGCCGGAACCATCGGCGTTTTTCAGATAAAGGTGAAAGCCGAGCTGCCTACGGTTAGAGGAAAAAAGAATCTTCTTCCCGTCCGAGCTCCAGATGGGGTCCTGATCCAGGGAGGGATCGAAAGTGAGGCGCGTGATGGCATTGCGGACGGGCTCGCGGATCCAAACATCAATGTTGCGTCCCGCGGCATCGGATTTGTCTTCCGCCACCCTGCGCCCGTCGGGTGAGAGGCGGACGTTGTTGATGGACTCAGGCTGCCCAATCGTGCCAGTTACTTCTCCGCTGCGATTAAACCAGGTCAATTGTGAGAGTGCCGCACCTTTTCCGGTTTGCGTGACCAGAACGGCTCCGCGAGAAATACTAAAGACAGCCCGGTCGACACCTGGAAAGTACGTAAGGTCGTCGCTCAAGGTGTGCGGCTCGCCGGTGAGAACGAAGCGGCGCGTGTCCAATGGTTGGGCGACCAGGGTGCGATCGCGCAAATAGACAAGATAGCCGGGCTCGGCATAGGCGGCGTTGGCGCTGCTGGCCACAATGAGGTGTTTCTCTGCCGAATCCAAAGAGGCCAGAAAGATGGCGTTGGCTTCCAGCTGCCCGCTGAAATTTGCGGCCATGAATAGAAAATGATTGCCATCGGGAAGGAAAACCGGCCAGCGATGGCTGGCTTCAAAACGCGACGCGTCCGGCTTGGTCAATTCAACGGGAGCGCCTCCGCGGGAAGAGACGCGGGACAACCCCGCAAGCGCGTCGGGCGTGAAAATGATGACGCCGACCTGGTTCCAAGAGCCGCCACGGCCGTTGGGCGCATCGCAGATGGTCTCGACTTGTCCTCCGGACGCCTGTACTTTTTTGAGTTTGCCGTCAGCGAAGAACCCGATTAACTTGCCATCCGGTGACCAGAAAGGGTAGGAGGCCCCTTGCGTGCCAGCCAGGAAATTGATCTGGCGGCCTCCGACTTCATGAGTCCAAAGGACGTAGTTGTTGGCCTGGGTGGAGTAAGCGATCATCGCGAGCGTATGTCCGTCCGGTGAAAGAGAGAGATCGTTTGCGGCAAAGGGGACGGGCGTATGGAAGTACATAGGAGCTTGGCGGCGAGTGTTTGCGCGCCACCAAGCGGTGCCTCCAGCAGCAAGGAGAAGAAAGAGAACGGCTGCGAGCAGCCAGCCGGCACGAGCCAGTGCCTTGCCGCGTGGTGGTAGATGCACGGGACTAGCGGCGCCTGATCCGCCGGCCGCAGTCCATTTTAGTTCGAGGGCGAGGTCGCGCGCGGTTTGCCAGCGATCTTCGGGGTCTTTGGCGAGGCAGCGGCGAATAGTGTGATCCAGGGATGGCGGGAGCATTGGCTTCACGGCGGTAAGCGGCTCTGGATCCTTCTCGAGAATAGCGGTGGCGACACTAAGCTGACTCTTGCCCGCAAAGGCACGCTTTCCGGTGATCATCTCGTAGAGCACGGCGCCAAATGAAAAAATATCGCTGCGGGCATCGAGCTCGTTGCCTTGCAACTGTTCGGGGGACATGTACTGGTAGGTTCCGAGAATGGTGCCTTCTTCAGTCATGGGAGAGGAAGAAGCAGCCATCGTCAATGTCGCAGCGGTGGCCAAAGGCACTGCTGGCCGGGCAAGGCCGAAGTCCAGAAGTTTTGCGCCAGAGTCGGACAAGATGATATTGGCAGGCTTCAGATCGCGGTGGACAATGCCGGAGCGGTGGGCTTTGTCGAGAGCGTCGGCGATCTGCGCGCCGAACTTGAGAACTTGATCGAGCGGGAGTGGGCCTTTCTCAAGACGAGTGGCAAGGGTTTCGCCTTCGACGCACTCCATCACGAGATAGTCCATGCCATCTTGTTGGCCAACGTCGAAGAGCACGCAGATGTTGGGATGATTCAGACTGGAGATGGTCTTTGCTTCACGGTCGAAGCGCTGCTTTCGAACGGGATCCGAAGAAAACTGAGCGGGGAGAATCTTAATGGCTACGGTGCGGTCCAGGCGAGTGTCGCGCGCGCGGTAGACTTCTCCCATGCCGCCAGCACCGAGCGGCGAAAGAATTTCATAAGGGCCAAGTTGAGTGCCTGGGGCGAGCGGCATACTTGGGCGTGATTATAACCCTAGAAAACGATCTCAAGCGACCTCAGCCTGATCATCCTGCTACACGTCCAATAACGCTTCGCGTGTGGTTCAGAGCAACTGCCTTAGTAGACTTTTCGCAGCGTTCGTGGGGAATTCAGGGGAGGCATGAGGGGCCGCTGATAAGATTCAAGAATGCATGCGTTTGCCATTTTGGTGGTGGTGCCGGGCAGATGTGCGCATCTAGGAAGGACGGTCTTTGGCGCAGCCGAAACCTGCGCTGCGATTTGTCCGTCACATATTTAGACAGGCATCCACAGTTGTGCGGGTAAGAAAGAGCCAGAAGTTGCATGGGGTCGTGGAGCTATGTTCGCAGACAGGCCAAGTCGCGTCCGTCGCGTTCACGTCAGCCCAGTTAGGGGCGCGACGCGGACGGCAATTTTTGACGCTGACATCCAGGTTTCGCCAGCGAGGCCACCATGGCTCCGGTTCTAGTCTGGCTCATTTTGATCCTGTGCCTGCTGATTTCGATCGTCAAATACACGTTTGCGCTGATCCTGAAGTGGTCGGTGCCAGGAACAACGGTTAAGAAGGACTACACCTATCAGCCCACGGTGAGCGTGCTCATGCCTTGTTTCAACGAGGGCAAGACGGTTTACGAGACCATCGAAAGCATCAGCAAGAGCAACTATCCAAACGACAAATTTGAAGTGATCGCACAGGACGACTGCTCGGTGGACGACAGCTACGAGTGGATGCTTAAGGCGCAGCGTGATTTCACCAACATAAAAGTGCGCGTGGGACGGAATACCACCAACAGCGGGAAGGCCCGCAGCGTGTGCAACGCGTTGAAGCTTTCCGCGGCAGAAGTGGTCATTTCCATTGATTCCGATTGTATCTTTCATCCGGACGCGATCCGCGAGCTAACGGCGTGCTTCTCGGAGCCTAAGATCGGGTCGGTGGGGGGCAGAGTGGGAGTGAGGAATCCGAACGAAAGCACGATCACGGCAATCCAGACATTCATCTACTACACGGCTTTTCAGGTCTACAAGGTGCCGGAAAACTGGACGCGGAGCGTGGGCTGCATCAGCGGATGCCTGTTCGCAATCCGGCGCGAGCTGCTGCTAGAGATCGAGCCCAAGATTCGCAGCCGTCATTGGTTCGGCATTCCGGTCAACCAGGGGGAAGACCGGTTCCTGACTCATCAGACACTGATGCGCGGCTACGGAACGTACATCAATACAGATGCCTTGTGCTGGACCACGGTGCCCGTGACGTTGCCCGAGCTTTTTAAGCAGCAACTGCGCTGGCGACGCAGCATCGTGCGCGATCTTTTCTACACGCTGCGAACGCTGCCTCAACACGTGTGGACGCTGCACCCCAATACCGTGCTGACGCTGGTGCTGACGCCGCTCGGGGCGCTCCTCGGATTGCTGGTGGCGCTGACCATGCTCTCCGGCAATCCGTTGTCGTTGGCCGGTCCGGCACCGCTGATCGCGTACCTGGGAATTGCGGCAGTTCTCAGCTGGGTCATCCGAAAGTACAGCGCCAGGGAAGCGGTCAACAATCCGCTGGCCTTCGGAGCTTACTTAGCGTGGTCGCTGGTCAGCAGTTTATTTATTACGACGCTGGCTCTGTGCACCATGGACTCCAAGGATTGGGGAACGCGTACCAAGGAACAGGAGGCCAGCGATGGCGACGTCACCGGTCAAGAAAATGTCGGCTGATGCAAAACCTTTCTTGATCCAGCCGATGATTTACAAGTCAGTGGTCACGATTTACCGGATCTTCGCGATCTTGACGCTCTACGTCGTGCTCGGAGGAGTGCTGGCGTACGGTTTCGTCATGGGTTTCTATGCGCTGAACTCATCGTGGGCCGCGCCGGTGATTCTTTCTCCGACCGATGATAAAAGCCTCGATTTCACCGAGAAACTGGTGACCAGCAAGCAGACGTTGGAAGACTTAAACGTGGACGTGAGGCGGCTCGACGGTGGCGTCGAAGAGATGAATCAGCACCGGGATGCTCTGTTGGCGCTGGAGCCTGAATTAAAAGCCGCCATCACCCGGGAAAAGAAACACAACCAGGCCACCGGTCCTCAGTTGGCGGAACTGGATAAGCAGAAACAAGCCGACAACGTGAAAACGCAAGCGGTCATGAAGCAGATCAAAGAAGTGGAAGCCGCGATCGACAAAGATCTGGCGGCGGGCCTGATCACCAAGGGGGATGCTGCCACCCAGCGAGCGTCGCTGAATCAGGCGGAAAGTTCGTACACGGACAGCAAGATCAACGAGCTGCTGCTGACCGACAGTGTTCTCGAGAAGACGGCGACGGGGACCAAGTCCATGGACGTGCTGGACAAACAGGCGGAGCTGGCATCGGAGATTGCACAGCTGGACATCGCGATTGGCGTGGCGCAAAAACAGATCCAGGAAGAGACGCAACAGATCAACCGACTGAAACAGGCGCTCACCACGGCGAAGCAGTCACCCTATTACCTCATCGCATCGGGAGATAAGGCGGCGTACTTCGCGTTTGTGCCCTACGACAACCAGGGGAATGTGTCCGCCGGCACCGCGGTCTACGACTGTTTCCTGAACATGGTGGCGTGCAAGAAAGTGGGCACAGTGAAGCAGGTATTTTCGGGCGAAGAACATGCCATCCATCCCATCTTCCGTACGGACATCCGCGGCTTCCTGATCCAGATGCAGCTGGACCATACGGAATCCGCAAAATCGAAAACGGTGTTCCTGAATCGCAAACCGCTTTTCTTCTGAGGAGACGCATGATGCCCTTGAGCAAAGCAAAGACGAATACGTTCCAGGGAAAAGTTTGCGCGGCGTTCACGATTGGCTTGCTGTTGATCCCCGCCGCGTTTGCGGGCGACGAGGAGCAACAGAGCTATTGCAAGTACGTAACCGAGGAAGCCGCGGCGCAGCGGGACTTGCTGCGAACACCCAATGCCATTGCGGGCTTTACGCAGCCCAACACGGGCTTGCCCACGCAGCTGGTGTGGGGAGTATCCGGCAGCCTTTCCAATGTGCGGAAGGCCGGGCTGACCATGGATGAGGCGCGCAAAAACTGCGCGCTCTACAGCGCGTCTTCTTCGGCCCAGCGGGCTATCCAATATGCTCTGCCGAACCTGGAGAAGGGGGCTCTGCAACATAGGCTTGGGCTGATAGAAAAAGCGTCTGAGAACCTAGACGCTCTTCTCAGCACAACCAGAAAGATGTTGGAGGCGCAGAACGTCACCCGGCCCATGGCCTTTGCATTGCAAACCACGAGAATTAAGCTGGAAGCGGATCGAGGTGACACGCAGTCGAAGATGGCTGCCATCTACGCACCGCAGCTGAGTGATACGCCTTTGAAGGAGCTTGTCGCCGAGAAGCAGGGCAGCGAAATGAACGAGCGGCGGGCGCTGGACAGACTGGCACGGCAGAATAACTGGGACGTGGCGCTTTCGGTGGGCGCGCACCAGCAGGTCAATCCGTTAGTGGGCAATCAAGGAGCGTACGGCGAGGTGACGGTGAGTTACAACCTGGCAAGCCATGCCATCAACAAACACCGGGACCAGGCCGCAAATGCGTACGACGATTGGAAGAAAGTGCAAGAGGGCGATGTCATCCGCAACGCCGAGATCCTCAAGCAGGAGGTTATGAGCGGCATATCTGTTCAGGATGGCAGGCTCAAAGCCCTCCAGGAGGAGCAGAAGCAGATTGAAAGCAACCTTCAACTCCTGGGGAGCGCGGAGACCAGTGCCGCCATGGACTTCTTCAACCAACTGAGCACCGCGCAATTGCTGTTGGGGATTGAGATTGGCGATGCCAGTTTCCGGCTTGAGCGGCTGAAAGAGTTTCTGGAAAGAAATTTCTAAAGCAGCGGACCGCGCCTGGAATCAAAATCAGCGAATCCGCAAGAGAATCGGGACGCTTCGATAGTAGAATCGGCCACAGCGGTCCAGGCGGAAGACTTCGTGTACTCCAGATGAAAATGGTAGAGAGTGGCGCTCCATCCACGGGTGTATCTGCGTTCGTGCGGGCGTTCAAGCTGCGCATTCTTTTTTTGTCCGTTGTGCTTCTGATTCCATGTTTTTGGCACCGGCGGATTGAGGCAGGTGATTTGCCGAGCCATGCGTACAACGCATGGCTGGCGCAGTTGATTGAGAAGGGGCAGGCGCCGGGGTTGTACCTGGCGAAGCAGTGGAACAACGTTTTGTTTGATTTCACGCTGCTGAAAGTAGCGAATCACGTTGGTTTTCCCGCGGCGCAGAAAATTGTGGTTCCTGCATGCGTGCTGATTTTCTTCTGGGGAGTGTTCGCTTTTGTTGCTGCGATGACCGAACGTCCTCCGTGGTTTCTTGTGCCGTGCATGGCGATGCTCGCTTACGGCTATTCGTTCAACATGGGTTTTCTGAATTATTACCTGTCGATTGGGCTGGCGTGCTTTAGCCTGGCGATGATTTGGCCGGGGAGGGGAAGAGGCTTGGTCGGGGGCGGAATGCTTCTCGCAATTGCGCTGATTGCGCACCCGATTGGATTTGTGTGGGGAATCGGGACGCTGGCATACGTTGTGATCAGAAAGAGATTGACCGGGTGGTGGAAGCTGGTTCTGCCCGCGACGGTCGCTGCAAGTTTCGTGGCGCTTTATTTGTTCATGAAGCAGCACGCCACACAATTCATGGTGGACTGGGACCGGGGAGCTTTCTATTTTTACAACGGAGCGGATCAGCTTGCGCTTTATGGGCGGCGGTATTTGTGGCTGGCATGTGTAGCTTTTTTGTTTGGTATTTCTTGCGTGGTTTTTGATCGCTACGCGCGCAAGGGCGAAGGCGGATGGTGGAAGCAATTCGGACTGGCGTTCGAATTGTACGCGGTGGCGTTTTGCGCGACCTCGCTGGTGCCGGAGAATTTCAAGCTGTCGGTTTATACAGGGTGGATCGGGGTGCTGGGCTCGCGGCTGACGACGATTTCGGCGATCTTCGGATTGTGTTTCATGGGTTTCCTAAAATGGCGGAAATGGCATGCGGTGGGATTTGCGGCGTGCGCGGTGGTGTTCTTCGGCTTCTTGTATCAAGACACCGGGTGGCTCAATCGGCTGGAAGCAAATGCCGAGTCGATCGCGGACAGGCTTGTGCCGGGGACGCGGGTGATGCCGACGATTTGGGCGCCGCCGGGATCGCGGGTGTCGTTCATCGGGCACGTGGTTGACCGCGCGTGTATCGGGCATTGCTTCAATTTCGCAAACTATGAGGCGGCTTCGGGAGAATTCCGCGTGCGGGTGAGGCCGGGGAGCCGCGTAGCTACGGCTTCCCCGGACGATTCAGAAGATATGGAGTCAGGCGAGTATGAACCGGGCGACGATGACTTGCCGATGAAGGAGATCTATCAATGCGATGCCAGCGACCTGACGAAGCTGTGCATTCGCGACCTGGAATCCGGAGAGAAGAACGGGCGCCTCGGGTACCGTCCCCCGGGTCGGTGAAGAACAAACGGCAGGGGGAGGGCGTTCCGCGCGGAGACAAATTGGCTCTTGCGCCAGTCCAATGTCTGGTAGAATTGGCCGAGGGTGAGAGACAATGCTTCCAGTTCATCTCCAGCCGCAGAGTCACGTTCCGCTGTACATCCAACTTCGCGATCAATTGAGGGCCTTGGTGCATGCGGGCGATTTGCGCCCGGGCGACCGTATTCCGGCCAGCCGTGAATTGGCGAACATGCTGGGCGTACACCGCACGACGGTGGCGAATGCCTATGCGGAGCTGGAATCGGAAGGGTTGATCCAAGGGCATGTGGGTCGTGGGACTTTTATTAAGGGCAATGGGAATGGACTGAAGATTACGCCGCCTGCGCCGCCCGTGCTGAATGGGAACGAGGGCGTGCGCTGGGAACTGCTGTTTGCGGATGAACGCGGGGAAGAGGTGCTGAGCCGGCTGACGGCGAGCGCTCCCGTGGATGCGCTTTCGTTTGTGATGGCGCGGCCGGCGCAGGAGTTTTTCCCCATCGAAGAATTGCAGACTTGCGTGAACGCGGTTCTGCGGCGGGAAGGCGTGGACGTTTTGAACCTGGGGCCCTCGGATGGCTATCCACCGTTGAAAGAGGCCTTGCTGGAGATGCTGCATCGCGACGGCATCCCGGCTAAAGACGAGAATTTGTTGATTACGGATGGCTGCCAGCAGTCGTTTGATTTGATCAGCAAGGCGTTTGTGCGGCCGGGCGACTCGGTGATTATGGAAAATCCGACGTATCCGGGTGCAGTGGCGATATTCCATGGCGCGCGGGCGCGATGCTTGAGCGTGCCGATGAGGACGCATGCGGAACCCGGAACCTCCTTGGGGCTGGACTTGGAAGCGCTGGAAGCGACACTGGCAGCGAACCGCGTCAAGCTGATTCTGCTCACCCCGGATTTTCACAATCCGACGGGGACGTCGATGCCGCTGGCGTCGCGTCGCAAACTGCTGGAGCTGGCGGGGCGGCATCAGGTTCCGGTGGTGGAAGATCACATTTATGCGCGGCTGAATTCGCGCGAAGAACGGATTCCTTCGCTGAAGCAGTTGGACCGTTCGAACATCGTGATTCACATCGATAGCTTCGCGAAAGTGGCGTTTCCCGGATTGCGCGTCGGGTGGATCGTGGCGCCTGCGGCGGCGATAGAACGGTTGCGCGTGGTGAAGCAGACGACGGACCTACATACGGATCAATTGGCGCAGGCTACCCTGGCGGAATTTCTGCGCCGCGGACTGTTTAGCAAGCACCTGGCAAAAATGCGCAAGGTGTACACGTCGCGGCTGGCCGCGGTGGATGAGGCGCTGCGGAAACACATGCCGGAAGGAACGCGGTGGACACGGCCGGAGGGCGGCATGTGCCTGTGGCTGGAGCTGCCGCCGGGGTTTGACGCCAGCGAGTTACTGATTCATGCGAAAGAGCGCGGTGTGCTGTTTGCTCCCGGGCGGTATTTCTATGTGCAAAGCCCGCTGCCGAACACCCTCCGGCTGGGTTTCGCGAGCCTGGATGAAAAACAGATTGCACGGGGCGTGGCGACTTTGGCGGAATTGCTGAAGATCGAGATGCGCAAGCGGCAGCGCGGTGTGCGGCGGGCGGAACGCAGTCGAGTGGCGCTGGTGTGAAGAGAGTTGTCAGTCGTCAGTTTCAGTTGTCCGTAAGAGCAGAAACGTATTTGTGTAGCCCAGATGGCGGGTCGAGTTAGAGGAGTAGCGGCAGTAAAGAATCAGGGCAGGACGGCGGGGACGCGATTTGAGCGACACGATCAGGCTGGAGCCCAACCCGACGAACAAATGCTTTGGGTGCGGGGGAGACAATGCGGGCGGAATGAAATTGACGTTTGAGCAGGACAACGTCAATCGCAAGATTGTGGGGCGTTTTGTTTTGGGCGAGAAGTATCAGGGCGGCGGAGGGATGGCACATGGCGGGATCATCGCCACGTTGCTGGATGAAGCCATGGGCAAGGTCTGCCGCTTCAGGGACGTTCGGGCGGTAACGGCGGAATTGACCGTCGAGTATTTGAAGCCGGTGAGCGTGGCGCAGGAAATTATAGTCGAGGGACACGAGGCGGAGCTGAAGGGAAGGAACCTGTTCCTGTTGGGCGAGATTCGGAATGCCGAAGGCCTTGTTCTTGCGCGAGGGCGGGGACGGTTCGTGATCATCGGGCAGAAGTAGAGGGAGTTTCGTAGTAGAAGATCACTGAAAGAGACGGGCGAAGAGTTTACGGAGCGAGAGGAGAATCACCATGAACGCGAAAAAGGTAAACGGCAGCGGCAACGGCAGCAAGGGATCGAATGAATGGCGCGTGAAAGTCGGCCTGGCGGAAATGCTGAAGGGCGGCGTCATCATGGACGTCACCAACGCGGAGCAGGCGAAGATCGCCGAAAAGGCGGGAGCCTGCGCGGTGATGGCGCTGGAGCGCGTGCCGTCGGACATCCGCAAAGAGGGCGGAGTGGCGCGCATGGCGTCGATCAAAGTGATCCGCGAGATTATGGCTACGGTGACGATTCCCGTGATGGCCAAGGTGCGCATCGGGCATTTCGTGGAAGCGGAAGTGCTGCAGGCTCTGGAAGTGGACTTCATCGATGAGAGCGAAGTGCTGACTCCCGCCGACGAAGAGAATCACATCTGGAAGCACGATTACCGTGTGCCGTTTGTGTGCGGCGCGCGGAATCTCGGCGAGGCGCTGCGGCGTATTGCCGAAGGTGCAGCGATGATTCGAACAAAGGGCGAGGCGGGCTCCGGGAACGTCGTGGAAGCGGTGCGGCATATGCGCACGATCGTGAGCCAGATGAAGAAGCTGACGACCATGCGGGACGACGAATTGATGCGCGAAGCCAAGGAACTGGGCGCTCCGCTGGATCTAATTCGCCAGGTGGCCAAGACGGGCAAGCTGCCGGTTCCGAATTTTTCCGCGGGGGGCATCGCAACGCCTGCAGATGCGGCGCTGGTGCGCAAGCTGGGCGCGGAGGCGGTTTTCGTGGGATCGGGGATTTTCAAGTCCAGCGATCCGGAAACGCGTGCCAAAGCCGTCGTCAAAGCCACGACGCATTTCGAGGATCCAAAAATTGTGCTGGAAGCTCATGAAGAGCTGGGAGAAGCCATGAAGGGATTGGATATCCGGCAGATGGAAGAGAAGGACATGCTGTCGACGCGCGGATGGTGAAGGGGATTCGAGTGAAGATTGGAATTTTAGCGGTACAGGGGGAT
>Ga0210384_10002953_pt1 | contig 20161 bp, 17 predicted proteins | sample IncBWH2MmetaG_FD_160574 | JGI IMG/M metagenome (GOLD analysis project Ga0210384, IMG submission 160574) | Forest soil microbial communities from Barre Woods Harvard Forest LTER site, Petersham, Massachusetts, United States - Inc-BW-H-2-M | ecosystem: Environmental > Terrestrial > Soil >...
AAGAGGACATCGTCGAAGATCTGTTCGTGGCCTCGACCCACTCTTTTCTCCTGTTCTTCACCAACAAAGGGAAGGTGCACTGGCTCAAGGTGCACGAGATCCCGGAGGGTGGTCGGCAGGCCAAGGGCAAGGCGATGGCCAACGTGCTCTCGCTGGCCGACGGCGAGCGCGTGGCCACCTGCGTGCCGGTGCGCGACTTCGAGTCGGGCGGCTACGTGCTGTTCGCCACCAAGCAGGGCAAGGTGAAGAAGACGGAGCTGTCGGCCTTCTCGCACCCGCGCGCCGGCGGCATCCTGGCCATCACCCTGGAGGACGGGGACGAGGTGATGGGCGCCCGGCGCACCGACGGCCAGCGCGAGGTGTTGCTCTCCACCAAGCAGGGGATGATCATCCGGTTCCCGGAGGAAGAAGTCCGCCCGATGGGCCGCACCGCCGCCGGCGTCCGGGGCATCGACGTGGACGAGGGCGATCAGGTCATCGCGGCGGAGACCGTGAAGGAAGGCGTGACCGTGCTCACGGTCACCGAGCGCGGCTACGGCAAGCGCACGCCGCTCGACGAGTACCGGCTGCAGGGCCGCGCGGGGAAGGGCATCATCGACATCAAGACGGGTGGCCGCAACGGCGCGGTGATCGGCCTGCTCCAGGTGCGGGAGGGGGACGACATCCTCGTGGTGACGACCAAGGGCAAGATCATCCGGCTGCACGCCGACGAGGTCACCAGCCAGGGCCGCAACACGATGGGCGTGCGGATCATCGAGCTCGACGCGGACGATCAGGTCGGCAACATCGCGCGGGTGGAGGCCGAGCAGGCCAGCTCCGAGGTGTCGTCAGAGTAGACCCCGCCGGCGGGAGAGCCGGACGGGGTGCCAGAGGCCGCGCAGCTGCGGCCTCTTTTTGTTATGGTTCTTTCCCTCTCCCCTCGGGGGAGCGGGCAGGGTACGGGATGGAGGGAGCACGATGCTCGACATCAAGCTGATCCGGGAAGATCCCGCCGGGGTGGAGCGCGCCCTTGCGACGCGCGGCGCGCCGGTCTCGCTCGCGGCCGTGCTCGCCGCGGACGCGGCGCGCCGCCGGCTGGTGGGTGAGGCCGAGGAGCTCAAGGCCGAGCGCAATCGCGCGTCCGAGGCCATCGGCGAGGCCAAGCGCCGCGGCGAGGACCCGCAGACCGCGATGGCGCGGATGCGCGAGGTCTCCGACCGCATCAAGGCGCTCGACGCCCTGGTCAAGGAGGCCGACGCCGCTCTGGAGGCGGGGTTGCTGGAGATCCCGAACCTTCCACACTCGAGCGTGCCGGTGGGGCGCTCGGCGGAGGACAACGTCGAGGTGCGCCGCTGGGGCACGCCGCGGCAGTTCGCGTTCGAGCCGAAGCAGCATTTCGAGATCGGCGAGGCCCTCGGCATCCTCGACTTCGAGCGCGCGAGCAAGATCGCGAAGGCGCGGTTTGCGGTCATGTGGGGCGCCGCCGCCCGGCTGAGCCGTGCCCTGGCCCAGCTCATGCTCGACCTGCACACCCGCGAGCACGGATTTACCGAGGTGTGGGTGCCGCATCTGGTGAACACGGAGACCATGATCGGCGTGGCGATGCTGCCGAAGTTCGAGGAACAGATGTTCAAGACGGTGGAGCCGGACGCCGACCGCACACTCTACCTGATCCCCACCGCGGAGGTCGCGCTCACCGCGCTACACGGCGGCGAGATCCTGCCCGAGGCCGACCTGCCGCGGCGCTACTGCGCCTTCACGCCCTGCTACCGACGCGAGGCGGGCACCTACGGGCAGGACACCAAGGGCATGATCCGGCAGCACCAGTTCGACAAGGTCGAGATGGTCAAGGTGACCGTCCCCGGGCAGTCCTACGACGAGCTCGAGGCGATGGTGCGAAGCGCCGAGGCGGTGCTCCAGCGGCTCGAGCTGCCGTACCGCGTGATGGCGCTGTGCACGGGCGACATGGGCTTCCACGCCGCCAAGACCTACGATCTCGAGGTGTGGCTGCCGGGCCAGGGCAAGTACCGCGAGATCTCCTCGTGCTCCAACTGCGAGGCCTACCAGGCGCGCCGGCTCGACATCAAATACCGGCCCGCGGGCGGCGGCCGGGTGGAGCTCTGCCACACGCTCAACGGCTCCGGGCTCGCGGTCGGGCGCACGCTGATCGCGGTGCTGGAGAACTATCAAGAGACGGATGGATCCGTGACCGTGCCGGCTGCGCTCCGCCCCTACATGGGCGGCCTCGAGCGCATCGGCCCGGCCGGCCCGGTACGATAGTCAGACGCGGAGGGGTGGCCGAGTCCGGTTGAAGGCGCCGGTCTTGAAAACCGGAATCCCGCAAGGGATCGGGGGTTCGAATCCCTCCCCCTCCGCCATTTCTCTGCCGGGTGGACTCAGGATAGGGCCGGCGCTTCCTTGACCGTGGCTGGGCCCTCGCCGCTGGGTGTGACGACGAACTGCCGCGCGTGGAAGGCCCGCAGCGTGCTGCGGTGGCCGACGCTGACCACGGTGGTGCCCGGAAGCTGGTCGCGTAATAGCGCGTAGAGGCGCCCCTCGCTCTCCTCGTCCAGGGAAGACGTGGCCTCATCCAGGAAGAGCCACGCGGGCTTCTGCACGAGGGCACGTGCGAAGGCGATACGCTGTTGCTCTCCCGGCGACAGGGAGAGGGCCCAGTGGGCCGACTCGTCGAGCCGCCCGGCTAGCTCGGGCAGGCCCACGGCCTGCAGCGCCGCGCGTAGCGTCGCGTCGTCTGCACCGGCGGCCGGCGACGGAAAACTCACGACCTCGCGCAGCGTCCCGATCGGCAGGTACGGCTTCTGGGGAAGGAAGAGCACACGGCCGTCGTGAGGGAGGCGGATGTCACCACGGCCGAACGGCCAGATGCCCGCGATGGCGCGGAAGAGGGTACTCTTGCCCGCGCCCGACGGTCCACTGATCAGCGCGGTGTCGCCCGGCCGGATGTCCATCGTGACGCCCTCGACGAGCGGCCGGCCGCCGGGCAGCTGCAGATTTACCCGGTCCATCGTGAGCCCCCGGCCCGCGCCTGGCTCGGAGTGCAAGCCGCCGACGGCCGCGTCCGCACGCACCCGGGCGAGGGTCTGCTCGAAGCCGAGAAGGCGGAGTACGACCGAGCGCCATTCCGCGAGATCGGGATACGCCCCGACGATGAACGAGAGCGACTCCTGCACCTGGCCGAACGCGGTGGCGGTCTGGATGAGCCCACCGAGCTGGATCTCGCCCCGGAAGAAGCGTGGCGCGACCACCAGGACCGGGAAGATATTCGCGGCTTGCGCATAGCCGGACGTCAGCCAGGTGAGCCGCTTTTGCTGGCGCATGATGTTCCACCAGTTCTGCACGACGCCGCTGAAGCGGTCCCGGAACCCGCGGAGCTCGTCCTGTTCTCCGCGGTAAAGAGCCACGCCTTCGGTATTTTCCCGAAAGCGCACGAGATTGAACCTGAAATCGGCCTCGTATCGCTGCTGGTTGAAGTTCAGGCGGACGAGCGGTCGGCCTATGAGATGGGTGAGCCACGTGCCCGCGATGGAGTAGACGAGCGCGATCCAGACCAGGTAGCCCGCGATCGTGAACCCGCCCGCCCAAGCTGGCAACCGGAACGCGCCGGACAGGCCCCACAGGATCCCCAGGAAGGACACGAGTGTGACTAGCGCGCGCATGCCGCCGATGCCGAGGGAGAGGGTCCCCGTGACGAAGAGGCGCAGGTCGTCGGCGATGCGCTGGTCGGGGTTGTCGGTCTCGCGCGCGGTGAGCTGCATGCGGTAGTAGGCGCCGCCGGACAACCACGCCCCGAGATAGCGCTCCGTGAGCCAGCGTCGCCAGCGGATCTGCAGCATCTGGTTGAGGTAGGTCTGGTACACCGCGGCGATCATGTAGAGGACCGCGAGCCAGGTGAAGCGGATCAACAGGCTCGTGAACGCGCCGTAGTCCTTGTCCTGGAGAGAGTTGTAGAAGGAATTGTTCCACTTGTTGAGCAGCACGTTGATGTAGACGATGCCGAGGTTGAGCCCGACGACGAGGAGCAGGAGCCCTCGCCCCGCCCAGCGGTCTTCTGAGAACCAGTACGGGCGGATGAGCGTCCAGGCTTCGCGCAGCGTCTCACGCAGGCGCTTCATGTCGTGGTCGGCCTCCCTGGTGCACAGCATAGGGCAAGCGCCGGGTTCCTGGTAGTCGCGGGGGATGGAATGCCTTATACTCTGTGGGCTTGACGTTAGGAGAGGTGGCCGAGTCGGCCGAAGGCAGCCGCCTGCTAAGCGGTTATAGGGGCAAAACCTCTATCCCGGGTTCGAATCCCGGCCTCTCCGCCAAGAGCGCCCTTAGCTCAGATGGATAGAGCGTCGGACTACGAATCCGAAGGCCAGAGGTTCGATTCCTCTAGGGCGCACCAATTCCTCGCACGGTCGTGAAGGGCGCCCACCCGGGCCCTTCGCGGCGTGCGGGCACCTCCTGCAACCGACCGGCGTGTCATCGGCCGGCTTCTCCAGATGAGTGACGACGAGCGGTGGATGGATCTCGCGCGCGAGGAGGCGACCCGCGCCGCGGCGGCCGGGGAAGTGCCGGTGGGGGCCGTGGTGGTGCTGGACGGTCGGGTCATCGGGCATGGGCACAACGCGCCGATCGGGCTCCACGATCCAACCGCCCACGCGGAGATCCTGGCCCTGCGCGCGGCCGGGCGTGAGACCCACAACTACCGGCTGACCGGAGCCACGCTCTACAGCACCGTCGAGCCCTGCGCGATGTGCTGCGGCGCGGCGCTCCACGCGCGCATCGCGCGGCTGGTGTACGGAGCGGCAGATCCCAAGGCCGGCGCGGTGCAGAGCCTTCACCGCCTGCTGGAGGACGATCGCCTCAACCACCGGGTGGCCGTGACCGCCGGGGTCCGCGGCCCCGAGTGCGGCGCCCTGCTTAGTGAGTTCTTCAAGACCAAGCGGGGACCGGCCACGGCCCCGTAGGGATGGACTCTCCCCGCGTCAACGGCTACACTTGGCACTCGGACTTATTTCGTCCGACGTGACCGTGACATCAGTCGCGGAGGGGTGGCCGAGCCCGGTTGAAGGCGTCCGACTCGAAATCGGATAGGGGCGCAAGTCCCTCGGGGGTTCAAATCCTCTCCCCTCCGCCAATTTGATCGCACCTTCAGGAGTGTCCGACAGTGGCGCGGAGGGGTGGCCGAGTGGCCGAAGGTGCGGCACTGGAAATGCCGTGTACGGGCAACTGTACCGTGGGTTCGAATCCCACCCCCTCCGCCAAATATCTTCGCTTGGCCGTGCTAGACGGGGAGGTAGCGGTGCCCTGTAACCCGCAATCCGCTACAGCGGGGTTGAATTCCCTCTCGAGGGCCGGTCGTGTCGAATGAGCCGTACGGGACGGCGTTGAAGGTTGGGCCCCACGCAACGGGATGCGTCGAACCCCGCCAGGCCCGGAAGGGAGCAACGGTAAGGCGCTCCTCTCGTGTGCCGTGGGAGTACCTGACCGGAGCAGGTTTCGTGTGGCGATCGCGGGACGGGCGGTTCGATTGAGGGTGCACGGTCTTTTCATGACGTCTGGGCGATGACGTATCAGGTGCTGGCCCGGAAGTGGCGGCCGCAGGTCTTCGACGCGGTCGTCGGGCAGGATCCGGTCACCCGCACGCTCCGCAACGCGCTCGCCTCCGGACGCGTGGCCCACGCCTATCTCTTCACCGGCCCGCGTGGAGTCGGCAAGACCACCACCGCGCGGCTCCTGGCCAAGGCGCTTGCCTGCACCGCGCGCACCGAGCCGGAGGCCTGCGGGGCCTGCCCCTCGTGCCAGGATTTCGTCTCGGGCGCGCCGGTGGACGTGATGGAGATCGACGCGGCGTCCAACACGAGCGTGGACGACATCCGGACGCTTCGGGAGAACGTGAAGTATGCGCCCGCGCGCGGGCGCTTCAAGGTCTACATCGTGGACGAGGTCCACATGCTCTCGGGCGCGGCCTTCAACGCGTTCCTGAAGACGCTCGAGGAGCCGCCCGCGCACGTGGTTTTCATCCTCGCCACCACGGATCCCAAGCGGATCCCGGCCACCGTGCTCTCGCGCTGCCAGCGCTTCGACTTCCGGCCGATCCCGCCCGAGCTCCTGGCCACGAGCCTCACCCGCATCCTCGAGGAGGAGGGCGTGCCCTTCGAGCCCGGCGCCCTGCCGCTTCTCATCCGGGCCGCCGAGGGCAGCCTGCGCGACGCCCTGTCGCTGCTGGACACCGCGATCGCCTACGGGGAGGGCAAGCTCGACGAGGCCGGGGTGGCCCGGCTGCTCGGCTCCTCGTCGCCGGTGCACGTCCGCGGCTTCGTCACCGCGCTGCTCGCGCGCGACGGCGCGGCCGCCCTCGAGGCGGTGGACCGCGCGGCGGTCGGCGGTGAAGATCTCGGCGTGCTGTGCCGCGACGCGATCGAGATGAGCCGTCGCCTCCTCGTGCTGAAGGTCGCGCCGGCCGCGCCCTTCGTGGATCTGACCCCGGCCGAGGCTGCCGAGCTGAAGGCGGTGGCCGAGCCGGTGTCCGCGGACGAGCTGGTCTACGTGCTCCGCGCGTTCATCGAGGCCGACGCCGAGATGCGGCGGTCACCCCATCCGCGGGTGGAGCTGGAGATCGCGGCGGTGCGCGCGACGCGACGGCCGCAGCCGCAGGCCATCGAGACGCTCATCGGCAAGCTCGAGGAAGCCGAGGTGCGGCTGCGCCAGATGCCGCCCGCCACGGGCGCGCCCGCCCGGGCCGTGGTCGTGCAGGAGACGCTGCTGGACGCGCGGCCGGCATCCGCGCCGCCATCGCGCGGGCCCGCGCTCGCGCCGTCGCCGCCCGTCGCCGCGCCGGGGCCGCCGCGTGCCGCGATGTCGGCCCCCGCCGGGGGCGGGCGGGCCGTCGAGGTGGAGCCGCTCGTGGAGGTTGCCGCGGCGGACATGACAGCCACCGAGCCCGCGCTGACCCCCGCCACGGAGCTCGAGCCGGCGTGGGAGCGGGTGGTCGCCGACGTCACGAAGCGCAAGGCGCTGCTGGGCTCGGTGCTCCAGCACGCCTCGCCGCTCCGGGTGCAGGACGGGGTGCTCACGCTGGCGCTTCAGGCCAGCGGCTTTCACCGCGAGATGCTGAACGATCGGGGCAATCGAGAGCTGATCAACGAGGCGGTGCAGCGCCACGTGGCGGGCGCGCAGCGATTCGAGCTCGACAGCGCCGCGGGCGCGACGGGCCCGGGCGGGGCGCGGAGCCATCCGGCCGTGCAGGCCGCGCTGAACGCATTTCAGGGCGAGGTGGTCGCGGTGCGGCCGCGGACCCCGGAGGAAGGAGAGTCACGGTGAAAGGCTTCGGCAACATCATGAAGGAGGCCCAGAAGCTCCAGGCCCAGATGGAGCAGCTCCAGGCCGAGGCGGGCAAGAAGACGGTGGAAGCCACCGCGGGCGGGGGTATGGTCACGGTGGTGGCCAACGGCAAGCAGGAGATCGTGTCGATCAAGATCGACCGCGAGGTGATCAACCCCGAGGACGCGCAGATGCTGGAAGACCTGGTCCTGGCGGCGAGCAACGAGGCGCTACGCAAGTCGAAGGAGATGGTGCAGGCCGAAATGGGCAAGATCACGGCCGGGCTCAAGATCCCCGGGCTCGGCCCAGGGCTCGGGATGTAATGGCCTATTACCCGGAGCCGGTGGCGCGCCTCATCGAGGCGCTCCAGCGCCTGCCTGGCATCGGGCCCAAGACGGCGCAGCGCCTCACGTTCTTCCTGCTCAAGCGCCCGGCGCCCGAGGTGGCCGCGCTGGGGGAGGCGCTGACCCAGCTCAAGCAGCTGATCGTGCACTGCTCGGTCTGCTTCAACGTGACCGAGCTGGATCCCTGCCGGATCTGTAGCGACCCCCAGCGGGAATTCCGCACGCTCTGCGTGGTCGAGGAGCCGAACGATCTGCTCGCACTCGAGCGCACCGGGGAGTTTCGCGGCCGGTACCACGTGCTGCTGGGCGCGCTCTCGCCGCTCGACGGCATCGGGCCCGAAGATCTGAGAGTGCGGGAGCTGCTGGTCCGGCTCGAGGGCACCGAGGTCGAGGAGGTCATCCTGGCCACCAACCCGAGCGTCGAGGGCGAGGCGACCGCCATCTACCTCGCCAAGCTGCTCAAGCCGCTCGGCATGCGGATCACCCGGATCGCGCGAGGGCTGCCGGTGGGCGGCGACCTCGAGTACGCCGACGAGGTGACCTTGTCCAAGGCGATGGAAGGCCGGCGGGAGATGGGGTAGCGGAGCTTGGCGCGGGTCGGGGCGTGTGGTAGAACAAGAACCGGCTCCCTCCTGGATTCCCCGATAGCTCAATGGTAGAGCATCCGGCTGTTAACCGGAGGGTTGCAGGTTCGAGTCCTGCTCGGGGAGCCACTCCTCTCCCGATGCTATAATTCGCCCGTGACCCCGCTGACCGACGCCCGCAAGAGATCCCTCCGCCGCGAGATGGAGACCCTGCTCGGGCCGGGCTCCGTCCTGTCCGATCCCGAAGAGCTGTTGGTCTACGAGTCGGACGGCCTCACCCTCTTCCGCGCCCTCGCCGATTTCGTGGTGTTCCCCCGGAGCGCCGAGCAGGTCTCTGCCCTCGTCAAGCTCGCCGGCCGCGAGGGCATTCCGTTCGTGGCGCGCGGGGCCGGGACCGGACTCTCCGGCGGCTGCCTCCCCGCCGAGGGCGGCCTCGTCATCTCGCTGATGCGGATGAATCGCGTGCTCGAGGTGGACTACGACAACCAGATCGCGGTGGTGGAACCGGGCCTGGTGAACCTCCACCTCTCGTGGGCGGTGGGGCCGCAGGGGTTCTACTACGCGCCGGATCCCTCGAGCCAGCAGGCCTGCACCATCGGCGGCAACATCGCCAACAACTCGGGCGGCCCGCACACGCTGAAGTACGGGGTGACGACCAATCACGTGCTCGGCCTCGAGGTCGTGCTGCCCGACGGCGAGCTCATGTGGCTCGGCGGCAAGACGCGCGATCCGCAGGGCTACGATCTGGTCGGTCTCTTCGTGGGCTCCGAGGGCACCTTCGGCGTCGCGACCAAGATCGTGGTCCGCATCCTCAAGAAGCCGCAGGCCGTGAAAACGGTGCTGGCGGTCTTCGACCACGTGGACCAGGCTTCCGAGGCGGTCTCCGCCATCATCGCCCGCGGGCTCGTGCCGGCCGCGATGGAGATGATCGACCAGCTCACGATCGAAGCGGTGGAGGACGCCTTCGGCTGCGGGTATCCGCGCGACGCGGCCGCCGCGCTGCTGATCGAGCTGGACGGCCTCGCGGCGGGCATGGAGGCGCAGGCCGAGCGCGTCGTGCAGGCCTGCCGCGACTGCGGCGCCCGCGACGTGCGCGCCGCGCGCGACGAGGCGGAGCGCCAGCTGCTCTGGAAGGGCCGCAAGTCGGCCTTTGGCGCCTTCGGCCGCATCTCGCCCGCCTACATGGTGATGGACGGCGTCATCCCGCGCACCAAGCTGCCCTACGTGCTGGGCCGGGTGAACGCGATCGTGGCCGCCCACGGGCTCCGTGTGGGCAACGTCTTCCACGCGGGCGACGGCAACCTCCACCCGAATATCCTCTACGACCCGCGCAAGCCGGGCGAGGAGGCGCGGGTGGTGGCGGCGGGGGCCGAGATCCTCAAGGTCTGTGCCGAGGTGGGCGGCTCGATCTCGGGCGAGCACGGCATCGGGCTCGAGAAGTCCGACTACATGCCGTTCATCTTCTCGGAGGCCGACCTGGCGTGCATGCACCAGGTGAAGGACGCCTTCAACCCGACGGGCCTCTGCAACCCCGGCAAGATCTTCCCGAGCAACAAGGCCTGCGTCGAGGTCGGCCCGGCCTACCGTCCGCACCCGATCGAAGAGAAGGGCCTCGCTCAGCGCTTCTAGCGCGGGACTCTGGAGGCTCCCCGTGCCGTCTCTCCTGCCCGACAAGCTGCGCGCCATCGTCGGCGCGCCTCATGTGCTCACGGGCGTCGACTGCTCGCCGTACGTCATCGAGGGCCGCGCCCCCGAGGCGGTGGCCTTTCCCGGCACGAAGGAGGAGGTCGCGTTGCTGCTGCAGGTCGCGAGCGAGGCGGCGCTGCCCGTCACGCCCTGGGGCGGCGGCACCAAGATGGCGATCGGCTCGCCACCCAACCGAGTCGGCCTGGTCCTCGGGCTCGGGCGCCTGAACCGGATCCTGGAGCACGAGCCCGGCGACCTCACCGTGACCGTCGAGGCCGGGCTCACCCTGGACGCGCTGCAGGCCGCGCTCGGCGCCCGTGGTCAGTGGCTCTCGCTCGACCCGGGCTCGTCGGATCGGGCCACGCTCGGCGGGATCCTCGCCAGCAACGCCTCGGGCCCGCGGCGGCATCTCTACGGCACCGCGCGCGACCTGGTCATCGGCCTCACCGTGGTCACGGCCGACGGCAGCCTCGTGCGGGGCGGCGGCAAGGTCGTGAAGAACGTGGCGGGCTACGATCTGCCCAAGCTCTACGTCGGCTCCTGCGGCACGCTCGGCGTGCTGGTCGAGACGACGCTCAAGCTCCGCCCGCGGCCGGACGTGGACCGGCTCGTGGTCGCGCGCTTCGCTCGCATGAAGGATGCGGGCCCCGCCGCCCGCGCCCTGCTCGGCTCCGATCTGCTCCCGTCCGCCGTCGAGCTGGCCGACGGCGAGGCGCTGCGGGCGCTGGGCCACCGCGGCGGCGCCGGCCTGCTGATCGGGCTCGACGGCATCGCGGAGCAGGTTGACTGGGAGGTGGCCGAGCTGGCGCGCCTGCTCGGGCCGCTCGGCCTGGGCGAGTGCACGGTCCTCGACGGCGCCGCGCGGGACGAGGCCTGGCGCGACCTGGCGCGTCTGGGCCGGCCGGGCGCCGAGCACGTGGCCGCGGTCATGAAGTGGGCGGTGCTGCCCTCCCAGGTGGCCGAGCTGATGGAGGCCGGCGCCGCCGCCGCCCAGCGCAGCGGGCTCGGCGCGGCGCTCACCGCGCACGCGGGCGTCGGGATCGTCACCGCGATCCTGTCGGGCGGCCTCGATACCAATGCGGTGGTGGCCACCCTCACCGAGTGGCGCACGCTGGCGGGCAGCGTGGGCGGCCAGGCGATGGTGGAGTGGGCGCCGCTGGCGGTCAAGGAGCGCGTGGCGGTGTGGGACACGCCCGGCCCTACGCTGCGGCTGATGACCCGTCTCAAGGAGCGCCTCGATCCGCGCGGCATCCTGAACCCCGGCCGCTTCGTGGGAGGCATCTGACCGATGGCCCATCCGCCCGCGGTTCACCCGGCGCCGACGGAGGCTGGCCCCACGCCGCCGCTCACGTTGCATGGAATCAGCGTCGAGGGCGTGGACCGCTGCGTGCATTGCGGGCTCTGCCTCGCCTACTGCCCGACGTTCTCCGAGCTGGGCACCGAGATGGATTCCCCTCGTGGCCGGATCCTGCTCGTGAAGTCGCTCGCCGAGGGCCGCATCACGCTGACCGACTCCACTGCGGCCCACCTCGATCTCTGCCTCGGCTGCCGCGCCTGTGAGACGGTCTGTCCCTCCGGCGTCCCGTACGGCCAGCTCATCGAGGCGGCGCGCGCCGAGATCGAGCGGCAGCGCCCGGGCGGCCTGCTGAGGCGGCTGTTCCGCTGGGTGAATTTCCAGGTGCTGCTCCCGCATCCCCGGTTGCTGCGGCTGGCCGCCAGCGGTCTTCGCTTCTACCAGGCGAGCGGGCTGCGCACGCTTGTGCGCGGTTCCGGGCTCCTCCGCCTGTTGCCCGAGTCGCTCCGCCACTGGGAGCCGTTGCTCCCCGACCTGCCGCCCGCGGCCGATCGAGCGCCGCTGCCCGAGGTCACGCCGGCCGACGGCCCGCGGATGGCCCGCGTGGGGCTCCTCACCGGCTGCATCCAGCAGGCCGTCTTCGGGCCGCACAACCGCGCGACCGCGCGCGTGCTGGCCCGGAACGGCATGGAGGTGTGCGCCCCGCGCGCCCAAGCGTGCTGCGGCGCGCTGCACGCCCACGCCGGTGAGCACGCCACCGCGCTCGAGCTGGCGCGCCGGACCATCGAGATCTTCGAGCGCGCCGACGTCGAGGAGGTAGTCGTCAACACGTCCGGCTGCGGCGCCCACATGAAGGCGTACGGGCTGCTGCTCGCTGACGATCCGGCATGGCGCGAGCGGGCGGCGCGCTTCGCGGCGCGCGTGCGCGACGTCTCCGAGTTCTTGGCCGAGCGGCCCCTGCGCGGCCCCCTCGGTCCGGTGCGTCGCACCGTGACCTATCACGATCCCTGTCACGTCGTGCACGGCCAGAAGATTCGCACCCAGCCGCGCGCCCTGCTGGCCCAGATCCCGGCGCTGCGGGTGGTCGAGCTGATGGAGGCGGACTGGTGCTGCGGCTCGGCGGGCACCTACAACCTGACGCAGCCGGAGATGGCCACGCGGCTTCAGGAGCGGAAGATCGCCCACGTGCTGGCCACCGGGGCCGACGCGGTGGTGACCGCCAACCCCGGCTGCATCATCCAGATCGCCCAGGGCCTCCGGGCCCAGGGCTCGCCGGTCCAGGTACTTCACATCGTCGAGCTCCTGGACCAGGCCTATGACGCGGAGCCGTCGCGCCCAGGCAGCGCGCCCCGGGCCGGGTAAGCGGCGGCGGCCGGTGGCGCGCGTCAAGGTGCTCGAACTGGCCGACCTTCCACCCGGGAAGGGCGTCCCCGTCACCGTGAACGGGCGTGACGTTGCGGTGTTCCGACGCGGGGAGGAGATCCTGGCCATCGACAACGAGTGCCCGCATCAGGGCGGCAGCCTGTGTGACGGCTGGGTGGAGGGCGAGATCGTGGTCTGCCCGCTCCACGGCTGGGAGTTCGACATGCGCTCGGGCGCCTGCATGACCGTGCCGGGGGAGCGCGTGCCGCGCTATACCGCGACGATGGAGGGCGGCGCGATCTACCTCGAGGAAGCCGAGTGAGCGAGGCCGACCGCGTTCCCCGGGAGCACAAAGCCAACGCGCCCCGCGCGATCGGCTGCTTCGTCCTGACGATCTCGGACTCGAAGACGCCGGAGACGGACACGAGCGGGACCCTCATCCGCGAGCGGCTCGCCCAGGCCGGGCACACGGTGGTTGGCCACGCCATCGTGCGCGACGAGCCCAGCCAGGTCACCGCGGTGGTGCGTCAGGGCTGTGGCGATCCCGCCGTCGAGGCGTTCATCCTCACCGGCGGCACCGGGGTGACCTCGCGCGATTCCACCTTCGAGGCGGTGGAGTCGCTGCTCGAGAAGCGGCTGACCGGCTTCGGCGAGCTGTTCCGGATGCTCTCCTACCAGGAGGTGGGCGCCGCCGCCATGCTCTCCCGCGCCCAGGGCGGCGTGGTGCAAGGGCGTGCGCTCTTCTCCCTGCCGGGCTCACCCAACGCCTGCCGTCTCGCGCTCGACAAGCTGATCCTGCCCGAGCTGGGCCACGTCCTTCGCGAGGTCCGGCGGTAGTCGCGCGCGGGCGCGTCGAATAAGAAGTACGGTCCGGCCGTCTGGTTTTCCGCACAGGGCCGGCCTCACGCGCGCTCGCGGTATACTTGGAGTCCGGTCCCCGAGCACCACATCCCAGGAGGCTTGCAGATGCGTGTTCCGGCTCTTCCCCTCGCGGTCGTCCTGTCGCTTGCGTTGAGTTCCCTGGTCGCGGCCCCGGGCCGAGCGGCGGAGCCGCTCTGGAAGGAGAGCCAGGGCGCCACGGCGCCGCCGGACATCGTGCGGCTCAACGACTTCATGCACGATCTCTCCGAGCGGCTGAAGTCGTCGCTGGTGCAGATCCGGGTGCGGCGCGCGGTCGAGCCGCAGGAGGGGCAGGAGCAGCAACCCAATGCGCCGAACGCGCCCGACGAGCGGCGCAGCTCGGGCTCGGGCTTCATCATCCGCGAGGACGGTTATCTGGTGACCAACGCCCACGTGGTCGGCGACGCCGAGCGCATCCAGGTGCGGCTCAGCGACGGACGTCGCTTCGACGCGAAGCTGATCGGCCTCGACGAGCGGGTGGACCTGGCGCTGCTCAAGATCGAGGCGAGCGGCCTGCCGGTGGCGCAGCTCGGCGACTCCAACCGGGCCCGGGTCGGCGAGTTCGTGCTGGCCCTGGGGCATCCTTTCGGCCTCGAGCAGACCGTCTCGTTCGGCATCGTGAGCCGCAAGGGCGCCCCGCTCCAGGTGGCCACGCCCGGGTTCGAGTTCATCCAGACCGACGCGGCGGTGAACCCCGGCAACTCGGGGGGGCCGCTCGTGAACATGGCCGGCGAGGTCATCGGCATCAACAGCATGGCCGCGGTCAACGGCTCCATCGGCTTTGCGATCCCGGTCAACCTGGTGAAGGCGCTGCTGCCTCAGCTCGCCGAGAAGGGCAAGGTCGAGTGGGGCTGGCTCGGGGTCACGATCGCCGAGGTGCCGGACGACGACGTCGCCAAGTTCGGGCTGAAGGAGGCCAAGGGCGTGCTGATCCGCCAGGTGGTGGCCGGCCAGCCCGCCGATCAGGGCGGCATGAGGGCCAACGACGTGGTGCTCTCGGTGGACGGCTCGCCGGTGGAAGGCCCCCCCGACCTGCAGCGGATCATCTCGAGCACGCCGGTCGGCCAGATCGTGCGCATCTCGCTCATGCGTGAGGGCAAGGAGACCGAGGTCGCGGTGAAGGTGGGCGCCTATCAGGCCGGACCGCGGGCACCTCGCCGCGTGGTGCCGGGCCCGACGCCGCGCCAGCCGTCGCCCCAGCAGCCGCCTCAGCCGCCGCGCTAGGCCGGTGCGCCGGCCCGTCGGGCGCCTCGCCGGTCATCTCGCGCTCGCGGTTTCACTCGCGACGGTCGCCGGCTGGCTCCCGGCCCCGGCCTGGGCCGTCCAGGTGGACGCGCTCTTCCCCTCGGACCGCCTCACGGTCCAGGACGCCCGCCAGCTCACCGGGCGCCGGGTGGCGCTTCCGCCGCCGGACTGCGGCGCCGATCCCTCGGGCTGCGACGAGGTCCGGCTGATCAACGAGCTGGACGGCTTCAGCGTCAACCCGCGCGTGGCCATGCGCTTCTCCGGCCCGATCGGGCTCGAGAGCGTGACGCGCGCCTCCGCCTTCATCCTGCCGCTCTGGTCGGAGCCGCTGCCGTCGCCGATCGCGCTGGCTCAGCTGGTCTGGGATCCCGAGAGCCAGACCCTCTATGCGCGACCCTCGCGCTCGCTGCTCCAGGACCGCCGCTATGCCCTGGTGCTGACCACCAAGATCCAGGACGACGCCGGCCAGCCGCTGACGCCGTCGCCGGCCGGAGCGCGGCTGACCGAGGCCGCCCAGGGCGTGTCCGCTCAGGGGCTCGTGTTCCAGCGGCTCAAGGCCCTCGGCGTGGCGCACGGAGAGGTCGCCGCCGTCTCGGTCTTCACGACCCAGAGCGTGACCGCCGGGCTCGAGCAGATGCGCGCGGCGCTCGACGCCATGCACGCGCCCTCGCTGCGCTTCGTCCTCGGCCCGGGCGGGTCGCATTCGGCCTACGCGCGCGTGGAGCTGGACGGCATCGAGCTCCGCCGGCAGGTCTCGACCGATCCGGCGGCCCGCTTCGAGGAGCCGGCCAAGCTCCCGCTGCTCCTCGTGCCGCCCACGGACGTGCGCACGATCGCCTTCGGCCGCTTCGCCAGCAAGTCCTTCCTCACCGGCGACCGCCATATCCCGGCCACCGCGACGCGGGCCGAGATGCCGGCGGTGCAGGGCGCGGAGGACGTGGACGTCACCGTGTTCCTTCCGGCGGGGACCCGGCCGCCCGCCGGCTGGCCGGTGGCGATCTTCGGCCACGGGTTCGGCAATGATCGCCATCTGGTCCCGATGACGGTGGCGGGCACGCTGGCGCATTTCGGCTTCGCCACCGTCGCGATCAACGTGGTGGGGCACGGCGGCGGCCCCGACGGCACGCTCACCGTGCTGCGCAGCGGCCGCGAGCCGATCAGGCTGCCCGCGGGCGGTCGCGGCATCGACCAGGACGGCGACGGTCGCATCCGCTCCACGGAGGGCGTCGGCACTCGCGCGGGCACGCCGCTGACGCTGATCGGCAGTCGCGATGGGCTGCGCCAGACCACCGCGGACCTGATGCAGCTGGTTCGCGCGATCCGGCGCGGCGTGGACGTCGACGGCGACGGCCGCATCGACCTCGACCGCGAGCGGATCTACTACGTCGGCCAGTCCTTCGGCGGTATCTACGGCACCCTGCTGATGGCGGTGGATCCGCTGGTGCGGATCGGCGTGCTCAACGTGGCGGGCGGGCCCATCGTGGAGATCGCGCGGCAGTCGCCGGCATTCCGCGGGCTCGTCATGGAGCAGCTCAAGCAGCGGCGGCCGCCCCTGATGAACGGGGAGACCGACTTCGCGGAGTCGATCCCCCTGCCGGGCGAGGCGCCGATGCGGACCCCGGCGCCCGGCGCGCTCGAGATCCAGGCGTACTTCGACCGGGCCGAGTGGATCACCCAGAGCGCCAACCCCGTCGCCTTTGCGCCGTACCTGAGGCTGGCGCCGCTCCCCGGGGTGGGGCCGAAGGCGGTGCTCTATCAGTGGGCGGTCGGTGATCTCACCGTGCCCAATCCCACCACGCTGGCCCTGCTGGGGGCCGGGCAGCTGCAGCCCGTGTCATCGCTCTACCGTCACGATATGCTCGTCTCCGGCATGTCGGATCGGCTCAAGGACCCGCACGGGTTTCTCACGTGGACCGCGTTTCCCGAGGGGCACGCCATCGGGCGGGCCGCCCAGGAGCAGGTCGCGCGCTTCTTCGTCTCGGGCGGCCGACAGATCGAGCGGGTGGCGCCGCAGTTCGAGATCGGGGGCAGCCTGCCCGCCGAGGCGCGTTGAGATGAAGGCGACCCTGCTCGGCACCGGCTCACCCCCGCCCAACCCCAAGCGGCGCGGGCCCTCGACGCTGCTGGCGCTGGGCGACGAGCGCTTCCTGGTGGACGCGGGCTCTGGCGTAGGCGTTCAGCTCGTGCAGGCGGGCGTACGGCCCTACGACTGGCCGCGCGTGTTCATCACGCATCACCACTCCGACCACGTCATCGACCTGGGCCACCTCCTGATCACGCGCTGGATCGTGGGCCAGAACGCGCCGCTCGAGGTGTGGGGGCCGGCGGGCACGCGCCGGCAGATGGACAAGCTGCTGGACTATCTGCACTGGGACATCGAGGTGCGGCGCTCGCACATGCACGACCGCCCGCCGCCCGCGGTGACGGTGACGGAGGTGGAGGAAGGGCGCGTCATGGAGGCGGGCGGCGTCACCGTGAGCGCGTTCCTGGTCGAGCACGATCCGGTGAAGCCGGCTTTCGGCTACCGCTTCGAGGGCGGCGGCCGCACCGTGGTGATCTCGGGCGACACGCGGCCTTGCGAGAACCTGATGCGCTGGAGCCGCGACGTGGACTGCCTGATCCACGAGTGCTGCGAGATGGCCAAGACCTCCTGGTATCCCGGCTGCGGCTGGCCGACGTTGGAGGAGAAGATCCGCGATCTGGCCTCGTACCACACCCAGCCCGACGAGCTGGGTCGCGTGGCCGCGGGCGCGCGGGCCCGCAAGCTCGCGGTCACGCACCTGATGCCGGGCTCCGAGCCCCGCGAGCTGGAGGCGGCCGCGCGGAAGCACTATGCCGGCCCGCTGGTGGTGGGGAGCGACCTGCTCGAGGTCTAGCGGACGGCCGCCGCGGGTGGCTACGCGCGCAGCGTCGCGAGCACCTCTCTGACCCAAGCGTCGTCGAGCGTCGGCGGCGGAGCATACGTGATCCCGCTGACGATCCGCACGTCGCCTTCCGACTCGTCAGGCGTATCCTCCAGCACGTCCTCGACGGCCAGGCTGAAGCGGGCCAGCCGGCCCAGCCGGAGCGCCGGGCCGCTCGCGCGGGTCTTGATGTAGATCGTGCGCCCGGGCTCGATCAGCAGCAGGGTGCCCACCCCTCTCGCCTCCAGGTTTCGCGCGCTGCGGCTCTCGCCGTTGATGGCCAGGCGCAGCGTCCGCGCGTCCACGGCGAGCCACTCGAGATAGGTGCAGAGCATCGGGTGCAGTGAGCCGTCGGCGCCGAGGGTCACGAAGGGCATCCCGCGCCCCAGGAGCGACGGCAGATCCGCCTGCGAGAAGCGCGCGAGCAGGTCCGGCGGCAGGGCCGGCCCGAGCGAGCGGCTCACCGCGTCAGTAGCCCCTCGCGCGATCGACGGGCTCGCGCAGCGGCTGGCCCGCCAGGAAGCGCTCCAGGTTGTCGGTGAAGAGCTCGGCCACGATGTGATCGCGCTCGGGATGGAGCCCCCCGATGTGCGGCAGTACCGTGATGCCGTCCGTCACCCAGAACGGATGCTCGGCGGGCAGCGGCTCGGTGGTGAAGACGTCGAGCACCGCGCCCGCGATGGTGTGCGCCTGTACGGCTTCGACCAGGTCCGCGTCGGCGATCAGCTCGCCTCGGCCGAAGTTGAGGAGGTACGCGCTCGGCTTCATGCGCTTGAGCCGAGTCGCGTTCATGAAGCCGCGCGTCTCCGGCGTCACCGGCAGGAGCAGCAGCACGAAGTCGGAGGAGGCGAGGACCTCGTCCGTGCCGTCGGGCCCGTAGACGCGCGCCACGTGGGGCAGGGGCTCGGGCCGGCGTCGGGTGCCGATCACGCGGAGCTCGAGCGCCGCCGCCTTCCGCGCCAGCTCCTGGCCGATGGCTCCCAGACCGAGGATGCCGAGCGTCTTGCCGGCCAGCGTCTCCGAGACCCGGCGCCGCCAGTGCCGCTCGCGCTGGTCGATCGTGATCCCGGCGTAGGGCTTGGTGAGATGAAAGAGCGCGCCCAGGATGTTCTCGGGCATCTGCACGCGATGGGTGCCGCGCGCGCCGGTCAAGGTGAGGCCGGCGGGCAGATCCGGCAGCGCCAGCCAGCCCTCCATTCCCGCGGTCAGCGTCTGCACCCAGCGGAGCCGGGGCATCTTCGGGAGGATCCCCGCGCGCGGGCGGAAGGCGAGCAGCTCCTCGCAGCGTGCGAGCAGCTCCTCGGCCGGCGTCTCGGCGAGCGGCACGTGCACCGTTTCCACGCGTGGGCCGAGCCCGGCGCGCTCGAGCGCCTGGCGATAGGGCTCGGGCTCGTTGATCCACATGAGCAGCAGGGGACGATTGGCACGATCGGCGGCGGTCATGGACGGTGAGGCCTCCCGCGGGATGGTAGCCTCGCGGCGCCGGCGGCGGCAAGACCTTCGAGATGGCCGGCGGCGGGTTGCTCGATCAGCAACGCTCCGGTATCGTGGCTGCGCATGCGCGCGCTGGTCATCGGAGCATCCGGGCAGGTGGGCGCAGCTCTGCTGCGCGTGCTGCGCGCGCGTGGCCACGAGGCCGTCGGCACGTGGGCGCATCACGAGTTCCCCGGCCTGATCCGCCTCGACTTCGCCGATGCCCGCGCGGTGGAGCGCGTGATCGGCGAGGCGCGCCCGGACTGGGTGCTCTGCCCCGCGGCGCTGAGTCACGTGGACTACTGCGAGGAGCATCCCGACGAGGCCTTCGCCGCGAACCTCCACGCCCCGCTCGCCGCGGCGCAGGCGGCGGCGCACGCGGGGGCGGGCTTCGTCTACTACTCGTCGGACTACGTGTTCGACGGGTTGGCGGGGCCGTACGCCGAGGAGGCGCCGCCTCGGCCGCTCGGCGTCTACGGCCGGAGCAAGGCCGACGGCGAGCAGGCCATCCAGGGCGCGCTCGAGCGCGCCCTGGTGCTCCGGACCAGCGTCGTCTACGGCCCCGAGCGCCAGGAGAAGAACTTCGCCTACCAGCTCATCCGCGCCTGCCGCTCGGGCCAGCCGTTTCGACCCGCGATAGACCAGCGGGCCAGCCCGTCCTACAACGAAGACGTGGCCGCGGCGACCGTGGAGTGCTGCGAGCGCGAGCTGCGCGGCATCTGGCACCTGGCCGGCGCCGACACCCTCGACCGCATGGCCTTCGCGCGCCTGGTCTGCCGCGTGTTCGACCTCGACGGCTCGTCCCTGACGCCCGCGACCACCGCCGAGCTCAAGCAGAAGGCAGCGCGGCCGCTCGACGGCGGCCTCCGCGTCGCCAAGGCGCGGGCCCAGCTCGCCACCCGGCTCCGTGGCGCCGAGGACGGCCTGCGCGCGATGCGCACCGCCCTGGCGGCGGGCGCGCCGGGTGGCTGAGCGGCCGTTGACCACCCCAGAAACATACGGTACCCTCACAACTTGGCTGTCGTCCCGGGACGGTGACCGTAGCTCAATTGGTTAGAGCACTGG
>Ga0210384_10002954_pt1 | contig 20160 bp, 16 predicted proteins | sample IncBWH2MmetaG_FD_160574 | JGI IMG/M metagenome (GOLD analysis project Ga0210384, IMG submission 160574) | Forest soil microbial communities from Barre Woods Harvard Forest LTER site, Petersham, Massachusetts, United States - Inc-BW-H-2-M | ecosystem: Environmental > Terrestrial > Soil >...
TTCCTATCATCCTTATCCCCTGCGCCGCATGGGCGTCGTCACCTGAGGCAAGAGCCGGGTGCGGGAAATCCGCTCGCCCGGATCCGTGGAGGGGGTTGTGAGTAATCATGATCCCTACTCCGACTATTGACGCCTTGTGCGCCTTTCTGCTGGCCTTTGCCATCATGGTTCCGAATGGATTGTGGGCATCCGTGTGCCGCTGGCCTTTTCTCTTGGAATTGGGGCGAGTGTCCTATTGCCTGTACGTGATTCACGTTGCGGTGAATCTAATTTGCCACGAACTCCTATTAAGGCAATCGCCGCGATTCATGGACTGGCCCTCCATGGGGGTAACGATTCTCGCCGCGCTGCTCACCTTTGGCTTAGCGAAACTCTCGTGGAGATTTTTTGAGCATCCGCTGCTCCGGCGAGGCCACGCTTACCAATACTTCCTGAAGCTCCCTCCTTCGTCCGCCGGTTCAGAGCAAAATCCAATCCTCAGAACCAGCGTTTAAGCGGCGAGCATTCTGGCCTGAGCTCCAAATCACTCAAAGACCTGCGACTCGCCAAAATGCCCGATCTGCTGTTAACGGGTTGGATTCGTCTCCTTGCCCGCGCATTACTCCCTTGCTAACCTGTAAGTGAGCCTAGCGCAGCTACTTATGCCTGAACGTTCGTCCATGCTCTCCACGGCCACGCCCGCGCGAGTGAACCTGAGGCCCTACTCGGCGGACCTTCCACTCGGCACTCTGGCCGTTGGCGTGGACAACATCCACCACGATGTTTTTCTGAGCCCCACCTTTGCGGAGACGACGGAGGCTTACCTGCTGGAATTCATCCGCCAAACCGCCAATCTTCCTTTTCTTTCGCAGACCGACCGCATGCAGGCTGACCGGCGCCCATCCGCGCGCCGCGAGGCCGAGCGAAAAGCCGCGCGCGCTCCCGAGGCCGCTTCCTGGAAACGGCAACTTTCTGATCTTCTCAATGCCGGGCTGCAGAAGGCCAAGTACGAAAAAAATATTGAGATTGACCTGCTTCTTCGCGTGACTTTGTTGAAGTACCTGACACAGGAGATCGGCACGCAGTTCGCCAACCTCCTGCTCGAGGCCAAGCAGTGGATCCGCGGGCGCGGCGAACATTTCGATCGCACCGAGCAGGCCCACGTGATCAAGGCCCGCCTGGCCGAATTGCAGGCCGACCGCCGCAATCTGTTCCGGAACGTGGGCCAGCACGTGTTTCAGGCGATTCTGGAGATCGAGGAAAATAGCCTAGGAAGGTCCCGAAAGGCGCTGTTCGGCGACGAGGGATCGACCGCTTCGGATATTTTGAACAACCGGCTGGCCTTTGTCGAAGGCGGCAAGGACGACGTTCTCTTTCTCGAGCAATACGTCCTGCTCGGAAATTACATGCGCGACCAGGACCGCTTCGAGACGTTCGACGCCGTCCTCCTCGATTTTCTGCGGGAATCCATCCTGGCCGGGGATCAGGGAAATGACCTGAACGATTCCTGGCGCGAGCACCAGAAACTGGTGGACAGCGCGGTGGCCTACCGCGCGGAAATCGCGCGTCTCGAGCAAGAGCGCGAAACGTTCGGCCGCAAGCTGGAACGCTCCGAAAGCCTCATGGGGCGCGTAGGATTCGGGTCCGATCCGGCGACTCTTCGCGCGTCCATCTCGGACGTCGAAAAGCGGCTGCGCCACGCGCGCCGGAAATTGGAACAAGTCAATCCCCTCGTCGAAGCATCCCGCGGCGAGGCCGACTATCTGGCCAAGCAATACCAGGAGCGCTTGGGCGACTATTTGAACCAGCCGGAAAACGCGCGCCGCCTGTTCGACTCGGCCGCGCCGGGCGAGCCGCGCGGAGCTGCGGCCGAACAGCGCGCGCGATTGCTCGAGGAATTGATCGTGCGGCTCGAACAGCGGGACTTGCTGGTGCACATTCTGGCCAGCTACCAGTTGCGGAACATCTGTCACGACTATTGCCCGCCGATCCACCTGCAGCAATTGAAAAAAGCGCTGGTCTCGCGCGAGGAATTCAAGCGCGTCGAGGACATCCTGAAGCAATTCCCGGCGCGGCAATATTCCACGCAGCGCATCGACGAACTCTCCAAGAAAATCCGGAAAATGCCGCGCGAAGAAGTGCGCGCCGTGGTCATCCGCTTCACCGAAGATTTCATGCGCCTACGCCGCGATACCCGCAATTATGAACGCTTGAGCGCGGCCATGGAGCGCGTGAACCTGGTGCGCAACGAGCGTACGCGGGAACTTTCGGAAATGAATCGCAGCCTCTACGAGTTCCTGCTGCCGGAAGAAGCCCGGCCGGCCGAAGACCGCGTCCTTTCCCACACCATCATCAAGGCGGACGTGCGCGGCTCGACGAAGATCACGCAGGATCTGCTCGCGCGCGGCCTCAATCCCGCGTCGCTCTTCAGCATGAATTTTTACGAGCCGGTGAAGCGAATCCTGGAACGGTACGGCGCGGCGAAAGTTTTTATCGAAGGCGACGCCCTGGTGCTGGCCATTTACGAAACCGAATCCAACCGAGCGCAGCAACGCGCCGTTTCAAAAGCCTGCGCGCTGGCGCGGCAGATTCTGGCGGTCTCCTCCGCGTACAACGAGCGGCCCGAATCGGCCGACCTGCCGCGGCTGGAGCTGGGCGTCGGAATTGCCTACCAAGGTTCTCCGCCGACATATTGGATGGACACCGATTCGCGGATCATGATTTCGCGCGCGCTGAACCTCTCCGACCGGCTGTCGAGCTGCTCCAAGGCCGCGCGGCGCATGCTCTCGCAAAACCCCTCGCTGTTTCGCCTGTTCCTCTTCCAAACCATGACCGAGGGCGTGGCCGAGGACGAGGCCGACGAATTCCTGATTCGCTTCAATCTGAACGGCGTGGAATTGAACGATGAAGGTTTTCAAAAACTGCAGGAAGAAATCGCGCTGACGCCGCTCGAAACCGATTGCGTCATGCCTTGGGGCAAGGAACGCGTCACGTTTTTCTTCGGAGAAACCCCCGTGGGCGAGGGGCTCGAGCCCGTCCTGATCCGCCGCGGATTCGTCCGGCAGATGCTGCCCGGCGGAAAAATCGGCGAAGCCGGCGCGCGCCCCTATTACGAAGTTTGCGTGAATCCAAAAGTATTGGAGCTCGTCGAATACCTCTCGGCTACAGCCGCTGCCGAGCGCACCTGAAATGGCAGGATGGTGCGTGCGGCCCGAGCCGCCGGGCCTGGGGCACGCGAGTCTGATCTATCCATGAGCAGAAGCAAAACCAAAAATAAGCCAAAAAAGTTTACTGCCGGCAACGAAGCGCGGCGCCGCGCGCGCGAACTCGCAGGACCTCCGCCCGCCGCGCGGATCATCCCCGACAAGCGCCTGAAACCGCCCAAACACAAGAAGAAACTAATTGAAGATTAAGTGGGACGGGCTTCAGCCTGTCTGCTTTTGAATTTTTGAAGTTTCCCCCCAAAACAAAACTAGACAGGCTGAAGCCTGTCCTACATGAGCTAATGAATGTGCCGCGTCTTCTTCTGCATGTAATCCATCAGCAGGTACTGGCCCAGCGTGTAGGGCGTGGTGAAGTAGGCTTTGCCGCGACACAGCTCCGTTACTTTTTGCACGAAATGAACGAGGCTGTAATCGCTCGCCAGCATGAACGTGTTGATCAAAATTCCGGAGCGCCGGCAGCGGCCCACTTCCTCGAGCGTTTGCGTCACCACCAGCGGATCGAGGCCGAACGCGTTTTTGTAGATGCGGCCGTCGTCGAGCGTGAGCGCCGACGGCTTGCCGTCGGTGATCATCACGATCTGCTTCATGTCTTTTTTCTGGCGCGACAGGATGCGGCGCGCCAGGCGTAGCCCCTCACGCGTATTCGTGTAGTACGGGCCGACCTGCACGCGCGCGAGTTCCCCGAGCGGCATTTCCTCCGCGGAATCGTGGAACAGCACGAGGTGCAGCGAGTCGCCCGGATATTGCGTGCGGATCAAGTGCGAAAGCGCGAGCGCTACTTTCTTGGCCGGCGTGAAGCGGTCCTCGCCGTAAAGAATCATGCTGTGGCTGCAGTCGAGCATCAGCACCGTGGCGCACGAACTCTGATACTCGGTCTGGTGGACCATCAAATCCGGGTAATCGAGTTCAATCGGAACTTTCGAGCCTTCCCTGCGCACGGCGTTAAACAGCGTCCCGCTGATATCAAGATTCAGCGTGTCGCCGAATTCATAGGGGCGCGAGATGCCGCCTGACTCGATGCCGGTGGCCAGATCGCGCGTGTCATGGCGGCCGAAGCTGCTCTTGCCGAGCGATCCCATCAAATCCTTGAGCGTCTTGAATCCCAGAAAGTCGATGGTCTTGTCGGTGATCTCGAAGCGCGCTTCGTTTTCCCGGTCGCGATCGCGCCCCTGGGCGATTTGGCCGCGCGGCGTTTTGTCCGGGGGACCCGTCACCTGCGGCTGCCCCGTGACGTAGCCCTCTTGCATCAGCCGGTCGATCAATTGGTCGATCAGCTCTTGCATCTTCGCATCCATCTGTTCCGGAGTGCCGTCCAGCAGGTCTTTCAAATCCTGGTTGGGAAGCAGGTCGCCTTCTTCGAGCGCGCGCTGGATCGCCTGGCGCAGGGATTCCATTGATTTTTCCGGGTCCATTTCGGAGAGGCCGTAAAATTGCGATTGGAAGCCGCTCTGCAGGAAAAAGTCGGACAGGCGCTTGACGAGTTCCTGCAGGTCCACGCCGTCGGCCGGTTCGCCGGTGTATTTCGCGTAGCGGATATATTTGGTCATATGCCTTCGCTCATAAACTGACGAATCCGTTGAATCGCCGCCCGAAACCCCCCGCCTCTGAAGAGGCGGGCTATAGCAAATCTCCGGTGCGCGTGCAATTGCTGTAGCCTCGGTCTTCAGACCCGGGGACTTTTTCCCGCGTCTGATAAACCCACTTTTGAAAGCGCCATGAGCAAATCAAATCATGCCATCGCTCCTAATTGAACTGGCGCCGCGGCGGACGCGGCTGCTGCTCGCGCGGCTCGGGCGCCTTGGGACGTTCCGCGTGATAGCCGCGCTCTTCATTGCGGCTGATGCGTTTATGCGCCCACAGCCCTTCGAGAATGAATTCCGCCGCTGCCGCCATTCCGGCCGGGCCGCCGCGGCCATCGGCGCCCAGGCGATCGATATGATCCATCAGCCCCTGAATTTTCTTGAGCTGCGCGAGGGCTTCCGCCGCCGGAGCGCTCTCCGGCACTTTCAGTTCGCCGCCCAGTTCAAACCATTGCACCACCGGCTGAAGATTCGCGCCCTCCAGGCGGTTGGAAAAAACCTTGCCCACCGCGCCGCGAATCAGCTCGCGCGCGATATTTTCCGCGCCGCGCAATTCGCCTTCGTACTCGAGCTCCATTTTCCCGGTGATGGCCGGAAGCGCGGCATACACATCGGCGATGCGCGCCGTGGAGCGCGCTTCGCGATTGCGCACGGAGCGCTGCTCCGCGCTGCTGACCACGCTTTCCAGGCACGCAATCGGCAGGCGCTGGCTCACGCCGGAGCGCTTGTCAATGCGCTTGTCATCGCGCGCGAGAAATGCCACCAGCTCGACGACTTCGCGCAGGTAGTCGGGTATATCTACACTGGACCTCCCGCCATCGCGCTTGACCCACGCTTCCTGCGAGGTGATGGAAACCCCTTCCTCCACCGTGGCGGGATAGTGCGTGCGAATTTCCGAGCCAATACGATCCTTAAGCGGCGTAATAATTTTTCCTCGCGCTGTGTAATCGTCGGGGTTTGCGGTGAAGACCAGCAGCACGTCGAGCGGCATACGCACCGGGTAACCCTTAATCTGAATGTCGCCTTCCTGCATGATGTTGAACAGACCGACCTGGATTTTTCCGGCGAGGTCGGGGAGCTCGTTCACGGCGAAGATGCCTCGATTGGCGCGAGGCAGCAGGCCGTAATGAATCGTGAGTTCGTCGCCCAGCGAGCGGCCCGAGCGCGCCGCTTTGATCGGGTCCACGTCGCCGAGGATGTCGGCGATGGTGACGTCGGGCGTTGCCAGCTTCTCGACGAAGCGCAGATCGCGCGGCAGCCACGAGATTGGCGCGGCGTCGCCCTTCTCCGCGATCAAATCGCGGCATGCGCGGCACAGCGGCGCGAGCGGATCGTCATGAATTTCGCAACCGGTAATGTAGGGAATTTCCTTATCGAGAAAGTCGATCAATCCGCGCAAGATGCGGCTCTTCGCCTGGCCCCGCAAGCCGAGCAAAATAAAATTGTGCCGCGCCAGAATCGCATTGGCGATCTGCGGCAGGACGGTCTCTTCGTACCCGTGAATCCCCGGAAAGAGCGGCTCGCCGTCTTCCAGCTTCTGCAGAATGTTGGCGCGAAGTTCGTCTTTGACGCTGCGGCGCGCCGTTCCAGGCGCGTAGCCGGGAAGCTTCCGCAATTCGCCGAGCGTTGCAGGTTTGGTGGTCATCGAGGGCCCCTAATCGATTTGCATCACCATTATATGCCACACGGAGGATTACTGCAGAGTTCAGAAAAAGCAGGAAGTGGCGCGGGCTTCAGCCTGCGGGGTTTGGTTCTTGCAAGAACGAACCCCACAGGCAGAACAGGCTATGGAAAAAAGATCGTCCACCATTTTGTTATTCCGAGCGAAGTGAGGAATCTCTCTTTCTTTTCGTAAATCTAAATGGAGGAGACATTCCTCGCTTCGCTCGGAATGATAAAAAGTTATTTTCCGCAGTCTGCCGTCCTGCGCGCTTACAGCTTGCCGTGGCCGTTGCCCGCTGCTTTCCCTCGAACGTGCTCCCGCTTTTGCAGTTGCGGATACCAATCGTCGAGATGCGCAACGAGTTTTTCCTGCCGCTTTGCTTCCGAGCGAATTTCCAGCAAGCCCTGGCGAATGGCCACATCCACAGGCAATTCGGAGGCCACATGGTAGGCGAGCGAAATGCCGCCCTCGGTTTCAAAGCGCGGCGCGTCTTCCCCGTAAAGAATCTGGTGACATTGGTTGCAGAGCTTCTCCAGCCGTTCGGAAACGGCGGAATCGAGTTCCGTGAAATCCTCCTCGAGATATTCGACGTCCGCTTCCAGATAAGGCTTCTCGTCGTGCGTGCGGATTAATTGGAACGCGCTTTGGCCCGCGGTCAGAATATCGGAGCGGCCATCCTCATATTCCTTCAAAATTTTCACGATCATCGCGGAGCAGCCCGTCTGGGCCACCGTTCGCTCGCGCATATATACAATGCCGAACGGGGATTGCGTGTCAATGCAGTGCCGCGTCATTTGCCGGTAGCGGGGCTCGAAAATGTGCAGCGGCACGGCCTGGCCGGGGAAGAGCACGATGTCTAGCGGAAAAAGCGGGATGCGCGCCGGTTTCATGGACGTCCGCCAGCCATGATAGCAGAAGCCGCCAAACGAATCCGCAGGCGATTCCGCGGATAGTGATGGTTAGGTTTGGCGATTTTAGTAGGACAGCCACTCTTGGCTGTCCGCTTGCACCCAGCCGAAACCGTACGGGACAGCCCAGAATGGCTGTCCTGCTAAATCTTTCCCGCTATTTCTTGCCAAGGAAGACCGTGTCGTACAGCCACCCCGCCACGATGCCGCCGGCCAGCGGCCCAATCCAGTAGACACCGTGATTGTTCCAGTGACTTGCGGCCAGCGCGGGACCAAAGGCTCGCGCCGGATTGAGCGCCGCGCCCGTAAACGGTCCGCCAAACAGCGCGCCCACGGTAATGGAGAGGCCGATGGCGAAGCCCGCGATCTTGTTGAACGCGCCGGGCTCATCCACGGCCGTCGCGAAGACCACGAAGACCAAGAAAAACGTCATGACCGCTTCAAAGATGATGCCGTTGGCGCGCGAGATGCCGCTCGCCAGATCCGGCGTGCCCAGTTGCGCGGGCCCCCAGACATCCACAGGCAAGCGCCGCAGTAGATATGCGGCTGCAACGCCCCCGGCAAGCTGCGCGATCCAATATGCCACCGTGTCAAACGTCGAAATTATGCGAGCGACCCAAAACCCGATGGTAATCGCAGGATTAAAGTGGCCGCCGGAAATGTGGCCGAGCGAACTCACCATGATGCCCATGGCCAATCCATGCGCCAGCGCGATCCCCAGCAGGCCCAGACCAACCTGTCCATTCGTGCTGGTGCGCAGAAATTGATCCGCGCATATCGATCCCACGCCGAAAAAAATCAGCGCAAACGTGCCGATAAATTCAGCGACAAGCTTCTGCGGCTTCGAGTACATGAAGAACTCTTTCTGTGGACTCGCTTAGGGCTGGTCCACCCAGTTTTTCCAATGGGGAGCAGATTCTATGAGAAGACGGTAGGAGGAGTCAAAGACTCAAAATTGCAGTTGGGGTTAGGGTTCGGTAGCACAGGCACTCTTGCCTGTGCGGGCTTGAGAGCCACACACAGGCGCCGCATTCCATGCACGATTGCAAAACCCGCACAGGCAAGAGTGCCTGTGCTACATGGGGACGCCCAAATTCGTTTCCCTTAGCGCGCCGCGCCCAGCGGCACGCTGACCGGCGTCAGCCAGTTATGGCGATCGGGCTTGCTTCCGGTAAGGATCGCGAAAAATTCATCCTGCAGTTTCTTGGTGATCGGGCCGCGCGATCCCTTGCCGATCTTGATCCGGTCGATCGAACGCAGCGGGCTGATCTCCGCCGCGGTGCCCGTGAAAAAGACTTCGTCGGCGATGTACAGCATTTCGCGGGGTATCACCTGCTCGCGCACCTGAATTTTCAACTCCTCGCACAGTGTGATGACCGAGCTGCGCGTAATGCCCGGCAGCACGCTATTTCCCACCGGCGGCGTGTACAGCACGCCGTCCATGGCCACAAAGATGTTTTCGCCGGAACCCTCGCTCACGCACCCGTTCGTGTCCAGAGCGATGCCTTCGGTATACCCGTTGGCGTGCGCTTCCATGTGAATGAGCTGCGAATTCATGTAGTTCGCCGCGGCCTTGGCCATGCTCGGCAGGGTGTTGGGCGCCATGCGATTCCACGAGCTGACGCAGACGTCCACTCCATTTTCGATGGCTTCGGGGCCCAGGTAGCGTCCCCATTCCCAGCAGGCCATGTACACTTCGATGGGGACAGCCGTCCCGCCGACCCCGATGTCCCCGTAGCCGCGCAGCGCGATCGGACGGATGTAGCACGAACTCATCTTGTTCACGCGCACCACTTCCGCGGCCGCGTTGCAGAGTTCTTCAGCCGAATACGGCAATTCCAGCCTGTAAATCTTCCCGGAATTGACCATGCGCTGCATATGTTCGCGGACGCGAAAGATGGCCGGCCCGTTCTTGGTATCGTAGCAGCGAATGCCCTCGAATACCGCCGAGGCGTAACTGACCACGTGGGAAAGGACGTGAATCGTGGCGTCTTCCCAGCGGATCAGTTTCCCGTTGTGCCATATTTTTTCCGTCGGCTTCATCGGCATCGTCGTTCTCCAAGCTGCATTTCAACGCAAATTGTGCGTTGCTCTGAAAGGAACGAGCAAAATTATAGCACAGCGGTTCGCTTTGGCCCTCTGGCGCGAACGCATTACTTCTAAGCTGGCAATGCCAAATTGGTCAGTGCGAGGTGGGCAAAATAATATCTCCAGAAATCGCGGAAAGCCCCTGAAACATAATGCTACTTGAGAATTGCTTTTTGACCTCGTTCGCGCGCGGTGAATGCGTCTCTGGCTCCATGTCTAATGGTTAGGACTCGGACAAGCTTACGTGATTCGTCGACTTCATAGAGGACTCGATAAATGTTTGGCATGGTCCCATACAAAAGGTGGCGGAGGGGCCGATTGGTTCTTCGCGATTCGGGAGCGCGCGGGCAGCGGCGCGGCAATCCTTCCAACGAATAAATAGCGTTCTCGAGGCCGTTAAAGCACCGGCGTATAACCTTGGAATCTTCAGCGGAAAGGAATTCATAAAGATCGTCAAGGTCGCGCGCAGCGCGGCGCGTCAACTCAACGACGTATGCCATATTTGCGCCGCAACGTTTGAAGGACTTCGCGAGCAGGACGGGTCCGGCCGTGGGCAATGTCATCGAGGCCTTGCCGAATGGCTTCAAAGACGTCGGACTGCGCGGCAATGTCCAGCAGGCGCTGATAGGACTCCGCGTCCTGAACGACGGCCTCTGCCTTGCCGTTGATTGTAAGAACCACCGGCCGTTTGGTTTTTTTAAGGCGTTTCATGAATTCGCCGGGCTTGCGGCGAAAGGCGGTCAGAGACTGGATGTCTTTGGAGATGTCGAGCATCGCCGATCCTTTCCAGTGAGCACCTTTAAAGGTGCTCTATCCCGCATCATTTGTAAAGAGAAAAGTTCACTGGCGTCCGGATTCTGCAATGTAAATTCGCTGCCTGAAGAACCAATTCTCCGCGGGTGAGTATTGGACGCCGACCGCTTAGCGGTCCATGCGCTCCAGCGTATACGGTTCCCGGATCGTTTGCAGATTCCGCATGGCGTGGCTGCGCAAATCGCCGTTGACGGTTTCCCAGACGCCCAGCAGGAGGAAGGGAACAACCGCGGCCGCGGCCCAGAGCTTGGCCTGGCGAGGCACCTTCGCTTCCGCCTCCCAGCGGAAGAGCTGCGCCGAAATGATGAAGGCGATCAGCCCACACCCGATGAGGGAAGCGAGATACGACCCGAGCTGCAAAAGATTCGCGTGTTCGATCATGGCACGCTGCAAGCCGCTGACGAGGTACGTAGCGGGCAGATACACGGCAACATTTTGAACCATTCTTGGAAGCATGGGGAACGGAATCGTGGCTCCCGAAATAAAAAGAAACACAAACCAGATGATCTGATTGATGATCTGGGTTTCCTGCATCGTGTTGGTCACGCTGGCCACAATCAGGCCCAGGGACGCAAAAGTGACGATCCCGATCGTAACCAGAATGAACACGGAAAGCAGGTTGCCCAGGCCGGCCATGTGAAAAAGCGATCGGGAAATATAGAACTCAATGGCAATCGTCGGGAGAGTCAGGAAATAGTTGGAAATCAGGCTGGAGCCGAGCATGGCGCTCGCTCCGACCGGCGTGACGCGGAACCGGCGCAATATCCCTTGTTCGCGGAAGGTCACCAATTGGACGCTGAGGCCCCAAAACGTTCCCATCACGGTGAGCGCAAGCACCATCGGCAGAACGTACAGCATGGCCGCGGGCCCCAACCGCCTGAAAAGCTCCGCGTAACCGAACAGAAATGCCATCGGCATAATCAAACTGAAGAAAAAAAACGCGCGATTCCGCATCGCCAGGCGCATGCGGCTCAGCGTGAGCGACCAGGTGTGACTCAGGGGATGGCTCAATCGCGTAACCTTCTCCCGGTCAACTCGAGAAAGATGTCCTCGAGCGTTGGGGTGGAAATTTCCAGGCTCACCAACTCGTTATTCTGTTCTTCCAGATGCTTGACCAGTGCGACAATCGTGCGCGGCACACGCGTCGAATAGAGCAGGTAGTCGTCTGCTTCTGTGCGGCATTCGGCCACGCCTTCCAGCTTGCTGAGCGCGCCGTTGGTTTCGGGCTTGGCCATCCGCACGGTGATCCGCGTAACCGCCGCCGACCGCTGTTTCAGCTCCCGTGGCGTGCCCAACGCAATTACTTTCCCATGGTCCACAATCGCGACCCGGTCGCAAAGCCTCTCGGCCTCTTCAATGTAGTGCGTGGTAATCAGGACGGTTTTCTTGCCCTTCTTCAGCTCCTCAATAATGTCGTAGATTTCGCGGCGTACCTGCGGATCCAGGCCGGCGGTGGGTTCGTCTAAGAAAACGACGCGCGGATCGTTCACCAGCGCCATGGCCAGCGCCAGGCGCTGCTTTTGTCCGCCCGAAAGCTGGGAATAAAAGGCGGTGCGCTTTTCTTCGAGGCCGAAGCGCCCGAGCAGTTCCTGCGTGCCGCGCCGTTTCGGATAAAAGCTGCCAAACAGATCCAGGGCTTCGTGGACGCGCATCTTATCCGGCAGGGCAGTAGCCTGCAGCGCCGCGCCGATCGCGTACTTGAACTCAGCGCCGCTGGTCTGCGGATCGAGGCCGCAAACGCTCACGCTCCCGCCGTCGGGTGTGCGCAGCCCTTCGAGAATCTCGACCGTGCTGGTTTTCCCGGCCCCGTTCGGCCCCAGCAGGCCGAAAACCTCACCTTCGTCGACGGCAAAACTCACTCCGCGCAGCGCTTCCACGTCGCCGTAACGCTTCGTCAGGTTGTTGACTTCAATTGTCGCCCCAAGCAGCATGAGGCTCTATCTATAACACAATCTATTCGCTCGGCGCGAACAGGGCCGCATGGAGGCTGGCCAAGTGGCGCACGCTTCAGCTTGCGGGTTTTTGTCCTTGCAATGACCAACCCCCGCAGGCTGAAGCCCGCGCCACAAAAATCACTTGCGCCGGCGCGCCTTCCCGGGGCTCCACTCAAAATCCCTGAAATTCAGTATTCTCTTCTCGGCCAGCCTGAGCCCTTCCGTTTCGAGCAGCTTGCGTTGCAGCGAGGAGTGCGGCTCGCGGATCAGCAACTTGCCTCCGGCGCCGACGACGCGATGCCACGGCACTCCGCGGCCGCTGGGACAGGCTGCCATGGCGCGTCCAGCAGTTCTCGCTCCGCCGCGCAAACGCAGGGCCTTGGCGAGCCGGCCGTAAGTGATCACGCGGCCGCGCGGAATTTTCTTCACCAATTCGTATACGGGATTCCAATTCATCGGATTCATTCCTGCGATTCCGCAGTCTATCGGTACTAGTTCGAAAGGACTAGCGGCGTCCACCCTTCGAACTATGGCGCGCCGCGGGCCCGCGGCGCACTCTTAGTGTCGCCAAAGAGAATATCAGCATCTAAGTAAGTAGGAGCATTGGGCACCGTCAAGTGAATTCGAAAAAATGCCGATGATGAAAACGTAGGATACTCGAAGGGACAGGAAACGCGGTTGGAACCAGGTGCAAGGGGAGTTACTGATACGAGGCAACATTCCTAAGATTACGGCATCTAAATTGACAGGCGTAGTGGAAGGGTCTTACACTACAGACTGGATGTCGGAGCCGGGAGCTTTCAATGGCCTTTCTTCGCCGCAAAGGGAACACGTTTTATCTGGTGCACAACGTCCGCGAGGGCGACCGGGTCAAACAGCTGCACCTGGCCAAACTCGGGGAACGTCCCCGCATCACCGATGACGTTGTCAGGCAGGTCACCCGTTCCTATCCCTTGGTGGACGTGAACTGGAATGAATTGCGCGAGCAGGTCAACAATCGCATCGAGCTGTTCGATCCCAAGTCCAACCAGATTCAGAAACTCGTTTCCACCCTCCGCACTCTCAATCTTGACCTGGCAGATCTGTTTCCGCCCTTGCTGGACGTTTCGCACGCGCCGGAGGCGGGACAGGAAATTATCACGCAGCTCCGTCTGCTGCACTCCACTGTAGGAGTCAAACTCGACCAGTTTGATCGGGCCCCATATCGGGGTGTGTTCGCAGACCGGAAGTTCCGGTAGGAGAATGGTCATGAGCACGAACCGCTCAGCACAACAACCACTGGACCCCACGCTGAGAAGCGTGGAGTCACAGGAATTCCAGGCGGCCCTGAAGAGCAAGGTCGTCGGCCAGGAAGAGGGAGTCCGCGCGCTGGTGGACCTGTACCAGGTCTTCTGCGCGGGGATGAGCTCGACCGGACGCCCGGTAGGGAACCTGCTGTTCCTGGGGCCCACCGGCTCGGGGAAAACCCGCATCGTGGAAGCGGCGGCGGAGATTTTGTTCGGAGACCCGCGGGCGGTGATCAAGGTGGATTGCGCGGAGTTCCAGCACTCGCACGAAATCGCCAAGCTGATCGGATCGCCTCCAGGCTACCTGGGACACCGGGAGACGCATCCGCTGATCACGCAGGAGGCGCTGGCGCAATATCACAAGGAAGATTTGAAGCTGAGTTTTCTCTTGTTCGATGAGATTGAGAAGGCCTCGGACGCGTTGTGGCAATTGCTGCTGGGCATCCTGGATAAAGCGACGCTAACGCTCGGAGACAACCGGCGCGTGGATCTGTCGCAGACCATGATTTTTCTGACGTCGAACCTGGGCGGTGGAGAAATCACGGAGTTGATGACGGGCGGCATGGGTTTTGTGCAGCCGATGGACAAGACCGAGGACCGGCTGGACCACAAAGTGGAGCGGACAGCGCAGGAAGCGGCGAAGAAGAAATTTTCGCCGGAGTTCATGAACCGACTGGATAAGGTGGTGGTGTTTCATCCGCTGCGGCACGAGCAGTTGGAGCAGATCCTGGAGATCGAGTTGGGGATGGTGCAGCAGCGCGTGCTGGACACGGGGCGCGGCCAATTCCTGTTCCGGGTGGCGCCGGCGGCGAGGAGATTCTTGCTGCAGGAAGGCACGGACATCAAGTACGGCGCGCGCCATCTGAAGCGGGCAATCGAGAAATACGTGGTCTATCCGCTGGCGAACCTGTTGGCGACCGAGCAGATCCGCTTCGGCGACATGCTGGTCGTCGATTGGGACGGCAAATCTCTTCACCTTTCGTTCCAAAAAGAAGGCGAAGGCGCGGTGGTGCCGACTCCATCCAGATCGTCCCGCGGCGCGGCCGCTCAGATCGCTAAGGCGACGGGTGGAAAAGTAATCGAAGCCCCCGCACAAGTGATCGTGCGTGAAGCCAAAGCCCCCGCGGCGTTGCCGACCGGCGCTCCTCCTCCGGTGGCCTCCGGCCGCAAGAAGGTCGATCCGCAGTAGTCGCATCGAGCCTTATATTACGAAACTCTGATCGGGTGGCCCGGAACATGGGGCGCCCTTTTTCTTTGCCGAACGATTCTGATCGTGGCTCCTTGTTTTCGCACGGTTGAAAGGAAAAACTTCTAGCAGTAACTCGTCACCGATTTTCGAACTCGATAATCCAGGCCATGGCTCGCCTGACATCTTTTTCCAATGTATTGGGATCTGGTAACGAAATGGGGGTCTCAGAGGGTTGAGAATGCTCATACTTCGAGTATTCCGTCATCAAATCATCAAAGAGTTGACAGTCATTGTTGCTGATTTTCGCCAGCCGATGAATCTTGCTCTTGGTTATGATGCTCCGGCGAAACCGTTGAACTACATCAGACAACAGAGTGAGTTCAACCATCCTTTCAATGACGATCCGGAAGTCGCTGCAAATTGCCTTGGCGATAATTTCGTAATCGGAGCTAGAGTTACTTAGTATCTTTCTTGCTCGGCCAATTCGACCTAAAAGCTCGCTAAGTGCCGGGGCGGGCTTTTTTGCGTGGATAGGGGTTTCGCTGGGCTCACCGACTCCCCAACTCTCCACGCGCAGCGCAATGATTCTTACGTCGATGTGTGATTTCTTTGCCGCCTCATCTAATAGTGCCATCAGTGAGAGTCGGTGAGTAAAAACAATCACCTGTCTCGATTGGGAAAGTTCTACTAGCCTCGCGACAGTGGCCTCTTCATACGCTTGGTCCAAAGAGGAAATAGGATCATCGAAAATGAATGGCCCGCTTTCTTCGCGAGCTTCGACATCCGAAAGAAATGCTGCGAGGGAAACGATCCTAAACTCACCTTCGCTAAGCACCTCTAGGGCAGCCGCAGGTTTCTTCGAGTTATTCAGCAAAATTTGATGATAGACGTGCCCTTTTTCGGTCCGGGTTTTAACAATTTGTACGCGAATGTGTGGCGCATGAAGCGCGTCAAGCCCGTCCTGAAACCTTTTGACGTAGGCCGAAGTTATAAGCTCGTCCGCCAACGTTGATTTCTTCATGGACAGCGCCTGGGTGCTTGTCAGTTTCTTAGCCTCTTCGAGAAGCCGCACCTCCTTTAATCGCCCGACTTCTGACCCGATGCTGGCGCGTTGCTGTGAAAGCCATTTCTGGGTTTCTAGTTCCTTGCACTTGCGATTAAGCGTGGGACGATTCTCACCCTTCGCGTCCTCATCGAAAGCAAGCGCCTGTTGCTCCAACATTCGCGACCGATCACCTATGAATTTGATCAGATCCCTTGCCGGAGAAGTTGGTACGTCACTGAGGCCCTTTGCTGCAATAAGAGCCTGCCTTCGATCTTCAAGTCTTGCGCAAAAGGAAGTAGTGCTTCCGCGCTCAGCTTCGTCAACCACGCCTACAGAGTCCAATCGCAATTTCAGATCTTCTGGACTAATTCCGCTTAGATCTTCCCACTGGGTCACGGCTTGGGCTTCTGCCGCTGCGGCTTGTGCCTCAAGTCCTCCCTTTACGAACGCCTCAAATGATTTGAAGCGTCGTTTTGCATCGATACCCAGTGGTTGCTGACACAGGACGCAATTCGCGTCCTCTGAAGTGTTCGGGAAAGGGATCCCTAGGTATGCCTCCCTCTCGGAATAGATTCTTGCCTGTTCCCATAGAGACTTCCAGCTTTCACTTCCAACCCCCTTAAGCGGTGCATTGGCAAAGACCATATTCGCATCGACATCTGCTATTTTCCTCTTGGACGCAGCCTCATCGCGCATTGCTATGTACAGCTGGCAATTTGCGTCGGAAAGCCGTTCGCTCCACTTGTCAAGTTCATCCTCGAAGATTGTCAGCTGGGACTTCTGGCGCCGAAGGCCGATCGCTTTTTGAGCAGGATGCGTTTCTGCCAGCCGTTTCGTCAATTCCTCTAGCTCGGCGCTCGATTCTTCCGTCCATGTACACTTATCGTTTATGTCCGTCGTTGTTGTTCGATGACTTAGTGATGCAAACCAATTGGCTGTTTCTGACGCTTGAAATTCGATCGGAAGCATGGGTTTCTTCGTTGGTTTGAACTTGATTTCTGTTTCAATTTTGTTGCTCACTAGACCGCAGAGGTCCGTTAGCGCAGTAAAAAGCCTGAGCAAGAATGGCTCGAATGCGACTTCATTCTCTTCGTTTACATAGATATGGGCACAGTTGTTATCATAAATCTGCACGGCTCTCAGTTCTTCAATCGGGCCCAATTGAGATGACCAAGTAGATTCTTTGGAAACGCCGTCAACGACATATTTGAATCGGCATGACTGCCCCTGTGGGGCGGCTGAGAAGACATCACCGTGAAGGACTCCAGGTTTTCTGGTGCCGCACGCATGCTTCAGCGCGCGAACATATCCAGATTTACCTGAGCCATTTTGGCCGTAGACGATTGTGAGCTGTTCAGCCCCGAACTGGAGGGGAACACGTGGGTGTAGAGCATTAATCCCCCTCAAATCCCCAATCTCGTCGAGGCGCAAACTGCTGCGTTTTTGTGATCCTTGGAGGCCGCCTTTACGGATAGTGATGGGTTTCAAATTCTTGTGAGCAATATTGGTAATGCCGACTTCCGCTTTGCAGAGAGCAATCAGTTCCTCAATGTCGTCCTTTCCGATCTGTGGATTGTTGGCTATACGTCGAGCCGCATCCTGGAGCCACTTGGGGCGTCCCTCGAGCCAATCTTCGATTTCGGCGTATAAAAAGCCCATTGAAGGGTTTCCTTATATCCCGTATAAACTAAAGCCACGACATCAAAGCCACATTTGGGCCTTGCTTTTTCGGAAGCGCAGTCTCACGACTCCGGCATTTCTACCGCTCTACAAGCATGGTTAGCGGTGCAATCTGCCTGGATGAATTGTTGCCTTTTGATTTAATGGTATGGACTTTTGTTTTTGTACCTTGATGGTTCAGGAGGTCATGCCCCTCAGCTAGTGCGTGTTTAATAAGGGCAGACTCAACAATTTCCAAAACTTTTTTCTTCCTTTGTCCTCGGTGTAATATCAATTTAGCGACCAACAGAATACGGCGACCTGACTGTGCATGTTTAAGTCCCATCATGAGATGGACGTTATTTAGTTGCTGCTCAATCCGAGCACTTAATTTTAGTGCCTGGCCGATATATAGAGGGGCGACATGTTTACCGTAGCGGCGAGAAAAAACATATATGCCGGGTTTTGATGGGATGCGGTCCAAACCGACGCACCTGTAAACGAGATTCATGCTTGAGCCGTCCTTCAAGCGCAGGGGTTTCTCCCACTTAAGTTCAATCCTCAAGAGCACCTCAGTGGATCAACATTTGTTTGAAAGCGCCGGACTAGCGAATATCCCTTCACAGGCTCAGTGTAGCCCTGACAGGGGTCCAATTTATCTTTAATTCATTATAAGTAGCTTATAGGTAATTACATGAGGTTAATTTAGCCATCGCCTGGAGCGAGGAGAAGACTAGTGCGACTGAGCCGGAGTTAGAGCCGGCGCTAACGCGACCGCTTTAATGTATAAGCAAAACAAGCCCGACCGAGTCAGGGTCTTCTACCTCAGTCTGTCGGTTTTCTGCAGCATGAGGATGGCGAAAACCAGACAGGCTGCCCTTCATTACATTCAGGGTGAAAAGCCAGTCTTAATCGCGCGCTTTCGGTTTCCAGCGCAACACAGGCTTACGCGCGGCGCCGACTTCGTCCAGGCGTCCAACGCGCGTGGAATGCGGCGCGGTCTTGACGATGTCGGGATTGGCAGCGGCTTCCTCGGCAATCGAGCGCATGGCGTCCACGAAGTGATCGCACTCCTGCCTGGATTCCGATTCGGTGGGCTCAATCATCATGGCGCCCGGCACGATCAGTGGAAACGCCGTCGTGTAGGGATGGAAGCCGTAGTCGATCAGGCGCTTGGCGATGTCCATCGTGTTCACGCCATTCTTTTTCTGCCGCGCGTCGCTGAAAACGACTTCGTGCATCGAGGGCAAGTTAAACGGGAGGTCGTATACGTCCTCGAGTTTCTTGCGAATGTAGTTGGCGTTCAGGACCGCGTCTTCCGTGGCCTGGCGAATACCCGGACCGTAGGCCAGCGTGTAGGCCAGCGCCCGCACCAGCACGCCAAAGTTGCCGCCGAACGCACGCACCCTACCGATGGATTTTGGCTTGTGGCTTTCGAGCGCCAGATGTCCGCTCTTTTCAGCAAGAACGGGAATCGGCAGATACGGTGCGAGAATTTTCTTCACCATCACCGGGCCCGCGCCCGGTCCTCCTCCGCCGTGGGGGGTAGAAAACGTCTTGTGCAGATTGAGGTGCATCACGTCCACTCCGAAGTCGCCGGGTCGCGCGATTCCGGCCAGCGCATTCATATTTGCGCCGTCCATGTACAGGAGCGCGCCATGTTCGTGCAGGATTTTGGCGGCCTCGGAGATGTTTTGCTCGAACACGCCGAGCGTCGAAGGATTCGTCACCATCATGGCGGCCACGTCGTGATTCACAATTTGTTTCAGGCGCGCGATGTCGATCTGGCCACGTTCATCCGAAGGGACATTTTCCACGTCGTAACCGGCGATCACCGCGGTCGCGGGATTGGTGCCGTGCGCGGAGTCGGGAATCAAGACTTTTTTGCGCGGGCGGCCCTCCGTGTCTTCCAGGCAGGCGCGAATCAGCAGCAGGCCGGTGAGCTCGCCTTGCGCGCCCGCCGCGGGTTCCAGCGTGCCCGTATCCATGCCGGTAATTTCGACAAGGCAGCTGAGCAGCAGTTGCAGAATTTTCAGGCAGCCTTGCGAAAGTTCCTGAGGCTGGTAGGGATGCTCGGTTGCGATGCCGTCCAGGCGCGCAACAAATTCATTCACGCGCGGATTGTATTTCATGGTGCAGGAGCCGAGCGGGTACATGCCCAGATCAATCGCATAATTCCACGTCGAGAGCCGCGTGAAGTGGCGAATCACCTCGATTTCGCTGACTTCCGGGAATCCTTCGACGGCCTCGCGAACGTAATCCGCGCCCAGCGCGGCGCGCGCGTCCACTGCAGGGACGTCCAGCGGAGGCAACTCGAACCCGCGTTTGCCGGGCGCGGACTCCTCGAAGATCAGCCCCTCATTCTGGCTGACGTGGCGTCCCGCTTTTTTGATGCGATTGCTCAAAAGAATGCTCCCTTGGCAAGGCCCCAGATGGGCCACGCAATCACGATCTGTGGGTCGCGGCTTCACAGGTTGCGGAAAAATTCCAAAAGTGTCATCCCGAGGGCGCGGATTGCCCGAGGAATCTGCTTTTTTCTTGGGATTGGTGAAAAAGCAGATCCCTCGCTTCGCTCGGGATGACATTAGACTACTTTTTTCCGCAGCGGCTTCAGCCGCGAGATTAAAACCGCCAAACATCGGGCTTTAGCCACTGACCTCTCAGGGGCTAAAGAGTCTGTGTGACAACCGGCAAATCTTTGTGGGGCACGGCTTCAGCCGTGCCGTAAAGTGTCCAGAATCAGTTCGGCTTTAGCCGCTGCCCTGTTTGAAATCGAGTCCCCACACAGACTC
>Ga0210384_10002955_pt1 | contig 20158 bp, 14 predicted proteins | sample IncBWH2MmetaG_FD_160574 | JGI IMG/M metagenome (GOLD analysis project Ga0210384, IMG submission 160574) | Forest soil microbial communities from Barre Woods Harvard Forest LTER site, Petersham, Massachusetts, United States - Inc-BW-H-2-M | ecosystem: Environmental > Terrestrial > Soil >...
AGCTCATTGGCGTATACGTATGGCTGCGGATCGCGGTGACGATTATGACGGTGCTGGCCGCGTGGAGGCTGCGGCAAACCTCTCCCCAGATGAACCGGCCCTTCCGGATTCCCTGGGGAAATGCGGGATTGCGGTATGTAGTGATTGCGCCGCTGCTGATGAGCGGCTTGGCGCTGGTGTGCAGCGATCCGTTCGCGCGCCGTTGGGGGCCCGTTGCCGTCGTGTTAGGCCCCGTTGCGTATCTTGTCGTCCGAAAACTGAAACCCGCCGCTGCCAGCGGGGTACAGAAAATGTAGGGAGGGCACGGCTTTAGCCGTGCCGAAGAACAGTGGAGCCTCAAGGGTTTTAACCCCTGAGGCTTGAGGAATGGACAGTTAGGCTATACATGAGACAGTTCTACGTAAACCAGTCGAGTACTTTGTAGTAGGCGCCGGCAAGAGGAAGCGCCCAGGTATGGCCGCTACGAAGGCCAAGCGGCGCGGCGCGGAACGCAATGCCGTCGTAGGGAATGTCGTTAGGTTCGCCGCAGACGACGCCAGCGAGTTTTGTGCCGAGCCACGTGGCGGCGGCCACGCCGTGCCCTGCGTAGCCGAGCGAGAAATACATCCCGTCGATTTTTCCCGCGTGCGGCATGACGTCTAGCGCGAAATCGAGCGTGCCGCCCCAGACGAAATCGGTTTTGACGTCGCGCAACTGCGGATAAATTTCGATCATGTCGCGGCGAAGAATTTCCGCGCTCCGGCGCACGGTGCTTTCGGTTTCCGGAAAAAAAGACGCGCGCCCGCCAAAGAGCATGCGGCGGTCGGGCGTGAGCCGGTAGTAATGGAGAAAATGTTTGGAGTCGTAGATCATGCGGTTGCGCGGGCTCAATTCGCGCGCGAGATTTTCCGGAAGAATCTCCGTGGCGATAATGTACGAACCAATGGGAATCACTTTTTTTCGCAGCGCCGGAGTGGCGCTGGTGGTGTACGCACCGCTGGCGAGAATCACTTCGCGTGCGGTGACCGCACCTCTCGTGGTTTCCACGGAGAATTTCGCCGCGCCATTCGTGCTTTGCGGAACGATTTTCGTGACGCGCGTGTGATCGAAAAGCTGCGCGCCAGCGCGCTGCGCGGCTTGCGCGAGCCCCGCGACGTACCGCGCCGGATTCACGCCCGCGCTGGTTTCGTCGACCATGCCGCCGAAGTAGATGTCCGAGCCGATCTCGTTGCGAAGGTCGTTTTTTGGAATAATGCGGAGCGCGTGATTAAATTCGCGTTGGATGAGCGCGGCGGATTCTTCGTAACCGTCAAAATGCGCTTGCTTGCAGGCCACTTCGAGATGTCCGCAGCGGGAAAAATCGCACGCGATGTTTTCCTCGCGGATAATCTGCTCGACGCAATCGATCGAAGCGAGCGAAGCGGCGTACATCCGGCGGACTAGTTCGCGTCCGTAGCGTTTGATGAGCGTGGGCACGGGAAGCTTCAGCCCGGTGAGAACCATGCCGCCGTTGCGGGAGCTGGCGCCCCAGCCGAAGGTTTCCGCTTCGAGAACGGCGACGCTCACGCCGCGTTTGGCGAGGGCGCGCGCGGCGGCAAGGCCGGTAAAGCCCGCGCCAACGACAGCGACATCCACGGTGTCGCGCAACGGGAGCGCGGGATCCGCAACGGGGATGGATGCAGTCGTAAGCCAATAATTTTTTTCAGTGATGGGCATGCAGGAATTTTTCGCGTGGAAGAGAGTCTAACACTGGCAGGAGCAGGAGGAGAAATCCAGAATCCAGGCTCACCAAGTATAAGTCAGGGACGAAATCCCATGGGAGGAGTCGATCCCGCCGCGCGAGACTGCGCTTCCAGGTCACGCATGCTGTTGACCGCGGCTTGCGCGCGATGAACTTGTTGTTGGATTCCCAGGGCGCACTGGCGCCCCTCAGGTGTAATGGCGGGATTCTCTTGCAGGAGTTCAGAATAGCCGAGGATAGCCGTGAGCGGGTTGCTGATTTCATGGGCCGCGCCGGAAGCCAGGCGCCCTAGCGCCACCATTTTTTGCGATTGAGAAATCTGCGTCTGCACGATCCGCAAGCTTTCCAGAGAGGATTCGGTCAGATTAACCATTCGCACGAGCTCGCGGTCCAATTCATGGAGTTTGAAGAAGACGAAAGAACCGAGCAGAAGCATCGCGCCAAAGATCAGGCGCAGGCGAAAAATCAAAATACTTTCGGGAGCATGACCGTAAAGGTATCCGGCGATCGCGAGGACCGGAAGAGAAATCAGGGCGAGCATGGCCAGGCGCGCAGACCACAGCCGGCGCATGCCCTGCGCGGGTTCGGCGGCAGGAGGCAACGGCGTGAGTTTTGCAACCATCTGACTCGCGGAGACAAATCCGATCAGGGCGAGGCCGTAGAACCAATCGTAATAGCTTCCGGTGTAGTAGAGATTGTGCGCGGACGCGAAACCCTGGAGAAAGCTTCCGCCGGCGAAAATGCAAGCCGCGACAAGATAACTCGCATAAAATTTTCTCCATTCTCCCACGGTGCGCCAGGACAAGATCGCAAGGGCCACGATGACGGCTAGGTGTTCTCCGAGCAGCAGAATGTAGTTCGCGCGGTCATACTGTTCAGAATTTTTCGCGATCACCAGCCAAGGAAGAACAAAATACGCGTAAAGAGTGATCCACCAGAGCATCAGAAGAAGAAAATCGACGCGGCGCAAACGCAAACCGCGCGCGGCCGATTCCGAATGCGGGCGAAGAGCCAAAGCGGCCAGGACGGGAATGAGCGTCAGGAAAGAGAGGGCATCACCGGCGAGCGGATTTACCTCATTGTTTCGGACCACTACGTCGAAATACACCCAAAACAATTGAGAGCAGAGCAATAAGCCAAATCCGATCGCATTCAGCAACCAAAACCAGCGCAGCGATCCTATGGCCCGCCGATAATTCGATCGAAAAAGCAGCAAGACCATGAATACAAATAGAGACGGAAAAACGTCGCCCACAATCGCGAGCAGATAGCGGTCGCGAAGAAGCAAAGTAGCCGCGATCTGGACGACAGCCAGAATCAAGGCGACCTTTAGCCAGACAGAGCTGTTTTTGCCGAACACTTCCGTTCCTTCCTCCACGTCAACCGTGCAAACAGAGATGAAAGACTAACCGAGGGTCACCTCCGCGGGTTTACTCACCGCCGGCAACACCAAAGTAAACACCGCGCCGCCGGTGGGACGATTGCCGCACAGAATCTCCCCGCCGTGTTGATGGATAATGCCGTAACACGTGCTGAGCCCGAGACCGGTTCCTTTGCCGACCGGCTTGGTGGTGTAAAACGGATCGAACACGCGCTGTGGTTCACGAAGTCCCGGGCCGGTATCGGCGAATTCGATCTCGATCTGCTGATTCTTCGCGCGCGTCGTGATGCTCAATATCCCGGGTTTTCCACGTCCCATCGCGTCAACCGCATTGCCGATAATGTGGAGGAAAACCTGGAGAAGCTGACTGGCGTCGCCCTTGACCGCCGGGGCGTTCTCTTCTTCGTGGGTCTCCACTTTAATGTGCGCGTAACGGGAAATACGGCTCAATTTGAGCGCACTGTCGATCAGAGGGCCCACATCCACCGGCCCGCTCTCGAGCGGAGTCTCGCGAGCAAAGCCGAGCATTTTCTGAACCAAAAGGCTGGTGCGGTGCGCATACTGTTCGATCTTAACGGCTAAGTCGCGCACTCCCTGGTCAGTGGCACCCGTCGAATGAATGCGAGCGGTGTACGTCGCAATGACACTCATGGCCCTATCCAGCTCGCGCGCAACGCTGGCAACGAGTTTGCCGAGAGAGGCTAGCTTCTCGCTTTGAATCAAACGGTCCTTAAACCGGCCAAGATCGGCATACGCGTGGGAAACTTCGTCGAGCGACTTGGTCAAGCGGACATCGAGCAGGTCTTGCTTGAGGAAGAGCAGGAGCGTCATGATCAGCATGGTGAAGAGGGTGGCAAGAATCCGGAAACGGTGAATGGCGTCGAGGTTTTCATTCGAAAACATCAAGACTACACCGATGAGCGGAGTGGAAAGCGTCGCAAACATGGCCAGACGAGAGGGCCAAAAAACGACCTTTTTCGATGAGCTTGAAGCCGGTTCAGCCGTGGATAACGGCGAAGCAGACGTGGGGTGAGACAAATTCCAACCTGCGATTCCTAGGGCCACGAACCAGGCGAGCGCGGCAACAGCAGGTAAGTCGTATAGGCTGCCCGTATAGTAAGTGTTGTAATCGATGGCGACGTTACTGAGGACGGAACTCAGCGCATAGAGAGCGGTAGCGCCAAAATAGTGAAAATACAGCGTGCGCCATGGACCTGTTGTGCGCACGACCGTGTACCCGAGGAACATCAGAAAAATCTGGTTTCCGAGGGCATCGATCACATCGAAGTGAAAGTTGTAGAGCCCCTGGTCAACAACCGCGAGGCGATAGCAGAGGACCCAGAACACATAAAGATAGAGCCAGTAGACGAGAAGCAGGATCAAATCGAGGTATCCGAGCACGCGGGGACGCCGGGTGTGGTCGAGATGAGGCGCTACCCCGATCGCCACGATCATCGGCACGATCTTTACGTAAACCAGTACGTCGCTCGCGGGGAGATCGGGGACCGTCCTGCGGAGCCACACTTCGAAATAGACCCACATCGAGAGGCTGGAGACCCAGATCGTGAAACCCAGCGACATGAGCGCCCAGAAAGCGCGAACTGGCCCGCGACTGGCGAAAGCATTGGCAGCCATGATTCCTGCCGCCATGCATACCAACAATAGTTGAGTGATATCTCCAAAGGCCGTCAGGGCATAACTGGGACGGCCCCGGGACGCTGCAAAGGCAGCTGCGCCGATGAGGATTACCGAAAAAACTATCCAAACACGTAACCCCAGGAAGCTGCGGCGAGGGGCCGCAGAGCGAACGGCATCTTCCAGGTGGTCCTCAGCTGCCAACTCAAACGGAGGAGCGCTGTTCAGGCCAGCCCGATCTGATGAGAGACGCGACACCACAAAGTGCTACCTTGTCCATCATCTCCCAGGGACGGGTCATCGGCACCACGAGTGAAGGAACTGCTGCCAAACGGTTATCTGGCGAGGACTTGCGAAGGTCGGGTAAGGGTAATCGACAATCCGGGAGTTGGCCCGTTAGTGGCCACAAGGGCGTTTATCGGTACTAACCCGACGGACGAGCTGATAACTTCCGGCTTGCCCGTCATCCAGGAATCAGCCGATTCGATTCTCACAGCCGCATGAGCAATAGGCGCGTTTAGGCACGGTTGCCACGGCAAAGTTGTTACTGATTTTTGTTCGTATACCGATTGGTGACATAGAAGTACTTTTAACGCAACAATTTAGATGGGCGGCGAGCGCGCAGTCCAATGTCAATGCGCGGCAGGCGGAGAGGGCGCTGTGCCCACCGCCTGGAGAATTCCCGCACTGAACAAGGGGAGGTGGCTATCGCTCTTATTGTTTTGCTTCACGGCAGCTTCGTTGTACCGCGCCACGAACTCGCGCGGATCGGCGAACGTCGCAATCAGCGCCGGCCGCCCAAATTCGCGTTCGATGGTAACAGCCATGTGATATCCCACCGTGTACCACGGTCCGCGATATCCGAAAAAGATGCTACCTTCATGCGCGACGGCGTCGTTACGGAGATTGCCGTGAACTGTGTCGAGAAGGAACTGGTTCAGGTCATCGAGGTTGGCAGCGAAACGGTCGGCTTCGAGGTCCCAGAGAACCTGATCGCGTTCCGGGAAATCAGCCATCGGCGGAACGTCGGGGGAACCAGCGGCCGCGAGGACAGCCAACCCCTCTCCGAACGCTCCCATCCAGCGCGCAGCTTTGCGAGCATCTTCCGGCAGGGATTTGATTTTTTCTTCGTATGCGGCGTCGAGGCTGGCGAGGCCAATGTGATGTGACTCGTGCGCGACGGTGTTTTCGAATTCGGAGCGCGACTTCTTCGGGTCCAGGTACAGAAAGATAGCTGGAGCAGTGGCCGCTTCGAATACGAAGCTGTTGGACTGCGGCTTGATCACGGGATAGACGTCAGCTCGGATGCTCGCCTCCGGTGGCAGATAACCGAGCGGACGTTGCGCCACGGCGCGGAGGTCCGCAGACTGCCACTGCTGTAATGTGCGGCCCAGCGCTTCGCGGCGGGTGTCGAGCGTAGCAACGAATTTCATGAAATCTTCGTCTGTGAACGGCCGACGCATCGAGGTCTCGCGCTGTTTCAGCTTGCGATAGGGCGTTGTGCCGAAGAGCTTTTGCCAGTCCGTGTCGCTCACGTCCTCGTGGTGCGCGCGTTTGTCGAGGATGGTGAGAACCGCTTCGGCCTCGGAGGCATCAAGTTTCAGGTTGACTCGATTGGGCACCTGCGCCACGGCGGGACACGCCAACAGCGCCGCAAGGATTACGCCTGCGAAGATTCGCTTGGTCCTGATCATGGCTTTCTGTATCAGACGAACGTGACCGGACTCGGTTAGTTCTTCTCTGTCACTAACGAGAAACACCCCCGTGGCCCAGCAACCCAACCAAGTTCCGCATGGTCGGCTACCCGGAAGGGATCTGCTGGCTTGCCGCGATTAGTAATGAGAAGTCGGCTTATAGGCAGTGATCTCCGCGCTTGGCATCGACCCTGGACGGACTACGGGGAACTCGGAAGAAATCCATTTTGCCCACAACGCTTGTCGGAGAACTACAGGCGCAAGAATCTTTGAGCCCGCGCTGGTAACGGCAAAGAATGCCAGGTTAAGCGCGGCGCAGGGTGAGGAGGGTGATCTCGGGGGGTACGCCGAGGCGGACAGGAGCGCCGACGGTGCCGAGACCCCGGTTTACATAGAGGCATGCGCTCGGGCGTTGCAGAATCGAGGCAGGCAGCAGGGCGTTTGTAACCAACGCTTGAGAGGAAGTGAACAGCGGCCGCTGGTAGAGACCCGCAATGTAATCGGTGAAGAAATGAGCCGGGCTTAGGCGATGGTCGAGAATTTCCACTTGAATCTGGCCGCCGTGAGTGTGCCCGGCCAGCGAAAGCTCGATGCCGAGTTCGGCCGCGCGATTGAAGGAATTGGGATTGTGCGAGAGAAGAATGTTCGGCATATCGCGCCGCACAAGCGGCTGGAAATGCGCGAGCGCCTGGACCTTCTGGCCGCGAGGAGTCCGTTCACGCTGATAATCAACGCCGATGAGATTGAATGGAGCGCCTTTGAAGTGAAGCTGGACGTTTTCCTGCCGGAGGAGCTTCATGCCCGCTTGCGCAAATAGCATCTGCGAGGTCTCTTCGGCGCGGGCGTAAATTTCGTGATTGCCGTTGCATCCCCAAACGCCAAGCGGAGCGCGCAACTGGCGAATTTCATCGATGCAGTCGGCCAGCGGATCACCGGCGCCGGTGATGAAGTCGCCAGTGGCCACCGCAAGATCGGCGCCGAGCTCGTTGGCCATGTCCACGGCGCGGCGCACTTCTTCGCGAGGCATGTAGCCGCTCATGTGAATGTCGCTGATCTGAACGATTTTCATTCCGTCGAGGGCGGGGGTGAGGTTAGCAACGGGAATTTCCACGCGGTGAATGGTGTAGCGCAAGCGCTCGGAAGCAAATCCGTAAGCGGCACAAAGAAAAGGCGCGGCGCCTGCAGCTGCGGTGGCGCTCTGGAAGAAGTACCGGCGCGACGGATCGCGGACGAATTCGGCAGCAGCCGCGGATTTTCCGGCGACGGGAGCAGTTTGAGCTTGGTCCGCACGTGACGGGGTATTGCGCGACGTGGGCCGCGAGAGCGACCAGAGCCGGTCAATTGCCCGGACAGACAGGACGGCGAGATAGGCAAAAAGAGCGCTGAAGAACCACAAACCTGCAAGAACGGCGATGGACGACGCGCGGGGAAGGAGATGACCCTTGCTCATGCGCATGCCGTCGCCGGTCGCGAATATGACGAGTATCAGGGCGAGCACATAGATGGAGCGGATGACCATCCGGATGGCCGTATTCCCCCAGTTTGCCGATATCCGCCACAGGGTGCGATACCAGAACCGTTGGGAAAGAAAAAGAAGTGTCAGAATGCCGAGACCAATGGCGATGCGCAGCAGCAGCCAGCCCCAATTCACGCGGATTTGCCCCCAGACGCTACAGATCCAGCTTACCATGCGGCGAGCCAAGAGGTGATTTTGTGTGACCCGAACGCCAATCGTGCGTAAGATGGAGGGCCGCGGGAGGCGTCATACCCGGGTAGGGAGCGGGAAACGTCTTGCCGGGAGGGCCGTCTGATGAAGAAAGCACCCCGGCCCGGCTGGGGCGAAACTGAGGAGAGAAACCATGACAAAGTGGATGAGGGTGGCCAGTCTGGCATTGGCCATGGGACTTGCAGTGTTGCCGGTGCTCGCGCAGGATGCGGCGAAGAAAGAGCCGCCAAAGCCGGCGTCGAGCCCGTCTCAGGCGGTTCTCGAGCAATGGAATGACATCGGGCGAAAGCTGATTGCCATGGCCGAGGATTTTCCCGAGGATAAGTACGAGTTCAAACCAAACCCGGAGCAGCGCAGCTTCCGGGAGGGGCTGCTGCACGTGGCGGACACGAACTATTTCTTCACCAACCTGGTGAAGGGAGAGAAGCCGCCCGCGCAGGAAGATTTCTCGAAAGACAAACTCAAGAGCAAGGCGGAAGTGGCTGCTTACGTGAAGAAATCCTTCGCCGACGGCGCTGCTGCCATCAAAGCGAAAGGCGATGCAGGAATGAATTCCCTGATCGTCGATCCGTTTGCGAATCAAAAGACGCGCGTGATTGATTTTGCTTACGGCTTTGCCGAGCACTCGGGAGAGCATTACGGACAGCTCGTGGTTTACTACCGCGTGGCTGGTTTGGTGCCACCGGAATCGAGGCCGAAGAAGTAGGAGTGAATGGTGGATGGTGACTGGTGATTCGTGACTGGTGACTGGTGGAAAACCGCCAGTGACGAGCGTCTCGATTGAAATCTAACGGTGTGATTTCTGGGCGCGGTTCGCGAGCATCGCGCCTGTTTTCATCTGCGGCGAAATAAGAGTCGCCATCTGTATAGAACTAACGGCAGGGCGCAGCGGTGCTGCGCCCCTACATGAAGTTTCGCACTCACTAGGAAGTGGCGGCACCGGCGGCGCCGTTTTCGAGAAGAGCGGTGAGTTGCTCGGGGTCGCTGGTAGGTGGAAGACAGGTTTGGCCGGAGCAGACGACCGCGAGAGGTTTGTCGGCGGGAAGATGGGGCAAAGTTTCCTTGAGGGCGCCGGCGAGATGCGTGAGAGAGGTGCCGGGCGTGACGCGCAGGACTGATTTGCCGAAACGGAAGACGCGGTGGGCGGCTTCTTCAAGTGCCTGCGCCGTGGGATCGTTCGCAGAACCTGTGATGACCACTTGTAACGGATGATTGGCAAAGAGCGTGGCGGCGAGGCCGTAAGTGGCGGCGAAGAGGCCGTACTGCGGGGCGATTCCGGCGAAGGCTTCGAGCGTTTTCTGGGCGAAGGCGTGGTAGTGTTCGTCGCCCGTGAATGCGTGGAGACGAACGAGGGCAATGGCGGCGACGGAGTTGGCGCTAGGCGTCGGAGAATCCTGGAACGGCTTGCGGCGCACGTCGAGGCCGCCCATGGGAGCGGCGTCGGAGGGGCGGTCAAAAAAGCCGCCGCCTTCGGCATCGCCGTATCGGGTAATCGCTAGGTCCATTGTTTTCTGAGCGGCGGTGAAGTATCGAGAATCGAGCGTGGTTTCGTACGCATCGAGAAGTGCGAGAACGCCGAAGACTTGGTCGTCGAGAGAGCCTTCGAGCGCGGGGCCGCCAATGCGATGGCCGAAGCCGCGGGTTTCGGTCCAGACTTCGCGCAGCATGCGGTCGAGCGTTTTCAGCGCAAAGGCCCTACAGTCTGCACGCATCCAATCCATAGTCAAGATTTGGGATGCTTCGAGATACGCGGAAACAAACATTGCGTTCCAGGCTACGTACATCGTCTTGTCGACAAAAGGCGTAGGACGTTGAAGGCGCGCCTTCATCATTTTCGCTTCGGCGCGCAATTTAATGGTGACGATGTCGTCGGCGCTTTGTCCTAGAGTCTCCGCGATTTCCTTGAACCCGCGAGCGATCCACAGAACATTTTTAGCCGGGTTATGATGCATTTCACCATGGGCTTCGACATCGTAATAAAGTTCGATCACCCGGGCTTCTTCAGGTGTGAGGACGGCGCGGACTTCATCGAGCGTCCACGTGAAATAATCTCCGTCGTCGTCGAGTGAGTAGTCGGCATCTTGACTTGCGTAGAAGCCACCGTTTTCCTGATCCGAGAGAACAGAGATGACCCAAAGCACGATACTTTGAGCAGTGTCAGAAAAAGACGCTTCCCAATCATGCTTCGCGCTGACCTGCGAAGCATGAAGGAAATTCTTGAGCAGTTCGGAATTGTCGTAGGACATTTTCTCGAAGTGAGGGACGAGCCAGCGCTCGTCGACGGAGTAGCGGTGAAAGCCGCCGGCGAGCTGGTCGTAGACGCCGCCGCGAGCCATTTTTTCGAGCGTGGTTTCGACGATGGCGAGCAAATGCTTTTCCTTGGTTTGCTGATAGCGCTCGAGGACGAGATCGATGGCGGAGGAGTGAGGAAATTTCGGCGAGCGGCCGAAGCCGCCATTCTTGACGTCAAAAAGCTGGACAATGGACTTGACTTGCGCGTCGACAACGCCGGAATCAAAATCGGCCCGCGCGCCGGTAAACATTTCGCCTTGTGCGACGGCGTCGGCGAGCGAGTTCGCGGCGCGTTCAAGCTCGCCGCGTTTGTTGCGATAGGAGTCGGCTACGGCCTGAAGCACGCGGCGAAAGCCCGGGCGGCCCATCTGGTCCTCGGGAGGAAAATACGTGCCGCCGAAAAAGGGCTTTCCGTCAGGGAGAAGAAAGCCGGTAAGAGGCCAGCCACCTTGTCCGGAAATGGCGCTAATCGCGGATTGGTAGCGGGAATCCACGTCGGGGCGTTCGTCACGATCGACTTTTACGGGAATGAAATGTTCATTGATGATTTTCGCGATTTCGGCGTTTTCGTAGCTTTCGCGGTCGATAACGTGGCACCAGTGGCACCAGACCGCGCCGATATCAAGGAGGATGGGTTTGTCATCGGATTTGGCGCGCGAGAATGCGGCGTCGCCCCATTCGTACCAGTCAATCGGCTGGTGCGCGGCGGAGCGAAGATAAGGGCTGGCGGAATTTTTCAGGCGGTTTGCGGGATGGTCAGTCAAGGCAGCTCACAGTTGGAGTTTGTGGAATGTGAAAAGTTGAGGTCCTTCGCTTCGCTCAGGATGACAACACAGACAAACCACCGGTCTTCCCGGCAGGGCCGGGACGCCAAAAGCGCGGAAGACCGGCCACTACAAAAACGCTACTGAACAACGTCTCCAGAGCCGGGGTCGCGCGCGTCAAGCGGCTTGCGGCCGGAAAATCCCTCATCGTGACGATGATAAAAACGGATGCGGTCCTCGCCGAGTTTCCAGCAGAGAAGAACCTCCTCGTTGTCGAGGAGTGAAGGAAAATCGAGCAGGCCAACCTCCAGATCCTTGATTATGCAGCCGGTTTCGAGAATGCGGCCGAGAGTGGACTTGAGCGATTCGGCGAGCTGCGTGTGTTCCGCGCGGATGCCCGCCAATTTTTCGTAAGGCACAATCACGCCGCCCATCATCATGATGCGCGCCCCGACCGCGGTGAGATGCTGGTCCAGGCCGGCAAGTTTCTTGCGCGATTCCATCGCCTCAACAAGAAATGGTTCGAGCTCGCGGCGAGTGCTTTCCGCTTCCTTCAAGGTAAACAGCCTCGGCGCTGGCTCCGGGGCGTCTTGTTCCTGTTCGTTGTCTTCGTCCGCCATATTGTGTTTGTGCCGCGCGCGCCGTTGTTCTAACGATGCTAACGCAAACTAAGCATGCGGTCGAGCGCCACGCGCGCGTAATGACGTGTGCGCTCATCCACCGAAATGCGGTTGACGACATTTCCCGCGCCAAGATTTTCCAGCGCCCAGAGCAGATGCACCGGCGTAATGCGGAACATCGTGGTGCACACGCAAACGCTGGGATCGAGCGAAATTACCTTGCGATCCTTAAGCTCTTTGGCGAGGCGATTGACGAGATGAATCTCCGTGCCCACGGCCCATTCGCTGCCCACGGGAGCCGCGGTGATGGCCTTGATGATGCCTTCGGTCGAACCGATCTGGTCGGCGGCTTGCGCAACTTCGAAGCGGCACTCGGGATGCACAATAACGCGGATGCCGGGATGTTCGCGACGGACGCGCTCCACATGATGGGGAGTGAAGCGCTGGTGAACGGAACAGTAGCCCTTCCAAAGAATGACGCGGGCGTTGCGAATGGCTTCTGGCGAATTGCCGCCGAATTCCTGGTAGGGGTCCCAGACGATCATCTGTTCGAGAGGAATGTCCATGCGGAAACCGGTGTTGCGGCCAAGATGCTCGTCAGGAAGAAAGAGAACTTTTTCGCCTTGCGTGAAAGCCCATTTCATCACGGCGGCGGCATTCGAACTGGTGCACACCGAGCCGCCGTGTTCGCCGGTGAAGGACTTAATGGCGGCCGTGGAGTTCATGTAGGTGACAGGAACGACTTTCAGGTCGCCGAGCGAAGAGAGTTCGCGCCAGCAGGCTTCGACCTGTCCGATGTCGGCCATATCCGCCATGGAGCAGCCGGCGTTGAGATCAGGGAGGACGACGACTTGATGCTCGCGGCGGAGAATATCCGCGCTTTCCGCCATGAAATGTACGCCGCAAAAAACGACGAAGCGGCCGTCGGCTTGCGCGGCCTGGGAGGAAAGTTTAAGGGAATCGCCGCGGAAATCGGCAAACTTGATGACTTCATCGCGTTGGTAATGGTGGCCGAGAATCACCACGTCTTTGCCGAGAAGCGCTTTCGCGGAGGCGATGCGCTCGTCGAGCGTATTATCCGGTGTCAAAAGATAACTGTCGAAATCACACCCCACGCCCTTTTCGATTTCGGGGGCGCGCAGGGTCGCTGGCGGTGCAATGCCGATCAGCGTGGACGACTTCGAAATGGTGTTCAGCGCGCTCATGGGGAACTTGTCTCTACTGGTCCGGCACCTGTAGCCAGCCCTATGGATTAGATGAGATTTCCTTTGATTTGGTGAGCTTACCCCTTATCCCCCAATAAAGACCATAGTACGAGAGGGGGGGACGAAATCAGGCTCGTTGATGCGGTGGCCCTCTTCTTTGTCGTCGACCACAGAGCGGATATAGGTCACGAGATCGTCGTCGGAGGCACCTTCCCGGAGCAGGGCGCGCAAATCGTGATCTTCCTTGCTGAACAGACAGGTGCGCAATTTGCCGTCGGCGGTCAAGCGGATGCGCGAGCAGTGGCCGCAGAAGGGTTGCGTGACGGGCGCGATGAGGCCGATCTCTCCGGGAGCGCCGTCGGCAAAACGATACTTGCGGGCGGTCTCGCTGCGCTCGTGGGGAATCTGCTCGAGCGGCCAGCGCGCGTGGATGCGGGCGTGCACCTCAGCTGCGGGAACGACTGAGCTGCGGGCCCAGTGGCGATCGGCATCGAGCGGCATGAATTCGATGAAACGCATGATCAGGCCGCGGAGGCGCGCGAACGCTGCGAAAGCTTCCACCTCGTCGTCGTTGAGACCGCGCACAAGAACGGCGTTTACCTTGGCGGGCGCCAGCCGTGAGCTTTGCGCCACGTCGATACTGTTCATGACCGTGTTGAAAGACTTGGTGCGGGTGATGCGTTCGAACTTCGCAGGATCGAGCGAATCAAGGCTGATGTTGATGCGGCGCAGGCCGGCCTGAATGAGGCGCTCGCAGCGCTCCGCGAGTAAATGACCGTTGGTGGTCATGGAGAGGTCTTCGACGCCGAGGGCATTCAGCCGCGCGATGTATTCTTCCACGCCTTCACGAACGAGGGGTTCGCCGCCGGTGATGCGGATTTTGCGAATGCCCAGGCTCAGAAAAATGCGCGCAAGGCGGTCGAGTTCGGGCCAGGAAAGAATTTCGTCGTGGTCGCGATAATTTTCCGGGTCGGCGGAGCGGCAGTAGACGCAGCGGAAATTGCAGCGATCCGTAACCGAGATGCGCAGGTCGGTGATTTGACGGCCGAATTTGTCGTGAAGCGTCATGGCATCAAAAATCAAAAGCCCGATTCAATGCTTGGAATCGGGCGCACGACGAAAAACTGCACATTTTCGTCGAAGTCGCTCCTTTCCAAGCACGGTTCGCCCCAAAGGGTTCACCGTAAACGGGAGGCCCGGGCGTTTCCACCCGAGCCCTGAGTCCCGAAGACTTCTCAGGCCATCGCCCCTGGGGCCGTGGGTTTGCTCTCCTGTAGGCCGCGGAGGTCGGAGTATTCGACTCAAGTGTACGCCAGTAGGGACCCCGCCTGCAATTTGCGGCTTCTCCTCCCAGGACTGAGCCGAGGCGGAGGATTGTGATACAGTTTTGCGACGCCATGCGGATATTCGTATTGGGGGCTGGGGCGACCGGTTCCCTTCTCGCTCAATTACTAGAGAAACAGGGACATACGGTCTGGTGCGGCGACCGCGATTTGCAACGCGCGCGGCGCTTTCTCGGCAAAAAGAGCACTATCCCGCTTACGAAAGTGAATGCGCGAAACCTGCGCGGAGTGGTGCGCGCGGCGCGGGGCTGCCAGTTGATCGTCAACGCTTCGGCCTCCGTCTTCAATGAAATCGTCTTGCGAGCGGCGCTGCGTCTTCGCGCGCACTATGTGGACCTGAGCTCGCACCTCAGACGCAATCCGTTCAAGGCCGAGCAATTCCGTTATGCGCGGCGCTTCGAAGAGAAAAACCGCACCGCGCTGATCAATACCGGGGCGGCGCCGGGACTGACGAATTTATTGGTCAAGCGGGCCGCGGATCTGCTCGATGAAGTGGAAGCCGTGCACATCCGGCTCTACGAGAGCAGCGAAAGCGACGACCCGATTTCGCAGTGGTCGCCGCTCGTGTCCTTTGACGAGGCCGTGTCGCATCCGCGGATATACCGGGACGGAAAATTCCTGTTGGGCAAGCGCTTTTCGGAGATTGAGAAATTTCGTTTTGCCGAACCCGTCGGCGCCGCGCGGGTGGTGCTGGCGGCGCAGGATGAAGTGGCAACCTTGCCGAATTTCATTCCCATGCGCGAGATGGACGTAAAAATCGGCGGTAACGAGATTGACCGGCTACGACGCTGGCACAAACAGGGAAAACTCCGCCGTTCGCAAGGAATGGCCAAGCTTCATTTTCCGGAAACCTCTTCGCCGCGGAAGATCGCCAAGCTCATCCGCCAAGGTGTTTTGCAGAATGCGCGCTTTGCGGCGGCGGTGTTTGTGCAGGGAGTAAAGCGCGGGGCCAAGCACGATGAGAATTTACTAATCCGCAGCGATTGCCTTTTCCCTACGCTGTACCAGATTCGCCAGCAGGGGCTCTACACGACACCGGTGGCCTACGCGACGGCGCATGCCGCGGCGCTGTTCATCAAGAATTTTCCGCGCGATTCAGCGGGAGTGTTCGCTCCGGAACAGCTGCCGGCGGAGGTGCGGCGCGCGATTCTCGCTGGGATCCGCAATCACAACGTGAAAATCTCGCACAAGATAACAGTGTTGAAGCGTTCGGCCGAAGAAGAAGAAGAATTTTAGATTCTTCGGTTACGCGCCGGAGACTACGGGCGAGCTTCGTACACTAGATTAAACGGGGTTTGCGTGGCCCGCCGGAATCTTGTGAAGCCCCCGGACGTGACGACTTCTTTCATGCGTTTCTCTCCCGCCTGCGCGCCCAGCGCAAGGCCCACTTCCTGAGACAACGAAGCGGGAGTACAAAGCAGGGTTGACGCTCCGTAAAACGCGCGGCCGATAGGATTGAGGTTATCCTCGAGCTTGTCTCCCGCGAAGGGTTCGACAATCATCCAAGTGCCATCCTTCTTGAGCGTGCTGTGGACGTGAGCCGAAGCCCCCGCAGGATCGCCCATGTCGTGGAGACAATCGAAAAACGTGACGAAGTCGTAGTCCTTACCTGGATAATTCTTGGCCATGGAGACCTCGAAGCGGATGCGGCCACCGACTCCGGCTTCCTTCGCCCGCTGCCTGGCAGTTTCGATGGACTTGTCGTGATAATCGAAGCCGACGAACTCGGACTTTGGGTAGGATTTGGCCATCAAGATTGTCGATGCGCCGAGGCCGCAGCCGACATCGGCAACGCGCGCGCCGCTCTTGAGCTTTTGATCGACGCCTTCGAGAGACGGAATCCAAGCGCTTATAAGGTTGGCGGCATAACCTGGCCGGAAGAAGCGCTCGGTTCCGACGAATAGCTCCGGGTGATGTTCATGCCAGCCCATGCCCTTTCCGGTTTTGAATTTCTCCGTGAGCTGCTCCTCGGATTTTGCAGCAGCGAGCGCCAGTTGAAAGGCTCCGGGCAAGAAGACCGGACTCGATTCATCGGCCATGGCAAAAGCCTGTTCTTCGCTGAGATGAAATTTACCCGTCGAGGGATCGTAAGTAACGTAACTACCGGCGGCTTGCGCGCTCAGCCACTCCCGTACATACCGCTCAGCAGTGCCGGTGCGCTTGGCAAGTTCCCCAGGAGTCTGCGGTCCGCCGGTTGCAAGAGCTTTGTATAAACCGAGTTTGTCCCCGATGCGAATCAATGCCGCATTAAAGGTAGCGCCAAAATCGACAATCGCCTTGCCTAGAAACTCGTGGAGTTTATCCTGATTGATGGCCATGATTACCTCCGCCTGAAGAAAAAAGATTTTGCAGGGATCCACACTCACAACGGGAAAATCACGCACACTACGACCGTCTTGAAACGCGCCACGGTAGAAGACGAAATCTAACTGCTGCTCACAGCTTCAACGGTCTAATTCCCTGCCAGCGCTGTTTTTGCCTTGCCGGAAAAATGAATGGTAATCAGAAAACCGTTCGTCCCGTCGTACGAAAACTTGTGACCCTTTCCTTCAAATTCCTCGTGCTTATTTTGCCACATCCGGAAGCCATCATTGGACTGGGCCTGCCAGTACTTCAAGTTTTGCATGACGATTTCACGGTTTGGATCGTCGCCCTTGGCTCTTTCCAGAACCACTTCACCTTTCCCGTTATTCATTTTGGCGCGGGCGACGCCGGTCTTCTCATTTACATCCCAAGTGAACCCCTGGGTGTCCACGTCGAATTTCTGCCACTGGAAAGGATAGAGCTGACCGATGATATCGTTCAGCGCGACCCTTTGTTCGGGGGTCACGCTGGGATCGTAGTTGATAACGGCCCAAGAATCCTTGCCCGTGCTCCACTCGCTGCCCAAGTCGGTTGAGACCCAGACCTTCGCGCCGTCGAGCTTGGTGTTTTTGTAAAAGCCTTTGTCTACTTTGAGCACAAGATTGGCGCGGCAGAAATGCGCATCCATGTGATGCTCATCCATGTGGTGTGTCGAATGAGTATTGAAGTAGCAGGGACAGAACATGTCGCAGCTACACGCTTCGATATAAGAGGCGGTCATGTCGAAATCGGGCTTCGCAACTGTCGGGGATTTCTCTTGGGCGTAAACGCTGGAACAGAAGAGAACCAGGACTGCCGTCAAAGCGACGGAAAGGAAATATTGGGAGTTTCTCTGCATAAAACCTCCGTGTACGCAAAATTTGGAAGAGGTGTGACCCAACTTGACCTGAATTCTATGCCCCTACTTGGCCGCATGCAAGACGTGAAACTCAGCAGCAACGGTTGGGGCGAGAATATCGGCGATTGAGCTGCTCGACGTAAAATTCAGCGGGACTCAGCGGATCTTGCGTGTCGGATCGTTTGCGCGCCGAGCAAAGATAGCGTTCGTAGGCGGCATCGCCGCACCATTCCCGCAGGCCCCGCCAGGTGGAGCGGGTGGCACGGCGGGTCCAGCGAATAAAAGAGGACAAGCTGAAACCTGTCCCACCAAAAGTAGAAGCGCGGCTCATCAGTCGTCTCCATGCGCGGCACCGGAATAGTTGGCGGCCCACCGCGTGGCCACATACGGCGTTTCGTGCAAGACCGGCGCGCACCGGCGGCTGAGAAGGCCGTACCATTGGATCATCGCCTCGCTAATCATCAAAATAATCATAATTGCGAAGGTCATCGTGACCGCGGCGTCGAGGCGGAGGTTGAAAATGAGGCGCTGCGTTTCCGCGATCTTCGCGGCAGGAATCAAGCCATTCGCGATTTGCGCGGCCAAATCATTGGCGCCGGAGAGAAAACCGATGCGCGGATTCGCATCGAAGATTTTTGCGTAGGCGGCGGTCATAGTGATGGTCGTGAGCGCGGTCATGGGAACGATAGTCACCCAAAGCCAGCGGAGCCGCCCCATTTTCATCAAGATGGTGGTGGCCAGGACGAGCGCGACCACCGCCAACAATTGATTGGCGATGCCGAAGAGCGGCCACAGCGAATTGATTCCGCCCAGCGGATCGATCACGCCTTGATACAGGAAATAGCCCCACATTCCCACGATCAGCCCGCTTGAAAGCAATATTCCGGGAAACCAGCTGGTTCGCGCGAACGGCTTCCAGATGCGGCCGCCGAGTTCCTGCACCATGAAGCGGCCCACGCGCGTGCCCCCGTCCAGCACGGTGAGTACGAAAAGCGCTTCGAACATGATGGCAAAGTGATACCAGATGCTGAGCAGGCGCTCGCCGCCGATGGTGTTGGAAAAAATCTGCGCCATGCCGACGGCAAGCGACGGCGCGCCGCCGGTGCGGTTCAGGAGAGTCTTCTCTCCGACGAGTCGCGCGAGATCCGTCATCGTCTGCGCTTGAAGGGGGAAGCCCCATTGGCTGATGGTTGCGGCTGCCGCAGCGGGCGTGGAACCCACGATGCTGGCCGGACTGTTGATAGCGAAATAAACGCCCGGTGTCATCGAGCAAGCCGCGACCATGGCCATGACGCCTACGAAAGATTCGAGCAACATGGCGCCGTAGCCGATGAAGCGCGCGTGGGTCTCGCGCAGAATCATTTTCGGTGTTGTGCCCGAGGAGATCAGCGAATGAAAGCCGCTGATCGCTCCGCAGGCAATGGTGATGAAACAAAAGGGAAAGATTTTTCCGGCAAAGATGGGGCCTGTGCCATCGATGAACCGGGTGAGGGGTGGCATCAAAACTTGCGGCCTGACGATGAGGATGCCCGCGGCTAGAATGAAAAACGCGCCTGCTTTGATGAAGGCAATCAGATAGTCGCGCGGCGCAAGCAGCAGCCAAACCGGAAGTGTGGAAGCGATGTAGCCGTAAATGATAAGCGAGAAAGCGAGAGCGACTCCGCTCAGTGTAAAAACGTGCGACCAGGACGGTGAATCACCTACCCAGCGGCCCGCCACGACCGCGAACAAAACGAGCGCGAGGCCAATGAACGATGCTTCAAGGACGCGGCCGGGCCTAAGGAATCGCAGATACATGCCCAGGAGCAGCGCGATGACGATGGTCATGGACAGCGTAAACGTCGCCCAGGGAGAAGATTTCAGCGCGTTGACGATGACCAGCGCGATCACCCCAAGGAGGATAATCATGATGGCCAGGACGGCGAGCTGCGCGATGAATCCGCCGCGGCTGCTGATCTCTTCGCGCGCCATCTGGCCAAGCGATTTTCCATCGCGGCGGATGGAGCAAAACAGAATGATGAAATCCTGCACGCAGCCGGCGAAGGCTGCGCCCGCGATGAGCCAGAGCGTTCCCGGCAAATAGCCAAACTGCGCAGCCAGCGTCGGACCAACGAGCGGGCCGGGTCCGGCGATGGCCGCGAAATGATGGCCGAAGAGAACCCATTTGTTGGTAGGCACAAAATCGCGGCCATCATCCTTGCGCTCTGAGGGCGTGGCGCGCGTGTCGTCGAGCGCGAGGAGGCGCGCGGCAATGAACGCGGAATAAAGACGAAACGCAACGAGATAACAGCACACCGACGCGACCACGAACCATATCGCGTTCAGTTTTTCGCCGCGCACCAGGGCGATTGCGCCAAGCGCGCCAGCACCCAAAATACCGACCATTGTCCAGACGACAATCCCGAGAATACGTTTCATTTCGCTTTGCCCGCGGCGGTGCTGGCGCTCATGAATTTGGCGATGTCCTGCTTCAGCTTGGCGAGCGAGGGTGCGTGGACGTACATCATGTGTCCGGCTTCGTAGTAGGCGCCGCTGAGGTGGTCGCGCAGAGAGGCATCCAGGCCAAGATGGTCGAA
>Ga0210384_10002956_pt1 | contig 20150 bp, 13 predicted proteins | sample IncBWH2MmetaG_FD_160574 | JGI IMG/M metagenome (GOLD analysis project Ga0210384, IMG submission 160574) | Forest soil microbial communities from Barre Woods Harvard Forest LTER site, Petersham, Massachusetts, United States - Inc-BW-H-2-M | ecosystem: Environmental > Terrestrial > Soil >...
CTCGCGCTCTTCGGCTTTGCGCAGTTCGTAGCGCGTGCGGCGCAGCACGACGTCGCGGCGGTGCTCGAGAAACAGCTTGATCAGCGGAATCAGGCCCAGCTCGCGCGGCTGGCCCGCCACGATGGCCAGCAGGATCATGCCGAACGATTCCTGCATCTGCGTGTGCTTGAAAAGATTGTTGAGGATGAGCTGAGATTCCTCGCCGCGCTTGATTTCGATGACGATGCGCATGCCTTCGCGGGATGATTCGTCGCGGACGTCGGCGATACCTTCGATCTTCTTGGTCTGCACCAATTCGGCGATGCGTTCGATCAGCCGCGATTTGTTCACCTGGTAGGGGATTTCGGTGACGATGATGTTTTCGCGGTCTTTGCCGACTTCCTCGATCGCGGCCTTGGCGCGCATCATGAAGCTGCCGCGCCCGGTCTTGTAGGCGGCCTCGATGCCCTCCCGGCCGGCGATGTACGCGCCGGTAGGAAAATCCGGTCCGGGCACGATCTTCATGATTTCTTTCAGCGTCGTGTCCGGTTTGTCGAGCAGCATCGCCGCGGCTTCCACGATTTCGCGCAAATTGTGCGGTGGAATGTTCGTGGCCATGCCGACGGCGATGCCGCTGGCGCCGTTCACCAACAGATTCGGGATGCGCGAAGGCAGGACGAACGGCTCTTCGCGAGTCTGGTCAAAATTGGGAACGAAATCGACGGTTTCTTTCTCGAGGTCGGCAAGAATATCTTCGCTGATCTTTGCCAGGCGCGCTTCCGTGTACCGCATGGCCGCCGGCGGATCGCCGTCGACGGAGCCGAAATTTCCCTGGCCGTCGATCAACGGGTAACGCATGTTGAAGTCTTGCGCCAGGCGGACCAGCGCGGGATAGATGACGGCTTCTCCGTGGGGATGGTAGTTGCCGGATGAGTCGCCGCAGATCTTGGCGCATTTTCGGTAGCCGCGATTCGAAGCGAGGCCCAGGTCGTTCATGGCCACGAGGATGCGCCGCTGCACGGGCTTCAGGCCGTCGCGCACATCAGGCAGCGCGCGGGCGATGATCACGCTCATGGCGTAGTCGAGATAGGACTTCTTCATCTCGGCTTCGATATCGACCGGCAGCAGTATCGATTTGTTTGTCTCGTCCGCCATTTCCCCTCGCTGATGCCTGCGTTCTCTGTTGGGTGGCGCGGCATGCCGCGCCACTACAGGCCATGCCTATCGTTTTGCTGCGTACTCCAGCACGTAAGCTTTCACCGAATCGAAAGCCTCCGCTGCGTTGGTAAAACGTCTTGGAGCAAAGTGCTCCTCAAGCTGCTTCAAAAAATCGTCGCGCTCAACTTCGTTGCCAAACTCCATCCCCACGCCCCGGACGTTGTCCGGAGCGCTCGTTGGGGTGGCGCGAAATTCGCTAACGCTTAATCCGCGCAGCCCCGGCAAAGTCGTCCAACCCAACTGCCAAATCATGTCGCGGGCTTCGCTTTCGGCCGCAACAGGAAGAAAACGCCAATGCCGATGGCCAGCACCACCAACACACCAGTCAAGTCGACCAGCAGCACCCGGTGCCAGCCTTCCACATCGGAAGAAACCCCCACGCCCTGAGCCTCCCGCCAGGCTTGGCATTCCTTCACCAGCCTCGGCAGGCGAAAACCGGCGGTGCCAACCGCCGCCAGCAACAGGCCCCAACGGATAGCGTTTCGAACCGAAGCCGCGTCGGCACTGTCCCCGGCCTTCACGATCAGATATCCAGGTTCACGACTTCCAGCGCGTTTTCCTCGATGAACTTGCGCCGCGCCTCGACATTTTCGCCCATGAGCGTGGTGAAAATATCCTCGGCGGCGACGGCGTCTTCGAGCTTCACCTGGAGCAGCGTCCGCGTGTTCGCGTTCATCGTGGTTTCCCACAACTGCTCGGCGTTCATTTCTCCCAGGCCCTTGAATCGCGTGATGGTGAAATCTTTCTTGGCATCTTCGACGACGTAGTTGAGGACGTCGTGCACATTTTCCTTGCTCACCTTGTCGCCGTTGCGCGCCACCGTGAATGGAGGCTTGTTGAACTCCTCGATCTGCTTGGCCAGCCCGCGCAGGCGCTTGTAGTCCGCGGTCGAAGCCAGCGCCCAGTTCACTTTTTGGTTGTGCGGGGGACCGAATTGGATTTCGTAGAGGCTATGCTCTTCATCGAAAGCCACTTTGCCTTCGAGCTTGAGTTTGGCCTTCTCGATTTCCTTCAGAAGTCTGTCGAGCGCTTTCTTGTCCTCGAAATCCGTCTTTTTCTCGAGGCCGCTCTCGGCCAGCAATTCGACCAGACCGTGCTCGCGTAAACGGCGCCCGAGTTTCGCCGCGGCGGCTTCGAACTCCTGCACATTGAGGAGAAACTTCGTCAGGCCTGCGCCCTCGAGCGATACACCTTCTTTGGCCTTCACGACGTGATCTTCCGTGGCGCGCTTCATCAGCTCGTGCGCGAATTCGCGTTCGTCGCGAATATATTTCTCGGTTTTGCCGCGCTTCACGCGGTAGAGAGGCGGCTGCGCGATGTAAATGTGCCCGCGGTCGATCAGCTCCTTCATGTGGCGGAAGAAAAACGTCAGCAGCAGCGTGCGGATGTGCGAACCGTCTACGTCCGCGTCGGTCATCAGAATCACTTTGTGATATCGCAGCTTGCCCGCGTCGAAATCGTCCTTGCCGATGCCCGTGCCGAGCGCCGTAATGATGGCGCGAATTTCTTCGTGTCCCAGCATTTTGTCGTAACGCGCTTTTTCGACGTTGAGAATTTTTCCTTTGAGCGGCAGGATAGCCTGGAATTTCCGGTCGCGACCCATTTTCGCCGAGCCGCCTGCGGATTCGCCCTCCACCACGAATAGTTCGCAGCGTGACGGATCGCGCTCCTGGCAATCGGCGAGCTTGCCGGGCAGCCCGCTCGAATCCATCGCCGATTTGCGTCGCGTCAGTTCGCGGGCTTTGCGCGCAGCTTCGCGGGCGCGCGCGGCTTCAATGCACTTGCCGATGATGCGGCGAGCCACGGTGGAATGCTTGTCAAACCATTCGCCCAATTTCTCGTTGACGAGCTGTTCGACGTCGCCCTTGATATCGCTGTTCAGCTTGCCCTTGGTCTGTCCTTCAAACTGCGGCTGCGGGAGACGAACGGACACCACTGCCACGAGACCTTCGCGAACGTCGTCGCCCGTGATGGTCACTTCATCTTTCTGTTCTTTGAGCATTCCCGCCGAAGTCGCGAAATTGTTAATCGTGCGCGTAAGCGCGGAACGAAAACCAGAAAGGTGCGTGCCCCCATCGACGGTGTTGATGGTGTTAGCAAAAGCGAAAACGTTCTCGCCGTACGTGTCGTTGTATTGCAGCGCGATTTCGATCTCCACGGTGCCGCGCTTCCCTTCGATATAGATCGGTGAATCGTGCAGGGTGGTCTTGCCGCGGTTGAGGTGCTTGACGAACTCGCCGATGCCGCCCGTGAATCGGAATTCCGTTGTTTTCTCCGTGCGTTCATCGGTGAGCGTGATTTTCAGGCCTTTGTTCAGGAAGGCCAGCTCGCGCAAGCGTTGCGAGAGGGTGTCAAAGCTGAAAACCGTCTTGTCAAAAATGGTGGCATCGGGATGAAACGTAACGCTCGTGCCGGTCTTCCGCGTTTTGCCGGTCTGCTTCAGCTTGGTGGTGGGCTTGCCTTTTTCGTAGGACTGTTCCCACACGGCGCCATCCCGCGAGATTTCCAGTTCCAGCCGGTCTGAGAGCGCATTGACAACGGAAACGCCGACGCCGTGCAAACCGCCGGAGACTTTGTAAGTCTCGCTGTCGAATTTTCCGCCGGCGTGCAGCACCGTGAGCACCACTTCCGCCGCGGGACGCTTTTCCGTGGCGTGCATGTCGACGGGAATCCCGCGGCCGTTATCGACCACGGTGACCGAATCATCCGCGTGCACGGTGACGTTGATCTCGTCCGCGTAGCCGGCCATGGCTTCGTCGACGGAGTTGTCGACCACTTCCCACACAAGATGATGCAGTCCCATGTCACCCGTCGAGCCGATGTACATGGCCGGACGCAGCCGCACGGCTTCGAGCCCGCCGAGAACTTTGATGGACTTCGCATCGTACTGGTGACCCGGAGTTTTTCCGGCCACCGTTTCCTTGTCGCCCATGTACGCTCCTCGGGAAACTCTTGCCGCGCCAGGACGGACCCCCAGCTATGCGGGGAGCCTCAGCGCTCAATAACTGCACTCAATTTCTTACGAAGCGAGGAAAAGGCGTGCTTGCGAAATGCTCCGTACGTCGCCTTACCCTTTGATTCCGGATTCATCGAGCAAACCCGGAACTCGTAGGGCTCCTGCTCCATCCCATCTCGCGCAGCGAGACGTGGCGAAGACTTCTTGACTCCAAGCATCCCGGCTCCCAAGCTCCTGGCGCGAAGCTAAATTGCTGAGCCGAATTTACCTGGCCGACGTGCCGATGGGGAAGAAACCGACTGCGAATCGACAGCCAACAAAGTGTACCTGAACCTTGGGACTTTCTCAAGCCGAAGAATGCTTCCCGCTCGGCAATAAGGGTTTTATTTGCAATAAGTTAAGGGTATTAGAGGGGCTTCGGTGGGAAAGAAAAAAAGGCCCCGGTGGCAGCGCCTTTTTTTCACCAGTCCTTCCTGAAATTCCCGCCCCGTCTCAGATGCGCATGGGCATGATGATGTAGCGGTAGCGGTAGGATTCGTCGGCCAGCGGACGCATCTGGCCGGCGGACTGTTCGTCTTTCAGTTCGATGCTGATCGGGCCATCGGCAGCGGCCCCCAGAAAATCAAGCATGTAAGAAGAATTGAAACCGATGCTGATCGCTTCGCCTTGGTAGTCCTTCTCGATATTTTCTTTGGCTTCGCCGTATTCCGGACTCGAAGCGGAAATCTCCACGCCTTCTCTCGAAACAGCCAACTTCACGGCATGCGAACGCTGATCGGCGAGTTGCGATACGCGGCGCACGGCATCGCTCAATTCCGCGCGCTCGAGCACAACGGTCTTGCTATTGTCGCGCGGGAGAACCGCTTCGTAGTTGGGAAATTGGCCGGTGAGGATTCGCGAAATCAAAAGCCGGTGGCCCACCTGAAAAAATAAATGGCTCTCATCCTTGGCGAACTCGATGGTCGCGTCTGCGCCGGCGGCGTTGGCAAGTTTTTCTACTTCGTCCATGGCTTTCTTGGGGACAAGCACCTTCATTTCGCCGTTCAAGCCCGCGAGTTTCTGGTCCGTTTCTGCCAGCGCCAGGCGGTGGCCGTCTGTCGCCACCATCGCCAGGGTGTCCGGCTTCAGAATCAGCAAACCGCCATTCAACGTGTAGCGTGACTCTTCCATGGAGATGGCAAACTTCGTTTTGGCAATGAGGCTCCCGAGAATCGCGGAGGGAATCTTGACGAGCGTGTGCGGCATCGTGGGAAGAGCCGGGAAGTTTTCCTTGGCCATGCCAACGAGCTTGTACTTCTTTCTGTCGCTAACAATTTCCACCCAGTGATTCTCGAGCAGCTTGACCTTGATCTCGCCCTCGGGCAGTAAGCGCACGAGCTCCAGCAGTTTTTTCGCAGGGATTGTCCCCGCGCCCTCTTTCTTTATCTTTGCTTCACAGGACGTGCGCACGCTCAGCTCCAGGTCCGTGGCCGTGATGGTCAACTGGCTGCCCCTGGCTTCGACCAGCAAATTCGAAAGAATGGGGATGGTCGTCTTGCGCTCAACGACACCCTGCGTGGTGCTCAGTTCATTCAACAGCGCCGATTTTGTAACGCTGAATTCCATCGCTTGATGTTCCTCGCGTGCGGTGCCTGGTGCGCTCATTCGGGTTCCTTCGCAGCTGTTTCTAGCGCTGTCGTACTGTACTCGCTTTTTCAGAAAGTATAAAGCCCACAAAACACATAAAACCTGTGGAAATGCATGGGAATCGGTACTGCTTCACAGCCGGCCGGGAGTCACAGGCCCAGCGCCTTTTTCCCACAGCCACACATACTCATCCTCACAACAACGGCCGTTGCTCTTTTTTTACAGCCATAAAGCTTGTTGTTGTGATGAGCGAGGTGGATTTGTGGAAAGCTCAGCAACCGCTTTTGTCGCAGCGACCTAGCGCCGCCTTTTCAAGGTGGCTGATTGTGGGAAACGGTGAAAACGCCGCGTTAGACCCTGCTCGGTCGCGCGGCAGCAGGATATCTTCCGCCACACCCAACAGAATTTCCGCATCTTCTCCAACACCTATGCACAGATCTTCACACGCGAATGCTCGCCGACGAAATGCCGAACAGCCACCGTCGACACACCAGGACCCGGAAGATCAAGGTGAGGGAGAAATCGCGCGATCTGCTGAACGTAACGTGGGGAAACGCCGAAGCTACTGCAAGGTATCCATCAAACGGGTGATGGTGCGATTCAGATCCTTGTCCGACCGCCGCATTTCCTCAATCTTGTTGATGGAGTGCAGCACGGTGGTGTGATGCTTGCCGCCAAATTGCCGGCCAATCTCCGGCAAAGAGGCGGAGGTGAGCTGCTTCACGATGTACATGGCCACTTGACGCGGGAAGGCAATCGCGCGCGTGTTGCTGCGAACCTTCAAGTCCTGCTCGCGCATATTGAAATGCTCACTGACGCGTTTCTGAATCAGATCGATGGTCACACGCTTTTCCTGCGAGGCGATGATGTTGCGCAGCACCTGCTGCGCCGTGGCCAAGGAAATCGTCGCTCCGGTCAAGGAAGCGTAAGCCATTAGCCGCGTCAGCGCGCCTTCCAACTCGCGTACGTTGGACTTAATAGCGCGCGCGATGTACTCCGCCACTTCATCCGGCAAACTAAAGCGGTCGTTCTCCGCTTTTTTCTGGAGAATCGCGATTTTGGTTTCCAGATCCGGCGGCTGGATGTCCGCGATCAGGCCCCATTCAAATCTCGAACGCAGCCGTTCCTCGATCGAATTAATCTCTTTCGGCAGGCAGTCGGAAGAAATCACAATCTGCTTCTGCTGTTCATAGAGCGCATTGAAGGTGTGAAAGAACTCTTCCTGCGTCCGCTCTTTCCCAGCGATGAACTGGATGTCGTCCACCAGCAGCACATCCACGGTATGAAAACGATCGCGGAAACTGGTCATGCGGTCGAAGCGCAGCGAATTAATCACTTCGATCGTGAATTTCTCCGCGCTCACATAGCTCAGCCGCATCGCGGGATTGCGCTTCTTGATGGTGTGCCCGATGGCATGCATCAAGTGCGTCTTGCCCATCCCCACTCCGCCATAAAGAAACAGCGGGTTGTAGGCTTTCGAAGGCTGCTCGGCCACGGCGCGCGCCGCGGCATGCGCAAACTCGTTGGACTTGCCCACGACAAACGAATCGAAACTGTAGCGCAAATTCAATTGATGATCGCTGCTTTCAAAATCCAGTTTCGCTTGCTTCACGCCGGTGGGTGTGGAAGCACTGGGCACGGGTTCTTCCTCCGTACAGACATATTGCACTTTTAGGTTGGGAGTCCCGAGTTCGTGGAAGACCGCTTTGACGATCTCGCCGTAGGTCCGCGTCAGGACCTGCCGGAAGACCGTGCTGGGGATCTGCACAAACAGGCTTTCACCCTCGGCGCGATTCAGTCGCGTGGGTTGAAACCAGGTGGTATAGGTGTTGATGCTGACCCGGGACTTCACGTGCTCCAGAAACCGTTCCCAGAAATTTATCGCAGTAGTCATCGCCAGAGAAAATAGCACCCCGTTATGTCCACAGATGTGCATAAGCTGTGGAAAGCAGGTCCCTTCATTTCTTTTTTTCAGGCTTCGGGAGTCATGCCCGTACCGGAGCGTCGTGCTTTCCCCTGTCGCCCCGCGGGCGGCCCTTCAAGATTTGCCGGCCCCTCGTGCCGCGGCCATCAGACAGCGCGGGATTGTCGCCGATTGGACGGAATGGAGCAAGCGAAAAGTGTTCGAAGGGTCTCACCGAGGTGCACATCCCATGCACAGTTTTTCCACAAGCACGGTTTTTGTGCAACTCCCTCCGAAAAGCGACGTTTGCAAGGGAATTGCCAATAATTTCTGCCCTCGCTCGAACATTTGCACAGCATCAATCTAAATCGTCCTGAGGATAATTCATTTATTGTTGAGACTTTTTATCGGGCCGCTCGAATTCGTAGATGCCCAAGGGGTCGCTTCCGATGAGCAAGCGGTCCGGTTCGATGAGAATCGTGGTGGCTTCCAGCCGCGCTTCCTCGGGGGTGTAGATCTTGTACGTCGCGCGGCGATTTCCTTCCCTGTCAAAGTGCAGCAGGTTATTGCCTACCGCCATCCAGACTTCCCCGGTGGCGCGCTCCACGCCAACGGCCGTAAGGATGCGCTTGAACACGGGCGGCTCCCCGCGCTTCTCCTGCCTCTCGATCTCCTTGCGGGTGGCCTGCCCGGCCGGCCATGCGTCTACTCCGGTGTACTGAATATCCTGTCCACCGTAACCGTTCCGGTCGTATTGACGCACGGTAGGTTCCGGCAGATAGGGAAACGCGTAGTAAAGATGCTCCCCCCCGTCCGTCACAAGCATCCCGATATTCAGAAAACGGTTCAGTTCGGGGCGGTCGGAAATCGGCTCGGGGTCGCCAAACTCGCGGATGTCGCGACCATTTTTGTCGAACACCTTGACGAGGTGGGGTTCGTGCACGGTGGCCACGGCAACTTCGCCATCCGGGAGCGCCGCGATCGCCACCGGCGCATTGACTTTAATCAGGCGCGCATTTCCCTTGCGGTCCCAGATCTTGATCGCGTTTGCGCCGCGGTCGGCCACGTAAACAGTTCCTTCGGCGTCCACGTCCAGGTCTTCGCCAAAGGTGATGGTTGCCAAGGACGCAGACTGGGGACCCGGACCCTTGGCGTCTTCATAGGCAGGAACTCTCTTCAGCAGTTTCCCCGCTCGATCGAAGACGGTGACGGATGATCCCGGCGCGCTCAACACATAATAGTTCCCGTCCGCTCCGCATTTCACCGCCCGCAGCCCCGGCCCCACTCCCGGCAAGAGGCGCTTCTTGGCAATGAGTTCCCCTTCGTCCTGGCCAAACGCGCAGCTGGCCAAACACCCCAGCAGACACAAACCTGCAAGAATCTTCACGTTATTCACAACCCCTTGGTTCTGACTCATCAGAGTAGGACGGAAGGATACAGGTTGCCCGTTTCAGAGCGTTCCCATCTGTCGATCAGTCAATCTTGAACCGCAAGCGCTCAATCGAATGCGCCCGCAGCCGGCCGGCGGCGTTCGAAGGCCCCTCGTCGGTTTCGATCAGCACGCAATTCATCTGCACATCGCCGGACGCCACTTCAAACCGCGCCGGCAACCCATTAAGAAATTTCTTGATGATACCGTCGCGGTCCATGCCGATCACCCCGCCGTGCGGCCCGCTCATGCCCACATCCGTGATATACGCTGTGCCGCCGGGCAGGACGCGCTCGTCCGCGGTCGTCACGTGCGTGTGTGTTCCCACGACTGCCGTTACCCGCCCGTCGAGGTACCAGCCCATCGCCACTTTCTCGCTGGTGGTCTCCGCGTGCATGTCCACAAAAACCAGGGCGACATCCGCCGGCAGTTTAGCCAGTTCGCTGTCGGCTTTTCGAAAGGGATCGTCGATCGGCGTCATGAAAACGCGCCCCTGCAGATTGAGCACAGCGTATCTCACGCCGTTCTTTGCCGTGCCGACGTAGAGCCCGTTGCCAACGTTGCCATCCGGAAAATTCGCCGGCCGCAGCAGCCGCGCTTCGTGCGGCATGAATTCCAAGATCTCCTTGCGGTCCCAGCTGTGGTTGCCGCCGGTGAGGACGTCAATCCCCATCGCGAGCAACTCCTCCGCCAGCCTCGGCGTGATCCCGAAGCCAGAAGCGGAATTCTCGCCGTTGGCGATAACCAAATCGATGCGCCGCTGCGCGACGATGTCCGCCAACCTCTCGCGAACGATCTGGCGTCCCGGCGACCCGACAATGTCTCCAATGAAAAGTACGCGCATGCCTTAACTGGACTGGTTCATAGAAAAAAAAAGAGCGGACTACTTGGCCGTGGGGAGCTAGGCCGTGAACCTCTGAATTAGGTGGGCGCCACGAGCCAACCGTTAGGCTTTCCTGCCCCGCTCGCCCGTCTTGACTCGTTGGCTTGCTGCCGCAGCGGCCATTTCGGCGTTCAAGACGCGCCAGCGGGACAGGCCGTGCACACGGGCTGTCTATCCGCAGCTCCTCAGAGATTCGTCATTGGTTCAAACAGCTTTCGCTCCCTCACCTGCTTCGAAGAACCGCTCCGTCTTCTATTCTAGCAGGATGCGCGTTCAAAGAAAGGCAGCGGAACTAGAGCCTGCTGATATGGTTAGAAACTTGAGAGCGTTGGACAATGTGGCCAAAGTTTGGCGCCGCCAAATGGTTGTTTACGGCGTCATCAATACCGTGATTGGTGATGTTGAGCAAACAGAATCCAAGGCGCATCTGAAGGAGGCTCCATGCAACCAGTCCCCAGGTTGCGGCATCTTCATCCGTACGCAGATGGATGACTAAGTGCTTTGTTACCGGACGGTTGGTCGGGAAGTTAGTTGGAAACCTTCGGAGTCTAAAGTCGGCTCGTCCTGTACACTTACCAGGCAGGGCATTTCGAGATTCCCTTGAATGGCCACAAAGGAAGCCGTAGCGACGCGGGCGCTTTCGAAGGCAGGATGAAAGGCGATGATGTCTATAGGGGACCATCCGCACCAATGACAAATCCAAGGCACGTCGTGACTTCATTTCCTTTGGGAGGCTTGCTGTTCGTCATTCTGTTTCCGTCTCTTCCAGCTCTTGCGCAGGAGCAACACACGCTTGATGAGCGCCCGGCCTTGTCCCGGACATCTTCTTCTCCCCAACCAGCGTCTTGCGAATCACCTGCTCTTCAACAGCCGCCCCCAGCCGACAAACCGGCAGAAGTGGACAAGGACACGGGCAAAACCCAAAACAATGGAACTTCCAAAGATCGCCTTGGCTTTGTGCTCCCCAATTTTCTGACCGTCGAAAACGCGGGCAAGATTCCTCCCCTTACTGCCAAGCAAAAATTCGCTGTTGTCGCCCGCGGGTCTTTTGATTGGGCCCAGTATCCCTGGTACGGCTTTCTTTCCGGCATCAGCCAGGCTGAAAACAGCGAGCCGGGTTATGGCCAGGGGGCTGAAGGGTACGGGAAACGGTATGGAGCAGCATGGGCAGACGGAACCATCGAGAATTTTTGGACTGGGGCCATTCTTCCCTCGCTGCTTCGTCAGGACCCTCGTTTCTATCAGAAGGGCAAGGGAGGCTTTTGGCGTCGCACAGGTTATGCCATAAGTCGAATCGCGGTTACCCGGTCCGACTCCGGAAACGATCAGTTCAATTTCTCTGAGATCGTCGGCAGCGCGATTTCCGCCGGTATTTCCACTTACAGCTATCACCCGCACGAGGATAAGACGGTACGCAACACGGCCAGCGTCTGGGGCTCGCAGATCGGCTACGACACGCTGACTCTGGTAGTGAAAGAGTTCTGGCCCGATATTCGCCGCAAACTCCGAAAAAAGGATAACTAGGCTGCCCACTCCGCGTTGCTTGCGACGAATCGCAGCAAAACGCCCAGCGCATTGCTACGCCCCGTGGGAGAGGCCTGCATCAGTCTTTCAAGCACCACTGCTTCCAGCAGAGGCGGCGGGCTGGGCATCGGAAATTCCGGAGCGTACCTGCAACCTTGGTTGAAAAGAGAAAGTGCCGCCGGCGAGAAGGATCCTCGAAACCATCATCTCTAAGGGGCGTCGCGCAACGAAACACGTGTCCAGATCCACAAGCACGAAATCCGTTCATCCATGCTTACCCTCAAGCGGAGGTTGATTCTGGTGCCCTTTAGGCTCCTAGTCGTGAGCGTCTTTCTGAGCCTTTACTTCGCAAAGACGTTCGGCATTGGCATGCAATTGCGAAAGCAAGGTTTCCAGCTTGCCGATGTCGACGTTCAGTACTCCCTCAAAGAATTGGCTGCGGACTTCCTCGAACATGGTCTTCAATTGCGGCGCAAAACGTAGTCCCTTGCTGGTGGCCTTGATGATCAACAGCCGATGATCACGGGGATCATTCCTGCGCGAAACAAACCCGCTCGCTTCGAGCCGGTCGACAAACCGCGTGATCTTGCCTTTGTCTCTGCCCATGGCCTTGGCGAGCTTTCCGGCTGAAGTCTCTCCATCGTCGGCACAATGCACGAGCACGGCCGCTTCCTGTGCGGTCATCCCGAATTTGCTAAAACAACGATCAAACGCTGTTTGCAATCGGATGCTGGTACGAAAGAGCCGTGAAATCGAGAGTTCCGCCTGCCACTCTCGCACGCCGGCATACTTGCGCTCGGCCTTCTGCGCTGGGACCAGGGGATTCCTTAGGAATCCCCCATCCTTCCCGCTCTCCGTTGTTCCTGCCATCGGTTTGGCCATCACGACTTATCGAGTCAATGGATTAAGCTGCTCCTCGCTTCGATGCTTCTAGAAGTGGAAGCCCAGCTCGACGGTTTCGGTGCGCGGCGTAACGTAGTGCGTGCCGCTGAACGTGGAAAAGAAGTTATACAGCGCGGTCTTGTTCGTCAGATTGATAACCGTGAAGCGCAAGCTCCATTTGTAGCGGTCCCCGTGGAAAAGATCGTCCTGGCCCACGCTGGCGTCAAACAGGTTGCGCGGGGCAATGCGCTGCGGATTGTGATCGTCGTTTTCTTTTCCGGGCGCCGGTATCTTGATGAGTGTTGATCCAAAGGTGGCCGCAGGACAGGAGACCAGGGCAGGTCCCGTGGGGCTAGGGGCAGCAGGCTGGCCGTTGCACGTGAGCCCGGCCTGAAACTCCTGGTCAGCCGTCAGCGGCAATCCGGTGAGATTGTTCATCAGCAGCACCGTCGGGATTCCATTGACGGTAGCTGTCGAAAAACCGCACGTGGCAGTCGGCGCGAAGCACGGCACGGCCCCGGCTACAAGCCCATTGTCATATCTCCAGTTAAAGCCGACCCACGGCCCGCGCTTCCAAGGCTGGTATTGCAGGTGCGTCGTTTGATTAAATTTCTCGTCGTGATCGATGCGGAAGACGCCAGCTGCGGGCAAAAAGGGTACGCCGCCGACTTGCGCGGGGAAATAGCGCGCGGCAACGCCCGATAGGACCACCAGTCCCGTGAAACCGTGGAAGTTCGGCACGCTCACGCGCACTGCGTATCCCGGAATCTTCGAGTTATGCCAGGCAATCGGGAACGCCAGGGGTGAGGCCGCCACGACACCGAAGTCGAAGGCGTTGTGTGTGTACTTCCAGAGGTACTCGGCGTCGACCACGAGAAACTTCCCGAAGGCTTGTTCCAGGCCCGCGTGGAATTCATTGCGCCAACCCGGATGAATCAAACCCGATACGCAGGGGGTATTCGGGGGAGGCACCAGGACCGCGATCACTGGAATACTGCATCCGCTATTGGCAATCGCTATATTTTCGTTGAACGGGGTTTCCATGGTTCGCGCGTAAGACAGGCGAAGCACCGTGCTGCTCGGCTTGATGTTGTAGGCAACTCCGACGCGAGGCTCCGCCTGGCGGTCGCTGACGAACCCGTTGTAAAGATCCCCGCGAATGCCAAGGTTGAAGGACCAGTTTCCTTTGGTGATAGTGTCTTGCACGTAGAGAGAGGTTTCCTTCACGTCCGTGTGGCCGTGAAAAAAGAAGGACTTCCCCCCTTGCGTCAGGTCCGCCGTTGCCAGCGTCTGGCAGGGACCGACTTCGTTTGGCTGCGTGGGGTCCGCGCACGTGAAGTTACCGCCGGCAGGGCTGGCGGGGTTCGAAATGGGGTTGCCATTCACATCCAGTTGGTTAAACAACCCCGAGAAACCTGGATCGACGGTGGCCAGAGTGTCGTTCTCGGTCAGAAACCAGTGTTGAAACGTGATTCCCGCCTTTATGTTGTGGATCCCCTTCACGTAAGAAATGTCCGAGCGCACACCCACGTTGGTGAGTTTCCGGTCTTGTCCGATGGTCTGAGCCTGCAGACCCGGAGAAAAATCCGCAAACGGATCTCCGCTCGGGTAGAAGTTGAATTGGTCTTTTCGCATGAAACCACCGAGCGTGAACACCGCCTTTGAGCCGATCAGGTGCGTCCAGGTCGGCGCGACGTTGTAGGTCTTGATCTGCGAGCGCTGATCTGTGGGGCCCAGAGGGGCACCGTTCACCGGGTTGACGGCCACGCCGGCGAAATTGCACATAAATCCCGCACTGCAGGTGTGCAATTGTTGGTCCCAGGTATTGGGATTTTGAAACCAGGAACGCGTAAAACCGAGATTTACGTGGATCGTATCCGCGCCGGCCACTTGATAGTCCACGCGGTCGAACAAGTTCTCCTGATTTCCCTTATCATGCAGCACGGCGACTTCTGGTCCATCAAGGAATCGGCCGCTGTTCAAGCCGTTGAGAGCTATAAAGTTTCCCCACTTCTGGCCCCCGTAGGCCAGATTGACGCCGACGTTGGCGGTGCCAAAACTGCCGTAGCTTGTGTACACCCGCCCTGTTGGTCTGGTTACTCCGAGACCGGAGCGCGTCGTAACCTTGATCACGATGCTCGTTTTGTCGCCGAATTCCGCAGGCGGTGCGCCGGAGATGACCTCCAGCGACTGAATCGAATCTGTGGGAATTTGGTTGGAAAAGACCTTGCTCTGTTGATCGGAGATCGGCTGGTTGTCGACGGAAAACGAGTTCTGCGCGTGGTCCCCCATTCCGTGGAAAAGGCCATTCGAGTCTGCCGCGATTCCCGGCGTCACCAGCGTGACCAGCGAGCTCACCCCCGAGCTCGCGCTTTGCAGCGGCAGGCGGTCGGTGATCGCCTGGTCCACGTCGGTGTGAAACGTGGAATCGTTCTCCACGAGGTCCCCGCCGCTAGCCTCAACCTTGACCGTCTCCGCTGCGGCTCCGATCTTCAGGCCGATCTGGACGTTCGCGGGAACCGTCGAGCGCACATCTACGTCTTGCGTGTACGAAGCAAACCCGGTCGCGATGACGACCAGATGGTACGGGTTGAACGGCACGTTCGTGAAATGGAAGCTGCCGTCGCTCCCCGTGGTTGTCCCCCGCCTAAAACCGCTGACTGGGTTGGAGACTTCCACGGTGGCGTTCACGACTACCCCGCCGGACGAATCTTTGACGACCCCTTCAATCGATCCCGAATTCCCCTGCGCCCAGCCGGGCGCCGCTGAAAAAAACAATACCAGTGCCAAAATCGAATAACTCCCCAAACGCTTTAACATTTTTTCTCCATCCCTTCGCGGGTTATCTAGATTTGTGGATAGAGGCCGCCTGAAAATGAGGCGGTGGAGCTGGCCCACGGAGGGGTCAGCACGCGGTTGCGCGATTCGCTAGCAGGAGGCGGGAAACTACGCGGAAGGAGGCGCTCGAGAAGCGCGATGTAGAGAGAACGAATTGCTCGGCGCAGCACGCTGCGGGAGCGAAGAATATCTTGCGATCAGCTCGGGGACAACGACGAGGTCGAGTGCCGCCGCGGCCAGTACAGGCGCATGCAGCGACTGGCAGATGTGGCAAGCGGTCTCCGGACCATTCGTATGTTGGTGGAGGAGGCTCCCGCCCGTCGCGAAATACAGCAGCACGGCGCAAGCCAACACGGCCATCGCCTGGCGCACGCTTGTCCGTCCGAAAATAGTCCTACCTAGCCGCATGACCTCTCCGTTAGCGTAACACCTTTGACGCGCCAGCCAGCAGAATGGGTGCAGAAAGTTGACCCCTGTCCTATTAGGTTCCTTGACCCCGCAACCATTCCATCCTAAGCTTCGTCATAGTATAGGAATGTTCGCTAATCCTAATAAGAGGACGCGTGTCTGTGCTGTGCTGCTCGGGATTATCTTCCTGGCCGCGCAATTCCATTTTTGCGCCGATCTCAATTCCGGCCCCAGCGGCTCGCATCCTTGTCAACTTTGCTCCACGGCGGGCTCCGCCGTCACGACCGAGGCTCTCGATCTGGCCGTCGTTCCCGTAGTCGACCGGCTTGAAGTTTTCGCAACGATTCCCTCTCCCTCTGTAGAAGTCCAGCGCTCAACCTCTCCTCGGGCCCCTCCGGCTCTGTAGTTTTCTGTTCTTTCTCCATGTAGTCCCTTCCACCCTAACTGCAGCGACCCGTCCCTATCGCCTGGGACCGTAGAGGAGCATTAAGCATGAAGAAGAGAACGGCATGGGCCACCGCGCTGTTGGCTTTGCCTCTCTGCGTTCTGGCCCAGCAGACTCCCACGCCTGCTCCGCTCGCATCGCCCGCACAGGCTGTGCCCCCGCGCGCGGACACCACGCAGCCCCCGCCCACACGTATCACTCTCGACGAAGCCATTCGTCTCGCTTTGCAGCACAATCACGCTCTACTCGCCGCCCGCTCGACCATCCTCGAAAATCAGGCCCAGGAAACCACCGCGAACCTCCGCCCTAACCCCACGTTGTCCTGGGATACGCAGTTCCTTCCCCTTTTCCAACCCAGCAACTTTACCGCGGACTACTTCGAAAACCAGGCGCAGTTCGACCTTGGCATTGGGTACCTTTTCGAGCGCGGCAGAAAGCGCCAGCATCGCTTGCAAGCCGCTAAAGACCAAACCGCCGTCACCCGCGCCCAAGTGACGGACAATGAGCGCCAGCTCACTTTTAATCTCTCCCAGCAGTTCGTTGCCGTTTTGCTGGCGCAATCCACCCTCGATCTCGCTCAGCAAGATTACGACAGCTTTCAGAAGACGGTTGATATCAGTGAGTCCCGCTTTAAAGTCGGCGCCATGAGCGAAGGAGACCTGCTCAAAATCAAATTGCAATTGCTGCAATTCCAGTCGGACGTTTTTGCGGCCAGGCTCTCTAAAGTCCAGGCGCTTGCCTCTCTCCGTCAGTTCCTCGGGTTCGAGTCCGTGCCCGACAATTATGACGTTGAGGGCTCTCTCGACTACCAGCCTGTTCACGCAGGTCTCGACGATTTGAAGGCGCTGGCCCTTCGCACGCGCCCGGACTTGCAGGCGGCGCAATTGGGGGTAACCGCTGCGCACAGCCAGGAGTCACTGGCAGAGGCCAATGGCAAGCGCGACTTGAGCGCTAGTTTCGACTACACCCACACCGCCGGCGTCAATAGCGGCGCCTTCTTCTTTAATATGGAGCTCCCCATTTTTGACCGGAACCAGGGCGAAATCGCCCGTACCCGGTACGCCATCACTCAATTCCAGGAATTGCAAAGCGAAGCCGCCCAGCAAGTCCTCACCGACGTCGTGAACGCCTTCGAGGCATTGCATTCCAACGATCAAATCATTCAGCTGTACCGCGGCGGGTACGTCGACCAGGCCCAAAAATCGCGTGACATCACCGAGTACGCCTACAAGAAAGGCGCCGCCAGTCTCCTCGATTTTCTCGATTCAGAGCGCACCTACCGCGCCAACCAGCTTGCTTATCGCCAGGCGCTCGCCAGCTACATGACCGCGCTCGAACAGATGCGCCAGGCCGTTGGAACGAGGAATCTGCCATGAATTTCAACACCAGGTTTCGTGCCTTGATTTTTCCGGCCTCGGCTATGGCGGCCGGCTTACTCATCGTCGGGCTCACTGGCTGCGGTTCCGGCGATTCCGAGTCCAAGATGACTTCCTACTCCTCCAGCGAGTCCAAAGCGGAAACCGCGGCTCTCTTTACTGTTCCTCAGGACCAGATGGCCCACGTCCAGGTGGTGTCGGTCGAAAAAGCGGCCCTCCCGCGCGTTCTTCGGCTCACCGGTGCAGTGGCCTACAACGCTTTCAAGACCACCCCGGTTTTCGCCGCCATTGGAGGCCCCGTGCGCGAACTACTCGTCACACCCGGCGAAACCGTCCATGCCGGCCAGCCGCTCCTCACTGTCAACAGCCCGGACTTCTCTGCGGCGCGTTCCGCTTTCCTCAAAGCTCACACGGCTTTTCTGCTCGCGGACAAGTTCTACACCCGTGCGCAAGATCTCCTCAGTCACGGTGCCATCGCCGAGGCCGATTTTCAGACGGCCGAATCCGCGCGCAACCAGGCTCAGGCCGATCTCCAGTCCAGTGAAGACGCTCTTCGCGTTCTGGGCATCACCGACCCCGAATCGCTCGAAAAGAATCCGCCGAAAACCACTTCTCAAGTTCCCGTTCTCGCCCCTGTCAGCGGAGAGGTTGTCGAGCGCCTCGTCGGACCCGGCCAATTGCTTCAGGCCGGCACGACACAGGTCTTCACCATCTCGGACATGAGCACGGTTTGGGTTCTCGTCAATGTCTACCAGGGGGAAGTCGCCTATGTGCGCCCCGGAGACGTCGTGGACATCACCACCGACGCCTATCCCGACACGTTTCACGGGCGAATCTCTTATATCGCCCCCGCTCTCGATCCCACCACCCGCACGCTTCAGGCGCGCATCGTCACGGAAAACCCCGGCAATAAGTTAAAGAAGGACATGTACGTCACCGCCACTGTCAGTGCCGGCGCCATCGCCAACGCCCTGACGGTTCCGGACGCTGCCGTTCTGCATGACACCGAAAACCAGCCCTTCGTCTACGTACAGTCACCCGCAAAACAAAACGAATTCGCGCGCCGCTTGGTTCACATCGGGGACAGCCATGCGGGCCGCACGCAGATTACCGACGGCCTGAAGGAAAACGAGCACGTTGTCGGCGACGGCAGCCTCTTTTTGCAATTCAAGAATTCATTGCAGCACTAAAGGGAGCCGCGGCCGAAAGAAAGCACATGATCCATCGCATTGTTCAATTCGCGCTTCAGCAGCGCTTCCTCGTACTCATGGTCACGGTGTTCATCGTGATCGCCGGCGCCGACTCCTTCCGCCGCATGCCCGTCGACGCCTACCCCGACCTTTCTCCGCCCATGGTCGAATTGATTACCCAGTGGCCAGGCCATGCTGCCGAAGAGGTTGAGCGCCTCACCACTCTTCCCCTTGAGCTCGCCATGAACGGTACGCCGAACCTCAAGGTCATGCGTTCCATCTCTCTCTATGGTCTTTCGGACGTCAGACTCACCTTCGATGAAAGTACGGACCCGTACTTCGCCCGAAATGTCGTCTTCGAGCGTCTCAGCGACGCAACGCTTCCCACGGGTGTTCTTCCCAGCATGGCCCCGCTGTTCAGCCCCAGCGGCCTCGTCTATCGCTATGTCCTAGAAAGTCCAGACCGTACCCCCACGGAGCTTCACACCTTCGAAGGCTGGATTATCGGGCGCGCCTATCGCAGCGTCCCCGGCGTAGCCGACGACTCCGGCTTCGGCGGACCCACCATGGAGTACCACGTCCTGCTCGACCCCGTTAAGCTCTACAACTATCATCTCCCCGTCGTGCAGGTGCTCAACGCCCTGACCGCCAACAACGCCAACACCGGCGGTGGCTTCTACTCCCAGGGCGGCCAGTTTTACTATGTCCGAGGTCTCGGCCTCGTCAAGACCACGGAAGACATCGGCGAAGTCGTTGTCGGCAGCGGCAACGGCGTGCCCATTCGCGTCAGAGACATCGGCCGCGTGGTCATCGGGAACGCCCCGCGCCTCGGCATTTTCGGCTTTCAGGACAAAGGGAAAGACAACACCGACGCCGTCGAAGGCGTCATCCTCATGCGCCGCGGCGAGCAGACGCAAAATGTCCTCGAGGGTGTTGAGAAAAAAACGGTGGAGATCAATCGGGATCTTCTCCCGCCGGACGTCAAAGTCCGGCCTTTTTATGACCGTAGCGATCTCGTCAAAGTCACCACCGACACCGTCGAATGGAATCTTTTGCGCGGCATGACGCTTGTTCTGATCGTGCTCATCTTTTTTCTCGTCAGTATCCGTGCCGCGGTAATTACCGCGCTCACCGTTCCGCTCGCTCTCCTCTTCGCCTTTATCTTTCTCCACGCCACCGGCGAAGCCGCCAACCTGCTCTCCATCGGCGCCATCGACTTCGGCATCATCATCGACGGCACCATCGTCATGGTTGAAAATATCTACCGCGAGCTCAGCCTTCGCCACGGCCAGGAATACAAACTCAACGACGTTATCCTGGCAGCCGCTCGCGATGTCGATCGCCCCATTTTCTATTCCGTCGCCGTCATCATCGCCGGTTATCTCCCCATCTACGCACTCACCGGTCCCGCCGGAAAGCTTTTCCATCCCATGGCGGACACCATGGCTTTTGCCCTCGTCGGCGCCCTTCTCCTCACGCTGACCCTGGTTCCC
>Ga0210384_10002957_pt1 | contig 20149 bp, 17 predicted proteins | sample IncBWH2MmetaG_FD_160574 | JGI IMG/M metagenome (GOLD analysis project Ga0210384, IMG submission 160574) | Forest soil microbial communities from Barre Woods Harvard Forest LTER site, Petersham, Massachusetts, United States - Inc-BW-H-2-M | ecosystem: Environmental > Terrestrial > Soil >...
ATTGGATTGTGGAGATTGCGATACGGTGGCAACTCACGGCTTGTACTACGCCTGCGCCACGACCTGCACGGAAACGACCGTGCCGACCAACCTGCAAATGCCGAACCCCATCACGCATTTCGCGGCCGATAACAATGGCGCGATTATTGTGCTTCCCAGCGTCGCCGCGGGGGGCGCCGCCAACGTCAGCGGCTCGCTCATCTTCGGCATCGACACGCAATCGAACAATAAGTCGGGAACCCAGACCGTATTGACTGTCGATGGCAATGCCGAATTTCTGATCACGTTCAACGGCCAGACCTTGGCGAACAGCTTCATTGACAGCGGCTCCAACGGTATTTATTTCAACGACACCAGCATCTCCAAGTGCGTGGCGCCGCCCAACGATCCGACGTCGCAAATCGTGAATTTCTACTGCCCGCCGAACACGCTCACTCTCGGGCTCAGCATCCAGGGGATGAATGGCGTCATGGCGAATAATCTGACGTTCGGCGTGGGCAATGCGCAGACGATGTTTAACAGTAATTTCGATGCCTTCCCGCAGCTTGCGGGCACGAATCCGAACCCCGGCAGCTTTGACTACGGCCTGGCTTTTTTCTACGGCAAACGAGTCGCGATCGCCGTCGAAGGCGACACGACGTCGGCCGGCACGGGGCCCTACATCGCATTCTAAAGCCTTATGCCGCGGCGGCTACCGTCGTCCAGAGAGGCAGGATAGACTGCTTCTTAAATGAGCACCACGGCATCTTCGACCGCGGCCGGCACGGGCAGTCTGCAACTCGAGTATTTGTCTTCGCATCAAATGGCGTCCCAGCCAGCGTCCTGGTGGCAGGGCGTCCTCGGCGTTGTCGGCTTCGATGAGCCGCCGAACCTCGATCGCGCTCGCATTCCGGTGACGGCGAGCATGGTTCGCTCGCTGTGCGCCGGCGATCTTTGCGAAGTATGGCGGGTCGCCAGTCCCGAAGTTCAGATGTCCAGCGGTTCGGAGCACGGAAAGATACGCTATCGCTATTCCCATGATTTGCTGTTCGGCTCCCTGTTGATCGCAGAGCAAGCCATTGATGCGCGCAGCGAGGCGGAGGCGCTGCAGCGCGCCACCGAGAGTGCATATCAGGAAATCTTCGATTTGTTGGATGACACCGCCCACCCGCACGTGATCCGCATCTGGAATTATCTGCCGAACATCAATGCGCAAAGCGGCGGCGACGAGCGCTATCGGCATTTTAATTCGGCGCGGCAAATGGCATTTCGAAAATCGGGACGGGCCACCAAGGGGACCGTGCCGGCCGCCAGCGCGTTGGGCTCGCCGGCCGGCAGTCCGCTTTCCATCTATTTCCTGGCGGCACGGCGGCCGCCCAAGATGATCGAGAATCCGCGGCAGACGAGCGCGTATCATTACCCGCCGAAATTCGGCCGACATAGTCCGATATTTTCGCGCGCCTGCGTCTGGGGCGAATCCGGCGGCAGCCGGCTATTCGTTTCGGGAACCGCCAGCATCGTCGGGCACGAAACCATCCATCGCGGCGATGTGATCGCGCAGACACGCGAGACCATCGTCAACATCGGGGCATTGCTGGAGCAAGCCAATCGCATCGTCGGCTCGAGCCGCTATTCTTTGGACGGCCTGAAGCTCAAGGTGTACCTGCGCCATCCCTCGGACCTGCCCGACGTCGCGGCTACGTTGGCCGGGCTGCTGCATCCCGCGGCTTCCATCGTGTACTTGCAAGCGGATGTTTGCCGCGAGGATTTGCTCGTGGAAATCGAAGCCGTCGGTTAGCGCGCGATATCCTCAAGGCTTGTACGGAAAGGCCTTGTCCGGATAGGCGGGCGGCGCGGGCACGGGTCGCGGGTCGGTCCTGATCTCTTCCTTCAATAAGTCCAAGGCCGCCTTGAGCTGTGCGTCCGCGCCTGCGAAGGTTTCGTGCGGAAGATTGTCGATGACGATATCCGGCTCGACTCCGTGGCCCTCGATCAGCCACTTGCCTTCCGGCCCGTAGACCCCGAGTTCGGCGGCTGTGGCGATGCCGCCGTCGGCTTCGAAGTTGTTGCTGCTCAGCCAGATCTCTCCTCCCCAGGTACGCACACCGATCGTCTTGCCCAACTTGAAGCGGTGAAACCCTTCCGTGAACGCCTCGCCGTCCGACGCGGTTTCCTGGTCGCAGAGCACGACCATGTGACCGCGAAACGCGTATTGCATGTTCCACTCCGAATCCCCCACGCGCGGCTGCCAATAAAACCAGGCCTGTCGCAGCAGTTTTTCCAACAACCAGGAGTCGATGTTGCCGCCATGATTGTGGCGAACGTCGATGATGAGGCCCTGGCGCTTGTAGATCGGATAATATTCGCGCGCCCACTGGTCGATGTCCTCCGGTCCCATGGCGCGCAAGTGGACATAGCCGATTTGTTTGCCCGACTCCGCATCGACCTTGAGGCGGCGGGTATATTCCCACTCCGAGTAGCGTAGGTTCGCTTCGTCGGCGGCCTTGATGGGCGTCACCAGCACATCGCGCGTTTCGCCGCCGCCGGATCTCACACGCAACAGCACTTGCGTGCCGGCCTTGCCCCGCAGCAACGCCCGCTCGTCGGGTACGCCCAGGGCGCTTTCCCCGTTGATGCTGACGATCACCTCTCCGTCCTTGACCCGCGACTCCGGACGATTCAGGGGCGATGCGTTGTTCGGCAGGTCCGGATCGTGCGTATAGACATGCTCCACCACGAAACCGCCGGCTTTGTCATCGCGTCTGAAGCGGGCGCCGAGCGCCGCCAGCTCGATTTGGTCGGAGGATTTGCGCACATCGCCGCCGCGCACGAAGATATGCAGCGCGGACAGCTCGCTGACCATCTGGGCGATCACTTCGTTCAGCTCTTCGCGGTCCGAGACGCGGTCCACCAAGGGCAGATAACGCGCGCGCATGGCGTTCCAATCCACCCCCTGCATGTTGCGATCGTAGAAATAATCCCGTTCCAGGCGCCACGCATCGAAAAAGATGCCGCGGAAGTCCGCGCGCGGATTCGTGAAGAAGGACCAGCCGGACAAATTGATCGTCGACTTGTCGAGCACTTTCTGGTCGGAGAAAGCGGCGGCCTTGATGTCGGAATCGACGATGTAGAAGTTGCGGGCTTTCGCCACCAACAGCTTTTTTCGATCGAGCGAGATTTCAAAGCTCTTGATGTCGCTCGCGACGGTTTCCACCTCATCGCCCTTGTTGGCGATGTCCAGACATTTCAGCGCCAATTTGCGCGGCGCCTCGTCCGATGCGTCGAGCCAACACAGCCGCTTGTCGCTGATCTGCAGTTGGTCATAGTTGCCGGGCGCAACGGGCACTTCCGCCAGCCGCGACTGCAGGTCGCCGAACTCGATCCGCACGTCCTTGGGGGTTCTCGAGCCTGACACGGCGGCGCCGCTCTTGGCGGGCGCCTTGCCCTCGGCGGCCCTTGCATCGGCAGCCTTTGCATCGGCGGTCTTGGCATCGGCTTTGTCATCGGCCTTCGGCGGCGCGTCCGGATGCAGTTCATCCGCCGGCAGGAAGGGAGAACGCAAACCGGCTACCAGGGCGAGTTCGTAGATTTTGACCGGGCGATCGAAATGCGGTTCGGGCTGCCGCGCGCCCCAGGGAGATTCGACCGTGGTTTTGAGCGATCGGTCCGATAAAAAATACAACCAATTCCCGTCGGCACTCCAAGCCGGGCTCACGCTGTTGTAGCGGTCCGAGGTGATGGATTGCAGCGTTCCCGAATCCACGTTGAACACGCTGATCTGCAGGAACTGATTCGCGGCCGTTTGCGTGAAGGCGAGCCAGCGGCTGTCGGGAGACCACGCGAGATTGTCGAAGTCGCCGAATCGTGATTGCGCAATGCGCTTGTCCTGCTTCGTGCCGGTGTCGTAAATCCACAGTTGCTGATCCTTGTCCCGATGCGCCAGCCATCTGCCGTCCGGCGAGGAGATGCCGTCCCAGCGCAGCACCTTCGCATTTCGCGTCCATTGTTCGGGCGCGCCGGCGCCATTTGCGGGGTACTTCCAGAATTCGGTTTCGCCGCTTGCCGTCGAGAGCGCGACGATGTGCTTGCCGTCCGGCAAGAAGCGCGCTTCCCGATAGCGCACGCCGGGATCGCCCGCCACCTTGATGATTCGGCCACTCTTGACGGGCAGGGTGAATACCTCGCCCCGCGCCGTGAAAATCGCGCGAGCGCCATCCGGAGAGATGTGTACGCTGGATAGAAAATTGAGCGGCGTCTTCACCCAATGATCGCGCAGCTGGTCGAAATCCGACACCATCGAAATCGGAATGATCTCTTCCTTTCCGGTTTTCAAGTCGAGCGACCAGAGATCCGCGCCGCAGGCATAGACCACGCGCCCGTCGGACAGGGACGCACTGGCGATGTCGAAGCCGCGCTGATGGCTCTCCTGCCTGACATCGCGGCCTTGAGCGTCCATGGAAAAGACGTTCATCACGCCGTCGCGGTCCGAGAGAAAATATACACGCTCATTCCAAAACATCGGATTGCGGGAGGTACCCGTCCAATCCGCCGTCAAGGGTGTCGCCTCACTGCCGCCGTCGAAGCGCCAAAGAGTTTCGTTGTAGCCGCCCTGGTAGCGCTTGGTGAAGCTGGGCTGTTTTCTCCAGCGGGTAAAGAAGAGTGTGCGGCCATCCGAGCCATATACCGCCTCCGAGCCTTCCGCCAACGGCACGATATCCCGGCCGCCGCGAGCGTCGAGCAAGACGAGCTTGGGGTCAGGCAGCGTGGAGAAGCGGTTGGTGCTCACCATCAGGCGGCCATCGGGCGCCCACGCCACCGGAACCGAGTCTCCATTCCAGGTGCGCCGTTCCGGGACGCCGCCCGCGAGCGGCAGCGTGTAAACATCGCTGGGTCCCTCGTATTGGCCGACGAATGCAACGCTGCGCCCGTCGGTCGAAATCCGCGCCATGGATTCGACGCCGGAATCGGAGGTCAGGCGCCGCGCCGTGCCGCCGCGGATTCCCACGGACCAAAGATCGCCTTCCGATGTGAACACGACGGTGTCGCCATGCACGGAAGGGTAACGGTAATATCCGCTGCGTCCCCCGGTATCGCCCGCCGCCGGCGCGGCTGAAACGGCGCAACACGCCGCCATGATGGCCCCTGCGATCAGCAGGATTCGTTTGCTTGGCATCTTAATCCGTCCCCCATGTTCTTCTGGCCAATAATTACATACGATGCGGATGCGCCGATACTCGTGCTCGGCGCGCCATCACTGGTCGAACCGAGAAGCCTAAATGAACGACACCAAAGCGAGAGACCCAAAAGCGAGCGGCACAAAGCCGGGCGCCCAGCACTATCGCTGGACGGAAATACCGAGAGAGGCGATGAAGGGCGGCATCACCCGCCAGCTGATCACCTCTGAGCGCATGATGATTGCTCATGTGCGCCTCAAGAAAGGCGACGAGGTGCCGACGCATTCGCACGAAAACGAACAGATCACCTACATTCTCGAGGGTGCCCTGCATTTTTGGCTGGGACCCAAGGGCGACCGCGAAGTGACGGTGCGCGCGGGCGAAGTGCTCGTTATCCCGTCGAATCTCGAGCACCGTGCCGTGGCGCTGGAGGAGACCCTCGACGTCGATGTCTTCAATCCGCCGCGGCAGGATTGGCTGAATGGAACGGATGCGTACCTGCGCGGCTGACGCCAAGCGGTGATAGTCTGTCAGTCGGTCGGATGCGTGTCACTCGCTCGAGCGATTCAGTCGCTCAATCGATAGAGATACGCCGCCAGTTGCGAGCCGAATCCGCTGGCGACAAAGACCAGCTTGTTGTTCGAGGTGAGCTTGCGCAGCCAATCGAATGCGCCGCCGTCGATCAACGGCATGTGCTCGCCGCTGCGGCAGCGCGCGCTGATCATGAACCGCAAGCCATCGTAGTAGTCATGCGTCAGCGTCTCGAATAGGACCGGGGTTCCCGACAGGCGGTCCGCGATGCGCTCCCCCAACCCCTTGCGCTCGGGGGTCGCGAGGATCTTGACGATCCTGTCCGGGAAAGTGTAGCCATGCTGCTCGAGCCTATTCAATGCACTCAAGTGCGTTTGCATGTGCTCGGACAATGACTCCACCAGCAAATCCTGATCCTTGCGTTCATGGCCCGCGGTCGTGATGCAAAACATCCGGAAGTGCGCCGCGAAACCAGGGACGTTCGGCACCGCTTGGGCGCGAACGCAGCGATGACTCGTGGTGAGTTTGATCGTTTGCGCGGCATTCTTGCGCAAGCGGCGCGCGCTTTCGAGAGCCAGCAAATTGGTGGGATCCGATACGACTTCCGTGCCGCGAATCGTCGATACGATTTTATTTTGGCTGGCCAGCGCGATGCTCGAGCAGGAACCGAGCGGGGCCAGCGGCGAGAGCTCCAAGGCTTCAAACGCCGATGCGGCCGCCAGCAGGTGGCCGTCCAGCCGGTTCAGCGTTCGCTGGTCGATATAGGCAGGGGCGACGAAGCGATCTCTTTCCCACTGCTGCTGAACATTCGCAGCCGACCGCTCCGCAGCGCGCCGCTCAGCGACATCGAGGAGCAGAGACCAAAGTTCGGACGCGGCCAACCCGCCCGCCAGCGCGGTGTAGGCCGCTTCTTCGATGCCCGCCCGCGCCCAATTGCGTCCCATAAAGCCCCTAAGAGCCGGTCGGCATCAAATTATAAGATGCGGCGGCACGCGCGCATTGGCCGCACGCTCATAGGCTCGCGCGACCTGCAGCAGCAGCCCGTCCTGATTGCGGCGGGTCACCAGCGTGATGCCCACCGGCAGGCCGCTGATCAGCCCCGCGGGCACCGTGAGGCTGGGATAGCCCGCGACCGCCGCGGCACTGGCGATTTGGGATGATCCACCGCCGCGCCGATCGCCCCAGACCGGATCGATGAGATCGGCAGGTCCGTTGCTCGTGCCCACCAATACTTCCACTCCCTGCTGACCGAGCAGCGTCGCGAGCCCTTCCACGTCCGCGGTACGCGTCAACGTGGCGCGGGCCTTTTGATAGGCCGGATCGCTCAAGGGTCCCTTTGCCTCCGCCATGTCGAACAGTTCCTGGCCGAAGACGATCAGTTCATCGTCCGCATGAGCTCGATTGAAGGAAATGAGGTCGGCCAGGGTCCTGCAATCAACCTGCGAGGCATCCAGCGTCGCCAAATAGGCATTGATGGCGTCCTTGAATTCAAAGAGCAGCGCTTCGAGCTGCGAATCGCCCATTTCGTCGAAGGCTTTGGCGGGCTTCAAATCAACGGTCACCGCGCCCTCGTGCTCGAGCACGGCTCGCGCATCGGCGAACAGCCGAGTGGTGTCCGGATGCGCACCCTGCGGTACGGGCATGACGCCGATGCGCACGCCGCGCAGCCGAAAGCTCTCGATATCGGCGCCATGCGCGCCGAAGCCCAAGGGCCGTTCGGCGATCACGGCAGCGAGAAGGGCGGCGTCTCCCACGGTGCGGCACATCGGGCCCGCCGTGTCCTGCAGCGGTGAAATGGGCACCACGCCTTGGCCGCTGACGACGCCGACCGTGGGTTTCAGGCCTACCAGTCCGTTGACCGAGGAAGGCGAGAGGATGGAGCCGTTGGTCTCCGTGCCGATCGCCGCCGCACAAAAGCTCGCCGCCGCCGCAACCCCGGAGCCGGCGCTCGACCCGGACGGGTTTCGAGCGGGATCGTAGGCATTGCGGACCTGGCCCCCCACACCGCTCCAACCACTGCATGAACGCGTCGAGCGAAAGTTTGCCCACTCGCTCAGGTTGGCCTTGCCCAGGATGATGGCGCCCGCGGCGCGCAAACGCGCCGCCAACGGCGCATCGGCGCTACGAAAGGACTTGGCAAGTGCGTAGGAGCCCGCCGTGGTCGCCATCGGGTCGCGGGTCTCGATGTTGTCTTTGACGATAATCGGAATCCCATGCAGCGGGCCGCGCAGCTTTCCCGACTTGCGCTCCGAATCCAGCATTCGTGCGTCTTTGAGCGCCGTGGGATTGACGGCCAACACCGACCGGTATTGCGGACCGTGGTGATCGAAGCGCGCAATTCGCGTGAGATACGCCGCCGCCAAGGCTTCCGAGGTCACGGCGCCGGCGGCCAGGGCGCGCGTCAGCGAAGCAATGGACTGCTCGGTCGGGTCAAAGGCTAAGGCCGAGGCGCGCAGCTCACCGACCGCCGCGGCCAGAGATAGGCCCCCCGCTGTTGTAAGAAAGCCTCGGCGATCCATGAATTCTCCTCTCGGTGTTTGGAATCGGGCGCCTGCCGCAGCCCGGTGTGTTCTAAGCGCGGACAGACGCTCAAAGTATTTTCAGCGGAATTCTTTACAGTTCCCGGTGGATTTGTTACTTATTCGTATTCGGCTATGAGATATCTCATATACCGATAACGCTAAATATAACGCTGCAGGGGATGAATACCAATGACTACGACACGATCGCGTCGATATCGTGTGTGGCGCAAATTACTCGCGCTGCCCGCTCCGTTTGCCCTATGTATGACCGCGCACGGTCAAGTCACCCCGAAAGCGGCGGCGGCGCCTGAGGAGCTTCAAGAAGTCGTGGTCACCGGTTCGCGCATCGCGCGTCCGGAATTCGACAATCTCGAGCCGACGACCTCGGTTGACTCGAAGACGTTCGATCAGCGCGGTTATCTCGATGTCGGTCAGGCTCTCAATGAGCTGCCGGCCTTCGGCGTGGCGCCCTCGAGCGCCGCGAATCAACAGGTCGGCTTCGGTGTCGCCCAAAGCTTCGTCGATCTGTACGGCTTGGGTTCGCAGCGCACCCTGACCTTGGTCAACGGCCGCCGTTTCGTGTCCGAGAGCACGGCAAGCTTGTCCAATTCCAACGCTAATACCACTAACGGCGGCAACGGCACGCAGGTTGACCTCAATGTCATTCCCACGAAACTGATCGACCACGTCGAAGTGGTCTCAGTGGGTGGCGCGCCGATTTACGGCGCCGATGCGATTGCCGGCGTGGTCAACATCATCTTGAAGAAGGACTACCAGGGTCTCGATGTCGATGCTCAAGTGGGCGCATCGGGGCAGGGAGATGCGTGGAGTTATCGCACGCGCGTCTTAGGGGGCCAGAACCTATTCGACGGCAGAGCAAACATCACGGCGGTGGCGGAGTTCACGAAGACCGACGGCCTGCTGGGTACCCAGCGGCCGGTGTATGCGGCGGACTTGGGCTTCTTGGCGCCCCTCAACAAGCCGCCAAAAGGCCAATGCTGCACCAGCGTGTTGACGCCTGCCAACTCAGTGCCCTCCGTGAGTTTTGGCGGCGTTCCGGTGGTGGACGATCTCTTTTTGGCGCCCGGCGCCGGTCTCACCGGTGCCTTGATCGGTGTGAACAATGCCGCCGGGCAAACCCAGGCCTTCGGTCCCAACGGTACGCTGCAGAATTACAACCTCGGCACGGTTACCGGCAATCCCATCTTTACGAGCGGCGGCGATGGTGAACGGCTCTCGCAGGTCAGCAACCTGCTGTCACCGACCGAGCGCATCAATGTCGACACCTTGATGCACTTTCAGATCAACGATCGTCTCAACGCGTTCGGTGAAGGGTATTTCTCCGAGTCGCACGCTAGGAACTTGGTGTCCCAGTCCTACAACACGACTTTATTCAGCAACACATCTCCGTTTGGCATAGCCGGTACGCCCGGCGGTTCTTTCGTCCTGAGCATCAATAACCCGTTCTTGACTCCCGCCGATCGCACGACTATCCAGACAGCGCTGAACAATTACGCCGCGTCATTGCCATTCGGCGCCCCCATATATCCGGGAGTCAGCGTCGGCCAGCCCCTGTTTCCGGGATACACCGGGCCGGGGCAGCCGGTGGCTTACCCCGCGTGGAACACCAGCCAGTTCTATGTGAATCGCGCAAATGTGGATCTGGACAACGGTGCGGCGACGGACACTCAAATAGTGGTTCGCGGTGTGGCGGGATTGAACGGCGACTTCTCCTGGGCTGGAAGAAACTTCAACTGGGAAGTGTCCGTAAGCTACGGCACGGCGGATAACACGCAAGTCACGCCTTCTTACGTGTTCCAGAACTTGGCCAATGCGCTCAATGCCACGCGCAATGCCGCGGGCCAGATCGTGTGCGCGGGCACGCCGGTGAACGGCCCGACATCGACATTATCGAGCACATGCGCACCGCTGAACATTTTCGGCCAAGGGTCGCCGAGTGTGGCCGCGTTGCAGTACATCACGCATATGGCGACGGTCGATTCATTCAATACGCAAAGAGACACCAATGCCTTCATCGGCGGGGATATCTTGAAGGTCCCGGCCGGCGAATGGAAGTTTTCGGCCGGATTCGAGAATCGCCGCGAGTCGGCGGCCTTTTCGCCCGACAATTTCTATACCGAAGATTTGGGCCAAAATCAGATCTTGGGGATTGAGGGTTCCTACATCACCAACGAAGCTTATTTCGAGACCTTGCTGCCGATCTTCTCCCCGGCGCAGGATATTCCGGGATTGAATCGTCTCGAGTTGGAAGGCGCCGCGCGGCGTGTCGATAACTCCATCGCCGGCAACGCCACCACGTACACCTACGCCGTGCGCTGGTCACCGATTGAAGATGTGGGATTCCGCGCCAACAAGACCAAGTCCATTCGGGCGCCATCGATCACGGAGCTGTTCCTCCCGCCGGCAACGGTCGGATCGTTCGCCAATGATCCCTGCGACCAAAACTTCGTGGGCCAGGGCTCGGTGCCTGCGACACGCCTAAAGAACTGTGAAGCCGCGCTCGCGGGCATTCCCGGCGGTTACAACCCAGCCACCTTTCAATCTCAGGTCGTGAATGCGACTGCCACCGGCACGACGTCGGGTAACACCGCCCTGCAAAGCGAAATCGCCTTTTCCAAGACATTTGGTGTGGTGCTGCGCCCGCGCTTCCTGCCGAAATTCAACATTTCCGTGGACTACATCGATATCGCCCTCAAGGAGGCCATTCAGGCTTTGACGCTGACGGCTAATCTCGACGCCTGCTTTGACTCAGCGGATTTTCCGAGCAACCCTTCCTGCAATACGTTCACGCGTAACCCCGCCGGCCAGATCTCGAATTTCCATACCAGCTTCGTCAATGCGGGCTTGCTGGAGTTCACGGGTATCCAGGCGGCGCTGGACTACACCTTCGACCTGCCTTGGTCTTTGGGAAGCCTGCAGACCAGTGCGCATTACCTTGACACGTCGCGGCTAAAATCGCAGGTTGCGACCGCAGCCCCGAACGACATTTCGGGCCAGCTCGGTTACAGCAAGAGCAAGGGTTCGATCGATTTGCTGTACGCGAATCGGGGATTCTCGTGGGATTGGCAGGGCATCTTCATCGGCCCGGCGCAATTCAGCAACCAAAACACACCGACTTCTCAGGATATCCTGGGCGTGGGCTCATGGTGGCTCATCAATTCGACCATCGGTATGAAGTTCAATCCGCAGTTTCAAGCCCGGCTCATCGTGGACAACGTGTTCAACAAGCAGCCGCCGTTCCCTGCCATTGCCGGCACGGGCGGCAACTTCGCCAACGCCACCTCGGTCTACTTTTCGGGAATTCTCGGACGCACTCTGCTGCTCGAGGCGGACTATAAGTTCTACTAGAAGACAAAGAGCTCGTTCGAGCTTTGGTATTGGGAAGTTTGGAAAGGCGCTGCGCGGGGCGCCTTTCCTTTTCGGGAGTCACCGATTTGCCTGCAGCATTGCAAGGCGACTAGAATCTGCGGCTGAAGCGGGCGTCGTATAATGGTAATACCCAAGCTTCCCAAGCTTGAGCCGTGGGTTCGATTCCCATCGCCCGCTCCATTCTGAAATCCGTAGAGCGAAGAACAGCGGTGCGAGCACGGATTAAGTTCTGTTACCTCGGTCTACGGAGCAGCTAATTGACGGCGACGCCCAATGTTGTGGCAATCGCGTGAAGTCGCTTGTCCTTAGTCCACAACTGGCATCCCTCAATCGCCGCAGCAGCGAGCAAGTGGGCGTCCACATAACCGATGCCACGGCCGTAAAGTTTCCGCGCCCGTACGAAGCTCAAGACTTCATCGTGTTCGGCCACCGTCACCGAGCGTAGTTGTTGGAGGAGTTCAAGCGTCGCATCGCGGTTCGAGAAATTTCCGCATGCGAGTTCGCCAACCACGAACGGATGCATTACAACGACGCTGCGACGAAGACGCTCCGCAAGTTCAGGAAGGTCGTCGCGAAAGTAGTCAATCCAGACGGAGGTGTCGGCGAGAATCATGTAGCTGCTGCCGGCGCACGCCTCCTCGGCACGGATTCGAGCTTGGGCTGAGTGCCGCCGAGCTTGGCAAGTCGCGCGGCGCTTTCCCGCTCGATGAGGGCTTTGAGGCCTTCTCGGAGCACTGTCGAACGATCAAGGCCCCCAGTCAGCTTGACTGCTTTTGCTAGTAGATCGTCGTCTAACGTTACAGTTGTGCGCATGATGCTCTCCAATAGCCTGCATCCATAATAGCACCGTATGATGCGGAAAATGAAGCGATAAAATCGGCTGATTGTGCAGAAATAGGTTGGATACAATCTCGGCAGCGCCGATCCTATTTTTCGTGGCTTACATCGGTCAGCATCAATGACTGCGAACACGCTCCGTTGGCTACTGATTTCTCATAGACAAAGGCTGAAGGCTTGAGCCTGGGACTTCGGACACCGATGTATCCCTACGTAGCCCTGCGTTGCCCCACATACCGCGAAAATTCACACGCTAATCACACTTGGAATCCGCAATCGCACCAAACCGCTTGTTTTAAAGACTCGGATGCACCGCCCGTGTGGGTGTAAGCGGCGGGCGTAAATTGCACACTTCCGGCGGACCAAAATTGCACACTCGTTGACGGCGGCTCTGCCGCCGTTTCCCCTAGGCAACAAAGCGATCACGCGGAGTTGCCTGCTATGTATTCACGGGAGAGACGAGTGTTGTTACGCCATTATTTGGAGCAGGGAGTGGGAAAGACGGAACTGGCGAGGCGCTTCGGGGTGAGCCGGCGGACGGTTTACCACTGGATTGAGACGGCGCAACTGGATCGGGAGTTGGACGACGCGGCGGTGATCTATAAATCGCGGCCGCCGGTTTCCAGGAAGCTCGATCGGTACAGGGGCATCATTCAAGCCCGACTGCAGCTGTATCCGCGGTTGACAGCGCAGCGCCTATTCGAGGAGATTCGCAGCGACGGGTACGCCGGCGGATACACGCAGCTCAAAGATTACGTTCGGGAGATTCGCCCGCGGGACTTAGACGATACGGTGCGACGCTTTGAGACGCCGGCCGGTTTTCAGGGTCAGGTGGATTTTGCCACGTTCAACTTACCGTGGGGCCGGCGCCACGCACTCATCGTCGTTCTCGGGTACTCACGGCTGCTGTGGCTTAAGTTTTTCGCGCGCCAGAGCATGCAGATTCTCTTTTCAGGCCTGGAAAGTGCCTTCAATGCCTTCGGCGGCGTGCCGCAGGAGCTGCTATTTGACCAAATGAAGGCGGTGGTGATCGACGATGAGCGATTCTGCGACGGCGCGCTGGTATTGAACACCGAGTTTCTGCGCTTCGCCACGCACTGGGGCTTTCGGCCGCGCGCCTGCCGGCCATATCGAGCAAAAACGAAGGGCAAAGTTGAGCGCCCGATCCGCTACCTTCGAGAGAGCTTCTTCTACGGCCGCACATTCATCAACGATGCGGATCTGAACGCCCAGGCTGAGTACTGGGTGCAGCAGACGGCGAACCTGCGCCGGCACCGCACGATCGGAGAGTCCCCGCAGCGACGCTTCGAGCGGGATGAGCGCCAGACCCTCAAATCCTTGGCGCCAGCGCCTTATCCACGACTGCACGCGGTGGCGCCAGGCCCCGCAGCGAAGCGAGCCGCCGCCCCGATTGAAGTACAGCGTCGCCCCTTGAGGGTCTACGCGGACGCCATCCGTTGAGTGCCGTACGACGCGATCATATCCGCGAGATGCTTGCGGACTTAAAACTCCCCGGAGCGCTCGAAGCCGTCGATGACATCTTGGCAGAGGTTGATCGCGGCTCGGTAACCGCTGGCGAGGCGCTCGAGCGATTGCTCGGTGCGCAGATTAGCCTTAGGAACAACCGCCGGCTGCAAACCGCAATGCGCTCATCGCGACTTCCGGCCATCAAAACCATCGGGCAGTTCGATTTTGCGTTCCAGCCCTCGATTCAGCGTGAGCAATTGGAGAGCCTGCACGAGCTCGGGTTCGTTAAACGGCGAGAGAATGTCATTTTTCTCGGTCCGCCGGGCGTTGGCAAAACTCATCTGGCGATTTCCCTCGCTATCGCTGCCGCCGAGTCCGGCCGTCGGGTCTACTATGGAACTCTGGTCAATCTCATCGAGTCGCTCGAACAAGCTCGAGCGGCTGGTCAACTCGCCCGACGGCTGCGCGTCTTGAGTCATCCCGCATTGTTGGTGGTCGATGAAATCGGTTATCTGCCGGTCAATCGCGATGGCGCAGTGCTGTTCTTCCAACTCATCAACGCGCGCTACGAGCGTGCCTCCACGGTTCTGACCTCAAACAAGGGTTTCGAGGACTGGGGCGATATCTTGGGCGATGAAGTGATGGCTGCCGCCCTCATCGATCGGCTCATGCATCACTGTCACGTCGTTAATATCCGCGGCAACAGCTATCGAATGCGCGAACACACGGACCTTTGGCATGCGATCCAACCCAAAGCCGAGGACCAGGTCACAGCCAGGCAAACCCGGAAAAAGGAGGCAAAGGCGCACTGAGGTTCGACACCTCAATCAAAGTGTGCAATTTTCAACCGCCATAAATGAGCAGTTTTCGTCCGGCGTTGACAGTGGGTTCGATTCCCATCGCCCGCTCCACTTTTCGTTGCCTGGCGTGTCCCTACGTTGCCCTAGGACGCGGCTCAGCTCATCGTCCAGTTCCCACAGTCTCGACGCGGCTACAGTTCATTTGATCAAATGCGTCGATCGGCTTCTTGGTCGAGCTCGTTCTCGATGGCCTCATCCGTCCGTCATCGACCCTCTGCCGCCGTTGGCCACTGTCGGCTATGGGGAAGCCGAATCAACTAATTCCCGGACATCTTAAGATGACTGTGCGCGTTCTCAAATGCGGCTCGTGCCATCCTCCTCATGGCTTCAGAATCATGCCCGAAAAGAACTTCTTGCAGCGCGAGAATGGGCGGCCGCCGAGTATCGCTCGAGAGAATGCGGCGCTGGGGGCCGCGATCAGGCCCTTTCTTGCCGGTAAAATACGGTTGCTAGAAGCCATCCGTCACGTGATTTTGAAGGAGATGTTGGCGCGCGTGTGAAGCGGTGCAGGCTGCTCCCTGCCAGACGGAAGCTGGGCTAAATTTCAATATTGTCGATCAAGCGTTCACTTCGGCTGCGGCGCAGTGGTGAGCGGCCGTGCCTTGGTCGGCGCTTCCTCGCGCGGATTCAATTGCCTCGGTGTCTTGACTGGCCGCCCGTCCGCGCCCAAATAGAGCACAGGCTTCATACCAAGTTTCGAATCCTCGGGGGCGTAAATGACCCGAATCGCCGCGACCTGCTCGTCGACGAAAGACGCGGCGGGGGAATGCAAGATGCCGGCCTGCATCGACTGCACTTTCGCGCCTTTGAGTTCGGGTGCAATGAAGCCGCCCTCGACTTTCCGGCGCAACCGCACGGCTTCTTCCATGATTTGGGATTTTATCTTGGGCCAGGACATCTCGAGCGCGGCGATGCGGCCGGTTTCATCGAGATCGAGCGCGAGCTTTGAGTTCCACACCGGCATGCCTTCCAAGGTGCGCGTCACCAGGAGCGTGCGGCGGTCTTTCCTTGGCGGCTCGACTTTGGCGACATGCGTGGCGGGGTCAACGATGCCGGATGTCGTGAATTGCTGCAGGACTTTGGTTTCGGCGATTTCTTTGGGGTTCACGGCGAGTCCGGCGAGGATGGCGCGGCCGCGCTCGATCATTTTTTCATTCGGTCCTTCGAACGGCTTCTTCTCGGCAATGCCCTTCTTGGCAGTTTGCACGAAGTAAGCGTTGCCGGCGGGGCGGAAGCTCAATGTCGTGGTGCCATCGGTAATGACTTCAAAGCCGCGGTCGGTGACGGCCACATGCTTTTCTTCCCACTTAAGACCAAAGACCTTGGTGCCCATGGCTTGCAGTCGCTGAGCCGGTCCCTCAGCGAGCTTTTCCGCCTTGGGTAGTCGCGCGATGCGCGCGGCTTCTTCGGGTGTTTGTTGGGCCATGGAGGATGCAAAGACAAGGACAGCCGCGCTCAGAATGCCGGTCACAATGGTAACGGTTTTCATGACGCACACACCCAGCGCCAGGCGTACCAATTGCCGCTGGGCTTCGCCCAAGGAGCAAAGACAAATTCATTGTCACGTCGACTAATGGCCGCGGCCTGAGTGGCATCGTTCGCGATCGCCACCGCGCAAACCTGGCTTTCCACATCCTCAAGTCCGGTGTCCATCCAGGCAAAGCTGACAGCTTCCGCCGGCATCGTCGAGATGACGAAGCCTAAGAATGTGGTTTGTGAACCGGTCGTGTGGGCGGCGAAGTCGGCAGGACGTGAGTCACTGTCTAAGGTGTCGTTTGTGGTACGGCCGGAGTGACCGGTCGCGATGTGCAATCCTTGGAACGGCGGCCACCAATTGTTACTGATGGAGATGAGGTCCATCGGACAGCTGGCGTCGATGAAAGCGAACTGCAATTTGCCGCCGGCGTTGCCCCAGCGGGAGTCGGTGCCGATGTTGGTGAAGTGGCCGGTGCCGTGGCTGCAGGTGACGACGAAATCAGGATCGGTCGCGGTCGGCGGGTTTTGACAGCTGCCATGACCTGCAAATAAATAAATATTGGGCAGATCGCTGCCGCCGCTCGGGTCCATGTCCTTGGTCGGCCCGTCAGTGAAATCGGTATTCCACACATCGTCGTTTTCCCAACGGGTTACTAGGGGAAAGCCTGCCTCTGTGTACCAATCGCGAAAGCGCTTCGCGGCTTCGATGCGGTTTGACAGATCTGGATGCAAACCGCAGGTGCTGTAGGTGTTCACCGCCCCGGTGGAGAAGCTTTGTCCAAACAGACTCGAGGAGGTGAGTGCGGTCGCGACGATCGCGCAAATGCTCAATAACAAGATTCGCATGTTGGCCGGCTCCTTGGCTTGGGAAGCAATGTCCTTTGAAACCTCGTTATAGGACTATTTGCCGCTCTTGTCACTTCTTTTCAATCGCGATTTGCGCCGCCAAACTGCTGCGGCGCACACCTCCTGGTTGACCTTGACGCCCAGCGCGCCATCAAGGATGAAAGGGTGTGGGTTCAATTTTCTGAGGTGGCGGGTGAACTCACCAGTGCCGTGAGCGTCAATCGCTACGCTTCGGGCGATGCGATGATCACCCGCTCAACGGGAGATCGCTGGTCAGTGTCCCGCGACCGGTTCGATGCAAAGTACGATACGGAGCCTCCAACGACGCATGGCGAAAGCGGCCATTATTGGAATCGCCCGTCATTTTCAGCGTCGGCCTCGCAGCATCAGACCCGTGAGCCAGTTTGGATCTGAGGAGTTACAAACGTAACAGCTAGCGACGAAACAGCAGTATCCAATCACTGCCGCCAATAGGAGCCCCGAGGCAAACGCGAGAAAATGGTCGAAGGAGTAACCGCTCCGAAGGAATTGGATTGTGTACCCCAACCATTCAATGAGCATAAGGACGGCCCATGAATACACGGCCGGACGGGTCCACCGCTGTTATGTAGCCACGCCATATACGGCCGCCGAGGCGTAAAGACCAACGAAAATCTGCAGGTGATTCCACCCAAACCACCGGGCCGACGAGAGTGACCAGATGGCGTACGCGCAAAGCACCACAAGAAGCGCCGCCACATGAAACCGTTGACTCCACCGCGACGCCATTCGACAATCTCGCTCGAACCTTCCGTCCGTCTCGTGACCGATGACGTTAGCAGCAGACTGAAAATCACGCTACTGACGCTTCGCGACCCACTGCGGCCGGCCGTCAACGGCAGCTTCGGGGAAACCAAACGTAGTTGTACTCGGTCGAATATCGGGCACTGGACCGAGATCATCGACCTCGCCACCGAATGCGCATGTGTTCCTCCGGTCCGAAGCGGTCAAGAATAAAATGGCGGATCGAAACCGTTCCCATAATCCACTCGTGTGACGGGAGTTCCTGATCGCCCGGCTTGGTTTTCGGTGGCGGTCCAAATTCTGTTTCAAACTTTTCTTGGAATTCTCAGTAGGAAGCAACGAGGTCCTGATAGGTGTCGCGGAAGGACTCTAGTTCAAGCAAGCGACCGCCAGATCTTGGCTCGAAGTGAAACCCCAACTCATGTGTCAGTCCCGGGAGCGACGTACAAGTGAGCGTGAAGTATCCAGTTGTGATCTTTCGCAGCCTTACCCCGATAAGCGCAACGAGTTCGGTTTCCGAGATTCCCCACGGTACATGGATATGCGGGTCTTCAAGTGAAAAACCGGAATGAATGTCCATCAGGGCAACTATGCTCTAGATTGCCGCAACGATGTCAGGTCATTCCATTGCCGGTGTCGACCCGAAACCGTCGATGGTCAGTGACAGCTTCGCGGCATCAGACCTGCGATCGCTCGAACTGTTGTTAGCCCTAAAACGTGATATGCCCCGCCATGGCGGCCATTATTGTACTCGGCGATTCAGCTTGCCATGGACCCTCGCCTTGTGGAGCAAGCTCGACCCATAAACTAAGCATGGAACGCCCTGCAAACATACCGGTGAAGACCTTTTCGAAGAATCGCGCAAGCTTGTCGCCCCTTCGATCAAGAACCATGGTGACGTTTGCATGCCAATCTTTCCGCGGTTTGACGGCCTTTGCATATACGTGGCCAGGATTTTCGGAGGCAATGACAGCTATGTAAGCATGCGCCGCCTTGATGAGATCCGTAGCCGTGTCCGTATGGCCTTTGATGTGCCCCGCTGAATCCAATTCACAATAGATAAAAAGGACTTGGCACGATGGAACAGCCAAGGAACTCTTCAGCGTTCTCCCAAAGAGAGGCGATAAGATATTTGCGTCGGACTCCATCAGAGCTTCGCCGCTTTCTCCCATCAAATTCAGAAACCCTAACGCTGGATTGCTTAGCCGGAAAGGATTATCCGCCGTGGTCCTCAGCGTTCGTCTCGCGCCGAAGATGGAAGCTAGAAATCCCATAGCGTAGGGCTAACGATTAGGTTGAGGAAGCGGGACTGCGCCGCCGATAAACGAAGTTGCTTTGTCCCAATCATCTACTCCCTCCTTGGCATCACCTGAGAAGCGACCCGCAATCACTCGAACCGTTGGTTAGGCGTCAAAGACCACCACAGTTGATCCCCGAGCCCGAGCCCAGGCACTCAATGTTGTATGAATGAGTTTGAGATCCTCATCCGCGACTGCCACGGGTTCGCCACTCACCCATTTCATTCCGCGCCGGGATACGACGAAGTCGGCCGTTGGGCTGGATTCATAGTACACGACCAAATCTCGCGTTCCGACCGGCATGTGAATGTGTCCCGTCGGGCCGGGGCCCATCTTAACGTTGCAGCGAAATTGCCGGTCCGCACGGGCCCGGAGGCGGCCACGGTACACAAAGCGACCAACAAGCGTGCCTTTGAGGGCGAGAAGAGGGACGACTATGAGTAGCGGGAAAGGCACGATCTTGCCGAGCGCGTAACTAGTAATTAGGTGACAGATTGGTGATGTAGAACGCGATCCATAGGCATTAGGTTATCGCAAGTCGCGAATGGCAGCATGGCAGCTAACAAGCGACGATTTGAATGATACGAACTTCGCCTTTTGGCCGCCTGCCGCCGGATTGATCTTGCTGCCGGTGTCGTTCCTGCGCGGCCTCGCGGCGGATTCCGACTCAGCCTACGCGACGTCGAGCAGCGCCCGCGGGTTCTTGGCGGCAACGAGCAGCAACGTGCGCGCGGCGCCCGACGGTGCACGCCGTCCCTGTTCCCAGTCCTGCAACGTTCGCACAGATACTCCCAGCAACGACGCAAACCGCGACTGGGAAAGTCCAGTCTTTCCTCGGATCATCGCGACATCCGGCACGTTGATCACGCGACCGTACTCGCCGCGCTTGATCTCGCGCAGCCCATCCAGGATCTCACGGCCTACATTTCTCTTTGTCTTAGCCATCTTCCACTTCCTTCCGGACCTGCCGGAGTACGTGAGTAGGG
>Ga0210384_10002959_pt1 | contig 20141 bp, 10 predicted proteins | sample IncBWH2MmetaG_FD_160574 | JGI IMG/M metagenome (GOLD analysis project Ga0210384, IMG submission 160574) | Forest soil microbial communities from Barre Woods Harvard Forest LTER site, Petersham, Massachusetts, United States - Inc-BW-H-2-M | ecosystem: Environmental > Terrestrial > Soil >...
CGGCAGCGGCGGATGCACTTTGCCGGAGCGGGTCATCCTCCAGCAATGATCGCCCGTGGCAGCCACAGTCCTGTCCTACTTGAGTCCCACAGCATGATCCTCGGAGCTCTCCCGGATACTGAGGACACATCTGACGGCTTTGAGGTCGAACTCGAGCCGGACGACCGCGTTGTGCTATACACCGACGGGATAACCGACGTTTTCAATTCCAGCGGAGAAATGCTCGGCATTGAAGGCGTACGAGAGATCGTGCGCGAAGCTGCGTCCCTGCCTGCAGAAGAGATGAAGCAAGGCATTCTCGACGGCGTGGTCGCGTGGCGAAATGGGCCGCCAACCGACGACGCATCTCTTGTCCTCGTGCATGTTCGCTGATCAAAGCGGCTCCTGTGGCGGAGGATGCGCTCTGCACTTATATTCAATGGTCAGCGAGCTTTCCCAACTTCGGACTGTAAGAACCCCGCGCCAGATTAGCCAGCGAGCCTCCCAAGATGAAGCAATATTAATTAAAACTTAATGCACACCGCGGTCGTCGGAGTATAGTAGCTGGCGTAAAAGCAAAATCTTCCGCGCTCAGGGGTGGGCCTCGGCGTATATCCGCGAAATCCTCATGACTGAACGAGCTCACTGTGGAGCGGCGTTTCATTTTGCACGCATGGAGCGTGTGTTTCGTTCGCGCCTTTTGCGTCTTGCCTTGAGTCTCCAAAATCGAAAGCTAATCCTCACAACACCCGCAAGCAAAGATACGCCTTATGCCCTCTTTGCAGCGCGTCAACCTCGTATCTTGTGTTTGCTCTCAAGTTTATCGCTGGGAGTGATTGCCGCGCGGGCACCCTTCGTACACATCACCGCTACAGATGACCGGGCGTTTGATGACGAGGTGATCAAAAAGGAGAAGACCATGCTGAGTCGAGGCAAACCTGGAAGAATTTTCTACGTTTGTGTGCTCGCGTTGATCTTGATGCTCGGATTCATAACATGCACGGCTGTCTATTCACAAATTGTTGGCGGGACGCTGTCTGGCACGATCACGGACGCGTCAGGCGCCGCAGTTCCCAACGCGACGGTCGCGATTAAGAATGGGGCAACGGGAGTGATCACGAATGCCGCCTCGAACGCCCAAGGTCTTTACAATGCGCCGAACCTGTTGCCAGGCACCTACGAGGTCACAGTCACTGCTGCGGGCTTCGATACCAAGGTGATCAGCAACGTGGTTCTGGCGGTAGGCGCCCAGCAAGTACTGAACTTCAGCATGAAGGTGGGGACCGTCAGTGAGAAGGTTCAGGTCTCGGAAATCGCTCCCGATGTCCAATTGGCCTCGGCAACGATCAGCGGGGTCATCGATTCGAACACCGTTCTCCAATTGCCGCTGAACGGCCGCTCCTGGACGGACCTGGCCGCGCTGCAGGCCGGGGTCTCTACCATTCGCGCCATCGTGAGCGTCGCAAGCCCAGACCGGCTGGGCCGCGGATTGGGAGTCCAGTTGAGCGTCACGGGTGGACGCCCGCAGCAGAATAACTACCTGCTCAATGGTATCAGCATCAACGATTATTCGAACCAGTCACCGGGCAGCATCCTGGGGGGAAACCTAGGGGTAGATGCGGTTGCAGAGTTCTCCGTCTTGACAACCAATTATTCCGCGGAATACGGGCGCACCTCCGGCGGGGTAGTCAGCGCGGTCGGGCGTTCGGGCACGAACCAGTTTCATGGGAGCGCTTTCGAATTCTTGCGCAACAGCGCGCTCGACGCGCGAAACTTCTTTGACGGACCGATCCCGGCTTTCCGGCGCAATCAATTCGGTGTGTCCGCGGGAGGCCCGATTCGCAAAGATAAGACCTTCATCTTCGGTGCTTATGAAGGGGTGCGCCAGTCGCTGGGCACGAGCATAGTCGACAACGTACCTTCGCTCAATGCTCGCCAGGGTATCTTGTGCGATCCAAGCTCACCCGATTGTTCGAAGACGATCAACCCTGGGGTGGACCCGCTGGTCAAACCTTATCTAGATTTCTTCCCGCTGCCAAACGGTCCGCTACAGTGCCCCGGTTGCGTCCCGGGGGCGGGGGATGTGGCACTATTCAGCTTCGGCGGGGCGCAGGTTACCAGCGAGAATTACTTTACCACGCGGGTCGACCACCATTTCTCAGAGAAAGACAACCTGTCGGGCAGCTACATGTTTGACAACTCTCCGTCTTCGCAGAACGACGAGTTCAACAACAAATTGCTCCTGAACCGGGCGCGACGCCAGCTCGTAACGCTCGAAGAGAACCATGTGTTCAGCGCATCTTTGGGGAATTCTTTCCGCGTAGGTTACAGTCGAGTCTTTGCGGCTGCACCATCGGGCAGCACATTCATCAAGAAGATTGCAGCCGATACCAGCCTGGGCTTTCTTCCGGGAGATACGGCGGGAGTTATCAACGTGCCGGGACTGACAGTTTTCTCGGGAGGGTTGAGCACCGCCATTCCCGCGGTCTTCCATTGGAACTCCTGGCAGGCTTATGACAACGTCTTTCTGACGAAAGGGAGGCACTCTCTCAAGTTCGGCGCCAACGTGGAGCGGATCGAAAACAATCAATTCACGCCCTCCCGCCCCGGCGGAGAGTTCGATTTTCAATCGCTTCAGGATTTTCTGACCAACGGTCTTGCCACGTTCACCGCCGACAAGGCGTCGTCACCGAAAGGTGTTCGAGAGACCATCTTTGGCGCCTACACTCAGGATGACTTCCACTTCCGTCCCAACCTGACGTTTACACTTGGACTGCGCTATGAGATGGCGACTGTACCTACCGAGGTTCATGGTCAACTCGCCTCGCTGCTACATCTCACCGACCCCACGGTAATCGTGAGGTCGCCCTTATTTTCGAATCCTACGCTCCGGAATTTCGAGCCGCGGGTGGGTTTTTCGTGGGACCCGTTCCGCAACGGCAAAACCGCGGTTCGGGGAGGCTTCGGGATGTTCGACGTGCTGGCGCTCCCCGTGAACTTGCGACACACCGTGGATGGAACAGTCCCCTTTTCCCTGTCGGCCAATGGCTCGAATTTGCCCGGGTTGTTCCCGACGGCGGCGTTCGCCCAACTTACGACTTTGCAGTCTGCGAACCGCGCAGCTTTCATCGAGCAGAAGCCGCCGCGGAATTACGTGATGCAGTGGAATCTAAACATTCAGCGCGAAATAAGTCCCAGCACGACAGTCATGGTCGCGTACGTAGGCTCGCACGCGGTGCATAATACCTTTCAAACGGATGACTCCGACATTGTGCTGCCCATCGCCAAGACTCCGCTAGGCTATCTCTGGCCGAAGATAGATGCCCTCGGGAATGTTTTTACACCACAATGCAATCAACTTGATCCCACCCTCACCGACCCGCCGCAATGCGCCCCCGCCAAGACATTCAACCCGAACTTCGCTCGCATCGCGCTCACTACCTGGGGCTCAGGTTCGCTTTACCACGCCCTCGAGCTCCAAGTAAAAAAGAGGATGAGTCACGGTTTCGAGGCACAAGCCTCTTACACCTTCGGCAGAAGCATCGACAGCAGCTCGGGCTCAACCGATGGCGATCAGTTTCAGAATGGACTTACCAGCATGTTGTATTTCGACCAGGGGTTCCGCCGCGGACTCTCTGACTTCAACCAGTCGCATAAACTAATCGTCAATTTCACATGGGACGTGCCAAGTTCCAAAAACCTCACCGGTCCCGTAGGCTGGGCGGCGAGCGGATGGGAGTTCGGCGGAATTTTAGAGGCGAGCGGCGGCCTGCCATTTACCGCGGTCATCACCCCGGATCCGCTCGGCATGAACAGTACGGATCAGTTCGATTTACCGGATCGTGTGAAGGGATGCAACCCAATCCAAGGTGGTTTCAACTTCCTTAACCTCAGCTGCTTCGCCCTGCCAACTGCGCCTGCCTCCATGGCCGCGCAGTGCGACCCCGTTTCTTTTCCGGGTGCGGCGCAGGCGGCACCCGCCGGCAGGGTCTACTGTGCGAACCTAATAGGGAATGGCGGGCGAAACACTCTGATCGGGCCGCGATTGGTGAATCTGGACTTCTCCTTATTCAAGAACAATCCTATCAAACGCATCTCCGAGCAGTTCAACGTGCAGTTCCGCGTGGAGATTTTCAACAGCCTGAACCACGCCAATTTCAATCCACCGACAGCGAACAATGTGGTTTTCGACGTATCCGGCGCTCCCATCGGCGGTGCGGGTCAGCTCAATGGGACATCAACAACTTCGAGGCAGATTCAGTTTGCTATAAAGTTCGTCTGGTAGCAGCTTTTGCTTTGCTAAAGCGTGCAGTGTCAGACTGGAGGTAGCTCATGGTCAGTCGAACAGTGTCGAAGAGTATCGGCATTGTCGGACTGTTGTCTCTCTTAGCGGTCGGGCCTGCCCAGGCGCAAGATAAATCGTCCTCCGGCTGCTGGACGTGGCCGGACTCCCTGGACGCCGTCGCCGCAGATCCCCAAAACCACACGGTCATGTATGAGGACGCCAAGATCCGCGTTCTGGATGTACACACCCCGCCGCACACCACCAACACCAAGCACGACCACCAATGGTTATCCATTTTTCTCCAGGACGAAGCGCAGCCTCGCGGCCGCGACCACGGCACAGACGGCACGCCCACCCAACCGGGAGGCGAAGTTCCCGCCGACGCTCTCTTCCCCGCTCTGAGCGTTGCCGGCACCCAGGCTCCCCACGCATTTGAAAACTTGGATACTTTTACCAAGCATTTCTACCGCGTGGAGTTCAAGAAGATCCCTTTTGAGTGTCCCGGCAAGAATGGCGCGATGATATTCCGCAAGGAAGCTATCCAAACGTTGCCACCCGTTCAGGTGGCTTCCTGGAGCTGGCCTGCTTCTATGGACGCGGTCATCACCTCGCAGGAAACAGACAAAGTGTTGTTCGAGACTTATGACATACGCTTTGTCGAAGTGACAATCCCACCGGGTCAAAAGCAAGCCACGGGCGAGACCCTGTGGCCCGCAGCATTACTCTTCTTCGAGCCCCAACCCAAAGGTGTTGAAACCTCCCATGACGGCAAGACCACCCAGATCGACCGCAAGTTCGAGGGCGCTAAGTTCCCCACCGCCATCCGCATGGGTGCCCAGCCACCCCACGCCTTGAAAACAAAGACAATTTCCCCGCCCACTACTACCGTGTCGAATTCAAGAAGGTGAATTACAAAGGGTAGCAACCATCGAGAAAGGAATAGACTGTCAAACGACATGGCCTGTTCCTGCCCGCGGAAGAAGATCTCCCCGATATTGTGGAGCGCCACGCGGCCTCGGAATACTGTTCGGCGAACGTCTTGACCACGAGCATTGATCCGAGGATCACGCAGCTGCTTATTGAAAAAAACTTAAGTCAATCGAATTCGCCAGGGCCTCGTATCCGGCGTCATTGGGATGAATGTGATCGCCGCAATCGAACGCTGGCCGAATTTTTTCCGGGTTCGCAGGGTCGAGCACAACCTTTTCAAAGTCGAGCACGGCATCAAAGGCGTGGCTGGATCGAATCCATTGATTCAAAACCTTCCGCTGCGCTTCCTTCTCGGCGGTGAAGATGCCGGGGATAAAGTCGGCGCCGCTGAAGGGCGTCTGGGTCGCGCCAATCACCTTCATGCCGCGGTCATGCCCCCGCTCAATGAGCTGCTTCATGCCCGCGATCAAATCATCGACGCTGACGGCTTCAGACGCGGACGCAACAGGCGTGCCCGGGAGCCCGATATCGACGATGCCCTCAAGAATGATGACGTATTTGACGCCCGGCTGATCGAGTGCGTCGTGATCGTAGCGAGCCAGGCCGTTTACTCCGAGGTCCACAGCAACCTGCGAGGCATCGTGAAGAATCCTGTTCCCGACGATTCCCGCGTTCAGCACGCCGAGCGGAAGGCCCTGCTGCGACAGCCGTTTCGCGAGAAAATTGGGCCAGCGCCGGTTGGTGTTCGGAGTAGAACCGTCGCCGTCGACACGCGAGTCGCCAAACACGGCAATGGCCGCGGCTGAAGGCGGTGCGCTGACATCCACACCGTCGAGAAATATCCAGGAAGTGATCGCGCGCGCGTTTGCGATGGATGGCGTTGCGGTTAGATCGCCTGCGCCAACGTAGGAAGTTTGCTGCGCGAAGTAATGAATGCCCGCTGCGGGTGTCAGGTGAGGAACGAAAATGCTGATGGCGAGATCGCTTCCGGCGGGCACGGCAAGCTTTACCGGGTCGCTCAGGACAAAGGCGTTCGGCGGAACAGAAACTCCGGGCGCGCCGCCAAAGGTTAGTGCGCGATCGGAAGCTGGCAGGATCGCGGAATCGCTCGTCCGCAGGGCGAGATGCGCAGATCCGATTTCGAGACTCTGCCTGCCGAACAAATTCGAGAAACGTACGCGAACCGCGGAGCCGCCAATGCTCAAATGAACGATCTCGCGCAGCGTCTGATTGTTGAATTCGAGTCCCTGCTTCCGGAGTTGCTCTACATCATGAGGCGGAGATGGGCTGGCGCCCCAGCTAACCACCCAGTGAGCGGCCGGAGCACCGGCCGCACCAGCGGCAACGGCGGCAACGGCGGCAAAACATAAGGCGAGAAACGTCATCATGAATCTTGCGCACATTTCCCCGGCCCGCGCGAACCGCCGCGAAAAGAGAATTCTTGAGAAGCAAAGGTAGAAAGTGATGCGGCGTATGAGCGGCGCCATTGATCTCCCTCTGCCCTGAATATCGGGGTGTAAGTAAATATCGTTCTTTCCTTGTCCGAGTGCCCGGCTCGCCACGCGCTACTTCATCGCCGAATATTCCGTCGGACGCATGTAGACTTCGTCCACCTTAAATTCTTCGTTCACTTTTTCTATGAGCGGGACAGCCTGTTCCCGATACGGTGGAAACGCCGGGTCGGCATGAAGCGCGTGCCAATTTTTTTTCGCCTCCTCCAAGCTGGGATGAACTACAAGGTAGATGAATGTGTTGGCCCAAGCAGGATCATCATTGGGTACCCAGTAGCCGACAACATTAAGGTCGTACTTGGCTTGCAGCTTGGAAACGTCACGGAAGATCGACTCGAGGGCCGGCACTTTACCGGGCACAGTGTGATAAACCATAAGTTCGAAGACGTGATTGCCATCGGCTCTCACTTGCTTCACGTGCGTCAGGTGGGCAGTAACGAGCGATCCAGCGGCAAACGAAGCCAGGGCGATAGCGCAAACGATCCATCCCTTGAATTTCCCGCGAATACGCACCGCCCAGGCTGTCGTATAGTTCGTTTTCATGGGTTCATTCTCCTGTGTGGAATTTTTCCGAGTATTGCCACACGTCTATTTCGCGAATCGTCGAACGCTGAAGGAAATCGGCAGCCCAACCACGACCATGTGCACCAGCAGCCCTAGAATCAGGTCATGAAGGGTGTAAGGGCCCCGTGCGTGAAGCGCGGAGAGAGGCAAAACGATGAGGTTCATTACCTCTTCCACCGCGGCCCCAAAGAGCAACCCGCACACCAGCGGGTACTCCGTCATAAAACGCAGCCTGCGGCTTGCCGCGTAATAAACAGCCGCTGCTGAGCAAGCGATAAAGAAATGCAAGAGGACACCGAGAACATACGTGGCGGCGCCTCCACCGAAAGCCTGTCGCCCCAGCAAGCCGGCGGCAATCGCAAGCGGAACTTTCCATCCAAAAAGGATGCAAGCCTGCGCGAGGTCTAATGCCCCGGCAATCCCGCCGCCCACCGCGATTGCCAAGAGCGCGTTCCTTTTCCCTGATGCCCCAGGTGCAGAGTCTCCAGTCATCTGCTATCTACTCTTTCGCGTCAGACTTGTTTGCGAACCGCAAACATCGAATGTAGTCAGTTGACTGACTGACACGATATCCACTTCCCAATACCACGTCAACTCCGGGCTTGCCGTTGACGCTGACGCGTCTTCCCATTTAACATTTAGGTCAGTCAACTGACTATTGGACGGCACGATGCCAAAATTGAAAGCAGACAACCGGACGCGGCTCCTTCAGGCCGCCGAAAAGACCGCCTACCGGTACGGATTCGGCAGCACGGCGATCGCGGACATCGCCAAGGAGGCCAGGGTTCCCCTGGGCAACGTCTACTACTACTTCAAGACGAAGGACGAGATTGCCGATGCCATTGTCCAGCTGCGTGTTACACGGTTCAAGAAGCTGCTGCAGGAGCTGAACCAGGCAGATTCTCCGGCAGAGAGGCTGTGCGGGTTCGTGCAGATAAAGATCAAGAACCGCGAGGGGCTGGCGCGCAGTGGCTGTCCTGTCGGAACTTTGTGCTCGGAACTGCAAAAGCACGGAGGCGCGGTCGCGAAGAGGTCGAGGGTATTGTTCGCGGAGGCCCTGTCATGGATGGAGGCGCAATTTAAGGCCCTTGGCAAAGGCGCAGATTCGCGGGGGCTCGCCGTGCATCTTCTGTCCGCAACCCAAGGCGTATCGGTGCTGGCTCACACCTTTCATGACCCCAGCATGATCGAAATGGAAGCGGCACGGCTCATGGAATGGATCCGCTCGCTTGCGCCCGAAAACAAGGAAAGAGCCGTGTCGTGATGGCGTGGTTGAACAAGAAACAACTCGGGGTTCCCGCCCGGTACCGTTGCGCGTCAAACTAGTGGTTGAACTCTTTGTTCAGGTTTTCGACCAGCGTATTCGGAAAGTAGTGCGCGATGATTTCCCGATAGTTGGCGCCATTTTCGGCCATGGCCTTCGCTCCGCGCTGGCATAGCCCGATTCCGTGGCCCTGGCCCGCACCTTCGAGAACCACTTCCCCATCTACGGTTTGCATTGTGTAGCTGTTGCCGGGGACTGCGTTCCACCCGAGCTGCCGGTCAACGGCGAGTCGCCCTGCTTCGCTATTGCCACTGAGCAATGCAGCCTCTTCGGGGGAAATGCGCCGGGTCCAACGCGGCGGATTCTTGTAACAGTAGTCGCAAACCACCGCAAAGTAAGGATAGCCGTTGACGGGAAAGCCGAGCTCCGCGGGAGTACGTGTGCGCCCGCCACAACTGCGGGTGTACATGGCGGCTACAGGCTTTTCTTGAAAAGCAATCACCAAACCCTGTGTGGCAAGAACGGCCTGGGCAACCGGACTGTCCGGGTTCGGGGGTTCGCGGAGAAACTGGCAATGTGTGAGATCGCAAAAATCAAAATTGTGATGCCGCCCTCTGCCCGCGACAAAATAGGACCGCGCAACAACCGCTTGTGCTTCCAGCGCTTCGAGTGGCGTTCCGGGCGCCGATTCCGCTTGCACCACGGAACCCACAGCCGTTTCCAGGTCCATTGTCACCACGGGGACAACTTCGCCGTTTTCTGCCTTCACCACGAGACGCCCGCGATAGGACCGGCTCATTTTCCCCGAGACGGTAAGCGTGAATGATGCGCGCCCGCCGTCGCGGCCCGTCGCGATGATCTCCAAAACCTGAGTGATACGCCCGGCCACATGGAGAACTAGACTGCCCTCAGTGACGCTGATTCCCGCACTGCCCGTTCGCTGACCCGGCTCGAGGACAAACGTCTTTTCTGCGGCATGGACGATGAGAGTGTCGCGCGAAGCCCTCAGGGTGATCTGTTGCGGGTGAAAAAGACCGAGGACGCCAATCTGGACGTCCTGTGCGAGAGAGGAATTCGCAAAGAGTAGCGCAGGAATCAGGATGGAGAAGGTTCGACGCATGGAACGGTCATTCCTCCAGGCGGCTCAACATGCGGCCCGCCGTCAAGGATGCCTTGGCTCCCGGGACGCTGTGGACGCGCACCATGAGCAAGAGTTCGGGCTGATCAGCCGGGACCAGGGTGACCACGAAGCCGTCGCCCGGGGCGGCGCGCGGATGCGTGCAGGGAGCCGTGCCCGTTTTGACGAGGGCGTTCGAATGCTTCAACGCTCGACCGACGCCATATCCCGTGCCCTGCTGCGCGGATTGCGCCATGCCGGCAAGCACATCACGCACGCCAGGCTGCTCGCGACGCCGAATAAGCTCCAGGTATGCGCGCGCCATACGCAGAGGAGAGATTTGCCATTCCGTGCCCAAGCCCATCAACGGAGGCCCGGAAAGATCGCTGGCCGGTGCATTAAGGCCAAAACTCTCTGCGGTGGAAGCCATCTGCTGGCTGCTCACGTTTGCCGCGAGGACACGAAAATAAGAATTGCAGGAGTACGAAATGGCGGAAACGATGTCCAGCTTGCCGTGCGGGCTCTGCTGCCAGCAGCCGCTCTTCTCTCCCCTGCAAACGTGCACGGGAAATTGAAAATGATGCTCTTCTCCATAGGCCAGCGCCGTGAATGGCTTGACAAGTGAACCCAGCGGAATCGGTTTTTCCGGATGCTCCCAGTGCGAGCCAAGGATTTCCCCGCTTCCCGCGTCGAGAAGGAAATAGGAAATGTCGTCGCTGGCAAATTCGTGGTCCAATACCTGAATAGCTGATTGCGCAAACAGGGATGTGGGCGGAGCGGAAGAAGGCGAGGCGGAAGGATTCTGTCCTTGGGCGGAGCAATAGGAAGCAGCAAGAGCCGCAGCCCCGGCGAAGAAAAATGCGACAACTCTTCTTACTGTGACCATTCGTAGGTAACCGTTTGCAGAACTTTTTCTCCTGATTCCCGCACAACAATTTTTTCCGAGGATATTCCCGATAGCGTGCCGCTGAAACTCAAGATATTCCCGGAGAAGAATTGCGGATTCCGCTCGACACCTTGCCCAGCGGGCAACTCCCCGCGTGCGTCGAGGAGCCCTGTGAGACGCCCGAAGTTCGGCCGTTCCCGGCCATGATTGAAGCCGGCGACGAAAACCGCGGGCGGGAGCTGAGCTTTCTGATTCAGGTTCGCCAACAAGCCAGTGAGGAGCCCCGGATCGTCAGAGATCAGCAAATATTTGCCGCGCACCAAAGTGGCGAAGGTCCAAAGGCCGTCAAGCTCCTGGTAACCGGACTTGGATTGCCAATCGACGCCAAGATTGCCTGCCGTCAAACCAGGGCGGACAAAGTCGACGAGAGCGGACTGAACCGTTTTTTCGTCCCAGTCAGTATTGCCAAGCAGAACGATGGCGGAGTGAATTCTGACAAATACGCCGTCCTTATCACGTTCCGTCGTTTGCGTTTGTAAGACCGCGCGAACCGGATTCTTTTCGAACAATACCTTCACGGGAGCTGAAATGTTCTTGGATGGCCCTCCCTGGACTGGCGCTTGATCGATGCGCGTTTCCAAATCCGCGGCGCTGCCTGTTTCGCCGGATGTCAGTTGCACTTGCGGCGCGGCCTGTTCCGCGACCGGAGGCCCGAGATGTGGCGCAAGAATTTTGGTTTCGAGCAGGCCGAAGCAAAAATCAGACGTGGGATTCGCATGCGCCTCGTAAACACCGGAGCCGGAAGGAACGAGCCGCACGAGCTCCGCGACTGAGGCAGCCCCATCTGAAGCCGGTTTCTCGCCGGCGGTCTCCGCTTTCTTTAACAGGACGCGTTCCTCGCAATACTCCTTGCCGGAACGGAACAGGTCAGACACTGCCACGCGATACTGCTTCATGTCTGTGATGTTTTGCTGCACCCAGTACGAACGGAAGTAGGGACTGGGCACGATCATTTCCAGATTCAAGACCATCCGCAAGTCGCCCGGTGAGCCGGCCGCACTGACCGACTGAGACCACCATTCTTCGGATTCGATGGAGCGGTCCTTGCTGCCGCCCAGAAGCTGCAGTGCACCGGCCATCAAGTCCTCGCGAGTGGCGAGCAGAAGAAAGTCGCCGCTTACCGCAAACGCCGCTTCCCTTTCGGATTGGGGATCACGGCGAAAATAAAAAGTCACACCGCCGGCGCTGCGCGTTTCGAATTTCGCGCGCGTTTGCCAGAGCGCAGTCTGCATGGAATTGGCGGAAGACAGCTTTGTGATATAGAGAAATTGCAATTTGCCGATGTCGTAGAGTGCGACCGCGCTCTGCTTTCCGGCGACCTGGCTGAGAAAATTCATGTCGGGAGGCAGGCCGGCCGCGACTGTGAATTGATCGCTGGCGCCTTTTAGCCGCAAGAAGAGGCGCGAACGCGAAAACACTTCATAATTGTCGCTCTTTACCCAGCGTTGCTTCTCGGTAGAGCCATTCCAATCAGAGAGCAAAGAAGAAAAATCTTTCGCTTCCAGGTAGAGTAATGCTCCGGCGGGGACATAGCCGGAAAGTGCAGGCCCCACTGGCGCCGCGGCCTGATGAGCCGCCCAACTGACTCCGATGCAAGCACACGCGAGAAGCAAGATCAAGAGTATGTGTTTCATGGTCTCTCGCCTCCCTTCCCGGAAGTGGATGTGGGCGTCGCCGCGTGCGCGACGAGCCGCGGATGAACCAAGCGGTCTTGTTCCAACGGTCCATGCAGGATCGGCTGCCTGGTCAAATTGAGCTGCTCGCGGCGTATCCTGCTTTTTATTTCGGAGATTCGCGCGGTGATCTGCTTCAAACGCGCGAGATCCTTCTCGAGTTTCTGCGCGGACAACAGATATGCCAAAGAATCATTCAGGCGCGCGAGCCTCACCATGCTTTCCCCCACTGACCACAAGATCTGCACGCGCTGATCCGGGGAGAGCTTTGCCAAAACCGGCGAAGTCATTCCCGCCTGTTGCCGAGTTGGAGTCTCTTCGCCGGGACTCGTGGATTCCTCTTCCTCATTGCTGACGACCACCTGCGCGCGACGAATCATCTGGTCGCGCAAGAGCTGTTCGATACTCGCCAGGGCTAATTCATCTTGCTGCAAGCCCGCCGCCGTGAGGAAAAGCGGAATCCTTGCGTCATCGCGGACAGGCGTATCTGCCAATGCTTTCTCGAGTAGCGGCAATTTCACCTGAGGATCAGTCGCATCCGCCGCTGCCTTCATCCGCGCTTCGTAAAAGAATGGCTGGTCCGCTGCTGCGAGCGGTGTCGCGCGAACATTTACGACCGCCAATTTCAGTTCATAGCTTCCCAAATCAACTCCCGACGGAAGCCCAGGAATCGCCTTCGCTGCTTCCATTCGAGTTCGGTATGGCAACTCGATGCTCGAGGCAAGTTGCACGAGGATTTGCTGGGCAGAGCTGGCGTCCTGACCCGCGGCGACTTTGGCTTTTGCAAGTCGCAGCCTGTAAAGAGGCTCCCAAGGCGTCGATTTCACCAATTGCTCGAGGAATTCCACCGCTTCGGCAGGGTGGCCGCTTTTTTCAAGCAAAGCTGCTGCTGGCTCGAGGTTCTCGAATGGATTCCCCACGACCACGGTCAGCCTTCGCAACAATTCCACTGCGGTCGGCACATTGCCGTCGGCGATGCGGATATCGGCGAGAGCCAGGAAATTCGCGGCGACGAGATTGCGCTCTTCGATTTCCCTTGCGAAAACGAACTCCAGAATTTTCCTGGCCGACTGTTTATCGCCGGTTTCGAGAAGTTTCCGGGCGGAACTACGCAGCACTTCGGCGCCGGGAGCTTCCTGAGGATTCGATCGATAATTTGCAATCTTTGCGTCCAACCCTCCTCTTTGAGCGGCGACTTGCAATTCCAGTGGAACGAATGCGGCCTCGCCGGCCTTCCGGGTTTCCGGCGGCAGCGAACCAAGGTATTCTTCCGCAACGTTGAATTCCTTGGTCTGGATTAGGTAACCCACCCAGCGGACTTGCATCGTGCGAAGATCTTCCCGGGCATTCTCTTTTTCGAGGCCTTCGGCTTTTTCGAAAGTGACTTGTTTAGCCTCCAAGATTCGCTGATAGATCGGAGCGCGCCGCGTCAGCGGAATCCAAGGGGCATCAACGATATCCAACAAAACCGCAGTTGGATTCGGCGCGACGGACGACAAATCGATCAACCACGCCGTTGCCCCCGCCGGATCGCCCGCGGCAAGAAACGCGTTGCGCAGCGGCGCATTCGAACGGTAATTTCCATTCCGGCGCAAGTACGCCCGCAGCAGCGCGTCCACCTCCGGCTTGAGTTCCGCGAAAAGTCTCTGCGAACGGACGTGGTTGCAAGCACGCGCGAAATCCGTCCAGAAGCTCTCCGGCACGCGCGCGGAGCTCACCTGCTTGCTCAGCGCTGCGAACACGAGCTTCCATTGCGCGAGCGCCTGAGCGCGCGAGCCTTGCTTGAAGTATGCCGCGGCCAAGCGATCGTGCACCTCCGCGCGTCCTGGAGTCAGCTCAAGCGTGTGGTTGTAGTCGGTGATGGCGGAGCGAAAATCTCCGCTCTCGGCGTAGTAATCGCCCAGTGCGAGATACGCGTCCGAAGAGGCTGGACTCTGCTCCAAGGCCGCGGGAAGAAAATCTTCGGGATTCGGCTGTTTCGTCGCGCCCAAATATTCGCCATAACGACCGCCGTAGTAATACCAGATGTCGCCGGCGAGTTGGGCCTTGCGATCGATCGATTTGCCGAGCCGCTCGCCGATGGTGTTATCTCCCAACGCACCGAGGAAATCAGCATTTACTCCAGGCGCGGCTTCGGCGAAGTACAGTCCAACGAGCGCGCTGTACGCTTTGGGCCAAACAGGCGGCCGGGTTTGCCCGCGCGCCGCGACGACCGCATGAACCAGCGCAGGCTCGCCGTTTGCGACCACGTAGTCCGCAACTTGTTCGCCCCACGGCGTCCAGTTCGAACTCAACTGAACCAGCTCCTGCGGCCGCCGCGCGAGCAAAAGATCCAAATAACGTTTCTGGTTATCGGGACGCATATAGGGGAACGCGACCTTCGAAAGTGCGCGCAATTCATTTTCGGAATCGCCCGCCGAACGATAGGCTTCCGCCGCTACTAACTGCACGGTGTACTGCTGATTGCCCGGCACTCGCGGAGCAAACCCTTCGAGTTGCTTGCCCAAGTCGGCGAACTTCAGCCGGCGCCGCTGTAAGTTCACGAGCGCGTTCATGCGGGTGAAAAGAACGCCCGGCTGCTCCCGCGGCTCCATCATTAATTGGTATCGCCAAGCTGCTTCGAGTTCGGCAAGCCCAGCATTTTGCGCCAAGGGAATCGCGAAGGCTTCGACATCAGCGGCATTCATCGTTGCACGCATCTTTTGACCGAATTGAGCGAAAGAAAGTTTTTCCGCCGGCGTGAAATACCGTGACACCGTATTTCCCATTTCCACGAGAGCGCCTTGCATCCCGGCGCGCGCACTTTCGACGCGCGTTTGTTGCGTGCGCTGCCGCCACTCGGCGTTCGTCACCGCGGCGATGCCCTCCTTGGCCACTTGTTGTTGCAGCACGGGCAGTGGCGATGCCGCCGCGGAAAATGCTGCTTGCAGCGTGGCGTACGCTTTCTCCTGTTGCCGCTGGCGCGTCACGATTCGCGCATAGAGATTCGCACCAGCATGATTTCCCGTATCAGCCAACAGTTCCGCGCCAGCAGTGCTGACTCCCTGCTCGGCAAATGTCTGAGCCGGCGACAGCATGCCCCATGATTCTAGACGCCGGGCCGCTTCAAAGTATTTGTCAGCTTTTTCCGGGCGGCCTTCGATCAAAGCTGTTTTCAGCGCGGCCACGGCTTCATTCGTTTTGCCCTGCCGCGCGCGCAGTTCGGCGACTTTCTCCATCCACTGAGGATCTTTATAAGCCAGTTGATAGAGTTGTTCGTAGTCGCCAGCTGCGTCATCGAAACGCATCAGCCGTTCATCAAGATCCGCGCGAGCGATGCGCAAGTCCGTGCGGTCGGGCCGGATCGCAATCGATTTGCCATACGTGTCGATAGCCGCGGGGAAATCCTCCAGATTCGTCTGGATCTTTGCCAACACCATGGACCAGCGGTAATCGCGGGGCGATTGCTGGACGGTCTTGCCGTAAAAATCCAAGAGCTGTTGTTGCCGCTTGTACCGCAATCCATATAGCGCGGCTTCCGTCACCAATCCAGCGTCTTCCGGGAAATTGTTAATGAGCTCGATATACTGATCGACGCCGCCGGCGAAGTCTTCGAGACGCGTAAGTGCGGGAATCAATCCACGGCGCAGCGCAGCAATCTGTGCTTTGCGCTCGTCGTTCGAAAACGGCGCGGTACGGAAGAGCGCGATCTTGTCCAGATAAAACTTCTTCAGGCCCTGCTGGTCGCCGGCTTGCGCATAAGTGTCCGCCATCGCCGCAAGATATTGGCTGTCGTACTGCGAATCCTGCAAAAGATTTGCCAGCACGGCTCGAGCTTGTTCGAATTGACGCGCTTCCGTCGACTTGCGCGCCGCTTCGAACCGGAATTGTTTGCCGAGTTCTGGGTACGCATCCTTTGCGGCTTGCTGCAAAACCGCGATAGCCTGCGGATACAATTTCACACGCCAGTAGAAATCGACCGTCGAACGGACCACTCCAAGAATTTTAGGATTGTCCTTGTAGAGCGCTTCCATATTTCTCTGGGCCGACGCCAGGTCCTTGCGGCTTTCGTACAAACGTACCAGTGCGTAACGCAGTTGCAATCGCGTCACCGGGTCTGATGCCAGGGTAGCCTGCTTTTCGAGAGCATGCTGCCGTACCAATTCCAGCGATTTCTGCTCCGCGATGCTTTCGATGTCCGCGGCTTGTTCGATCGTCGTCGTGCCCTCGACAAGCGAATCAAGGAGGGCAGTCAGTTCCGCCTTGCGGTTTTGCGTTTCCAGCACGCGCATCCGCACCGATAGCGCCGCCGTCGAAAAGTTCGATGGCGTCACGATCCACTGCGTCTCACTTTCCACGAGCTCGCGGTACTTGGCGCGGCCCGCCAACTGAAGCAGGCGGTTTTCTGCCGGTGACCCTCCCCCCACCACCGCGCCTTTTACATACTCTCGAATCGCGTGCGCGTAGTCTCGCTTGCCTTCATAAATCGCGCCCATTTCATAGCAGTAGAGATTTTCGTCGGCGAGTTTTTTGCGCCCTTCCGTGAGCAGGCGCAGCGCATTCTCAAAGTCGTAGTAATCCCAATAAATCGTGGCCGCTTCGAGGTATCCTCCCGATTCTCCCGGAGCCACTCGCGGAATTCGTTCCCAGTACGGCGCGGCCTTCGAGAAGAGTTCGCGGTCGGCATAGATATCGCCAATTCGCGCGAGATTTTCGCTGCTGCCTGGATTTGCCGAGAGCAGATTGTCTTCAACTTTTACGGCAACGTTTGTCTTTGTCTCATCGAAGTACGCCAGGGAACGAAAAACGGACGATGCGGCGCGCCCAATTTCTGGATCCGCGGGATATTCGTCCGCCAGGGCCCTGAGCACCGGCGCGCTTTCTTCAAAATGAGAACGCCACACGGCAGCTTGCGCCACAAATTGCCCCGCTGCGGGATTGCGCTTCACGAATTCATCCCAGTGGGCGCCACCGGCCGCGGAATCAGCTTGCTGCGCCGTTTTCAACTCAGCCTCGAGCTTTCCGTTGCTCGACAAAAACTCAAAGAACAGGTTGCGAAGGTCCGCTTCCTCGAACCAGTGCTGTCGCAAAAGCGCTTCCCATGCCGCGGGATCCCAAGTCTCCGCCCTACGGTAGGCGTTCAGCAGGTTGCGGACAAACACCGGATTGTGCGGAAACCTGGCGTTCGCATATTGATTGAGCCGCAAATACATTCCCGCCGGCCCGTTAACAAGCGACTGGAAATATTGTTCGAGCTCGCTCCCCTTGAAAACACCGACCGCTTCCTGGGTCAGCTTTTCGAATTCCGCGTTTTTCTGCCGGCGCAAGTAGAATCGCGCAAGCTTGTGATACCAGGAGCGATCCGGAAATCGAGCCATGGCGCGACGGTAGACTTCTTCTTGCTCCGTTCCGAGCCGGTTTTGCTCCAGGAAAACCGCCAGCCGTTCATAAAGCCCAGGATCGTCCGCGTTGTGATCAATCTCGCGCCGCAGCACGGCAAGCGCCCGCGGAATTTGCTTTAGCTGCACTAGCCTGGCGAGATAGCGTTCGAGAACTCGCGCATACTCCGGAGACCGTGCCCCAATCTGCGTCGCTGCCGCGGTGGCGGCGTTTATTTGAAATGCGTTATTCCGTGGACGTCGCGGCTGACGCTGCGCCGGGACCTGCTCCGCATCGTCTCCTTCGCCTTCGCCGCTGGATTCCTCGCTTTCAGCTTGCGGCGTTGGCGTCACTTCGACCGGCGCCTGAAATTGCCCGTTATTTGCCGCGTTGTTCCCCAGTGGAACTCCGTCCGCCTTCGCCGCCAGTTCCACCAGAACGGCATCGTAAATCGAAAACTCTTCTTGATACTTCGCCGTGCGGGCGTAAGCGTCTGCCATCAGCAGCGCGATCGTTGTACGTTGCGGAGCGCTTGGGAAAGCCGCCAGAAACTCTTTTCCACCCTTGATCACCGCTTCGCTTTCGCCGGACGTCGAATAAAAATCCAGCAGTTGAGCGTGAAGCTCGGCCCGGTCGCGAGAATTTGGATATCTGGAATCGAGCAGCGTCACAAGCTCGGCGGCCCGCGAGCGATGGAAATAGGAAACGGCTCGCTGCTGTTCGCTGGAAAACTCACTTGCGGGATTCGTGGTATTCAGGATCAGCGACAGAATTCCATTCAAATATCCGGGCCCCTGATCCATCGTCGCGATGTCCCGGTACATGGAGAGCTCGCCGGCGCCGAAACGCATGGGAGTTTCCGGGGCGGTAAGCAGCAAATGTGCAAGCCCCGCGACGGCGCGTTCTTGCGTGTCATTCGTTCCCTTGCTCTTGTCCATGCTGTTGTACAGCGCGAAGTAGTAGCGCGCTGACTCCGGATACGCATGAATGTCTTCGAGCAATTTGGCGCAGACAAATAATTCCTGCGGTGACCACACAGATTTTGCGGAATCTTTATGCAGCCGGAACCGGGTTATCGCTTCCTGCGCCGCGTCTAGTTTTCCCTGTTGCTGGTAGTAGTAGAAAATCCGCGCTGCGGCCGTCAGGTCCTCCGGGTGAGCGCTCACCGTGGCGCGGGCATCATCCAGAAACTTTCGCAGGCTATGCGTCTGCGCCAGCAGATCGAAATAGCTTTTCACCAACTCCGGCTCCCACAGCGGCTGAAATCTTTTTTCGTACACCGCGAGCCCCTGCTGGACCGAACCCTGTTCGTATTGAACGAGAGCTTCCGCCTTGATCGGGAAAATTCCGTCTTGCGGAAACTGCTTGCGATAATCCTCGACCAACTGATTGGCGGATGAGAATTCCTTTGCCGAAATCAGAAACTGCAGATATCTCGCATAGAGCGATTGATCTTTGGGATAGCGAGCCAGCCAGCCTCGGTACTGCGCGATGGAAACGTCCTTCGGCAACCCTTGCGCCTGAATCACGGTGAAAACGCGTTCATACGCGCGCCAGGACCTCTGCTCCGCGGACGGCGTTACTTTCTCGAAACTTTCCGCCGGGGCGCTGCCCACAGCGGCGAGTGCCTTGATTTCATCCTGCGGGCGCAATCTGCGGCGATAGAAGTCGGCGAGCGCAAGTTGTGCCCCACCCTTGTCGGAGGAATTCTCCGCATAACCCTTCCAGTCCGCTTCGGCGGCGGCATAATCAAGCTGTTGTTCGTCTTCCAGCGCCCGTAATGAATAGAGCTCCGCGCCCTTTGGCTCCTTCTTAATCAATTCGCCCAACGCGCCCCGCGTTTCCCCCGGCGGCCTGCGGAATAGCACTTCAGCGTGAGGCAGCTGCATCACCCGAAAGAAGGCAGCTTCTAGCTCGGTGCGAGCTTCAATGTTTCGGATCCAATTGGGAAGCGTCGCGCGCGCCGTCACCAGCGCGCCCGCCACCAGTATGGCCATAAACGTCCACGCGAGAGCGAGCCAGGGTTTGCTCGAGAAACTACGGAACGATTTCAATTTCCACCCCCTGGGCCGCTATGTTGTGGGCGATGTCTTCGCCCGTCACGGTGAGCTTGTAGGTTCCAGGGATCGCCTGCTCGGGGATCAACAATTGCCCGATGTTCGCTCCGGCCCGCGCGTCCCAACGAAGTCCGACTGGCGAAACGCCATCCAGGCGGGCGACCAGGCTCCGCGTGCTCTGCGACGCCGCTACTTTCAAATCCAGAACTTCACCCCGGCGAAATCGTTTGCAATCCAGCTTGATCTGAATAACCGGCGGCTTGCTGGCGATCACGAATGTTTTCGATTCTCGGTAGGTGTGGCCCAGCTTGTCGCGCAAGACAAGCCGCACGCTATACGTTCCGTCTTGCATATCGGTGGGAGCAAAAAAGCGCGTCTGCCAGATGTCTTCTCCTGCGAGATACCTCAACTTCTGCACCAGTCCGAATGGGAACAGCGCCACGACAGAGACGATCAT
>Ga0210384_10002961_pt1 | contig 20131 bp, 18 predicted proteins | sample IncBWH2MmetaG_FD_160574 | JGI IMG/M metagenome (GOLD analysis project Ga0210384, IMG submission 160574) | Forest soil microbial communities from Barre Woods Harvard Forest LTER site, Petersham, Massachusetts, United States - Inc-BW-H-2-M | ecosystem: Environmental > Terrestrial > Soil >...
AATTGCCCTCGCCGGAGGGCATACCCCCGAACGAATGTATGCGCTTTGGGCCGCAGATAACAATGCGCAAACGCCGTGGGACAAAGTGCATCTCTTCTGGGGCGACGAGCGCTTTGTTCCGCAGAATGATCCGCTGAGCAATTACCGTATGGCTCGCGAAACTCTGATATCCCGTGTCCCAATCCCTTCCGCAAACGTGCATCCTGTCCCCACGAATTTCCCGCACCCACAGCAGGCCGCAGATGCCTATGAGGCAGAACTGCGAAAATTCTTCGGCGCTGCACCGCCTGCGTTCGACGTCCAGCTTCTTGGCCTTGGCGGCGAAGGCCATACAGCATCTCTTTTTCCCGGTTCGGCCGCGCTAGAAGAAAAGGAGCACTGGGTCGCGGCTGTTCATGTCCCTGCGCAGCCGCCCGATCGCTTGACGCTCACGCCGGTTGTCCTCAACTCTGGACACAACACTCTTTTCCTGGTGGCCGGCGAAAATAAACGCGAAATTCTCGCAGCCCTGCGTCGCGAGCCCGATTCAAAAGTCAGCGAATATCCCGCCGCCAGAATTCGCCCCACTGGTCGAGTGCTATGGCTTCTCGACCAGGCGGCCGCCGGATAATAAATTCTCGCCTCCACACAAACCTGCCAGAAAGTATGCGCGTGGATTTCGCCATGTCCCGCAGTACAGGCGAAACTGTCTCTCCGTACCATGCCGCTACTGTCGCCGCGTACCATTGACCGGCACTTCCGGCGCCTCTACCATCATTTTCGGGCGCTAATAGCGTCCCGGAATGTGGGTACCTTCTCCCCGTGTTTCGTCCAGCTCCGACGGGGGTTCAATCAGGATGCCGTTCTTAGAGGATTTGCCGAGAGATATCCGAGCACGACGCAAACGCCGCGGACCTAGAATGAATTCGCGCGTGCCGGTGGCAATCGAGTGGAACGGCCGTGCGGGTCCGCTTCATTTTGAAACTGGCTTCACCCGGGTAGTGAACAATTACGGCTGCTTGCTGGTGAGCCCAAGTGAACTCGATTTGAAGCAGCGGCTGCGCGTAACCAACCTGGCCACCCGGCAATCGGCGGAAGCGGTGGTCGTCCATAAGGGCGGGCAGCGGCCGGACGGTTGGGATCTGGGAGTGGAACTTGTCGCTGCTGATTTGAATTTCTGGGGTATCGAGTTTTGATTTTCGGGGGCTGACCTTTGAAACTAAATACTTTTAAAGTACAGCTTGTGAAACCTGCCGCAACCCAGTCGAAACTGATTCCATCGTCCGCAAAACCCGTGCCCGCCGCGCCCAGGCCTCCTGCCGCACGCATGGCCCACAAAATCGCGGGAGAAGAGCGGCGCGGCAGCCAGCGTGTGCTTTTGAGAGTGCACACGAGCGTTCACGTCGCTGTCCACGGCAAACAATTGACAATTGATGCCACTACTCTAAGCGTCAGCAATCACGGCGCGCTGCTAGTGATAAAGGAAGCGCTTCCCAGCGATGCGCTGCTGGTCCTCGAGCACGGCATGACGCGAGAACGCATCGCCTGCAAAATCGCGCGCCCTGCAAGGGAAGTGGCTGAAGGATTTCACATCCCGCTGGAATTTAATTCACCCGCGCCAAATTTTTGGGGGATCGCATTTCCACCGACCGATTGGCGCCCGCCGGATGATCTTTAACCAGGGCGCGCCGAGACCACAATTTCTCAATGTTCTTGCATTGTCAGCTCAGGCGAACGGAAGCTTGCGCAAATCCAGATTCCCCCCCGACAGAATGACTCCAATTTTCTTGCCTTCCGCGCCGATTCTTCGCAGCAACGCCGGCGCCGCGGCAACTGCTCCGGAAGGTTCCACCACGAGCTTTAAGCGCTCCCACAGGAGCAGCATTGTCGAAATGATTTCCGCTTCATCAACCAGCGAAATTTGTTCCACGTGCTGACGCAAAATCGAAAAGGTTAGCGGGCTAAGAGTGGCGCGAAGTCCGTCCGCCATAGTCTCCTTTACCGATCCAGCCTCAATTTTTCCCGAAGCCAGCGAACGGTAGGCGTCGTCCGCATTGCGCGGCTCGCCTCCCACCACGCGAATGCCTGGCCGCAAGCTCTTCGATGCGATGGATGTTCCGCTCAGCAATCCTCCTCCGCTCGCGGGCGTGACGATAAAATCGAGGTCCGGTATCTCCTCGAGCAGTTCAAGCGCCGCTGTTCCTTGTCCCGCAATCACGCGAACGTCATTGTACGGATGAACCAGATGCGCGCCGGTCTGTTGCATCACATCTGTCGCGGTGGCTTCGCGCGATTCCATGTTGGGTCCGCACATTGTGATTTTCCCGCCGTATGCTTCCACCGCCAGCATTTTCACCGGGGATGAATTTGACGGCATGATGATCCAAGCAGGAATTCCCCGCCAGCGGGCCGCAAGTGCTAGCGCCGCTGCGTGATTTCCGGAAGAGGGAGCAACCACGCCGCGCTTCGCTTCTTCATCCGTAAGCGAAAACACCGCATTTGTCGCCCCGCGGATTTTAAACGATCCGGTTTTCTGCAAATTTTCACACTTGAAGAAAACTTGCGCCCCCGCCATTTCATTGAGCGATTCACTGGTGACCACGGGCGTGCGGTGGATTCGCGAGGAGATGCGGCGGTGCGCGGCCCGAATGGCTTCTATGTCCGGAGCTTCCGTCTTCATGTGAGTGGCCATGATTCAATCGCTGATGCATTATGGCACAGCTTCCATACGCACCAACCGCCCGGAACTCCTGTAAAAGTTGCCGGGTTTGAATCAAAAATCGTGGCGTACCGCGAAAAGTGATACTTACGAGGCATTACAAAATCACGCGCCTAAACAAAAACGTCCATCGCGAACGGTGAACGTCGCTGGGCGAGTGCACTACTTTGAAGCGCGTCCCGGGATCTCAAAAGTTACCTTTGCGGCCGACGTATTTTCGAAGCGATCGAAAATCTGTACCGCGATCGTGTGCTCTCCACGAGGAACACCGCTGAGTTGAAATTGGTAACTTTCTTTCGGCGAATCCGAAAGCAAGCCGGTGGGGAAAATAATTTGCCAGTCGCCCGCATCCAGACTGTATTGTGCGCGAGCGACGGCAGCAGATGAGCTGATGGCGTCGAAGGAAACGGTAACGGCTGAATCCTCGGAAGCACTGGCGCGCACTTTGAAATTCTCGATTCGCGGTGGAGTGTTAGCGATCACGAAACGGTCCGTTTCACGCTCCGCCGAAAGCGCCTGTCCTGCAGGGTTCGAAGGGGAATCGGAAGCGGTAATTTTCAGGTAGTACGCGCCATCGGGCATGGTAGTGGTGTCCCAAGAATAAAATCGCTGCGAAAGTTTGTCCTTGAGCAGGCGCCAGTTTTGTTCACCCTCCCCGCGGTAAAAAACTGAGAACACCAGGTCGTCGTCGTTTTCATCGTGCGCACTCCAGAGCACGCTCTGGAACCCTTTATCCTCAAAACCCTGTGGGGGAACTTCGATTCTCGGGGGTTTTGCGGAAGCCGCTTCCGGGTTCGCAGATACGGAGGCGAGCGATGAAAAAGTCGCGCCCGCGCGTTGTGCCTGATGGAGCTGCACCGGCGTGGGTGCAGCCGCTCCACCGGAGGATTGCGAAAATCCCTGCACGCGAATTCCCGGTTCCTGGATCACCACGTCATCAATGGATGGCGCAACATTCTTTGGCTGATAGGCAAGACTGACCCACGACACACTGGGTGCGCCGCCATGATTGGTATCGAGAAAAACTGCTTTCCATTGCGCGAAACGTGCTGGCGGGCAGCTCACCGTTTCACCCCCAGCGGTTTTGTACGGTCCTGCCCAGGGACTCCAATTTCTTTCAGGGCTGGAAGTGTTTCCTGAACGGACATAGAAGGCAACTTTCCCTTGGGTGGCGCCATTTTCACCCCACCATGTGAGTCGGCCCCAGTGAGAAAATATTTTGGTGTCGAACGTATCGGATTCGAAGCTGCCCTCAGGATCCGACCCTGGGCCAAGCGAAAATATTTTTCCGGGATTAGCAGTGGCGGCAAATATTTTCCCGCCCGGCCCGGCAAGAAGGCTCGTGACTTGCGCGGAAGCAGTCCGAGCAATGCTCGAATGCACGTGATGGCCTTCCAGCTCGACGATCGTTCCCTTGTTCCCCGTTCCAAGAAGAACTTTTCCCCCCGGAGAAAGCGCAGTACTAAAGACAAGATCCTCGCGGGATGTCCACAGCACCTCAGGAGACCCGTCCATTGATATTTTCACGAGTTCCGATCCGCCAGTAGCGGTCAGCGCAAAAGAAAACGGCGTGACAGAAGCCGGCGTCTGCGCTTGGACACTTATCCCGCCCGATAATGTGATGGTAGCCGGCGACGGGACAGATGGAACGGGAACGACTGGCGTTACAGGCGTGACCGCGGGCGCGCGCTGTTTTTCTCCAATCGAAGCGGCGTACAGATTCCCAGCCGAGTCCGACAGCAGGGAAGTGACTTCTTTCTTGTTAGTCTCATGCACCACGAATGATGCGCCAGCCTCCGGAATCGCCTGCGCGGATTTGCGAACAATTGCAATCCGCAGAATCAAGCCGTTGGGATCGGTGCCCACCAACAGATTTCCTTTGGAATCCAAAGCCAGCGAGCGCGCGTGCCGTTCGTCACTTTGATAAAAAAGCTGGCCTTTGCCGTCAGGATTCACCACGAACACTTCGCCCTTGTCTCCCGTGGCGACAAACAACGCCCCTTGCGCATCCACGGCCAGCGCCCAAATGTATTTTGTTTTGGGCTCAAAGAAAGCGCTCTTCTGCCCGTCGGGAGTGACCTTATAAACTTTTCCATCCGGAGAAGTGCCTACGAATAGATTATCGTGCGCGTCGAAGGCGATAGCCTGCGCGGCCAATTCCGTGGATTCAAATACCAGCGCAGATTTTCCGGAGTCATCAAAGCGAAGTACTTTTGCCTCTGACCCGCCGGCAGCGTAGAGACGGCCGCGAGAATCCAGGCGGAGTTGCCAGACATACGCCAGATTTGGATCGGCGAAAGACGCGAAGCGTGGGGCCGGAACCAGTTTTCCGTCGCTGCGAATAGCCACGCCCTTGGCGGTCCCTTTGTCGAATTCAGGAGCGTCTGACTGCCGCCAGTAGCGGGTATGTTCCGCGCGCGAGGGAGCAGGTACGACAAGCGCCAATGCCACCAGGCAGGCGACCATGATTCGGCGAGTCATCAGTGAAAATCTCCTTTCGAGATGTTGAGCCAGGAATGGACGTTCGAATTGCGCGGCCTCAGGGCCTTAAGCGCCCCTTTTCCCGCTCCATTTTTCAGCACAATTTAAGTCGTGCCATGTCGAAAACAGAGGCTTCGAGCCAGGAATGCTTGCATGATGGAACGTCATCTCACCGTGATGGTCAGGGTGCGTTCGCCTGCGATTACCTGATGCATCTCTACCGACCACTCGCCGGCCTTCGACTGATGGAGCAGGCGCCCGCTCCCAGGATTCTGTCGCTGATCGAGAACGTTGATCTCAGAGACCGGGGCATTCGGCATTTCCTTGTCTTCAATCAGAAGTGTGGGAGTGGGCTGAAAAAGAGTGGCGTAGAGACGGTCGTTCTGACGCTCCCGATTGATAAGCTTGATCAATTCCTCAAGGCCCGATAGCTGCGCCTGCGAGGCGCCCGCAAGCACCTGCACATTGCGGTTCAATGTGTCTGCGTCACTCACCACAAGCTGCAATGTGCCGCGGGCAGACTGCGGCGGAATGGTGATGGGAATTTCCTGAATGAAGGGAGCGCCACGATAAGGACGCAGGAGAACTTTTACGGCGACAGTGTCCCCGGGCCTGACTTCACTTTTTTCGATCCAGGCGCTCTCAATCATGGCCAGGCGGCGCTCGCTCAAGGAAGTGACACGCAGATTGATTTTTTCCACGTGCGGGAGCTCATAGGGATTTGAGTAGATCCGCGCAAACGCGCCTTGAACCGATAGAGCAATACCTATGCCTGTGGGCATGGGTGTGTCGGTGGGCGCAAAAAGATTTTCCAGGCGTACCGGCGTGTGACCCTTCACAGCGATAGTACCATCGAGGTGCAGCGTGAACCCTTCGCCGTAGGCTGGATTGGCTACAATTCCATTAAAGGTGGCCAGCGCGACGAGCAACGGTGTGAGTTGCGGACTTTCAATCACCTCGAAGTGAAAATCCTTCGTAGCAGCGGGCGTGATCAATTCCACTTCCACAGGAATCATCGGCGGCCCGGCTCCGACCGTTCCCATCACGGCGGTGAGGCGGTCTTGTGTGAGAGTGCCTATGGTTCCCCCATCGCTCATAATTTTCGTGGAAGCCAGGGAAGAAGAGAGCGTGGTGACCACATGGCCTCGTGTGAGCGGCATCGATACCGAGCCCAGCCCAAAAATGGGATGGCCGCAAGCAAGCACGCGATCGTCAATCACAGTGGTTACCGTGCATCCGGGACTGATAGTCAAGTCGCCGCGGATCAAATCAATTCCAACCATATCGCCGGGCTGGATGTTTGCGTCGTCGGGCGAGGGCGGGGATGTGCCGCCGGCCATCGCGGTCATACCCCAGGCGGAAAAATCTTTGCTGAATTGCACGAGAGTTTCGGGATACAGCCCCGAGGAAATCAGCGGAGTCTCAATGGGCACGAGGAATTGGCCCAAGCCCGCTCCGGTTCGACGTATAAAATTCTCCGGGATGGAAACGCGTTCTTGAGGAATGGATAAGGCAGGGGCGGCCATTCCCGCAGACGGGACCGCCTCAGAAGGAACTCTAGGCGCGGTTGAGGATTTTTCGACATCGAGCATGTTCTCGATCGGAGTGACGCCGCCAATCGCTTCTTTGGTGAAGATGCCGAGCTTCAGCGAGAGCGCGCCCGCAAGCTTTCCCTCAAAATAAACCGGGCTGCCGCTCATTCCTGCCACCACGCCCGTATGCTCCACTTTTTCGCCGATCAATTGGACGAGTATTATGTCCTGCTTCGGCCCGGTAGCGTTGTGCAGAACGCCCAGCACGACCAAGTCCATCTTTTCAATCTTGTCGCCTTCAAAAATTGTGTACGCCACGCCCTTCATGCCCGGCTTCACCTGGCTGAGGGGGAAGATTTCAGGTTTGTCAGTGGCGCGCAGCGGGGGAAGACTTACGAAAAGCAGGACGCCGAGAGCAGCGAACATAAGTCTGCGATGCACGAATGGCATGGAGTAATTATCATACCTAGTGCGCATGGGGGAAGCAAATGAGGGCCCTGCGAGGTAGTAACTGAGTCTCTGACGTTGTGACCATCGCGCGGAATCGATTCATTTTTGTCTGCTAGGTTTTCTGACATACAAGGAATCCCAGATTATTTGCCAGGTTTTCTGTCCATCCAAGGATTGCTCGGCCATTTGTCGGACGCGATCCGGCGCCATCGGGTACCACGACCAACGAAACATGGGCGTGGCCTTCTCATCGGTCAAGAGCACCATCTTGCCGTCCATAAAATTTCCAGCCATTGCCGGGAATGCGCCGGCGTTGCCGGAATTGTCGATGTAAAGCTGGTGCCATTTCTTATCGCGAATATCGTAATAATTGAAGCTGGATCCTGTTTGCACTCCGCCGGCGGCTTTCCAGTGCTCGACAATCAGGCAACCATCTTGTTCAAGTGTTACCAGGTTTTGGCCGACCACGCTGCCGGCGGGATCCTGGACCTCCCAGTCGCCAACCCAGAAATCAAATTGCCGAAACTCGGTTGATTTGCAAGGGGCGATCGCCTCGAGAATGGATTTGAATTGGGGATCACCGCGATATTTTCCGAATTCGGAGGATCCGAGAATGATGGGACGCGCACGACCGCCCTGGCCTGACGCGGCGACTTCATCAAGAGTCTTAAAGGCTTGATCCCGGTCGCCCTTTTCCGCAAAGGCTCTTGCCACATTCACTTTGTTTACCAGCGGGCGGAAATTCTGGGCGGATGCGGTGTTGAATGCCTGCACCGCTTTCTCGAATTTGTGCAATTGAAGATAACATTCGCCCAAATTCTGCCAGGCAAGCCCGTTCTTCGGATCCGCAGCTGTAGCGGTCGAATAGGCCTGGGCCGCATTTTCCCACTCGGAATGTGCGAATAGTTCGTCGGCGATAACCTGCGAGGAGGCCTGCTGCGCGGAAATTTGCGAGCTAGACCAGAAAAAAGTAAACGTGAGAATGACAATTTGTCGAGCTGGGCGCACAAACCATATCCGAGAGGATCCAAGTGAAGGCATCATCCAAACCTCCAGCCGCGGAATTCCCCAGGATCGGCAATGGCTCGACCCGCCGGTCAAAAAGTATCGCAAAGAGTTCACTGCCGCAATAGGCAGGTCTGGATAAAGCCGCGCAACCGGACGCCATACTTGCCGAAAAGGCGCGCCGCGGGGCGCTCGAGGGGGCGTGCTAGAATCGCGGCGTGGCCAGAAAAATTGTTTCCCCAGGCGGCAGCTTGAGGGGAGTTGTCGAGCTGCCCGGTGACAAATCCATATCGCACCGCTACGGAATTATTGCAGCGGTGGCCGAAGGACATACAAGGATTGTGAATTATTCGACGGCTGCGGACTGCCGAAGCACCCTAAGGTGCCTGGAACGCCTGGGGGTGGAAATAAAAATCGGGCGCGAGCGCGATGTGGAAATTACTGGCACCGGGCTTTCGGGATTGAAGGGTCCGAGGCGGGCCCTGGACGCTGAAAATTCCGGAAGCACAATGCGGATGCTGGCCGGAGTTCTGGCCGGGCAAACGTTTACATCCACGCTGACTGGAGACTCATCTTTGCGGCGGCGGCCTATGCGCCGGGTGATTGAACCGCTGCGTGCCATGGGTGCGGAAATTACCAGCCGGGATGGCGATGTGGCGCCGCTCGAAATTCGCGGCGGCAATTTGCGGGCAATTGACTACTCGCTGCCAGTGCCCAGCGCACAGGTGAAATCGGCAATCCTGCTGGCGGGCCTGTATGCGGATGGCGTGACCACAGTACGCGAGGCAGTCCGCACGCGCGACCACACTGAACTAGCTCTGCGCGAATTCGGTGCGCGGGTCGAGACGGCGAAAGGCGCCTTGCGAATTCATTCGCGTCCAAAACTCACGGCGCAGGAGCTGGTCGTGCCGGGGGATTTGTCGGCGGCAGTTTTTTTGATCGGGGCGGCTCTTGTGCTACCTAAGTCAGAGCTGGTTTTGCACAACGTGGGGCTGAATCCCACGCGGGCGAAGGTGCTTGATTTTTTAATTTCAATCGGCGCGGAGATTCGCGTGACATCCGTGGAATCGCATCACGGCGAATTAGTGGGCGATATCTCCGTGAAACATGCCTCGCTTGCCAGCGGCGAAATTTCCGGAGCGCAGGTAGCGGAGATGATTGATGAACTTCCCATGCTTGCAGCGCTCGGACCGTTTACGGAGAAGGGGATCACTATTTGCGACGCCAGAGAATTGCGCGTAAAGGAGAGCGACCGCATCGCGACGCTGGCGGCAGGATTGCGGCGGATGGGCGCACGCGTGGAGGAATTTCCCGATGGAATGCGCGTGGAAGGTCGCGCCGCCGGAAAATTACGGGGAGAAAAAGTGGACCCGCAGGGGGATCACCGGATTGCCATGGCTTTGGCGGTAGCAGGTTTGGGAGCTCAAGGAGAAACAGTGATTGTGGATGCGCAGTGCGCGGCGGTTTCTTTCCCGGAGTTTTTCAGCACACTGGATAAATTGCGGGGCGAGGGTTAAGAGGAGCGGCGCAGGTAAATGGTCCCGTAGCTCGTGACGATTGAGATTTTGGGGCCGTGGGAGCCGATCCGGCCCGTAAGGCGCCCAGTGTCGCTGTCGTTGGCTTGTTTCAGCGAAGGGTCGCTGAAATCGGATTGAATTTCCCCGGAGCGCGTAATCGCCGCAATTTCGAAGCTCGACTTCGCGGGGAGCGTGATATCCACCTGCCCCGAGTCGTTCACTATGCTGATTTCTTCACGCGGCGGCTCGGAATAATTCACGTTGATGTCCCCGTGGGAGTCAACGATCTCCAGCCTGCCGGCAACATTCTCGACCTCGATATCCCTGTTGTGAGTGGCGATTTTGGCGAAGCCCGCGACATCGGCGATTCGGATGTCGCCGGAATCGAGCTCCAGCCGCCCGGTGAGATGGAGCAGGGTCAGATCGGTGCGCTGGGAAGTGTAATGAGTGGTCTTGGCGATATTTCGCAATCGGATCGGGCCGAAGAAATCCCCTTGAAGCGTTGCGTCACCGGTAACGTCAGAAACATCCACCTCGCTGCCTTTGCCCGTGATGCGAACATCGCCGGCAACATCGGAGATGCGCACATCGCCCTTCTTTAGATCCACGCTGACGTCCGATCCCGCATCGTGGACTTCCACGTCGCCATTCTCGGTCGATGCCGTTACGCCCCCAGTGATGCCGGAAATGCTGATATCGCCGTGTTGCGTGATGGCCGCGAGTGTGATTTTCTTGGGGACCTCGACATCCAAATCCACAGCCACGCTGCCGCGGTGATCATCCTGTTTCAGCACATGCAGCAGGTAACCTGAACCGGATTTCTCCATCACCACGCTGGCTTCATTCATTCGATCGTGAGCAGATGATTCCGAGTGCCCGGCGGCGGTTTCATTTCCGCTGACGTGAACTTCATTCGTATCACCGGCGTGCACGGTGATGTTTCCCGTTCCCGTCTGCACGGTCAGTAGGGACCCTGCGGGAATCTTTGTCGGCGGGATCGCCAGGCTCTGAGAATATTTTTGCGAGAAGAAATCCATGTTCATCTTCATGCCCGGATGACGCTGCTCGATTCGATCGACAACCGAAAAAGCAACGAGCACGACGATCACCACGGCCAAAAGCGCGGCCTCTCCGCCGGAGAGAACCGAAGGCTGTGCGGCGCCCTCGCGCTTCGCTCCCAGATGTTCCATCAGCTTGACGACGCCCCAGAGAATCAAGAGCACGGGCCAATAGGTGCGAATCAAATGCCCGATGCCCAGGCCCGGTTCAAAACGGTGGAGCAAAAACAAAACTCCCAGGAGAATCAGGAGCAAGCCCCTGAATGCGGAGTTGCGATTGGGAGAGCCGTTGCTCAAGAGAACCTCATCGCGAGATGTGGCCTTCTCTTGAAGCAAACGACTGGGCCAGCAGAATAATTCCCGGCACGATCAGGAACAGCGGCCATAGGTCCGCCATTCCGAAGCGCGTGTACTGTGCAAGCAGGAAAATCACGCCGACAGTGATCAGCATCAGCGGGCCCATCAAACAAGCGACGCGGCAATGCGCGCAGTTGCATTTTATTTTCGAACCATCAGTCATGGCATGTTCTCCTAGGAATTTGCCCTGCCCAGACGCTGCCATAGGATCCACCCGCCCAGTGCGACCAGCCCCAGCGGCCACGCTTTTGCCAGCCAGTCCTCGTTCAGGAATCCGAAATTGGCGAGAAGAAACATGACGCCGAGAAAAATCAAGATGATGGCGCCGATGGGCTTGCCGCTGCGGATCACAGTTTCGGGAAGTGGTCCGGCAGGCTCAGGGCTTCCGGTGCGGCGCGCCTTCGCCACGCGGTAGGCGTCAATCGGCATATAGAAATAGAAGCAGGCTAGAGCCACGTGAATGAATGCCATCGAGCCGGCATTCATGTCCCCGGAATTCATCTCGCTGTTGTGGACGGCTATGAGCCCGCCAAAGATGAGGACGTGGACAAGGGCCTTGACGTATTCGCCGTTGTACACCGCGCCGAGTCCGGGAATGAAGCCGAGAATAGCGGCGAGAACCGGGCTGCCATCGGACTTTGCCGGTGTCTGCTGAGACGAAGGCTGTGCTTGCGGCAACGGCTGCTGCGACGAGACCAATCCTGCCAGGCACGTTTCGCAGTACAGCGCGCCGCGAACGTCTCGCGTGCATTGCGGGCACATGGCCTTGCCGCAATTGCGGCAATATCCGCTGGCCTCTACCTCGGGATGCACGGCGCATTTCATCGTGAACTCCTGTTGAGCGTTTCGAATAGGGTGAGCGGCAACGATTCCGGCAAAAGCGCGGCGAGCATGTTGCCGCTGCGCACCTGGCTGCGGTCCCGCGGCGTTTTCTTCTCCGATTTTTCCTGCGGATGCGAAGCCGGTGGCCGCGTTTGCTGCTCAGGGGTCGGCGCGGACACTGGCGACGAGATCGCTGGTTCCTGCTCCGGCTGCAGTCGCGACTGGATTTCGTAAACCACGCGGAGGTCGTTGACGAACTTCGCGCCGCGCGCGTAAGTGAGGTGCACGTGCCGGTTCGCCGAGCGGTACAGGTTCGACGGGCTCAGGTCCGCTTTCCTCAGTTTTGCAGGTGTGATCCCGGCAGTGTGGAACACGATAACGAATGACGCCGCCACGGTCAGCGCTCCCATCGCAAAGCGCGGCTGCCATAGCGCGGGTGCCCAGGTGAACCACCGCTTCCAAGCCCGCTCTTGAGTGCGCGGCCCGAGCGTGGCGTCGAGAATCTTCTGGACCAGCAGCGGCGGTTCTTCGACCGCCTCGAGCCGCTGCATACTCGTAACCAGCGACCCGACCTGCGCGAGCATCTCGCTGCAGCGGGTGCAACTAGCTGCGTGCGCGCGGAACGCCGCCGCTTCCTCCGGCCCCAGCGCGCCTTCGAGATAATCGCTCAGCCGCTCTTCCGAATTTGTACAACTCCAGTTCATCGCTCGTTCTCGTCGTTCCCCAATTGCTAGGCTCTAACCATCCGCCCCGCAGTTCTGGCTCTTACCTGTCAACTCTTAATTCTCAGTTGGGCTTAATCCCCATCTCCGTCAAAATCCGCGCCAGTTCAATCCGCCCGCGGTTAATTCGGGATTTCACGGTGCCCTCAGGCACTTGCAACACCACCTGAATTTCGCTGTAATCGAGCCCCTGCAGATCGCGCAGGATCACTGCCTCCCGCAATTCCGGCGAAAGCCGTGCCAGCCCATGCTGCAACTGCACGCTCAATTCCGCGGCCTGCGCCAGCCGGTCCGGCGTTTTCGCCGGCGAATGTTTTTCCTCGAGCGCGGGCATGGCATCGTCGATCGAATCGGTAATACGGTCGCGACGCGTCCGCCGGTAATGATCCACCAGCAAATTCCGCGTCACACTCGTCAGCCACGTCGGAAACGCTCCGAACGCGGGCCGGTAGCTCGGGAGCGTGCGGTAAATCCGCAGGAAAACTTCCTGGCTCAGATCCTCGGCTTCCGTCGAATTCCCGGTGAACCGGTAACACAAGCCAAAAACGCGCCGCGTGTGGCGCCGCACAAGTTCCTCCCAGGCCGGCCCCTCGCCCCGGAGACATTGCTGTACCAGTTGGGCGTCGGGCTCCAATCTTCCTTAGCCTCGCAACCTGCATGCCCTCTCGGCCTCACCCTATAGAACGCAAATGAAGGCAGAAAAGTTCCCCGCACTGTCCGACTTCGGACGCTCTCGCGCGCATCTTAGCCGCGTTAGACCCGCAAAAACAAGGCCAGCTCCCGTCCCACAGTCAATCCTTTGCCCCGAGCTCAGCGAGGGACAGCTGTGCTCCGAGAACTACACCAAATCCTGCACGCCCCGCCGGAACAAATTCCCGCGCCATTTTGGATGTTGACCGCCACCATAACTAGAGCCAATCTACTCCCGACAAGTTTTCCCAGGAGGCCGGCCATGCGCTTCTCGCCCTTCTTACTCGACGATTGGCTGAATCATCATCAGCACTCGGAGCCCCCCATCGAATTCGATCTCGCTTCAAGCACCGGCCCGCATTGGACTCTCCGCGAACTCCTGGCCCTCGGCGAGAAGAACGCTCTCGAAGAATTGCTCGATACGCACCTGTTCTACACCCGCGTACAAGGCTCCAGACCCTTGTGCGAAGCCATCGCCGAAATGGAAGGCGTAAGTCCCGAGAATGTTCAGGTAACCACCGGCGGCGCGGAAGCTCTCCTGCTCATCTTCATGCTAGTCGCTGAGCCTGGCGCCAATGTTTTGGTGCCGGCGCCAGGATTTCCCAGCTTCTACGAGATCCCGCGCGGGCTCGGTCTGGAGTTCCGCTTTTTCAACGTTCGCCGCGAGAATGAGTTCCGGATAGACCTCGATGAAATTCGTTCCCTCAGCGACGCGCGCACGAAACTCTTGCTGATCAATACTCCGCACAATCCTACCGGGGCCACTCTGGCCGACGACGAGATCACCGCGCTCCATGATTTCTGCGTCTCACGCGAAATTCAATTTGTGTCCGACGAGGTTTATCATCCTATTTATCATGGTCGTCCCACGTCATCCGCCGCGAGGCTCCCACACTCGACCGTAGTGAGCGATTTCTCAAAAGCTCTATGTCTGGGAGGACTCCGCCTGGGATGGATCGTGGATCGCGATGCCGCGCGCATGGAGCAGTACCGCGTGGCTCACTCCTACATTACCGTGTCGGGCAACGCTCTGGGGGAACCGCTCGGGACGCTGGCGCTCAAGCATCGCGAGAAAATCTTCGCTCGCGCGCGGCAGGTGAGCTCGGCCAACCTTGCGCTGTTCGACAAATTTATGCACGAGCATTCAGCCACATTCGGATGGATCCGGCCGCGCGGCGGCCTGACGGCGTTTCCCTGGTTGCATTCCGGCGAAGATTCACGACCGCTGTGCGCACAGGCCGCTCGCGCTGGTGTGCTCCTGGCTCCGGGGGATTGCTTTGGCATGCCCTCGTACTTCCGCGTCGGATTTGGTGCCGCCGGAGAAAAGTTCCCCAAAGCCCTGGCACGCCTTTCAGAAGTAGTGCACGCCCGCGCCACGCACGCCGCCGCGGCGATTGGAACTTGAGGCCGGCAACATTGCAGCGCCATAGTTTCGCGCCTGTACACGCTGAAATTCACAATCTCGAAAAGATACGATCCGCCAGCTGCCATTCCGAGAGGAATCATTTATGTTCGAAGTGATCCTGAAGCGATTTGAGAAGCCGGATGAGATTCGGACGTTTGAAATGGGCCGGTTTGAGTTGGTGCGCCTGGGCGGAATGACCATTGGGCGCGCTACCTATGAACCAGGATGGAAATGGTCTGAGCATGTCGGGCGCGCGACAGGAGCCAGGAGTTGCATGGTGGAACACGTGGGCATGGTGCTTTCTGGGCGCGCGACCGCGGCCATGGATGACGGCAGAATAATCGAGATGAAGGCCGGAGATCTGTTTTATATCGCGCCGGGACATGACAGTTGGGTGGTCGGAAACGAGCCCTACGTCTCGATTCACTTAATGGGTGGTGAAGCGTACGCCAGTTCGAAGAAAAGTTAAACACGGGAGACGCCGATTCGGCGCCCCCTTGAAGGCGCGTTAGTTTAAGCTCCGGCCCCCGCAGGGAAAGCCTCGCAGCTCCTAGAACCGCTTCACAATTTTTTCTACTCTTGACCCCTTATGCGCCGGGCGGCGGGGTCCCGGTCCACACGTGCTGGACGATCAGCCAACTGCCGTCTGCCTGCCTTTTGTAAATGATTATGTAGCTGCCCGTAGCGGCGATTTTGGCGCCATTGGCAATGGCGGTGAGCGTTTCCTGGAATTCACCGCTGTCGTACGCCAGGTCGCCGGATGTTTCAAGATTCAGACTGTGAAGTGTGAGATCACTGTTGAACGTGGCCATGATGGTTTGGAAGAGGGTGCGCAGAGCGGCGGGGCCGGTGATGCGCTCGCCGGTTGGTTGGAGAAAGGCGGCGTCCGCGGCATAAAACTTCAGGATCGGTTCGAGCTGTTTGGTGCGAAGGTCTTGGACCCAGGCTTCGCGCAGTTTGACGAGGTTTTCAAGAGTGGAGTCCTTGGGAGCACCGGCAGCGAAAAAAGCTGGCGCAAATATGACGGCGCAGGCGATGACCGCAATGCCGGCTCGGCGTGAGATGCGCATTGCCGGCGATTTCGCAGCAGGTCTGAAAGATACGTTCATGGTAGCTCCTGATTACTCGGAATCTCTTTCTTCCGTTGAATCGAGGAACCGATACTACCTGAAATCTCTAATTTGTTGGGTGGAAACAGGCGGAGGCCGGAAACTTCCAGCGATAGACGAAACTTAGAGCCTGCCTGCGAGGGCTTGCTTCAAATCAGGTCCGATCCTGTCGGCCAGGGATTCCTGCGGGCTCGCGCCCACGTAGCGCTGCAGGATGGTCCCGTCGCTGCCGATCAGAATATACGTTGGTAGGGCGCTGACGCCAAAACGCCGCGCGGTGCTGCCATCGGGATCGTGCTGCTGCGACCAGTTCATTTGGTTCTTCGAAACAAAATTCTGCCAATCACGCGCATCCTCGTCTTCGCTGATGCTCACCACTTCCACCTGGCGTCCGCCGTAGGCTGCAACGAGCTGCCTCAAATCTGGAAGCGAACTGCGGCAAGGCCCGCACCACGACGCCCAGAAATCCAGCAGCACCACTTTTCCGGCTAGTTGCGCGTGCGGGCTGCTGCTGCCCTGTGCGCCTCCCACATAAATTTCCGGTGCCTTCGCACCCTTGGCTGCCGAGCGCGGGAAATTATCGTCATCATATACACGCGATGGTTTCGTCTCGTCCTTCTTCTTTGCACGCGCCAGGCGAGCCAGCTCGCCCAGCGACGCAGGCTGATCCGGTTGCACGAAGTTGTTAGCTGTACTATCTCGGTGCGACAGCGGGGATGAGCCAAATTCCTTTGTTGCCGCCTGCGCCACCTGCTGAGGCGGATTTTGCGCCGCAGTATTAAACGGCATGGCGAGTAGCAGCCCAGTCATAGCAACTAGCATTGGGATTTTTTGCATTGCCGCCACTCCTCCAGGCTGTCCGTCACTGCATTCAGCCTAAGGATCGGCAGCGCACCCGCCAATAGTACGTGCGGGTATTGTGCCTAATGTGTTCCAAAGCTCGGATACGGCTGGTTTGTTCTTGGCTTGAGGTTTGACTTCTAGCTTTCGACTCCCTCATACCCCCTGCACGAAATCATCGGCAGCCTCGGATACTTCGCAAACTCCGGGTTCGTCGCGGAAAGCTCGCACATATAAAACACCGACCCGCGCCTCGACTCAATCCTGCGCGCATGCGCGCAATCCACGCACAGGCCCACGCGAAATCGTTCCGCGGCCGACGGATCCTCCGCGTTCATGCGCCGAGCATATCACTCCGCGCGCATTCGCCGGAGACGACCAGCTGTCCTCTCAGACAGGCTGGCATTTCTCTCGAAAAGCGGCCACTGCACCAATTCGCTCAAAATCTCGACTCATGGACAGTCGAATTTCCGCCCCGCGTGTGTGATGCTAACCATGGAGAATTTTTAGATGGCGTGCGCTTACAAATCCGTGCGGACGAAAAATCAATCTTCTCAGTCTTCATGGCCGCCAGAGGCCAGTGAAACGCGAAATGGTTGCGAAAACCCGAGTCGCGTAGCGAACAGCACTGGCGGGCTACCGCCCGCCGAAGCATTCAGCGTGTGCCTCGGCCGTCCCTCTCTCCAGCTTCGACCTCTCGGCAACCAGATTCTAATCGCGAACCGAGTAAATAGAAGCACCCCTAACGTGTCAAAACAAATGATCCCACATCACGCTCATCGCGAAAAATTCAGGGTTTTCATGTTTACCACTCAGGCTCGAGAACAAGCGGCGAAGAAAAGGCCCGCCCGCCATCTTTCTGGAGGGCCCTGGCCGCTGCGGCGGCTAATCGCAACACATGCCAAATTAGAATTTCCCCTAACTCAAACAAAACACATGGAAGTAACAATTTCTAATCGCAACAAAAAACCACTTTCTCGTTCTCGATCTTTCCAGTCTTCGCGCGCCTCCGCGGCCAAGTCGCTCCCGCCCAGCCGCCACACTGGCTCCTCGAACCTGCAACCTCCAGATTCCTTGACACCCTTGGAAGCTGGCTGGTACCGTGCGAAATCAATGTTGCGCAACTCGCGAAAGTATTTTCTGCTGCTCCTTGCCGTACTGGCCATCGCATTTTTTATCTACAAGTTTCGAAACTCCATCACCCTGGAAGGATTTCATTGGAGCATGGTCGCGGAATCGCTGCGTGAAGCCCGGGTTTCTCTGCTGCTTCTCTCAGTGCTTGCGATCTACGCGTGTTTCGCACTCCGGGCCCTGCGCTGGATGCGGTTTTGCCGCGCGCTTGGGAAAACTCACTTCTGGAATGTGTACAGCGCGACGCTGATGGGATTCACCTGCACCTTCTTGTTGGGCCGCGCAGGAGAACCGGTCCGGCCTGTCCTCATCGCAAAAAAAGACTCCGTTTCGATTCCGTGCATGTTCGGCGTGTATGTTCTTGAGCGCGTGTTCGACATGGCTGCAACAGCCGTGTTGGCTGCCCTCGCGCTGGTCTTCTTCCAACAGCATGGCGTGGCGGGAGAACACGAAGCAAGTATGATGGCGGCGGCGCGATCCGCGGGGGCGCTGCTGCTGGCGGTGCTCGTGGGCGTCATCGGCTTCCTGATTTATTTTCGATATCATGGCGCGGGCTGGCTGGCCGGCAAACTGCAGAACTCCACTTGGCGAACGGGTTGGCGCGAGAAAATAGTCGTGCTGCTGGAAGGATTCAGCGAAGGCCTGCAGGGAATTCGTACCTGGGGCGATTTGGGCGCGCTTGTGGCTTATTCGGCGGTGCATTGGTTTCTCGTGGCCTTGGTTTATCTCTGGGTGGCGCACGCGTTTGGAGGCAAACTAGCCGAAATTGATCTCGCGGGCGCTGCGCTTCTCCTGGCATTTACTCTGGTTGGGTCGGCGGTTCAATTGCCCGGAGTTGGTGGGGGAGCGCAACTGGCCACATTTCTCGTGTTCACGCTGATTTTCGGAATAGAAAAAGAACCGGCGGCCGCTGCCGCAATTATTTTGTGGCTGGTAACTTTTGCCTCGTGCTGTCTGGTTGGGCTGCCGCTGCTGCTCCGCGAGGGCTGGACCATGGGCGAACTGAAACGCCTGGCGGCGGAAGGAGAAGCTGTGGGAGAAGCAGGCCTGCTTGCCGACGCCGAACATCCGGGACATTCGGGAGGGGGTTCGCGGTGAAGTGTCCATTCTGCGCGCATCTGGATGACAAGGTTGTGGACTCGCGCGAGGCGCGTACCGGCGATTTGATTCGTCGTCGGCGCGAATGCTTGAAGTGCCATCGGCGATTCACCACCTACGAACGCATCGATGAAATCCCCTACATGGTCATCAAGAAAGACGGCCGCCGCGAAAAATTCGAGCGCCAAAAAATTCTGCAGGGACTTCTGAAAGCCTGCGAGAAGCGCCCGGTGCCGGTGGGGAAGCTCGAGACCATCGTGGATGAAGCGGAATCATTCGTCAGCGAGGCAGCCGAGCGCGAGCGCACCACCGCAGAAATCGGCGAGCATCTGATGAAAAATCTGAAGAAGCTCGACAAGGTCGCCTACGTAAGGTTCGCCTCCGTCTATCTCGATTTCAAAGACGTCAAAGAATTCATGGACGAGCTGAAGGGCCTGCTGAAAGATCGCGCGAAGAAATAACCAGAGGCGTTAAGCCTGCCAGACGCCGGCGGCGAATTTCTTGATGGTGCGGAAACCGAGGTGCTCGTAGAGATTGACCGCTGAAGAATTCACAGCGGTGACGGTGAGAGAGAGGCGTTGATAATGGCGGCGGCGGAGGGCGAGGATGGACTGCTCCATCAGCGCGCGTCCGATTCCGTGCTTCTGGTGGCCGGGCATCACGCAGATTTGCGTGGTGTGGCCGACGCGATCCTGGACCGTGGAAGTAAGCACCATCCCAATCAGCGAGTCGCTGCCCGCGGGGCGAACCAGAAAAGAAGCCTCCGGTAGAAATTGTCCGCACCCGGGCAGGATCACGATGTTGCGCAGAAATTTCATGCCGCCGGGCTCGCTGCGGTACTGGTCGTTGATCGCGCCGTCCACATGATCGGCATACGCAAGTTGGATCAACCGCGCCGCGGATTCGAAAGCGCGGTCGCTCCAGGGCTCGAGACGCAGTCCGACGGAGAGCGACTTGCCGCTCAGATTTGCTTCCGCCAGATCGAGCAGCATGAATTGACGGTTGTGCAACCTGAAATATTGCGAGAGGAAAGCGGGGTCAAGCTCGGTGCCGAAGGGCATCAACTGCGCTTCAATGCGATGCAGAAGAGGCGCGGAACGCAGCGCCGAAAACATCTCGCTCAACAATTCTTTGGTGATCACGTCTTGCTGTTCTTTGGTAACGACCGAATGCTGAGATTGTGAGGAGACGAACAATCCGCCGATCAGTCCTTTGT
>Ga0210384_10002962_pt1 | contig 20117 bp, 14 predicted proteins | sample IncBWH2MmetaG_FD_160574 | JGI IMG/M metagenome (GOLD analysis project Ga0210384, IMG submission 160574) | Forest soil microbial communities from Barre Woods Harvard Forest LTER site, Petersham, Massachusetts, United States - Inc-BW-H-2-M | ecosystem: Environmental > Terrestrial > Soil >...
CCCGCCGTTCGAGGGCCATGCGCAGCAAGTCGCCGAGGCTGACCAGCAGATGGCTTGCAGCATCGACGTCTTCCTGCATCAGGACTCCAATGGTGTGAAGACTGTTGAACAAAAAGTGCGGATGTAATTGGCTCTTAAGGTTCTCGAGTTCGGCGTGGGAGAGCTGCGTCTCAAGTTGCGCCGCCCGCGTCTGGCGCTCCATCGCGGCCTGGTAAAAGTGGAACGATTGATACAGTCCTACAACTAACCAGTACGTAAGCACGCCAGTGAAGCTCATCGATAGAACACTGCCTGTGAACGTCGGGAGAAGACGCGGCGCACCCGGATCGGTAATGCGAAAAAGTAACCGCAGAAGTCCACCGCTCAGAAAGTATTCGGTGACAGATGCCAGGGGAGCCATCAGGAGCGCCGTGATTGTGTGGATCGCTATATGAGTTACAAACCTCGGCCCCGTCAATGGGAACCGCTTGGCCAGACCAATCACAAGCGGTGTGTACGCCGCCCATACGTACCAGTAGACGAATTCGATCACAACGAACACCCAGTTGACGTGCCCGCCGTGAACTTTCGCCAGCACGATCTCCTGCACGGTGAACAACAGTCCTACAATCGTCCACGCACACAGGATCAAAATCCATCTTGTCCGTCCCATACCTGGTGTGGCCTGCAGCAATGGGTGTGTCGACCTTCCGGCACGGATTATAGCGGAGACTTCACAGCAGACATCACTGAGGACAGACCGCTTGTCTCATTTCGGACGCCGCATGTCACTTTTCTTCCGAACGTTGGTTCTTCGCGGCATATGTTCCATACCCACTAACCCTGCGTCGAGATCGACCTCGTCGTCAAGGCCTGAGGGCGGCGCATGGAAGTCGATCTCATGAAGTACGCATTTGAGATTTCGGATGTGGGCGGCGACTACTTGCGCGATTGCGACTTCCGCCGATTCACGGTCACACCCCCTCGGCTCCTCGTTACGGGCTTCGTAGTGTTGGCTGCCTCAAACAAATGCCGAATGCCTTGTTCCAACAGTTCGACAGCCCTCTCCAAAGCGCCGAGTTGCTCAAGCCGCACTATCGCGACGGACATGTGCAATTCAAACGATGGGGGGCGCAACACTTCAAGAGTGTTGAGAGATTTGTTCAGAGCGATAAAGCGCGCCGGCAGCAACCCGAGTCCATATCCTGACTGAACGAACGCCAGCTGAAGATGCATGTTGTGGATTTCAGCCGCAATCAAGGGGGTGAATCCGGCACGTTCCATCCGATCGATGAGGCCGGCCCGAAGGAAGCACCCGGGCGGATTGAGCACCCAGGGTGCCCGGCTCAAGCTTTTCCAATCGCCATCTAAATTGCTCGCCGCGCCTTGAACGATCTCCACGCGGTCGGTCGCGATGGTATTCGTCACAAGTGGTGCAGGCGCGGTTCGACCTTCGGGAAAAGGCACGGCTGCAACGTCGAGCTCACCTCCGAGAATCCGGTCAAATAATTCACTTGTGCGCTCACTCAACAGCCGCACTCTGACCTTGGGGTATTTCTCCGTCAAAGCCCGAATCGGTTCGATAAACGTCCCCTCGGCCAATGGATGCGCGAGCCCGATACGCAAGAGGCCGTGAGGTTCGGCGTCGCGCGACGCAAGAGATTTCAGCGCCTCCATACGCTGCAACAGAGCTCGCGCTTGTTCAAGCACTCTGGAGCCCAGCGAGTTCAAGCGCGGCGGCTTTACTGAGCGATCGAGCAGCTCGGAACCCAGTTCAGCCTCAAGCCTTTGCAGTTGCCGAGTTATAGCGGATGGTGTCCGGTATAGCCGGCCGGCTGCACCGGCTATGGACCCGGCCCGGGCAAACTCTACGAGTGCGTGTAAATCGTCGAGCAAAGAAGCCTCCGAAAGCACATTTCACTCTTCGCAAGATACGTCAGGATAATGCAAAAAGAGAAACATCATTGTGAAAATAATGAACTTGTTGAATGTTGTTTGTCCAGCGATACTGCATGGAATTCGTGCGTTTATGAATACGATCAGCTACGGAAGTAGCTACAGGAGTTGCGATGAGCAAAACAGCAATTACCTCGCCTGAGCTGGCGCCGCCGGTCGGCCCATTTTCCCAGGCAGTCAAAATTGATGGTTTCCTCTACTTCAGCGGACAGGTCGCCCAAGACCCAGCCTCTGGCAAGGTGGTCGAGGGGGGCATCGTGGCCGAGACGGAGCGGATTTTCCAGAATCTCTCCGCGGTTCTCAAGGCGGCCGGCAAGAGTTTCGACGATGTTGTGCGCGCCGGTGTCTTTCTCACGAACATGAGTGATTTCGCGGCGATGAATAGCATCTACGCAACACATTTCAGTCAGCCCTTTCCCGCCCGAACGACGATCGCGGCCGCGGCCCTACCACTCGGGGCCTGCGTTGAGATCGACCTCGTCGTCAGGGCTTGAGGCCCGTCACGGAGGGTGATCTCATGAAGTACGCATTTCAAATCGTCGATGTTTTCAGTTCGACACCGTTCGGCGGTAATCAACTGGCGGTTCTACCTGACGCGGCCGGTATTTCGACCGAAGGGATGCAGAAGATTGCTCGCGAATTCAATTTCGGCGAAACGACTTTCGTCCTGCCGAATAACGATTCTGCAAACAACTTTCGGGTGCGCATCTTTACACCTCGGGTGGAGCTCGATTTTGCGGGACATCCCTCGGTCGGCACAGCCTGTGCTCTTTTGATGAAACAGCACGTTCGGCTTAGTGATCCAGTCCGGCTTATCCTGGAGGAGAATATCGGTCCAGTGACGGTTGACGTCGCGCAGCGAAACGGGGGATTCTACGGCAAGTTGACGCTATCGGGGAAGATCGATACGCCGACCGGCGCACCTTCTCCGGCTGAACTCGCCGCCGTACTATCCGTCGAACCCGCCGAGGTGAACCAAGTCTTTTTCGCGGGTGCCGGTGTTCCATTCTGTTTTGCGCAACTGAGCTCGAACGAGGTGGTTGATCGGGCGGCGATTAATCGGGCGGCCTGGGTAGCAACGCTCTCACGAGCGTGGTCTCCCCACATCTTCTTCTTCGCAGGAAATCTACGGGATGGCGGCAAGCTCTATGCTCGCATGTGGGGACCCGCGCTGGGCATCGAAGAAGATTCCGCGACAGGCGCCGCTTGTGCCGGCCTCGTCGGGGCAATGGCATCGAAGCCCGATTTTGGCGGGACGGCCTATCGCCTTTCGATCCAGCAAGGTGTCTCGATGGGGCGCCGAAGCGAAATCGAAGCGGAGGCGCGTAAGAGCGGAAGCGTTGTGACCTCTATCAGCGTTGGTGGCGCCGCGGCCTACATCGCCAGCGGCGAAATCGAGGTGCCGCCGTCCGCGCTTGAGTCATAGACCCGTCGCGGCATCTTGGAGCCTTCAAAATGCAAATACTGATAGTGGGTATCGGCGCGTTGGGTGGAACAATCGCCGCGCGCGCCCTCCGCGCTGGATTGCCCGTCCGGCTTGCGGCTCGCAATTCCGATTCCGCGGAGGACTTGCGCAGATCGGGCCTGCGAGTGTCCGGCATCGGTGGAGAGGTGACGGCAGACGCCATCGACGTTGCCGCAATTGAGGACTACGGAAAGGGAGATCAATTTGACTTGATCCTGCTTGCCACCAAAGCGCAGGACACGCTGGAAGTCGCGCCCCGCGTGTTGCTCCTACTCGCGCCCGGCGGGGTTATGTTGCCTATACAGAACGGCGGGGTTGCGCGGGTGCTTGCGGACGGTCTCGGCGAAGACAGGATCCTAGGAGGATTCTCAAATCTTGGCGCCACGATGGTTGAACCCGGTGTCTACGAGCAGAAGAATGCCGGGCATCTAGTGATAGGCGAACTTGCCGGTGGCGTCAGTGAGCGCATCGATCGGGTTGCGCGGACGTTGGGTCGAGCGATTGAAGTCAAGACATCTTCAAACATCACCGGTGCCATCTGGTCGAAGCTGCTGATCAACTGCTCCGTTACAACCCTTGGCGCGCTTTGTTCTCAGACCATGCGCCAGTACATGGAAACAGAGGCAGGAAAGAAGGTCTTCCGACAGACGTACGAGGAGGCGTTGTCGGTGGCATTTGCAACCGGCACTCGGCCGGAGCGCCTGGCCGTGGACCCAATTCCGCCCGGCTGGGCGAGCAATGTCGCGATAGAGCAACGCTATGAGTCGTGGGTTGAAGAAATAATTGCCTTCTACGGAGATGTCAAACCCTCGATGCTCCAGGACTTCGAGCGTGGCCGGAAGACTGAGGTCGATTTCATCAACGGCTATGTGGTGACGTTAGGCCACGCGTCCGGAGTGCCGGTACATATGAACGCCACGATTACAGACCTTGTACACCAGATCGAACGTGGAGTTCTCCAGCCGACACGAGACCGGATGAACGAGCTAGCTGATCAAATCTGTGAACGGACCCGTGGCAACAGTATTTGACGGCCAACTCTGACCGCTTGTCTCATTTCGGACACCGGATGTCACTTTTCCTGCAAACGCTGGTTCCTCGCGGCATATTGTCCGTTGAGCAGGAGCACTGCCTAGAGGAGTTCCACATGAAGAAGATTCTGACACATTACGGAGTGTGCGCGCTTGCGGTCGCTCTGATGGTGCCGTTGGCGCAGGCGCAGCCGGCAGGAATACAGGCCGCTTTTGGAAAAGATGCCGGAACGCTTTCCGACAAATTCACCGGACTCGCGCGCGTTATGTCGGGTAAGTACGACTGGAAGCCCGGCCAGGGCGTTCGCTCCGTCGGCGACGTCTTCAACCTGATCGTTAAAGAGAACGGCCTGCTCGCCAGCGTGCTTTCGGGCACACCGAATACGGCGGCACCGCCCACGCCCATCACCGATCCGGAAAAATTGCAGGAAGCTCTAAAGGCTTCTTACCTCAATCTGCAAAAAGCGATTACAGGACTTTCCGACAACGACCTGCAGACGACGGTGAAATTGTTCGGAAGAGACTGGACGAAGCAGGACGCGCTGGTGCACATTCTCGCAGATCAACACGAGCATCTGGGGCAGTCGATTGCATACGCGCGCAGCAACGGTGTGGTTCCGCCCTGGTCTAAGTAGGAGCGCGGCGCGGAAAGTTCGCGTCGTCTAGGAAGGGGTATCGATGACATTCAACTGCTGGAAATTCAAAGGCTGGAAATCCACGCGATGCAGTGTTTGCGCCATTGCCCTGCTTTCTTTCACCGCCGGATCGCTCATTACTGCCCGCCTTGCTCACATTGACCACGTGAGCGCCGACAGCAATCGCGTCTTCGAGCTTCGCATTTATCACACTGTACCGGGCAAATTGCCAGCACTGGAATCGCGGTTTCAAGACATCTATTCAAAGCTGTTAGCCAAACACGATCTGCAGGTCGTGGGTTACTGGGTGCCTGAGGGGACAGCCGATTGGGACAACACATTCGTCTACCTCTTGGCACATTCCAGCCGGGAGGAATCAAAAAAGAACTGGGACGCGATGCTGGCCGATCCGGAGGTTCAAGAGGCAATCAAATTCGAACAGGCCAACAAGTTGGTGGAAAAGATAGACCGAACGTACATGCGGTCGACGGATTTTTCGCCGATGAAGTAGTGTCGAATTTCGCGGGATTCGATTCGTCAGTCGACTCGAGGCCGGAACCCTCCCGAGAGGAGCGTCTTCATGGAGACATTACTTCAGGATATTCGCTATGGTTTGCGCATGCTGGTCAAGAAGCCCACATTCACGATCGTGGCTGTCCTGACGCTGGCTCTGGGCGTGGGAGCCAACACGGCCATTTTCAGCATCGTGAATGCCGTGTTGCTGCGTTCTCTCCCCTACCCCGATCCCGATCGTTTGGTACGAATCTTCTTTAACGAGCCCGGCGTAGGATTGCGGGACGTTAGGTTTTCCCAGCCCGAACTGGATGACCTGCAGACGCGATCGGGTGTATTTGAAGATGTGAGCCCAATCTTCGAGGGTAGCGAGGATGTGACCGGCGCCGGACAGCCCGAGCGTGTCGAGGGCGTCAATGGCAGTTTCAGTTACTTTTCCATGCTGGGTGTGACCCCGCAAATTGGACGGTTGTTTGGCCCGCAGGACTTCGTGCCTGGTGCCTCTCCGGAGGCCGTGATCAGCGATGGCCTGTGGCGCCGTGCCTATGGCGCCGATCCGAAGGTTCTCGGCCGCACCATCCGGATCGACAACGATCCCCTTACAATTATTGGGGTTCTGCCACACGGATTTCGCCATCCTGGACCGACGACTTCCGGCGACGCGGAAGTGTTTGGCGCCTTCGGATTCAGCGCTGATCCCTTTCCTCCGCCAATGCGTGGTACCCGAATTTTAGTATCTGGAATCGGACGACTTAAGCCTGGCCTGACACTGGCGCAAGCTCAGGCGCGGCTCACTGCCATGGCCGCCCAATTGCGCCACGACTTTCCCACCGATTATCCGCCGCTGGCACAATGGACAATTGAGATTCAACCATTGCAAGAAACTTTGGTGGGCAAGGTTCGGCCTATGCTGCTCGTGTTACTGGGTGCGGTAATCCTGATCGTTTTCATCGTATCGTTGAACATTGCCAATCTCCTCCTGGCGCGCGCTTCGGGGCGACAACAAGAGATGGCGGTGCGGTCAGCGCTGGGGGCGAGCCGCGGGCGCATGGTTCGCCAGATGCTGACCGAGTCCATGCTGCTGTCTCTCACCGGCGGAATCGCGGGAATCGTAACCGCAGTGGGTACTTTGGGTTTCATCCTGCGCTTTGTGCCATCGAACGTTCCCCGGCTCAACGAAATACGAATCGACTGGGTGGTGCTGGCGTTCGCTCTGCTGATTTCCATTCTCACCGGCTTAATATTTGGACTTGCTCCAGCGCTTCATTCGGCAAAAGTCGCTCTATCCTCGGCGATTCGTGAAGGCGGTCGCGGGTCCGGCTACAGCACGAAGACCGGCCGATTGCGGGATATTCTAATCGTCTCTGAACTGGCATTCGCCGTCATGCTGATGGTGGGAGCCGGCTTGCTGCTGCGTACGCTGCGGGATCTGTTGCAGGAAAATCCAGGCTTTAATCCAACTCAAGTTGTCACGGCAAACCTGCAGCTTCCGAATCCCAACGAATCGGAGCAGGATCCGTATCTCGATATTCCCCGCAGAGCCACCTTTGATCGTGAGTTGCTGCGGCGCATGAAGGCAATTCCGGGAGTGGAACTCGCCGCGATCACCTCAGCTCTACCGACCACCAATACCAACCCCAACGCGGTCGGTGGCGTAGACATTGAAGGCTTCGCGATTGAAGATAGACCGGTCGAGTCGTCGCAGCACCTGAGCGCCGAGAGAATTCGGATAAGCTCCGATTATTTTAAGGTGTTACAGACGACGCTCCTGCGCGGCCGCTCATTCACCGAGGGCGATGAAGACGGCAAACCGTTGGTAGCCATCGTTGATGAAAGCACCGCTCGTAAATATTGGCCGGGCCAAGATCCGCTGGGCCGCCGAGTTCGGTTCGCACGAGACGCTACCAAGCCATGGGCGACCGTCGTGGGTATTGTTAAGGATATCAAGAGTGACGGTCTTGACATCGATGGCGTTCCACACATCTATGTTTCGACCTATCAAGACAACGGCAAGGAACTGAGCGTGGTGTTGCGGACGTCTCTGCCCGCGACCCAGCTCGAACCACAGATTCGGCATGAAATCCAGAGCATTGATTCCGGCTTGCCGGTATTCAATGTTTCTTCGATGAACGACGTCCTTGATCGGTCACTGGCTTCACGCCGTTTTTCTGCCGATCTGGTGGGCGGATTTGCTGGACTGGCGGTGCTTCTGGCCTCCATCGGAATTTACGGCTTGTTGGCTTATATCGTCGGTCAAAGATCGCGCGAGATCGGTATCCGCATGGCCCTGGGGGCGCGACGAGAAGACATTCTGAGAATGTTCTTACGCAAGGGGGTGGCGCTTGCTGGCATGGGCATTGTTGCCGGAGTGGCCTTTTCTGCATCCACTGCGTCCATGATGGCAAGTCTGCTCTATGGTGTTCGCCCCCATGATCCGGCTGTGTTTCTGATCGTGCCTCTCCTTTTACTTGCGGTGGCCGCGCTGGCGAGCTATCTCCCAGCACGCCGCGCGACGAAAGTGAATCCGATGATTGCCCTTCGTGATGCATGAACTCACCGGTTTAGGGCCCGTTCGTCAATGGCAGGAAATCTTGATGCCATCTTTTACTTAGCGGGAACGCGCCTCTATACCTAGGTTTATCGTGGTTTGTGTTCGATTTCTGGAAATCATCCAGAGAATCCTTGAAATCCACCACAGAGGTTCATAATGTGCTGTGAAACTGCGAGCATTGTCACAACTTGGAGCCTCATGCCATCGCAGTGATAGTTAAGTCAGCGGCGGATGCGATCTCCCAGCCGTTTGAATACTCGCGAGTGAGATATGCCGGAGAACAGATACAGACACCGGGTTACAGATTGGCCTGTTCAACTGCCCATGTCACGGTTTGATTTGCGGCCACCCTTCGTTGGCACTCTCCAGTTGGGCACGAGGCCGTGATCCGTTTGTGATCCGTTAGCACTGTTTACCATTGCCTTCCACTGCTTGAACGGTGCCCGCCGTGTTCTCTATGTTGTTGAAACTACCTCTGCCCCAAAATTCGAATCCCATAGCGCCCACCATCTTCTAACTGTTCGTTCCGGAGACATGGGTAACAGAACGTTCCAGAGACATAGGTTAACGAGGCAGATCTGACTGTCAGCACTCCGACAGTCAGCGAGGAAGTCTCCCCGGACACTCCCATCAGCGCTTACATCTAGGAGCTTCGGGTGCCCAGGAACCGATAGCCGACTCCCGCAACCGTGACGATCAATTCCGGGCGCTTGGGGTTCTGCTCCAGTTTTTCGCGGAGACTCGAGACATGCATATCCACCGTGCGGGTTAAGGTGTTTTCTGCATAGCCCCAGATGGACCGCAAGAGTTCGCTGCGCGGCAGCGTACTTCCGGCGCGCTCTATGAAATAGCGCAAGAGCTGAAACTCACGTGCCGAGAGGGAGACTGGTGTACCATCGCGGGTAACTGTGGCACGGCCCACGTCGACTTGAATCGGTCCAAACTGATGAACGCCGTGTCCTGAACGAACCGGCACTCTCCTCAGAAGCACTTCGATTCTGGCAATCAACTCCGCAGCCTTAAACGGCTTGGTGACGTAATCGTCCGCACCGAGTTTTAAGCCAATCACTTTGTCGGTGGTTTGATGTCGGGCGGTCAGGAACAAGACCGGAGTTGCCAATCCCGCCTGTCGAACATCTCGACAGATATCGAATCCACTGCGGTCCGGCAGCATGACGTCGAGAATGATGAGGTCGAAAGGTTGAGTCGTGGCTTTCTCAAATCCTGTTGTTCCGTCACTGGCCGTATCTACGACGTAACCTTCGCCGCGAAGGCGTACGCTAAGGTTCGATAACAGGGCTTCTTCGTCTTCGATTAGTAGAATGCTTGCTTTTATATGCGATCTCCTATTTTGGAATCCTGTGAAAACTGCACATCGGCTAATTCGTGGCCTGCGACCGGCAATGAGATGGTGAATACCGTTCCAACGCCCACTTGGCTGGAAACGGCCAGGGTTCCTCCGAACGCTTCGGCACTGCGCTTGGCAATAGAAAGTCCCAAACCGGTGCCCTTGATACGAGCGGTTACCACCTCAGGACTGCGAAAGAACGGTTCGAAAATGTGCGGCAAGTCGGAATCATGGATGCCCATTCCGTGGTCGTGAACCCTGAGTTGGATTTGACGGCTGCGTTCGTCGATCCCGGCTGAGACACGGACCCATCGATTCCCATTACTATATTTGACGGCATTTACAATCAGATTTTGCACGCACTGCGAAAGCACGGAAAAGTCGCCGACAACGGGCGGAAGGCCAGATTGAATCTGTCGTTCTACGATAAATCCTTTTTCCTGCAGCAGGCTCGTCGTGGAGCGAAGCGCGTCGTCAACGACTTCGTCGATGCGAAGGTTTCCTAAGGGATGCAGTTGGTTGGATTCTGCTGTCGAGGCGAATGACAGCACCTGATCTACGAGGTTTCCTAGCTGCGTCGCTTGATCCGTGATAAGCGTACTTGTTTGGATGATGTCGTCCCGCTTTGTAACGAATCCGTCGCGGAGATTTTCAGCCGCGCTTAGAACCGCCGCGATGGGGGTCCGCAATTCATGCGACACAGAGGCTACGAAATCCATCTGCAACTTTGCAAGCTGTACTGCACTGCGCATCCTGATCTTCTGGAATCCCCAAATCGCGACACTTCCAAGGAGCAAACCGAGGCCAAGGGCCGTGAGTAATCTTATGGTCGAGGCAGTGGATAATTTTCGAACAGTAGCGAGTTGCAGGGACGCCTGTTCATCATAGATCTCCTTGATCTGTCCCAGATCCTGGCGAACGCGCTCAAACTGTGGAACTCCTCGAGTCAAATCGACTTGTACTGCTTCTTTGACACTGCTTTCCAGGATTCGGCCCAGGACGTCATCACGAACCTGAAGGTAAGCCTGCCAATCGTCGGCCAAATGTCGCCCAGCTTGGGTTTCCTTGGGAGTTCGTGCTCCCGCTAAATACTCCTTGATCCCCTGGGTTACTAAGCGATCCGCTTCGCGGGACTGCTCGGCATATTCCACTTGCAGATTGCCGTCGTTAGTGGTCAACGCATAAAGCGTGCTGCGGCGGGTCTCCTGCGCATGGTACTGCAAGTCTCCAAACTTCAGCAGGCCTTGCACAGACCCGCTGTACATCTTCTGCACGGTTTCAGAAGACCTGGTCAAATCGCGGATTATGAACGCGCCCACACCGGCTTCAGCCAGTAGCAGGGATAGCAATAAAATCGCGGGTACGTGGCGCGAAATTATCCTCTGCACTGGCGCAGCGACTCGTCGCACCACAGACTTCCTTCGCTGTGGCATGCCGTCCCAGTACTCACTTCCGCGAGCGCTCATCGATCGGGAGTCGATAGTCCTCCTCCTCGGGCAGTAAGCCGTCAATACGAACTACTTTCACAGAATCGTCCACATCCCTTGCCCGCAAATAACCGATGGCTCCCGGAGCGTTGAACACGAACTTTCGCAGAATCTCCGGTGACGCCAGGGTTTTCGGTGCGACAAAGACGTCGCCTCTGAACATTCCCCGTAACACATGATCTTGATATCCGTCTTCATCCATTCGGTAGACGAGCCGGAGCACGGTTTGACGCTCCGGTTGTCCATAGTTGAGCATGACGACCGCAATGCGATGCCCGTTGGGCCAGTGGCTCCGATCTCCCATAAAGATTTTTCGCAGTTCACCGAACGAGAGATTATCGATCGGGTTTGAGCGGTTCACGACGATTGCGAGGGATTGGCTAGGGTTGTTGCGCGAAGCGTGCACAACCGAATGAGAGGTCAAGACAACGCACAGCGCCACCACCAAAGGCGCTAACGATATTCGTTGGATCGACACTCCTGTTCGCATTCTCATTCTCTAGAACTTGAAATCGACTTGCATTCCGACTGCGTTGGGCGCGCACATCTGCAACTGTGGGCAGGTCTGTCCGTCAATCCCTGGCTGCCGCCGGAGCAACGTATGATCGTACTGTAACTTAAGAGCTACGGATGCGGTAGGATCAAAGCGAATTCCGACCGATGGGCCCGTCCGGAGTCCAACCTGAGGAAATACCGGTTCTTGGCTCGATGCGTTTATGTACTGATAGCGCAGGTAGGGCCGGTACATTCCGAATCGTTCTGAGATCTGCGAGTAAAAGGCTGGCGTGTCAAAAACATGCTGCCCCCTCGGAGCGTGACGAATCATCAAGGCCTCATTGAGCCATTCAAATTTCGAACGGATCATGACCGCATACGCGTCCATGATCGTTTCATCAATTCTAGGAGAGGTGATCGTCGAGAGTACATCGTGGTAAGCGGAAAAGCCTACTTGCAGTCCGGGGATACTGTCGGGACGAGCGAATAAGGCGACGTTAACGGATTTCCGGCTGTTGTCGTCCACATAGTTTTGTACAGGTTCTACTAAAGGATCGGAGCTGCGCCCGTTGCCCACCTGAGCCACGTAATTGAGTCCCAACTTTCCCGAAGGTATCTGCCCGGAAGCCTCCAGTCCCACGATATGAATCGGCAAAATTCCGCCTCATCCTCGTATTCGAAAACATAGGGCCGCTGGGTCGCCGTCTGAAACCAGGCGGCGTGATGATAAGCGGTGTTGTAGTACCCAATCGCGGTGTGGTAACGTCCCGCCGCAAGTTTGAAGTAGTCATTCTGGGAGTATTCCAGAAGGACCCGCTCGGGAACCGCCTGAAATGTATTGTCTTGCTGCACCTCAAAGACAAGTTCCGTCAGAAATTTGAACCTCTCCGACAGGTTGGAGGTGATGAAAAGATTTATTTGTCCAATGCTGAACGACGTTGTCTGCCCGTTCTGCGTGCCACCGTATAGCCCAAAATCTCCGAATCCACGGATGTTGAGCAAGGTCTTGCTCACATCCATGTGTTCGTTCATCTCATCCTGCCGTTCCGGATCTGCGACTACCGACTGTTTCGAATCGGATGAGATAGCGTTCGAAAATGATGAAATAGCCTTCGCAGATGAGGCTTGAGGACTGAGCGATGCAGCAGCTTCAGTCGTACGGCCCGTTTGATCGACGGCTAGTTTTTCATTCCGTGCATCTGGTTTGGGATCTCCAGCCGGCTGTGCTTTCTCCAGTTGCGCGAGGCGCTCACTCATCTGTTTTTGGCTCGCTTCCAGTTGGCTGATTCGCTCGAGCAGGAGTTGCATGGTCTGCGGATCCGTGGGTGTACTCACATCGGATTGTTGGCAAAAGAGAATCGTGGGGACCAGCAGAAACGAGCTCGCCACCAGAATTTTCGGACTCCTCGTAAGCAGAACTCTTCTGAGCAGAAGAATAAGATATGGGAACATGGGTGATCTCCCCCCGGCGATCAAACCGCTCTTAATCATAATCGCGAAACAGAACCATTCGTTAAACGCCAGCGGGCTGGTTGCGAAATTCTTCTCTTGCAATAGCTCCGGAAATCAATAAGTTAACGACGCCCTGGCCCTCTTGTCATGGAAGTCATGGGAGTTCTTCCACCGAAGAGGCTGGATACACGTTCAGCAGTATTTACGCACATTCATCGAAGTTCGCAGAGTAATTCGTCCGTTGCCACTGTCTAAAGCCGCTCTCCCTTCGTGTTTTCCTGTAATCAAATTCTGCTCGATGTAAAAACTGTAAATTACCCGTCACATCGTGAAGGTTATTGCGCGTCCGCAAGTTAGCGCCAAACCTTCGACCGTAAAGTCACTCCCGAACGTCGGTGTTTCCCCCACGCTTCGTTCCCAGCGGCGCTGGGTGTATCCGCCAACCAAAACAACGGAGGCTGCGAGCCATGAGAAGGCCGTATCAGCTTTGGTCACTAGTTGCTCTCATTTGCCTTGCGACAGTAGCCGCGAGTGCACAGTCTTTTCGGGTGCAATGCCCAACCAGCACCATCACTCACCCCGACCCGACCAACGGCGGGGTGGTCAATAGTTCGGAGCCTGCGTACAACGGGCCGACACAGTTTACGACCAACAAAGACGGATATGTGTCGCCAACGGCGGGTACTGTGAACGGCGCCATCAAGTGCCAGCAGATCTCTGGCGGTGACGGATTGATGACCGAGGCCGACGGCACGCAGACGTTCATGTTCTCCTTCGGCCCGCTCTCGGGGCTTGCGGACATCGCGGCCGGCCTGCCGGGTACGCAGTTCCCCAATCTGTTTAACACGCCGTATCCGGGGACGCTGGTGCGCGGTGACCCCGCCACGACCGATGGTGCGGCAAGCGGCGCTTCACCGGGCACGGGTTTGCCTCCCCTTGCGCCGTTTACGTGGAACGGCGCGGTGGGTCTGGCCCCCGACATCCCGAACATCGTAACCGTAAGCGACATCATCGCGGGCCCTCTTACCAGCCCCCTCGCTGCCCCTCACTGCGCCCCAGGCGGCGCGGCGTCCGCCAACACGGTAACGGTTTTTACGGACTCGCCGCTGGGCGTTTCCGTGGGATCACAGATCGTCATCGCAAACGATGCTCATTCCACCGGGATCGGGGGTACCCCCACGCCGATGGGCCTTCTGGGCACTTACACTGTTACCTGTGTAGATAACGGCGGTCTGGCTCCTGACTTGGTCGTCGATGGGGGCGGTTTCAACGGCTTTGCCTTCCAGTACAGCGATCCAGCCGGCGCAGGGCTGTCCAACGTCGGCAACGACAACGCCGGCACCGCCGCGGCGGTTGCTCCGGCGAACGATGGACACGTGGATCCCCGCCCCATCATCGATGTGGGCGTGATGAACGGCAACATTCCGGCGCCCCTGGCTGCGTTTGACGAGGACGACGAATTCTTCCTGACCCTTACCAACGTGGGCATGATTATGCGCCCAGACCTGTTTGAGCAGCACACCGTCCACTTCCACGGCTACCCCAACGCTTCCTCGTTCTACGATGGCGTGCCCGACGCCTCGGTGGCCATCAACATCGGCGCCAGCTTCACCTATTACTATCTCGCACCGGATGCGGGCACGTACTTCTGGCACTGCCACATCACCCCGCCCGAACACTTGCAGATGGGCATGGTGGGCCAGCTCTATGTGCGGCCGCGGCAGGACCGTGTGCCGAGCGGCGGCAACCTCTATACCTATCTCGGGTACCAGAATGGGATCTCCGAGCCCTCAACGAATCCCGTCGCGGACCTGCGCACGGCATGCAGCCCCGCTGCGGATATCCTGTGCTCTGCCACCATGCCGGCCATCAACACCGGCGCCACGCAAGGCCTCGACAAACTGGGCAACCCCCAAAAGTACGTCTACAACGACGGCGACGGCTCGACGGCGTATGACACCGAGTACCCCATCCAGATGCACGGCTTTGACCCCAATTTCCACTTTGTCGGCATGACCTTCAACCCGGAAATGTTTGTGGACATGAAGGACAAATACTTCCTGCTCAACGGGCGGAGCTACCCCGACACGGTCGCGGCCGGGCCACAGGCCACGGTGTCGACCGATGGCCAGATGCACTACTCGCAGCCGATGCCGGCCCTCATTAACATTCCGGTGGGCGGCAAGGCGTCGCTGCGCCTCGTAAACCTGTCCGTCTCGGAATATCACACGCTGCAGTCCTTGGGGGTGCCGATGAAGGTGGTCGGATGGAACGCCAAGCTCTTGCGGGACCAGGCGGGAAACAATACCGAATACTACACGAACTCGATCACGCTGGGCGGCGGGGAATCGCTCGACGTAATACTGGATGCGACCAATACCCCAGTGGGCACCTACTATCTCTACTCGCCCAATCTGGACCACCTGTCGAATGACGCCGAAAATTTCGGCGGGATGATGACGGAAGTACATGTCTGCAACAGTGTGACGGGCGGCAACACATATGGGAACACCTGTAATTAGGAGCGCGGCAATGAGGGAGATGACAATGAAAAAGGCGATCTCGAACACCGGGCGGTTTCTGGCCCCGATAGCTCTCTTGATGTGGCTTGCGGCCACAGCTTTTGCTGCGGCTCCCGGCATCACCGGGACCACCTTTAACCTGACGGCCCAGCAAGCCTATCTCAACCAGCCAGACGGCGAGGCGATTTACTCCTGGGGTTACGGCTGCGCGACTGCGCCGGCGGGCTTTGCGCCGACCTTGCCCAACCAGACCTGCCCCTCGATGCAGGTGCCTGGGCCCACACTGATCGTGCACGAAGGGACGACGACGGCGCCGGTCACGATCACCGTCAACCTGACCAATAACCTGCCCACGGCGGCCGGTAACACCTCGATCCTGTTTCCGGGCCTCAACGTGACCACCAACTGTCCTTCGTCCACTACAACTGGGGCGCCTCAACAGGGATTGTTGACCTGTGAAGCAGTTCCCGGGAGCACGGTGACCTATACGATCACCAATCCCACGCCTGGGACGCACGCGTATTACAGCGGCACGCAAGGCGACCTCCAGATCGAGATGGGCCTGTATGGCGCCATCATTGTCCTTCCGGCGGCCGTTCCGGCCAACTGCACAAGCGGCTACCATGCCGCGAACCTGGTCGCGCAAAGCGCACAAAGTCTTGCACATCCGGGAGTCGTAGAAGGCGATTTCCGCTTGTCGCAGGCTGCCTACGACCACCCGGCAAGCTGCTATGACCGGGAATATTTGTTTCAGTGGGCCGAGATGGATACCAGGATTCACCGCCAGGCGCAGGCGCAGGTGGCGGCGCGGGCCAACTGCACGGCTGGCAGCATGGGATGCAGCCTTGACGTTCAGACGGAGCCCTACCATCCAGCGTATTTTCTGATCAACGGACGCTCCATGCCCGACCTTATGGACCCCAACTTTGCCGGAGAGTATCCGCACCAGCCCTACAACGGCAACCCGCACATGCATCCGGGTGAACTGACCTTGATCCGCACCATCGGGCAGGGTCGCTGGCAACACCCGTTTCACGAGCACGCCAACCACGTGCGCATCCTGGCCCGCGACGGGAACTTGATTCTGAGCAGCTCCACCACCCCCATCACCTATGAGTCGGTTCCGGGAGACTCAGGCGCTACGGCCGGACGCCCGCTTGCCGGGCAACTGATGTTCAACACGGACACGACTCCGGGCGAGGCGTTCGACGGGATCTTCTACTTTACCGGCCGGGGATTGAACTGGGACCCGTACGGTCACCATCCCGTGTCCAGTACGAACGACCCGCTGGCCACGCTTGGCTGTACTGCGGACGCCAACGGCTATAACACAGGCGACCCTACGGCGGTTAACTTCTTTGAGTGGTGCCAGGACCACAACAAGCCGGTGCAAGTGGCACCCTTCGGTGATGTGGCGGCGGGCGGCCCGGCAACGCTTCCCGATCCGAATGTGTTTACCAACGGCCAATGGTACGGCGGTACTCCCTACTTAGGTCCGGATGCAAGCCTGCGCGCGTCGATGCAGACCTGCGCGGCTAATCCTTACGGCACTCCCAACCCCCCGAACGCCAATTGCACCACATTGCTTCCGTCCAACACCCAGGCCAACCCGGCTAACGAGCGCGGTTGGGCGTTCATGTGGCACTCGCATAACGAGCGCGAGATTACGACCAACAACGTTTTCCCCGGCGGCATGCTGATGATGATGCTGGTCGATTCCCGGGAGTTTGTGATCGACGAGAGTCAGTGACGACTTTGTGTGAGCTGGGGGCAGGTCACGCGCCTGCCCTCAGGCGAACCCCGGAAGGGTTCGCGACGCTCGCCAGAAGCAGCAAGAAGATGACAATTCAGGTTTTGCGTCCACAGCGGACCGACAACGAGAGGCCAAAAATGATCCGGATCAATGATTTGAAATTCAAAGCGACGCTGAAGGCGGCAGTCATCGTGGGCGGTTTCCTTCTCTTCGCCGCGGCCATGGGCTTCGGCCAGCAGCAGGTCAATTTGACCGCAGGGCCGACGACGCTGCCGCTGCCCGACGGCACAGTGGTGCCGATGTGGGGTTACAACTGCGGAGCGCTCGCGTCTGGCGCCACCGCGACCTGCGCCGCCCTGAATCCAAAGGCGGTTACAACTGCCGCCTCAGCGACCGCTGGCGCCGTGATGAATGCCTGGTCCCCCGTCGTTATCACTGTCCCCAGCGGTCAGGGTCTGACCATCAACCTGACGAACAGCCTCTCGTTCACGCCCACTACCCCCGCTGGGAGCACGGCGAATACTATCCCCACATCAATCGTGATTGTGGGACAGATGGGCGGCGGTCTCGGCACCGTGCGAACGACCACGCCGAGCCCCAGCCACGCCACCGCGCAGGATTGCCCTACCTGGTTTATCGCCGCCAATCCGCCGGGTACCCCATGCACCGCTCCGACGCCGCTCGTTACCGTTGGCACGCCGCCTGCCCAGGGACCACGTGTGCAGTCCATGGCCACCGAAGTCTTAGCCGGGGCGACCACCCCACTGACCTGGAGCAGCCTCAAGCCGGGCACCTATCTGCTCGAGTCGGGCACGCATCCTTCTATTCAGGTGCCCATGGGCCTGATTGGCGTACTGGTGGTCACCACCGCGCCCAGCGCGACCTCAGCAACTGGTACCGCCTACCCCGCTGTGGGCACTACTCTGGCGGTTTCCTACAACGCAGAGCTTCCACTGGAATTTAGCGAAATTGACCCGGTGCAAAACAAGGCTGTCAACACGGCCGTCAACACGGCCGGTTTCAACGAGACGAAGGTATGGGACGGGCATCTGGGAGCCTGCGGCGATCCCAATGCAGGCGCGGGGGTGGCGAACACCTGCTATCCGCCTGCGGTGAATTACACGCCTTTCTATTACCTCATTAACGGGCTCGCGTTCAGCAAGAACCTCCCCGGGAATTCGCTGTTCCCGGCAGTGCCTGGCACGGCAGCATCTCCGGTAACCGGCACAGTTCTGGTGCGTCTGGTCAATGCTGGCTTGCGCATGCACGTGCCCTCGATCGTCGGCTCGCTAACACCGGGCTTTACCGGCGCAGGCGTGGCTACAACTTTGACGAATCCGGTCAGTGGATTCACCCTGATCGCAGAAGACGGGAATCCCGTTCCGAACCTGTCTGCTCCCCGCGTGCAGACTGACGTATTTATGGCGGCGGGCAAGACTTTCGACGTGATGATCAATGCGCCGGCCCCTGGATCGACCGCGCCGGCCCTGCCCATCTACGACCGCGAGTTGAGCCTTTCGGGCAATTCGTCGGTGCGTGATGCCGGAATGTTGGCGTACATTGGCGTCAATGGCGCGGCACTCCCGGTTACACCGAGCACGGGCGTATTCGCGACGGCGGTAGCCAACCCGGATACCTACCAGTCCCTCGTCGCGGGTCAGCCGTTCAGCGTCTCCGATCCGTCGAGGGGCGTGATCGCCAACGACGTGAATGTCTATGGCGTTTCGCTTCTCACGCTGCCAGGTAACGGCACGCTGAGTTGCCCCCTCCCAGGGAGCCCTGCCACAGGACAGTCCATTTGCGCGAATGGCACCTTCACATGGACTCCCATCGGGACAGCCACCTCAGACACCTTCACCTATTGCGCCAACAACGGATTTGTTGCGGCGACGACTACTACGACGGCGAGTTGTACTACCACCTCTGCTAAGGTCACCCTGGGCGCGAACACCGACGTCGGCGGTATTACCTGTACACCCCCCAATCCAGCGTTTACGGCGAAAATAGCTACTTACCTGAAAGAACCGTCACCCGGCGTCCTGGCGTTTTGTCATGATTCATCGGGCTATCCTCTTTCGGTGGTCACGACAGGTACTGGTGCTCCGACTCTGACGAGCGGATCGCTTGTTACGATGGATCGGATGGGCGGCTTTGTCGCGACGGCAAGTGGGAGCACAACCTCCGCCACCTTGAACGTCACGGTGAAGAACTCTCAAGGCACGAGCGCCTCCGAGAGCCTGAACATCACCTTCCCGACCCCCAACGGTCCCACGGTAAACGTCGTCGATGCCCTGGCTTTCAATAACTGCAATGGGAACAGCGTCTGCATCAGCGGACTAACTCCCATTACTGACTATCGCTGGATCATTGAAGAAGACAAGACCTTCTGGGTCGATCCCAACTGCACAACCAACGCCAGCATTACCGCGCCGGGATGCCCTCACGCTGTGGGCCCCACGGGCGCGAGCACCATCCCCACCCAAGGGGTTCAGTTCCACACGAGCACCATGGATTACGTGGCCCAGGGCTGCACAGGGCCTAAGTCGTGCGAAGGCGGCCAGACCTTTTTGAATCCGGCTACAGGCACGCATGTTCCGGCGGTCTGCGACGTTGGCAACGGCGCCTGCCGGCTCGATCCGAACGCCAGTAGCACTGCGGCTGGGTTTACGCATGTGATGCCGGGCTCGGTCCATCTCGATCCCAGCAAGCGCTATTACATCTCGGTGTTGCCGGGCGACGCGGGCGACCCCTTCCCCGCTACTGTGACCCCGCCCGATTGTTCAGCAACGACCGGTGCGAATCCTGGTGATAAAGGGTGCGGTCACACCATGGGCGGCGCGCAGATTCCTCCGGCCTGCAATGTTCTAGTAGCAGGGTGCACAGCGAGCAGTACCACCGCCTTCGCACCCGTAACGGTGCTGTCGGCGCCC